>Ga0335077_10000097_pt1:32500-84053 | contig 84053 bp, 76 predicted proteins | sample Lox_Sample_31_FD_207151 | JGI IMG/M metagenome (GOLD analysis project Ga0335077, IMG submission 207151) | Soil microbial communities from Loxahatchee National Wildlife Refuge, Florida, United States - Lox_Sample_3.1 | ecosystem: Environmental > Terrestrial > Soil > Wetlands | place... | reverse complement strand
CTCCTCCTCGCCCATCATCAGAAATAATCCATCCAGCGCCTTTTGCGTGACGTAACCCTCAACACTGCTTTGGTCTTTGCTCAGTAATCCCAACTGCGATGCCGAACCGGCGTAGGTGTTGTATTTCTTTGCAACGTCGAGCTTGTCAGTCGCGGCCTTGACGATGGGCAGGAACTTCTGGGTCAACGGCGCGGTGGTGGTCTTCTTGAAATACTGCGTCACCGAGTCATCGCCGCCGGTCAGCAGCGCCTTGGCATCCTCCACGCTCATGCCCTTGACGGCATCCAAAAGGATCGGCTTGGCCTCCGGCACTGCCTGCTCGGCGGCATGGTTCATGGTCGTGATCAGGTCATCCGCCTGCCTGCCCATACCGGCCATCCGCATCCATTTCTCCGCCTTCTTGAGCGGCCCGGGCAGAGGGATCTTGACCTTGGGATTGCCCAAAAACCCGTTGGGTACGCCGAGCTTGCCGACCGCCGCCGTCACACCCTGGGACAGGGCCTCGCGTATGCCGCTGTCGGCTTCGCTGCCGGTCAGGTCCGCCACGCCCAGCGCCCAGACCATGGGCGCCAGTAATAGTGCACCACAACATGCAATGAATCCGCGCATCGTTTATGCTTTCTTCAAATAATTTGCCGAACCCAGTATAACGCCGTTGCTAGGGGGAATTTGACGTAATGCGGATTGGCGTTCTGGCCCTGGTGGTCATGCTGCTGTCCGGATGCGCGGGCACGCCGCAGGCGCCGGCGCCAGTGGTCGATCTCAATGCACCGCCCGGGTACGCACCCCATCCCCCCCCACCGCTGCCGGCGCCACCCAGCACGCCGCTCGCTGAGTTACTGTCCTACGCCACCAGTCTGCGTGGTGTCAGCTATCATCCGGGCGGGACGTCACCACAACAAGGCTTCGATTGCAGTGGCTTCGTCCGGCACGTGTATGGCCGCTGGGGTGTATCATTGCCGCACAACGCGGATGAGATGGCGCGCAGCCTGCCGCCCATACTGCCGGCGGATCCGCGTCCGGGTGATCTGGTGTTCTTCAACACCCTCGGCCGCGCCCATTCGCATGTCGGCATCTATCTGGGAAAGGATGAATTCATCCATGCCCCCAGCAGCCGCAGCGAAACGGTGATGGTATCCAGCCTCCAGGACAGCTACTGGCGCAAGCGCCTCGATGGGGTGCGCCGCCCCTCAATCGCACCGGCGCAAACCGCGAAATAACCTCAACGCGCGGCGGTGATTTCGTCGTGGTGGGCGGCGTACAAAGCCAGTGCCTGATGCAGGGCATTGGTTGTCACGCGCGAGGTGATGGTCGCACCGCTCAGCGCGTCAAAATCGCCGCCGTCCTGCTTGACCGACCACCGCTCCGCGGGAGGATTACCCAGCGAGCGCCCACCGAATTGCGACAACCAGCCGGAATGGCGCGGATCGACGTTGGCGCCCAGTCCCGGCGTTTCATGCTGCTCCAGCACCCGTACGGCGCGCAGCCGCCCGTCCGCCTCCACGCCGATCATCAGGCGCAGCGGCGCGTTGTAGCCCGGCGTGGTGATGATCGCAAGCGCCGCGCCGATCAGCGCCTTCCCCTTCCTTGCCGGGTAGATCGTCAGTGGCTCGGTGCCGCCGAAATAATCCGGATCGGTGAATTGCACCGCTTCTTTCAGCACGTCATTGTCATAATCCGGCGGCAATACCTGCCGCAGATCGCGCAGGAGATGCTGCTCAGCCGCCAGTCCGGCACGCGCGGAGGTGTAATTGTCGACGCTTTTCAATACCGCGCCGGAAAACAAACTCACAATCAATACGGCAAGCGGCGTGCGCCAGGATCGCAAACGGCCGTTCACGATCGCGCCCCCAGAATGCGCGGCTGGGTATGGCGCTCGATGAATGGCGCGGCGCCGTTCATGATCAGCACCGCAAAGGCCACCCCGTCGGGATAGTTTCCGAAGGTGCGGATGAGATAGATCAACAGCCCGACGGCTATGCCGAACAGCAACCGGCCGCGCTGCGTGCCGGGCGCGGACACCGGATCGGTGGCCACGAAAAAGGCGCCCAGCATGGTGGCCCCGCTGAAGAGATGCAGGAGCGGCGGGGCATAACGATCGCCATCCGCCAGATGAAAAACAGTGGCGATGATAAACAGCGCCGACAGCAGCGCCGCTGGAATTTGCCAGCGGATCACCCCGATCCTAAGCAACCACAATCCACCCACGAATGCAGCCACGTTGACCCACTGGGCGTTGCGATCTCCGAGCAGGCCGTAGATCGGTTGCGAGCCGATCTCCGACATCATTTTCATGGCGCGCAGCTGCGTGCGCGTGTATTCCAACACCGTTGCACCGCTATAGCCGTCAACCGGCGATGGTGCGCCACCGACAAACCGGATCAAAGACTCGATCCATCCCGGCGCGGTGTGTCCGGCGTCGATCGGCGCCCACGCCTTCATCGCCACCGGAAAGCACAGCAATAGAAAAACATACCCGGCCATCGCCGGATTGAAGAGATTGTGGCCGAGGCCGCCATAGGCGTGTTTTACCAGCGCCAGGGCGAAAACAAGGCCCATCACCGTGAGCCACCATGGCGCCCATGGCGGCATCGCGAGCGCGAAGATCGTGGCGGTAACTGCCGCGCTGCCGTCGCTCAAATGCGGTTGCAGCGGCAGACCGCGCCAGCGCAACAGCAGCGCTTCGCAGGCATGGGCGACGAGCAGCGCCCACAACCACTGGAGAATCACGCCGGGGCCGTAGCAATAAAACATGACAACAAGCATTGGAATAATCGCCATCAACACCTGGCGCATCACCAACGCGACGGAGGCAGGCTGATGTAAATGCGGTGAACCTGCGCCGCCGGAGGTGGCCGTCATGCCGCACCGCTTTCTCCGCCGTTCGTGGGGTCCGGCGGTTCGTTCGCGGCGCGTTTGGCGCGCACTCGCTCGACAGCGGCCGTGATTTCGGCACGCATCGCCTCCTTGTCCATCGTGCCGGCCGGTGATGCCGACTCGGCCGTTTCCGGCGCGGTTTGATCCGCCGCCAGACGCTGCTCATGCCGCTCGTAGCGCCGGCGATTTTCCGCCGCCGTTTGCTGCCGCCGTTCGGTGGCGGCAATGCCGGCCTTGGCCTGCCGGTAGTAGCTCACCAGGGGAATATGGCTTGGGCAGACATAAGCGCAGGCGCCGCATTCGATGCAATCGAAGAGATGCAGGTCCTGCGCGGCATCAAGATCGCCGGCCCGCGCGTATTCATACAGCGCGCGGGCATTGAGTTGCACCGGGCAGACCCGCAGGCATTCGCCGCAGCGTATGCATGGCATGGACATCATGGACACCCGTGCGGCCTCCTGTACCAGCAGGCAATTCGTCACCTTGGTCACCGGTACTTCCAGATGCGACAGCGCCATTCCCATCATGGGCCCGCCCATGATCACCTGTTGTTTCCCGTAACCGCCCCAGCCGCTCTGCTGCAGCAGATGACTGACGGGTGTGCCGAGCAGCGCCTGCCAGTTGCCCGGCTGCTGCACGGAGCCCGTGACCGTGACGTAGCGCGACATGAGCGGACGGCCCTCCACCACGGCTTGGTATACCGCCTGCGCAGTGGCCACATTGTGCATCAGCACCCCCGCCTGTATGGGCAATCCCTTGCTCGGCACCTCCCGACCGGTCAGCATTTTGATCAACTGTTTCTCGCCGCCAGCGGGATAGATCGCCGGCACCGATCCGACCGTCACGTCCTCACCGGCATGGGACTGCAACGCGGCCAGCGCCTCCGGCATGTCCTCTTCCACGGCGATGAAACACTCGCCGGCATTCACCGCCCGTTTCAGCCAGCGCGCGCCGGCCACGATCCCGGTGGCATGTTCGCGCATCAGTCGATCGTCACAGGTGATGTAGGGCTCGCACTCCACGCCATTGATGATCAAGGTCTGCACCGTACGCGTCAGTCCCTCCCTGACCTTGACGTGCGAAGGGAAGCCGGCGCCGCCCATGCCGATGACGCCGGCTTCCACCAGCCGGCGCTGAATGGCGTCGCCATCCGCGTCAGCGGACAGGGGCGGCCAGGGATCCACGCTGCGGCCTTCGCCATCGACTTCAATAACGATGCACGTCGCGGTGATGTCTCCGGGCGCAACGGGAAAATCACCGATGTCCCGGACCACGCCGGAGGTCGCGGCATGCAGCGCCTGACTGACATAGGTATCCGGTTGCGCGAGACATTGTCCCCGCAGCACGCGATCACCGGGCTTGATGATGGGCCGCGCCGCCGTGCCGATGTGGCTGCGCAGGGGATAAATCAGTCGCGCCGGCAACGGCGGTACGCGCGACGCCCCGGTGTTGGACAGGTTTTTGTGGCGCGGCACCCGCACCCCACCGCCCCACGCATGTTGCGGCAGCGTCACTTCAACCTCCCGAAGTCCGCAACTGGATGCAATCCACCGGGCATGGCGGCAGGCACAGACCACAGCCGGTGCACAGCGCGGCGATCACGGTGTGCATCAGTTTGGGCGCGCCGATGATGGCGTCGACCGGGCAGGCGTCCAGGCAGAGCGTGCAGCCGATGCAGGTGGCTTCGTCGATCAACGCCACACGCGGCGGCGACATGGCGGGCGCCGGCATGGGTTCCACGCCCAGCAGATCCGCCAGCGCCGCGACCGTCTCCGTCCCGCCGGGCGGACAGCGGTTGATCGCCGCCTCGCCGCGCACCACTGCCTCGGCATAAGGCCGGCAACCACGATAGCCGCACAAACCGCATTGGGTCTGCGGCAGCAGCGCGTCGATGCGATCAGTTTCTTCCGCGAGCGCCAGACCCTTGCCGGGATCGCGCGCGGGCCGTGCCACGGAAAATCCCGCAGCGAGGCCCACAATCGCCAGCAACAACCAGGGCAGCATTAGAAAATACCCTTCAACCCCTGCCAACCCAATGACATCAGGCCGAGCGTGATCACGGTGATCGGCGCGCCGCGGAATGCCGCCGGCGTCTCGGCAAGCGCCAATCGCTCGCGCACCGCCGCGAGCATCAGCAGCACCAGCGCATAACCCGCGGCCATTCCCAGCCCGCCCAGCACGGCGGCGAAAAACCCGTCGAATTTATCCACCGCCAGCAAGGCAGCGCCCAGCACCAGGCAGTTCACCCGGAACATCGGCAGGAACACGGCGTATTGTTCATGCAGGCCGGGACGTAATCGTTGCGCTGCCAGCTCCAGTCCATGCAGTGCCAGGAAAAAAACCAGCACCCAGAGCGGCAGTTGCCAGGCCGTGAGATTCAGCGGTACCAGCACCTCCACCTGCACGGCGTAGCCGATGATGGCCAGCAGCGGCACAACGACCAAGGTCACCACCGCCATGCCCTGCGCCACTTCATAACGCCGCGACATCGCCAGCAGCGGGCAGATGCCCAGTTGATACTCCAGGGCGAGATTGCCGGCGAGGGCCATGGTCCAGAAACCGTAGGCGGCGTGCGACATGGCCCAATCTTACTCCACGATCAACACCATTGCCGGTGGTAGTCTTCGTAGTCGTATTGTTTGATTGACCGCAATTCGCCGGTCGGCAACCGCAGATGGATCGCCGGCAGATTGTGACCGTTGAAGCGGTGCGCCTTCGCCAGCGCATAGGCCCCGACGCCGTGGAAAGTCACGCGGCTGCCGATTCGGAGCGGCCCCGCAAACCGGTAACGGCCGAAGAGATCGCCCGCGAGACAGGTGCCGCCCGCCAGCAGGTACTCATGAGCACCGGCCACCGATGATTCCAGCACCCGCGGCGTGCGCTGATATTCGAACACCTCCGGCTGATGATTCACCGAGGTGTCCAGCACGGCGATTTGGGTATCCCCCTGTTCGAACACGTCCACCACCGAGGCAACCAGGCTGCCGGCATCGTTCACCAGCGCCTTGCCAGGCTCAAAATAAACCGTGAGTTTTGGATAATGGTCCTTGAGATCGGCCACGAGTGCGGTCAGCACCGTGGCATCGGCCCCATCATCCAGCAGATAGCCGCCGCCCAGATTGAGCCACCGCACCTGTCGCAACGCCTCGGGCAGGGTGTGTTCGATGCGTTCGACGATTTCGCGCAGCGGTGTGAAATCCCGCGACTCGCAATGGGTGTGGAAATGCAGGCCGTCGGGCGGATGGGCGCCGTTCATCAGCCGCGCCCAGGCGGAGGCGCATTGCGCCAGCGGGACGCCCAGCTTGGAATCCGGCCGGCAGGGATCGTAACGCGCATCGGGGACCCGCGAATATTGCGGATTGATGCGCAGGCCCCTCTGCACGCCGCCGCGAGCCTCCGCGGCGAAACGTTCGCACTGCGAAAGTGAGTTGAAATTGATGTGATCGGCGTATCGCACAAGGGCATCGAAGTCCGTGGGCGCGTATCCCGGGGAGGTAACGTGTACCTCTCCCGACGAACCCAACACCTCCCTCGACAACCGGGCCTCGAACAGCGAGCTGGCGGAAAAGCCGTCCACTGAAGGGGCAATCCTGTGCAGCAGCTCCGCCAGTGCGCAGGCCTTGACCGAATACAGCACTCGCAATCCGCTTTGCGCGCGGAGATGCCGTATATGCTGCAATTGTTTCTCCAGTACGGCCAGATCGTAAATCACGGCCGGTGTTTCCAGCGTTGCCGGCAGCGGGATGCCGCGCCCTTCCCGGCCGGCAGCTGTTTCCAGTACCTTCTCCCGATTTGTCATTGGCCTTCGGTCTTCCAGCGTGGAGAAACGGCGTCGCCCGTCAACAGTATTGTGGCACATGGCGGCGAACGGAACATCCTCAGGAAGCGCGGTTCTAGCCCGCGTCGCCATGCGGTTGTTGTAGAATACGCGTGTCATCACATGAACGCGCTTGAAATCACCGGCCTGCGCAAGGTCTACAAAAACGGCGTCCAGGCCCTCAAAGGCATCGATCTCCGTGTGGAACAGGGCGACTTCTTCGCACTGCTCGGACCCAACGGCGCCGGCAAGTCCACCACCATCGGCATCGTCAGCTCGCTGGTCAACAAGACGGCGGGCCGGGTGCGCGTCTTCGGCCATGACATCGACATCGAACTGGAGATCGCCAAGGCCCACATCGGCCTGGTGCCGCAGGAATTGAACTTCTCCCAGTTCGAATCGAGCCTGCAGATCGTCGTCAATCACGCCGGTTTCTACGGCGTCCCCCGCGCGCTTGCGCATCAGCGCGCCGAAAAATATCTGAAGCAACTGGGGCTGTGGGAGAAGCGCAACCAGCCCTCGCGCATGCTCTCCGGCGGCATGAAGCGGCGACTGATGGTCGCGCGCGCGCTGCTGCACGAGCCGAAACTCCTCATTCTCGACGAACCGACCGCCGGCGTGGACATCGAATTGCGTCGCTCGTTGTGGGATTTCCTGAGAAAGATTAACGCCAACGGCACCACCATCATCCTGACCACGCATTACCTCGAGGAGGCGGAGTCGTTGTGCCGGAACATCGCCATCATCGACAATGGTTTGATCATTGAAAATACCGGCATGAAGAGCTTGCTGGCCAAACTGCACATGGAAACCTTCATTCTCGACATAGACCGGCCGCTGGCCGCAGCGCCGTCCCTGCCCGCCTTTCACCTGCAACGGCTGGATGAACTCACGCTGTCGGCAGACATCACCAAGGAACAAAATTTGAATGACCTGTTCACCGCCCTGAGCGCGCAGGGCATACACGTCAAGAGCATGCGCAACAAGGCCAACCGTCTGGAGGAATTGTTTTTGGGCCTCCTCGGCAAAAACGGCCAAGCTGATAGCAAAACAACAGGTTGATTATAGATGCGCCCACGCTACTGGACAGCCTTTCAAACCATCGTCACCAAGGAAGTGACGCGCTTCATGCGCATTTGGATGCAGACGCTGCTGCCGCCGGCGATCAGCATGTCGCTGTACTTCGTCATCTTCGGCAGCCTCATCGGCCCGCGCATCGGCATGATGCACGGGTTTCCCTACATCCAGTACATCGCGCCGGGCCTCATCATGATGTCGGTGATCACCAACGCCTACGCCAACGTGGTGTCGTCCTTCTTCGGCTCGAAATTTCAGAAAAGCATCGAGGAAATGCTGGTTGCGCCGATCCCAAACTGGGTCATCATGAGCGGGTTCATTGCCGGCGGCGTGGTCCGCGGATTGTTCGTGGGCCTGGTGGTCACCGCGGTGGCGCTGTTTTTCACCGATCTGCATCTCTATTCATTCTGGATCACCGCGATTGTGGTCTTGCTGACCTCCATCCTGTTTTCTCTCGGGGGCCTTATCAACGGCATCTTCGCCAAGAAATTCGACGACATTTCGATCATCCCCACCTTCGTGCTCACGCCGCTGACCTATCTGGGGGGCGTGTTTTACTCCATCCAGTTGCTGCCGGAATTCTGGCAGGGGGTCTCGCTTGCCAATCCCATCATCTACATGGTCAACGCCTTCCGTTACGGCATTTTGGGTGTATCCGACATCAGCGTCACCAACGCACTCATCGTGCTGGCGCTGTGTAGTGTGGCACTGACCGTCGCGTGTATCATGCTGATGAATCGGGGCGTCGGCATCCGCACCTGATCATTGCGACGCAGCGGCAGGTGGACACCTGGTCAACACGAACCTGTCTCTGCCGGCATTTCCTGCCAACAGGGGATTTCAACGTATTGAGCCATAAAGACACCTCGGCGCTGCGTTAAGGCACTGGTCTAAAAGATGTAACAAAGCGCGACCGCCGGGCATCGAATTTACAGGATTTGATGGCATAACACCGTTTACCGCGCCCGGGAGGTGGAGAACATGCGTTCAGTTTCAACCGGTATTGTGATCGCCGTGTTAGTTGCGGGGGTTTTGTATTTCACGTCCAACGAATTGCGCCCCAACGATGCAACGGCTGCAGAGCCTGTCTCGGGAACCGCGACCGCAAAGGCGACGTTCGCGGGCGGGTGCTTCTGGTGCATGGTGCCACCTTTCGATCGATTGAACGGCGTGCTATCGGTCACCTCCGGATATACCGGTGGCACGGTGGCCAATCCGACCTACGAGCAGGTCTCGACAGGCACCACCGGTCACGCGGAGTCTGTCGACATAGTCTATGACCCAACGAAGATCTCATACGAGAAATTACTGGACATCTACTGGGACAATATCGATCCCTTAACAGACGATGCTCAGTTCTGCGATGTCGGTAATCAGTATCGAACTGCCATCTTCTATCACGACGAAACCCAACGACAGCTGGCCGAAGCCTCGAAGAAAGCGGAGGAAGCTCGACTGCACGCGCCGATAGTCACACAGATTGTGCCCGCGGGTCCCTTCTATGCAGCGGAGGAACATCATCAGGACTTTTATAAGAAACAAAGCCTGCACTATCACTTGTATCGCGAGGCCTGTGGACGAGACAGTCGACTGAAGGAACTTAGGGAAAAAGCCGGCGGGCAATCCGGCACGGGGGTTGGGAATTTACCGCCAGTGGCCACAACGGGCACCGTAATTCCAATCGCAACTGGAGATATCTCGACTCCCAGGCCGGGTTGGGATGCGAAAAATTTCAAGAAACCGGGTGATGCCGAGTTACAGAAACGTCTCACTCCAATGCAATATGGCGTGACTCAGCAGGAAGGAACAGAGCCCCCCTTCAATAACGAATATTGGCATAACAAAAATGCCGGCATTTATGTCGATATAGTGTCCGGTGAACCGCTGTTCAGTTCACTTGACAAGTACGACTCGGGCACCGGCTGGCCAAGCTTCACCAAACCTATCAATGCGGAGGCCATCACCAATCGCACTGACAATAGTCTATTGATGACCCGCACCGAAGTTCGCTCCACGGTGGGCGACTCGCATCTTGGTCATGTGTTTGACGATGGGCCGGCGCCAACTGGGCTGCGTTATTGCATCAACTCGGCTGCATTGCGCTTCATACCTGTGGAGCAGATGAAAGCCCAGGGGTACGAATCCTACCTGTCGCGGTTCACCACGGGAAAACCTTGAGGAGATTCCCATAATCAAATTGTCTGCCATTGCTTCTCGATAAAGCGATTGAGCTGAAACGAAACGATTAAGAAAACAGCATCATCTTATTTTGCATCCCTTCCCATCTTTGATTCTTCCTGCTTCAAGGTTTCGTCCATAACTTCTTTCTTTTTCGTCTCGCCTTTCATCACATCTTCTATCATCATGCCGTCCTTCTTCATCTTGGTCGGCATGGGTTCCTTCATTTTCATGGGCTGGCCGTGCGCCGTTGCATCCGCCGGCATCATCTTCGCTGCCTCCGCGGCGTCGTCGGCTCGTGCCACACCGGGCGCAAGCAGACTCAGCGCCGCGAGAAAAATGACGGGGCACGCGTAATACCGGGACTTCATGGCGTTCATGAGCCGCTGAACCAGTTGTACCCCTGGTCTTCCCAGTAACCGCCTGGATAGACGTCGGTCACGAAGATCTCGGCGATGTGCTTGGGGTTCTTGAAGCCAAGCTTGGTCGGGATGCGCAGCTTCATGGGAAAGCCATAGCGCACCGGCAGCATCTCGTCGGCGTAGGTGAGGGCCATGATGGTCTGCGGATGCAGGGCGGTCGGCATGTCGATGCTTGTGTAGTAGTGATCGGCACAGCGAAAACCGACGTATTTGGCGGTGAGATCGGCGCCGACCTTCTCAAGGAAGTAGCGGAATGGGACGCCGCCCCATTTGCCGATCGCGCTCCAGCCTTCGACGCAGATATGGCGCGTGACCTGCGATTCCTGTGGCAGCTTGTGCAATTCCATCAGCGTCCACGGCTTGCGATCCCGGATCATGCCCGACAGCTCCAGCCGCCAGGTGACCGGATTGACCACCGGCGCCTCCGGTTCGTCATAGTAGGCATTGAAGGGGAAAGGCTTGGTGATGGCGCTCTCCGGATAGGTGGGCGCCAGTTTGTTCGGGTTGAAGAGGCGTGCCTGCACGCGGTCATTCCAGCGCGACATGCCCAACAACATTCTCTGCACCCGCTCCGCGTTGCTCAGGTCACAGCCGCTCAACAGCGCCAGCACGCCCAGGCTCAATCCCTGTTTCAGTAACAGCCGCCGTTCCAGCCGCCGGATCGCGGGTGACTCGCGGCGGATTTGATCCAGCGTGATATCGGTCTTCAGTTTGGTCACGGCTTCACGCTCCGGAACGATGGGTACCGCTTACGCGCGCCCGGCCGGTCCACATCGGCAGAAAAGTACGCGGGACAAGCGCAACCATGACCACATGAATCGCGACGAACGCGACCAGGGTCCACATGCAGAAGAAATGCACAAAGCGCGCGCCTTCATAGCCGCCCATGAGCGACGCGATTTCCTGAAACTGCACCGGCTTCCAGATCGCCAGCCCCGACAGCACGATCACGATCGCGATGGCGACGACGCCCACATAGGCCAGCCGCTGCACGCCGTTATAGATGCCGAGCTCATGCGCCAGCCGGCCGCGCAGCGCGTCGATAAAATCCATAAGCACGGATTTTGCCCTGATGGGAAGGAAGGTGCGCCGGAAATGGCCGCTCACGATGCCGTAGAGCAGGTAAATTAACCCATTAATGACCAGCAGCCACATGGCGGCGAAATGCCATTGCAAAGCGCCGCCCAACCAGCCGCCAATGGTGTATTTCTTCGGAAACGTGAAATCTTCGAAGAGCGGCGAGGCGTCGTAGATGCGCCAGCCGCTGCCGATCATGACGAATATCGCCAGGGCGTTGACCCAATGCGTGACGCGCACAGTCAGCGGATGCACTTGTGTCCTGTCCCTGGTTGGACGCGTGTTTTGATTTACGATGGCGGCCATGACCGGTTTACTCCCCTCCCAGCCTGCATAGCTGTTCCCTGGCTGATGCGAGAGGCATGCCACAACCCAGCGTCTCGATAAATGACCGTGTCATACAAGGAGATAGACCATGCCTTCGGCGCGTACACCCGTTGATCTTCGACACGGAACCCATCGTATTTGGTGGCTCCGCAGCTTATGGTGGGCCGGGGGTTTTAGTCGCCGGTGTAAACGCAGCCGGCGGTGCAGGTCTCGTGAATAACGATACGGCACAGCCCCGGCAAGGCCGGATGCAGCCGCTGCCAGACCCAATGCGCCAGATTTTCACTGGTGGGATTTTCCAAGCCTTCGATCTCGTTCAAATAGCGATGATCCAGTTGCTCGAACAGCGGCCGGAAGGCGGCACTCACGTCGGCGAAGTCCATCACCCAGCCCGTTGTGGGATTGAGCTCGCCACGCACGTAAACGCCGATGCGGAAGGAATGACCGTGCAAACGATGGCACTTGTGAGTCGCCGGCAGGTTCGGCAGCCGGTGCGCGGCCTCAATGGTGAACTCCTTGAAGATTTCCACGCCCGCGGATTCCAACACATCCATCAGGCCGCCGCGCCAGTTTTAATGCGCGCTACTTCGGCATTGCGGAACTGCTCGTAGAGCGCCACCACCCGCTCCCACACCGGCCCCGGCACGCCGGCACCGACCGGCTTGTCATCGAGCTTTACCACCGGCACGACCTCGCGCACGGAGCTGGTCAGAAAAATTTCATCGGCGGCGCGCAGCTCCGCCTCGCCGACGGCGGTCTCGGCATGGGGGATGCGGTGCGCCGCCAGTAGTTCGACAATCAGATCGCGCGTGATGCCAGGTAACAGATTTTCGCTGTGCGGCGGGGTCTTGACGATGCCATCCGTCACGATAAAGACGTTGCTGGCGGCCCCCTCGGTCAGCCAGCCGTCGCGGATCAGCAGCGCTTCATAGGCGCCGTGCTCCTGCGCAGCGAGCCGCATCAGCACGTTGGCCAGCAACGCGGTGCTTTTGATCTGGCACCATTTCCAGCGGATGTCCTCGCAGACGATCGCCGTCACCGGCTGCCGGTTCTGGCGCACGGCCGGCGAACTCATGGCGAACACCGTCGGTGGCACCGGTTCCGGGAGAACGTGATCGCGCCTGGCCACGCCGCGGGTGATTTGCAGGTACACGGATTGATCGCCGCCACCGTTGCGCTCCAGCAGCGTATTCAACACCGCGCGCCAGCGCTCGCGCGTCAGGGGATTCTTCATCCTGACCGCCATGAGGCTGTTGTCCAATCGCTGAAGATGTTGATCCGGGCGAAACAACCGGCCGGCGAAGGCGGGAATGACCTCGTAGACGCCGTCGCCGAAGATGAAACCGCGATCCAGCACGGAGACGCGCGCCTCACTCAAAGGCACCCACTCGCCGTTCAAATAAACGATCGCGCCCCCCGGCCCTATTGCAGCCATAACTTCACCGTATCCATGACTTGCCCCGTCCAGCCCGCGGGCGCCACGGGCTGCAGCACAATCAAGGGCCGTTGCGCCAGCGTCTTGTCGCCAAGTTGCACGGTGAGCGCACCGCGGCTTTCGCCGGCCGCCAGCGGCGCCACCAGTGGATTCTGCACATCCACCTTGCGTTTGAGTTTGTTCTCCTGCCCGCGCGGGAGGCTGACGTAAAGGTCCTGGGCCAACCCCAGGCTGGCGGTTTCCACCGCGCCCTTCCACACGCGCTGCTCCTGCACCGCCTGATGCGCGGCGTAGAGCTTGCGCGTCTCGAAGAAGCGGAAGCCGTAACCCAGCAGCGCCTCCGCTGCGTCGGCGCGGGCGTTTTCACCTTCAGAATCCAGAATGATCGCGATCAGGCGCATGTCACCGCGCACGGCCGAGGCCGCCAGGCAATAGCCGGCGGTATTGTGAAAGCCGGTCTTGATGCCGTCCACGCTGCCGTCGCGCCACAAGAGCTTGTTGCGGTTCTGCTGTTTGATGTTATTGAAGGTGAACTCACGGATCGAAAACCATTTGTACACATCCGGAAAATCACGGATCAGCGCCGCGGCGAGTTTCCCCAGATCGCGCGCGGTGGTGTAGTGATCCGGCGCCGGCAGGCCGTGGCTGTTGACGAAATGCGTGCCGGTCATGCCGAGGCGCGCGGCATTCTGATTCATCATATCGGCGAACGCGTCCTCCGAGCCGGCGACATATTCCGCCAGCGCCACGCTGGCGTCGTTTCCCGACTGCACGATGTCGCCCTTCATCAGGTCCTCCAGCGACACGCGCGAACCGACCTTGAGAAACATGCTGGAGCTTTCGACGCCGCCGCCGCCGGTGCGCCAGGCCTTCTCGCTGACGGGCACCTGATCGGTGAGTTTTATTTTGCCCTCCTTCAAAGCCTGCGACACGGTGTAGATGGTCATCATCTTGGTCAGACTGGCGGGTTCCATGCGGGCATCGGCGTTGTCCTCGGCCAGCGCCTGTCCGGTGGCAAAATCCATGAGCAGCCAGGCCTGCGCATTGACGGCCGGCGGCGCGGGAACAAACCCAAGGGTCGCCGGCGCGGGTGGCCGGGCGGCGGGGGTTGCCGGCGCCGCCGTGCTGGCGGGCTCATTTTTATCCGGGGGTTTTTTGTCTGCGGCGCCCTTGTCCGCATGAACCTTGATCGAGGGCGCTGATTTTGCCGCGCCGTGGCTGCTTTTTTCCGCCAGCGCCGGCGCTGCCCACAGACCAATGAACACGGTGAGTATATATATGAATGATTTCATGAAGAGTCCAGGTTTGTATTTTATCGAATTTTGCGGGCCGGCTCGCGGCTTCACTCGAGTACGATGCGATATTCTTCCAAGCCCGCTTGCAGCAAGGCATGCACGATGCGATCCGACGCATCCACGTCAGTCAACGGCCCGATTTGCACGCGGTAGACCGCCTGGCCGTTGCTCTCGCCCGGCGCGATCTGCACGTCGGGCACCAGCGCCTGCACGCGCGCGCGCAGGCGATCGGCGTTGCCGCGATCGATGAAGGCGCCGACCTGGATGTAGAACGGCACCGGTGCGCCGCGGCCTTTGGCAGGTACGGTGGCCACCGGCGGCGTGGTCTCCGCAACCGCCGTGGCGGCGGACCCGCCGCCCGGGCTCAGGGCGCGGATTTCGACCAGGCCCGTGCCTTGCGCCCAGATGCCGAGCTTGCGCGCGGCGACATAGGACAAGTCAATGATGCGGTTGTCCTTGAACGGGCCGCGATCATTGACCTTGACCACCGCCCGCTGCCCGGTTTGCAGGTTGGTGACCTCGACATAGGCCGGTATCGGCAGCGTTTTGTGGGCGGCGGTCATTTGATACATGTCATAAATCTCGCCGCTGGAGGTGCGCTTGCCATTAAAGTCCGGCCCGTACCATGAGGCAATGCCGCGTTCGACAAAACCGTTGGCGTTTTTGAGTACATAGTAGCGCCGGCCATCGACGATGTAAGAATCGGGGTTGCCGTATTTTGACAGCGGCTCGGCCTTGGGGACGGCGTCGGGAACCTGTTCCACCGGCACGGGCGGAGGCGAAGGCCTGAAACTGAAACCGCAACCGGCGAGGAACAGCGGCAGCAACACCGCCGGGAACCACCGGCATGAGCGCGGCGTCACTGGATAGCCTCCCCTTGTTCCCCGCACTTCGCGGCGCCTGGAACATGACAGGCTTCACGGATCGCCGCCGCCAGTTGCACCACCACCAGCGCGTAGAGCGGGCTCTGGTTGTAGCGCGTAATGGCGTAGAAGTTATCGAGGCCCAACCAGTACTCGGAGCCGTTTTGCACGGCGAATTGCAGCAACGCCGCCTTTGTCTCCGCCGGCAGCGCGCTTGCGGGCCGTATCCCCTGCTGCGCCAGGGTTTCCACGCTGAGGCTGGGCTTGAGGCCGGCCGCCAGCAGCTTCTGATAATTTTCATTCCCGGTTTGACCGTCGGTTTGCGCAGGAATTGCAATCAACTGGCCCGTGCGCCAGCCGTGCTCGTGCAGATAGTTGGCCACGCTGCCGATGGCATCCGCCGCGCTGCTCCAGATGTCCGCCCGGCCGTCGCCGTCGAAATCCACGGCATAGGCGCGGGTGCTGCTTGGCATGAACTGCGGCATGCCCATCGCGCCCGCGTAGGAGCCGTACAGCGACAGGGCGTCCAGGTGGCGTTCGCGCGTGAGCAGCAGGTAATTCTTCAGTTCGCCGCGGAAAAAATCGGCGCGCGGCGGATAATAAAACGCGAGGGTGTAGAGCGCATCGGCGACCCGGTACCTGCCCGCGTGGCGGCCATAAAAAGTTTCCACGCCCAGAATGGCAACGATGATCCCGGCGTCGACGCCGTATCGCGCCTGTGCCCGCGCCAGTTCATCGGCGTGCAGCCGCCAGAAAACCGCGCCTTCCTGGACGCGTTCCGGAGTGAGAAGGAGGGCCCGGTATTCATACCACGGTTTGACCTCCGCCGGCTTGGCAATGGCCTCCAGAATGTCCGGGAGGCGCTGTGTATCATGGAAGAAGGTGCGCAAGGAGGTGGCGTCGAATCCGTACTCCCGCACCAGTTCATGAATGAACGGCTCGATGGCTGCAGGAGGCGTTTCCTCCGCACACGCCACCGCGCTCATGCACCCTCCCGCAACAGCGGTCAGCAAGAGGAGCAGTGGCAGGGTCAGGGAGCGTAACGGGAAGTGGCGCCTGCGCATCAGAACAGCATTTTTTTCCGGTGCGTATGCACGGACATGAGCATACCGAAAGCCGCCATGAGAGTCACCAGAGAACTGCCGCCGTAACTGATCATGGGCAGCGGCACACCCACCACCGGCAACTGCCCCACCACCATGCCCATGTTCACGAATACATAAATGAACAGCGTCAGCGCCAGACTGCCGGCGAGAAGGCGGCTGGCGTGATCCTGGGCTTCGCTCGCGATCGACAGCCCGCGGGCGATGATCAACAAGTACATCCCGATGAGCAGGGCGGCGCCGGCAAAACCGAATTCCTCGCACACCACGGCGAAGATGAAATCCGTGTGGCGCTCCGGCAGGAATTCCAGCCGCGATTGCGTGCCCTGCAGCCAGCCCTTGCCGAACAGGCCGCCGGAACCGACGGCAATCACGGACTGGATGATGTGATAGCCCGCGCCCAGTGGATCCTGTTGCGGATCGAGCAGGGTGAGTATGCGCTGTCGCTGATAATCATGCAGCAGCGACCAGAGCGGCACCGTGGACGCGGCCACGATCACCACCAGCGCCAGCAGGACGCGCCACGACAAGCCTCCCAGAAAAATGACAAAACCTCCCGCCGCCATGACCAGCACCGCCGTGCCCAGATCCGGTTGCACTGCGATCAAGATCACGGGCAGCAGGATGAACAGTCCGGATAACGTCAGCCGCGCCCACGACGGCGGCAGGCCGTCCACCGTGAGAAAGCGCGCACAGGTCATGGGCACCGCCAGCTTCATGATTTCCGCGGGTTGGAAACGGACCACCCCCAGATCCAGCCAGCGATGCGCCCCGCGGCCGGTTCCCGCGAAATTCAGCACCACCAGCAGGATCATTCCCGCCGCATAAAGCCACGGCGCCAGCCGGGTGAGGGTTTCGGGTTTGAATTGCGCCACGCCCGCCATGATGAAGAGACCGAGCAGCATGCGCCCGCCCTGGCGCGCGACCATCTGCTGATCCTGGCCGGTGGCGCTGTAGAGCACCGCCAGTCCCGCCGCGCACAATATGAAAATGCAGACGAGCAGGATGGGATCGATATGAATCCGCAGCCAGAGCGATTCACGTTTGTCCATGAGGCACCGCCGGGCCCAGCGTCAGAATCCTCAGCAAATATTGATCGAGCACCTGCCGCGCGACCGGCGCGGCGGAACTGCTGCCGCTGGAGCCGTTTTCCACCACCACCGCCAGCGCGATCCGCGGCGCGGTGAGCGGCGCAAAGGCGATGAACAGACCGTGATCGCGCAGACGTTCCGGAACGTCTGTCTCCTCGACGTTCTCGCCCTCCTCGTCCTGCTTGATTCCGAACAATTGCGAAGTGCCGGTCTTGCCGGCGTAGGCGTACGGCGCGCCCTCGCCGGAATGCCGCGCGGTGCCATGTTCACCCTGCACCACTTCGTGCATGGCGGCGGTCACGACGTTCCAATCCCGCGACTGGCGCAGAGTGACCGCGGTTTCGACGGGCGGGGCAATCGTCTCCTCCTCCGCCGGCGGAGAGGGGTGCAGACTGCCGGCGAGATGCGGTGGCACGCTCAGTCCGTGCGTGGCCAGCACCGATACCGCGTGCGCCAGTTGCAGCGGCGTCGCCAGCTGGAAGCCCTGACCGATGCCGGCGATGAGCGTTTCACCGGGATACCAGGGCTGCCGGCGGGTGGCCTGCTTCCAATCGCGCGACGGATTGACGCCGCCCGCCTCGCCGGGCAGATCGATGGCGGTCCTGTCGCCGAATCCAAAACGATCAAGAAAATCGTGCATGCGATCAATCTTGAGGTCCAGCGCCAGCGCGTAGAAATACACGTCGCAGGATTCCACGATGGCCTCCTTCATGTCCATGCGGCCGTGGCCGGGCTTTTTCCAGCAGTGATACTTGCGATCATCGTTGGGCAGCATGAACCAGCCTGGACACCAGGTGGTGGCGCCCGGCGAGCGCACGCCGTAGTACAGCGCCGCCAGCGCCATGAACGGTTTGATGGTCGAACCGGGCGGGTAGACCGCCTGCAAGGCGCGATTGTAGAGGGGGCGGTCCGGCGAATTGAGCAGGGCGGCATACTGGGCGACGCCGATTCCCCTGACGAACGGATTGGGGTCGTAACTGGGCTGGCTCACGAAGGCCAGCACCCCGCCGGTATCGGGATCGAGCGCGACCACGGCGCCGCGCCGGCCGGCGAGCGCCTGCGTGGCGACCCGTTGCAGTGACAGGTTCAGCGTCAGGTGCAGATCCGCGCCGGACACCGCCGGGGTGTTCTCCAGCACGCGCAACACCCGCCCCTGCGAGTTGACCTCGACTTGCTGATAACCGACCTTGCCGTGCAATTCCTCTTCGTAAGTCTGTTCCACGCCGCCCTTGCCGATGTGCGTGGTGGCGCTGTAATTGGCCGCATCCACCGCCCTGAGATCGTTCTCGTCAATGCGGCCGACGTAACCCAGTACATGCGCCAGCAACGCCCCTTGTGGATAGTAACGACTGAGCGATGCAGTGATGTCGAAGCCGGGAAATCGATGGCGATCCAGCGAGAAGCGCGCCACTTCCTCCTCGGTGAGATTGAAGCGCAGGCTGACGTTTTCGAAACGCCGCTTCTGTTTGAGCGCCTGCCGGAAGTGCGTGACATCCGTATCGGTGAGGTCGATTACGCGCCGGATGCGCTGCAGGCTGTCTTCCATGTCGGGGACGCGTTCCGGGACGACGTCGAGACTGAAGGCGGGGCGGTTCTCCGCCACCAGCGCGCCGTCCTGCGTGTAGATCAGCCCGCGCGTCGGGGCCAGCGGCAGCACCTTGACCCGGTTGTCCCGCGACAGGGTGGTGTAATGCTCGTGCTCGGCGATTTGGAGGTAGGCCAGTCGTAACAGCAGCATCCCGAGCAGTACCATGACCAGAAACATGGCGGCAGTCAGCCGGCGCCGCACCAGCTTGAGCTCGCGGACGCGATCTTTGAGCTCCAGCGAATATTCCATCGATCTATCTCAACTCAGATGTGCACGGCGGCGGAGATCGCGCAGGATGACGAACAGCCACGGCCACAACAGCGCGCTGGTCAGCGCCGGCAGGGCCAGGCGCCAGGGATTCGGCGGCTGACCGACCACCGCCATGATGGCGCCGTTCAACGCCATGTAACCCAGGAGCAGACTGCCGACCACGACGGCCTGCTGGCCCAGCGGGAAGACGCGCAAACGGCGATGATTGCTCACCACCAGATAGGTAATAATGCCCAGCCCCAGGGCGTGCTGGCCCAGCACCGCGCTTTGATTGACTTCGATGACGTCCACCAGCAGCCCCAGCACGAAGCCGGTGAACATGCCCACGCGGTTGGGCACGGCCATGGCCCAGTAGATCAGCACCATCGCCACCCATGCCGGCCGCCATGCCACGCCCCATGACGGCAGCGGCATCGCCGTCAACATCAGGGCCACAACGAAACTCGCGGCGATAACCCCTCCGCGCCAGGCGGGCATAGCCATGAAGTTACGGGATGGGAGGAAAAGGCGATCCGGACAGGCCCGCCACCGCCGCCGGCCCGTTCGCCGGCCAGACCAGCAAGACCTGCTGGGAGCGGCCGAGCCGGGCGCTCGGCGCGGCGCTGATTTTCGCGAATGGGTTGCCGGATTCGCGGCTGACCTTGGTCACCTCGCCGACCGGATAACCCGCCGGAAAGCGCCCGCCCAGGCCGGAGGTGGTGACGAGATCGCCCACCCGCACGTCGGCGGTCACCGGCACATAATTCAACTCCAGCACGGCGTCGTTGCCGGTGCCCACCGCGATGGCGCGCACGCCGGTGCGGTTGAATTGCACCGGCAGCGCGTGATTGGGATGGGTGATCAGCATGGCCACGCTGGTGAACGGCGCCACATGAATGACCTGCCCCATCACGCCCTCGGCGTCGACCAGCGGTTGCCCGAGATATACGCCATGCTGGCTGCCCTTGTTGAGCGTCATCTGCGCGGCGTCGGTATCGGCCTGCGCGCCCAGCACATCGGCAACCAGGACTTTCTCGCCCAACTGCACCGAGGAATCCAGTAATTCGCGCAGATGTTTGTTCTCCGATTCCAGCGCCGAGAATTTTTGCAGACGCGATTTCAGCAGCAGGTTCTGCACCTGCAGCTTTTCATTTTCATTCTGAAGCGCCTGGCGGGTGGCCACGGAGGACATCAGCATGTGCGCCGCCTGCACCGGCGCATTGACCATCACCTGCAGCGGATAGACCGCGACCGAAAGCACGGCGCGCAGGGCCTCCAGTTGCCGGTACTGGTGATCCATCACCATGAGCAGGAGCGCACCGGCGATCAGCGTCAGCAACTTCGTCAGCGACGGCGACGGATGGATGAACAAGGACTTCATGCGTCGCTCCCCCTTCTCACGCGCACACTCATCTCTCCCCTTACAACTCGTTGCTACTCAAGCATCAAGACATCCGGCCCATGCTCGTCGATCATCTCCAGCACCCGGCCGCCGCCGCGCGCCACGCAGGTCAGCGGGTCGTCGGCGATGATCACCGGCAGGCCGGTCTCCTCCATCAGCAGCCGGTCGATGTCGCGCAACAGCGCGCCGCCGCCGGTCAACACCAGCCCCCGCTCCGCCACGTCGGCGCCCAGCTCCGGCGGTGTTTTTTCCAGCGCCATCTTGACCGCGCGCACCACGGCGGCCAGCGGGTCTTGCAGGGCTTCAAGAATTTCGTTGCTGTTCAAGGTAAAACTGCGCGGCAGGCCCTCGGCCAGGTTGCGGCCCTTGATCTCGATCTCGCGCACCTCGTTGCCGGGGTAGGCGCAGCCGATCTCCTGCTTGATGCGCTCGGCCGTGGATTCGCCGATCAGGCTGCCGTAATTGCGGCGGATGTAATTGACGATGGCCTCGTCGAACTTGTCGCCGCCGGTGCGCACCGAATCCGAATAGACGACGCCGTTCAGGGATATCACCGCCACTTCCGAGGTGCCGCCGCCGATGTCCAGCACCATCGAGCCGCGCGGATCCGACACCGGCATGCCGGCGCCGATGGCGGCGGCCATCGGCTCCTGGAGCAGAAACACCTCGCGCGCGCCGGCGCCCTTGGCGGAATCATGGATGGCGCGGCGTTCGACCTGCGTGGAACCGCAGGGCACACATACGAGCACGCGCGGGCTGGGGCGGAAGATGCGGTTGCCGTGCACCTTGTGGATGAAGTGCTGCAGCATCTTCTCGGTGATCTCGAAATCGGCGATGACGCCGTCCTTCATCGGCCGGATGGCGTTGATGTGCTCCGGTGTGCGGCCGAGCATGCGCTTGGCCTCGACACCGACGGCGGCGATGGTCTTGTGGCCGCTGTTGTCGCGGCCCTTGCGTACCGCGACCACCGAGGGCTCGTTCAACACGATGCCCTTGCCGCGGACGTAGATCAATGTGTTGGCCGTGCCCAGATCGATGGACAAATCGTTGGAGAACAGGCCTCGTAGTTTTCTTAGCATGTGTACTCTGGTCGTTGTAACCGATATTGCCGCCTATTGTACGCGATAAGCAGTTGGATGTGGCGGTGCGCCAACTGCCTATTTCCGGCTGGTGGCGCGGAGTTAGGATACATATCTTAACACCGTCGCAGGTATCAGGTAACCATCAAATGTGCTATTTTCCGCTCCGGAGATGGCGGGGTGGTTCTCGCCTCCTTTTCGGGTGCATCCATCGATCGAGGTCAACGTGGCATTAAGCCAGGAAGAAGTTTTGGCCATCGCGCGGCTGGCGCGTTTGCAGGTGCCGGACGAACGGCTGCCCGCGCTCGCAAAACAACTGTCCGGCATATTGGAATTCGTCGCGCAGATGAATGCCGTGGATACTGGCAAAGTCGAGCCGCTGGCGCATCCCCTCGACGTCAGCGCGCGCATGCGCGAGGACGAGGTGACCGAGCCGGATCAGCGGCGTGAATTCCAGGCCATCGCCCCGGCCGTTGAGGCCGGTCTTTATCTGGTGCCCAAGGTCATCGAATAACACCGCGCTTTTCGTCTCATGGCCGAACTGCATCATCTCTCTCTGGCGGAACTGGCGCGCGGTCTCGTGCGCGGCGATTTTTCCAGCACCGATCTGACCCGCGCTTGTTTGCAACGCATCGAGGCGCACGATCCGAAACTCAACAGCTTCATCACCGTCACCGCCGAACGGGCGCTGAAGCAGGCCGCCGAGGCCGACGCCCGCCGCCGCACCGGCGACATCGCGCCGTTGAACGGCGTGCCCTACGCGCACAAGGACATCTTCTGCACGAAGGGCGTGCGCACCACCTGCGGCTCGCGCATGCTGGAAAATTTCATCTCACCTTACGATGCCACAGTCACCGAGCGGTTCAATGCCGCAGGTTTGGTGATGCTCGGCAAAACCAACATGGACGAGTTCGCGATGGGCTCCTCCAACGAAACCAGTCATTTCGGCGCGGTGCGCAATCCCTGGAACACGGACTGCGTCCCCGGCGGTTCGAGCGGCGGCACTGCGGCAGCGGTGGCCGCGCGGCTGGCGCCGTTCGGCACCGGCACGGACACAGGCGGCTCCATCCGCCAGCCGGCGGCATTGTGCGGCATCACCGGCATCAAGCCGACCTATGGCTGCGTGTCGCGCTGGGGCATGATCGCCTTCGCGTCGAGCCTTGATCAGGGCGGCCCCATGACGCAGACCGCCGAGGACGCAGCGCTGGTGCTAAACGTGATCTGTGGCTTCGATGCGCGCGATTCGACTTCACTGGAGCGACCTGCCGAGGACTACGCGCGCGATCTGAATGCGTCACTCAAGGGACTGCGCATCGGTCTGCCAAAGGAATATTTCGGCCAGGGGCTGGACCCGGCGGTGGCGGACACGGTACACGCCGCCGTGCGCGAGTTCGAAAGGCTCGGCGCGAAGATCAAGGAAATCAGCCTGCCCAACGGTCATCTCTCCATCCCGGCGTACTACGTCGTGGCGCCCGCTGAATGTTCCTCGAACCTGAGCCGCTTTGACGGCGTGCGCTACGGCCACCGCTGCGACAAACCCAGGGACTTGATGGACCTCTACTGCCGCTCGCGCGGCGAAGGCTTCGGCCCCGAAGTGCAGCGCCGCATCCTGATCGGCACCTATGCCCTCTCCGCCGGTTACTACGACGCCTACTATCTCAAGGCGCAGAAGATCCGCCGTTTGATCCGCGATGATTTCGCGCGTGCCTTCAAGGAAGTCGACCTGATCGCCGGCCCCACCTCGCCGACCACGGCCTTCAAGATCGGCGAGAAGACCTCCGATCCGGTGACCATGTATCTCTCCGACATCTACACCATCGCCGTCAACCTCGCCGGCCTGCCGGGCATGTCGATCCCGGCCGGCTTCGTCAACAATCTGCCGGTGGGCCTGCACGTGATCGGCAATTACTTTGGCGAGGCGCGCATGCTGAACGCCGCCCACCAGTATCAGCAGGCCACCGACTGGCATAAGCGCCGGCCTGCGGCATTCGGCTAAGCGAAGAAATCATATGAACTGGGAAACAGTCATCGGCTTGGAAATCCACGCGCAGCTTTTAACGCGCAGCAAGATTTTCTCCGGTGCCGCGACCGCGTTCGGGGCCGAGCCGAATACACAGGCCTGCGCCATCGACCTCGGTCTGCCGGGCGTGCTGCCGGTGCTGAACAAGGAGGCCGTGCGCATGGCCGTGGCCTTCGGGCTGGCCGTGAACGCGCAGATCGCGCCGCGCTCCGTGTTCGCGCGCAAGAATTACTTTTATCCCGATCTGCCCAAGGGCTATCAGATCAGTCAGTACGAACTGCCCGTTGTTGGCAAAGGATCCATCCACATCCAGCTTGACGGTAGCGACAAACGCATCGGCATCACCCGCGCGCATCTGGAGGAGGACGCCGGCAAATCGCTGCACGAGGACTTCCACGGCATGAGCGGCATCGATCTCAACCGCGCCGGCACACCGCTATTGGAAATCGTCTCCGAGCCGGACATGTGCTCGGCCAAGGAGGCCGTCGCTTACATGAAGGCGATCCACCAGCTCGTGCGTTATCTCAGGATTTGCGACGGCAACATGCAGGAGGGCAGTTTTCGCTGCGACGCCAATGTGTCCGTCCGCCGGCAGGGTGAAAGCAAACTCGGCACGCGCTGCGAAATCAAAAATCTGAACTCGTTCCGCTTTATCGAGCACGCCATCAATCATGAGATCGCGCGCCAGATCGAACTTATCGAAGGCGGCGGCAAGGTCGTGCAGGAAACCCGTCTGTACGATCCGGACAAAGACGAGACCCGTTCGCTGCGCGCCAAGGAGGAGGCCAATGACTACCGCTACTTCCCCGATCCCGATCTGCTGCCGCTGGTCATCGAGCCTGCGTTTATTGAATCCGTGGAGCAGTCGCTGCCGGAATTGCCGGAGGCCAAGCGCGGACGGTTCATGAATCAGTACGCCTTGTCGGCCTATGACGCCGGCGTGCTCACCGCCAGCCAGGAGCTGGCCGATTATTACGAGGCCTGCGTCAAGCTCGTCGGCGGCGAGGCAAAGCTCGTCGCCAACTGGATCATGGGTGATCTCTCGGCCTTTTTGAACAAGGAAGGCAAGGACATCACGCAGAGCCCGGTGTCGCCGGAACTCCTGAGCGGCATGATCAAACGCCTCATCGACAAAACCATCTCCAGCACCATCGCCAAGAAGGTCTTTGAACTCATGTGGGCCGGCGAAGGCACCGCCGATCAAATTATCGAGAAACACGGACTGAAGCAAGTCACCGACACCGACGCCATCGAAAAGGCCATCGCCGAGGTCATGACCGAGAACCCCACGCAACTCGAACAGTACCGTTCCGGCAAGGACAAACTCTTCGGCTTCTTCGTCGGCCAGGTCATGAAGAAGATGCAGGGCAAGGCCGCTCCCGATCAGGTCAACGCCCTGCTCAAAACCAAATTACAGCCGTGAAAAATATCAGCACCGAGTGCTGGCTTCGTATTGTTAATGTTTGCCCTTGGCGCAACAGGTCTGGCACTACATTTTTATGGATTTAGAAAATTAGGAATGACCTTAGTAGCGATGGCAATTTTCATAGCATTCTTTGGTGTTGCAAAGAATGTTACAGCCCTATTTGCACAATTATTCATAAAGAAAAAATAAAAGAGCATATTAGTCAGCATCGCTGGAAATGGAGAAACGTGGCATTATGCCCGCCAGGGGATGGGCCTGTCTTCGTAAATGAGCCCTGCATGGATTCACCGTTCAGATTATAGAGGGGATGCCCGTGGTCGCCAGCATGACTGCTTTTGCGCGCAGTTCGGTCCAGGGAGACTGGGGCCGCGCGACGTGGGAATTGCGCTCGGTCAATCACCGCTTTCTGGAAATCACCTTGCGGCTGCCGGAGGAATTGCGCGGCCTGGAGAGCAACTTCCGCGAGCGCATCGAGCAGCGCGTCAAGCGCGGCAAGGTGGACGGGCTGCTGCGCTATGACGGCTCGGCCGCGGCCTCGCAGACACCACATGTGAATGTCGAACTGGTGCGCGCGCTGATTGCCGCCGGCTCGCAGATCGATGCCCTGCTCAAGAATCCCTCGCCGCTCAAGACCTGCGACCTGCTGCGCTGGCCGGGCGTTTTGAGTGTCGAAGAAACCAACGTCGAGGTGCTCGGCGAGGTGCTATCCACGCTGCTCGAACAGACGCTGGACGCCCTGGTCGCCACCCGCCGCCGTGAGGGCGGCAAACTCGCGCAACTGATCGAGCAGCGCTGCGGCGCATTGGGCCAGCGTGTCGCCCAGATGCGGACGCAGTTGCCCGCCATCCAGGAGCATCTCAAAAATCGCCTGCGCCAGCGCCTCCAGGAACTGAGCCTGACCAACATCGAGCCGGGGCGGTTGGAACAGGAACTCGCACTCATGCTGCAACGCCTCGACGTGGCCGAGGAGATGGACCGGCTGGAGACCCACATCGCCGAGACCGGGCGCGTGCTGGCACAGGACCCGGCGCCCGGGCGGCGGCTGGATTTCCTGATGCAGGAGTTGCACCGCGAGGCCAACACGCTGGGGTCCAAATCCGCGCACGTGGACACCACCGGCGTCGCGCTCGACCTCAAGGTGATCATCGAGCAGATGCGCGAGCAGATTCAGAATATAGAATGACGACCGCGGACCTCTTCATCGTCTCGGCGCCCTCCGGCGCGGGCAAGACCAGCCTCGTCAACGCACTCGTGGCTTCCTTCGATCGGGTGGTGCCCTCAGTCTCCTACACCACGCGCCCGCCGCGTCCCACCGAGCGCAACGGCGTCGATTATCACTTTGTCAGTCCGGCGGAGTTCGATCGCATGATTACCGCCGGCGCCTTCCTCGAACACGCGGAGGTATTCGGCAACCGCTACGGCACCGCGCGCGCGGCCATCGAGACCGAGTTGGGCAAAGGACGCGACGTGGTGCTGGAGATCGACTGGCAGGGCGCCCGCCAGATACGCGTCCGGATGCCCGAGAGCGTCAGCATCTTCATCCTGCCGCCCTCGCTGCCGGAGCTGGAACGCCGCCTGCGCAATAGGGAAAGCGACGATGCGGAGACAATCCGGCGCCGCCTCGAGGAGGCGGCCGCGGAGATGTCGCACTACCCGGAATACGACTACGTCATCGTCAACGGGATCTTCGAGCAGGCGCTGCTGGACCTGCAATCCATCGTCCGGGCCCGGCGCCTGCGGCAGGCCCGGCAGCAGGCAACCGGACAGTTACCGCCGATCATGGCGCCCACCGCCGGGGTTTGATAAAATCTGCAAATCCGAACTTACCGACTTTGCCGAGGTTTTTCATGGCCCGCATTACTGTAGAAGACTGTCTGCCTCACGTGCTGAATCGTTTCGACCTCGTCCTGGTCGCCGCCAAGCGTGCCCGTCAAATCGTGCTCGGCTCCAAGCCGCTGGTCGAAGCCCACAACGACAAGTCCACGGTGATCGCCCTGCGCGAAATTGCTGCCGGCGTCGTCAACCGCGAAAAAGTCGACGAAATCGCGGCACGTGAAAGCGGCGCGGCGGCGGTGATTGATCCGTTCGCCGAACCAGCACCAGCGGTGGCCAACCCGGCCACTGCTGAATGACCCGCGCGCACCCAAGTTTCCCGCCTCCGTTTTACACCGCCGGGTTCCGCGTCGAACCCGGGCGCGGATCCTGATTCCGCGTCGCATCGCACATGGTCGCCGTCAGCGTCCGTTCGCCGTTCAACGCGCAGATGCAAGACCTGCTGGCGCGCGCCCGCGTCTATCTCAAACCCAGGCAGCTTGAGTCGCTGATCCGCGCCTACGAATTCGGCGCGCGCGCCCATGACGGCCAGCGGCGCGCCAGCGGCGAGCCCTACATCCACCACCCGATCGCGGTGGCCATCATCCTCGCCGACATGCACATGGATCACGAGACCCTGGTCGCGGCCATGCTGCACGACGTCATCGAGGACACCGGCGTGGACAAGGCGGTGATTAACCGCGAATTCGGCCCCCAGGTCGCCGAGATCGTCGACGGCCTCTCCAAACTCACGCAGGTGGAATTCGAGTCGCACGTCGAGCAGCAGGCGCGCAATTTCCAGAAGATGTTGATGGCGATGTCCAGCGACCTGCGCGTCATCGTCGTCAAGCTGGCCGACCGCCTGCACAACATGCGCACGCTGCGCGCCCTGCCGCCCAAGAAACGGCGGGCCATCGCCCATGAGACGCTGGACATCTACGCGCCGATCGCCCAGCGGCTGGGCATGAACCAGATCCGCCTTGAACTGGAGGACCTGGGCTTCGCCGCCCTGCATCCGATGCGCTACCGCGTGCTGTCCAGCGAAGTGCGGAAGATCCGCGGTCACCGCAAGGAGATCGTGCAGCAGATCAAGGCGGCGCTGAAGCGGCGGCTGCGCCAGGAAAAAATCGCCTGCGAGGTGCTGGGGCGCGAGAAACACCTGTACAGCATTTATCAGAAGATGCGCACGCGGACGCAGACCTTCTCGGAGGTGTACGACGTCTATGCCTTTCGCATCCTCGTCGATACCGTGGACGTCTGTTATCGCGTGCTCGGCACCGTGCACAACCTCTACAAGCCGGTGCCGAACAAGTTCAAGGACTACATCGCCATCCCCAAGGCCAACGGCTACCAATCGCTGCACACCGTGCTGTTCGGGCCGTACGGCGTGCCCATCGAGGTGCAGATCCGCACACACGCCATGAACGAGGTGGCCGAGGCCGGCATCGCGGCGCACTGGCTGTACAAGAGCAGCGCGGGCGAGAAGGTCGCCAACAGCGCGCAACAACGCGCCCGCGAATGGCTGCGCGGCATGATGGAAATCCAGCGCCAGGCCGGAAATTCCGAGGAGTTCCTGGAGCACATCAAGACGGATCTGTTCCCCGACGAGGTGTACGTCTTCACGCCCAAGGGCGACATTCTGGAGCTGCCCAAGGGCGCGACCGCCGTGGACTTTGCCTACGCCGTGCACACCGATCTCGGCAACACCTGCGTCGGGGCGCGCGTCAACCGCGTGCTCATGCCCCTGCGTACGCCGCTGGCCACCGGGCAGACCGTGGAGATCATCACCGCACCAGGCGCCCACCCGAACCCGACCTGGCTCAACTTCGCCGTCACCGGCAAGGCGCGCTCGCACATCCGCCATTACTTCAAAAACCTGCGGGCCGATGAGGCCCGCACGCTGGGCCGCCGCCTGCTCAATCGCGAGCTGGAGGCGTTCCATCTGAACCTGGACACCGTCGACAAAACCCTGCTGAAGAACCTGCTCGAGGAAACCAAGCTCAAATCCATGGACGCCCTGCTGGAGGAGATTGGACTGGCCAAGCGCATGGCGCCCATCGTCGTGCGCACACTAATCCCGCAAGCGCAGGCGGAGACGGCCGGCGCGCCGGCGGCGGGACATGACGCCACCACCCCGCTGGTCATCAAGGGCACGGAAGGCATGGTCGTGAGCTTTCCCAAGTGCTGCCTGCCCATACCCGGAGATGAAATCCTGGGCTATGTCACCGCCGGCCGCGGCATCGTCATCCACCGCCAGACCTGCAAGAACATCGCCGAGTTCCGCAACCAGCCGGAGAAATGGATTGACGTGGACTGGGCGGACGACATCGGCCGCGATTTTCTCTCCGAGATCCGCCTGACCGTCACCAACCAGCGCGGGGCGCTGGCCACCATCGCCGGTGCGATTGCTGATCAGGGCGCCAACATTGAAAATATACAAATGTCGGACCTCGATGATCGATACGTCGGCATGACCTTCCTGATCAGCGTCCGCGACCGCGTGCATCTGGCCCGCGTGCTGCGCGCGGTACGCCGCCTCAAGCACATCACCCGCGTGCAGCGCACGCACGGCTAGCAGAAAATCTTGCTGCATCGAAAACGGCAATGCCCACATTTCATTCTTACATCCCACAAGGAAACATCATGTCCAAAACCGCCATCAGCACCGATCAGGCGCCACAGGCCATCGGCACCTATTCACAGGCCATCAAGTCCGGTCATACGGTTTATCTCTCCGGCCAGATCCCGCTCCTGCCCGGCAAGGCGGAGCTCAACACCGGCGACATGCGCGCGCAGATTACCCAGGTGTTCGAGAATCTGGACGCGGTGGCGAAGGCCGCAGGCGGCACGCTGGCGGACGTGGTCAAACTCAACGTGTACCTCACCGATCTGTCGCATTTCCCGCTGGTGAACGAAGTCATGGCGACGTACTTCAAGCCGCCGTATCCGGCGCGGGCCGCCGTCGGTGTGGCGCAACTGCCGCGCGGCGCGGCGGTGGAAATGGACGCCGTCATGGTCATCGACTGAGAGGTCGATGCAAACCCCGCGTAGAGTCGCCGGACGATCCAATTCGGTGGATTTGGCCGCGCCGGTCACGGACCTGCCGCGTGTCGGTCCCAAGCTGGCGGAAAAACTGCGACTGCTCGGCATCGTCCACGTTCGCGATCTGCTGCTGCACCTGCCGCGGCGCTATCAGGATCGCACCCGCATCACCCCCATCGGCACGCTGCGCGATGGCGCTGACGCCGTCATCCAAGGCACCGTCGATCTGGCGCAGGTGCGCTACGCCCGACGACGCATGCTGCTGGTGCGGGTAAGCGACGGCACCGGCGCGCTGTTGTTGCGCTTTTTTTATTTCAACGCCGCACAGCAGTCCCGCTTTCAGCGCGGCGCCACCGTGCGATGCTTTGGCGAGATCAGGGCCGGCCCCCAGAGTCTGGAAATGATCCATCCCGAGTACCGGTTTCTCGATCCCTACCAGCCCGCGCCCGTGGAGGAGACGCTGACGCCGATCTACCCGGCGACGATGGGCTTGGGCCAGCACAGCCTGCGCAAGCTCATTCTTCAGGTGTTGCAATCATTGCGTAGCGATGCATCCCCGTCGGATTTCATCGAATTGCTGCCGGAGGAGGCGTTGCGGGATGAGCATTGGCCCACGTTGATGGAGGCGATCCAATATCTGCATCAACCGCCGCCCGACTCGGACCTCGCCCGCCTGCAACGCGGCGAGCACCCGGCCCAACAGCGGCTGGCGGTGGAAGAACTCACCGCGCACCAGTTGAGCCTGCGCGCATTGCGGCAGGCCCTGCGCCGGCGTCGCGCGCCTGCAATGCACGGCAATCAGGCATTGCGCAAAACAATGATCGAGAACCTGCCCTACGCGCTGACGGGCGCCCAACAGCGGGTACTGGGGGAAATTCAGCACGATCTGGGAAGTGATCAGCCGATGCTGCGGCTGTTGCAGGGAGACGTCGGCGCCGGCAAGACCGTGGTAGCGGCGCTTGCCGCGCTCAATGCCGTCGAGTGCGGATTCCAGGCTGCGCTGATGGCGCCGACGGAATTGCTGGCGGAGCAACACCAGCGCAACTTCGAGCGCTGGCTCACGCCGCTGGGGGTGACGGTGTTGTTGCTCACCGGCCGCCTGAAGCGCGCCGAGCGGCGCCGTATGCTCGATCGCATCCGTGATGAATCGCCGGCGTTCATCATCGGCACCCACGCCCTGTTTCAGGAGGAGGTGATTTACGCCCGGCTTGGATTCATCATCGTCGATGAGCAGCATCGCTTCGGCGTCGAGCAGCGGCTGGCGCTGGCGCACAAGGCCGGGAACAACGAGAGCACGGAGAAAACGGCGCATCAACTCATCATGACGGCGACGCCGATCCCGCGCACGCTGGCCATGACCGCCTACGCCGATCTGGACGTATCGGTGCTGGATGAACTGCCGCCACAACGCCTGCCCGTGCACACCGTGGTCATTCCCGAACACCGTCGCGCCGAGATCGTCGCCCGTGTCCACACGGCCATAGGCCAGGGCCGGCAGATTTACTGGGTCTGCCCGCTGATCGATGAATCGGAGATCATCGAATCCGAGGCCGCGACCGAAACCGCGAGCGCGCTTTCACAGGCATTGCCGGAGGCGCGCGTGGGTCTGATCCACGGCCGGCTCAAGGAAAACGATCGTGACGCCGTCATGCGCGCCTTCGCGGAGGGAAACATCGATCTGCTGGTCGCCACGACGGTCATCGAGGTCGGCGTGGACGTGCCCAATGCCAGCCTGATGGTCATTGAGAACGCCGAGCGGCTGGGCCTCTCCCAACTGCATCAACTGCGTGGGCGCGTGGGCCGCGGCGCGGCCAAGAGTGACTGCGTGTTGCTGTATCACCAGCCATTGTCGGCGGACGCGCAGGCGCGCCTGCAATGCATGCGCGAGACGCACGACGGTTTCGTGGTGGCGCAGCGCGACCTGGAGTTGCGCGGCCCGGGCGAACTGCTGGGCACGCGGCAGACGGGACTGAGCCAGATGCATATCGCCGATCTGTTCCGCGATCACGCGCTCGTGCCCAAGGCGCAGCGTATCGCCGCGCGGATGCTGGAGGCACATCCCGATCGCGTGCCGCTCTTGATCCAGCGCTGGTTACCCGATGCGCTACACTACGGTTCTGTATAGATTTCCTCTGAATAAGTCCATCCTGGACTTCTCAGAGTTCGGGAAACGAAAATGTGATGTTTGTTTCCCTCCGTTTTTCTGCGGCATATCGCCGCTGAAAAACGCCGGTACCTCCATGTACCGGAAATATTTAAAGGAGAATGCATGTCTGGTTTTCGTCATCGGCGTAGTCCGTTTGTTGGTCTCACCTGGTCATGGCGCGGGCCGTTGTACGAACCCGGCTCACTGACGCGCCGGCTGAGACGCGAGGTCAAAGGCGACTTCACGGTGCAGGTGCAGGAGATGCGCTGGTCAACCCTGCGACTGGGCGAGGCCCGCCTGCTGAAACTCCCGCATGGGCGCCGCGCCTTGATCAGGGAGGTGGTGCTGTGGGGCGGTGGCCAGCCGCTGGTATACGCCCGCTCCATACTGCCCGTGGTGACTCTGGGCGGACGATTCCGCCATCTGCGCCGGCTGGGGGCGCGGCCATTGGGACATCTTTTATTCACCACTCCCGCTGCGCGCCGGCTGTCGATGCGACTGATGCGCGTCCAGCCGCCGGATCCCATGCACGCCGCCGCCCGGCGGCACGCGATGATCAAGGTTGAGCATTATCACGGGCGGCAGTCTCTGTTCCTGCTCGACGGAAAGCCGTTGCTGGTCACCGAAATTTTTCTTGACCTGGTGCATGCCGGATGACATTCCGAGTACAACAACTGCGGGTCTGGGTGCGAGAATTGCAGGCGCGGTTGCCGCAACAATGGCCGCATTACGTCTCGCTGACGCGGCTCAACCGTCCCATCGGTATTTTTTTACTGTTGTGGCCGACATGGTGGGCGCTCTTGATCGCGGGACAGGGCCACCCCGATCCATGGCTGTGGATGGCATTCACCCTCGGCGTCATTGTCATGCGCTCGGCCGGCTGCGTCATCAACGACTACGCCGATCGGCACATCGACAGCCACGTCCGCCGCACCCGCGAGCGGCCGCTGGTGACGGGCGCGGTGACGCCGCGCGAAGCGATGACATTATTCTATGGACTGGTGATCGTGGCTGTGTTGCTCGTGCTGACGCTCAACCGTCTCACGCAGTGGCTGGCAATCGCGGCGCTTGGGCTTGCGATCACCTATCCGCTCGCCAAGCGCCGTACTTATCTGGCGCAATTCCATCTGGGCCTGGCCTTCGGCTGGTCGATTCCGATGGCTTTCGCCGCGCAAACCAACACGCTGCCGCCGCTGGCATGGCTGCTGCTCACCGCCAATATCCTCTGGTCAGTGATCTATGACACGATGTACGCGATGGCCGATCGCGAAGACGATTTGAAAATCGGCGTCCGTTCCACTGCCATACTTTTTGCGGAAAATGACCGGGTGATTATCGGTGTCATCCAAGCCATGTTGCTCCTCACCTTTATCTTCATTGGCCAGCGCGCTGAATTGGGCATGTATTACTATTTCGGACTTGGCGGCGCCACACTGCTGGGTATCTATCATCAATACCTGATCCGCGATCGCGAGCCGGACGACTGCCTGCGCGCCTTCCGCCACAACAACTGGCTGGGTTTGTGCGTGTTTCTGGGATTACTGCTGGCTTATCGCTGGGGTTGACGAGTTGGCATTCCGTTCTGCCACTGGTTTGGTTCTGGCCATGGTGTTGCTGGCGTCGCCGCGCGCGGCGGCGCCAGCTCAGGTCAATGAGGCGATACGCGCCATTGTCGCGAGCGGCGAGATCGCCACGCTACGCTGGAAGAATTTTTCCGATCGACGCAATGAATTGAAGCAATTCTATGACCCCGCGATGTATGCGCCCGCTTGGTTCAACGAGGGCCTCCCGGACAAGAAGGCTTACCAGGCGATGGATTTGCTTGCGGACGCCGAGACCGAGGGACTGGACCCGGCTGACTATGATGTGCCCTGGCTTCAATCCCGCCTTGCCGCCGCCGCCAAAACGCCGATGCCTGAAGCAGAACGAGCTGAAATTGATACGGCCCTGACGCTCGCATTGTTCCGCTATTTGACTGATCTGCATTCTGGAAAGATCAATCCACGCGACCTCGGCTGGGCGCTGGAGGTGACGCCAAAGCACAATTACAACGTTGCCCGGGTTTTGCGGGAGGCGATAGCCCGAGATGCGCTCGCCGCCATGGTCGCTGGCGTCGAACCCCGTTTGCCGCTGTATCGGCGGCTCAAGGCGACGCTGGTGGCCTATCGCCGGCTGGCACAGGATACTTCGCTGCAATCAGTGCCTGCGATCAAGACCAAGCTTGTGCCGGGACAGCCGTATGAAGGCGCGGCGGCACTGGCGCGACTGCTCACCGCGATCGGCGATCTGCCGGCCAATGTTCCCGCACCGGCCGATCGTTACGACGGCGCGTTGCCCGGGGCGGTAAAACGCTTCCAGGAAAGCCATGGCCTGCTTGCCGACGGCGTGCTCGGCAAGGCGACATTCGCCGAGATCAATGTACCGCTGGCACACCGTGTCCGGCAGATTGAACTCGCGATGGAGCGGCTGCGCTGGCTGCCGGATCTGCAGACAGGTCCGGTCATTGCCGTCAATGTGCCGTCATTCAAGTTGTGGGCGTTCAGCGATCCGCAGCGACCGGGGGAAGCCAACCTTGAAACCAATATCGTCGTGGGCCGCGCGGTATATACGCGCACGCCAATATTCATGCAGGACATGCGTTATGTCGAGTTCAGCCCCTACTGGAACGTTCCGCCGTCCATTCTGCGCAAGGAAATAATCCCAAAATTGAAACGTGATCCGGACTATCTGGCACGCGAGGATTTTGAATTTGTCGGCCGGGATGGGCAGACAAGCACCGAGGTGTCAGATGGCACCCTTGCGGGAGCGCTTGCCGGCGAACTGCGTCTGCGACAGCGGCCGGGGCCAAAGAACGCGCTCGGCGGCATCAAGTTCGTACTGCCGAATTCCATGAATATCTATCTGCACAGCACGCCTGCCCACAATCTGTTCGAGCGTCCGCGGCGCGACTTCAGCCACGGCTGCATCCGTGTCGCCGATGCGATTGGGCTGGCGCAGTTCGTCCTTTCGGATCAAACGGAATGGACCCGGACGAAAATCGAGGAAACGATGGCTGGCGGCCAGCATCAGACGGTGCAGCTCTCGCGGCCGATTCCGGTCATTATTTTCTACAGTACGGTGGTCATCGAACGCAATGGACAGGTGTTGTTTGCCCCCGACATCTACAACGACGATCCCAAACTGGAACAAGCACTGGCCACTGCCACACGCGCGCGGCGATAGCCGCAGTCAGGCCGGCAATCCGTCACCAGCGACGAACGCGCCCGGTGTCCAGATGGACGAAATCGGATTGGGAATAATAGCCCACGCCGCCCGCCGACATGGAGAGCGCCGCGTCCCGAAGCATCGTCAACGCGACGCCTGGAAGGCGGACATCAATGGCGCGACCGCTCATGTGCAGGCTCGCCTTGGCGACACCGTGGCCGTTTTCACGCAGCATTGCGTTGGTCGCCGGGCAGCGGTAGCCGCAAATCACTTCATATGTGCGGTTAGCGCCAAGTATCGCCGTCAGGTCCGTGAGCTGGTCAAGCAGCGCCAGGTCAATGGCATGAATCTCGCCGGTGCGAAAATCCCGCAACAGATGATTGATTGCCGTCAGTGCTTCCGGCACATAACTGCCATTTTCGGCATAGACGATCGAAAGTTTTTCGCCGGTATGCGTGTGCAGAAACGCCAGGCGGCGCGGCATCTCGCGCGCACGGGCCAGACTGGGCGTGAACAGGCCGGGCGCACACAGCGCTCCCGCCAGCCCCGCCAAAAAGCGGCGGCGGTCCGGGCGGTGAAAAGCGGTGGACGCTGGAAATGCTTTATCCGAAGAATCGTTCATTTTTCAATTTTACCAATACCATTACGAAGTGAATACCGATTAATTTGCCTGTATCAATTCGTCCGTGAGCTTCAGCATGGGTGATTGGAGGCGTTCGAGATGATGAAGTTCAATGCCGCCGATCTCCCAGTCCGACCACAGGACCTGCGTCACGAAGGCCTCCGGATTCTGCGGCAACGGCTGCTTGGCGCGCAATTTCAGAAACACCAGGAATGAATAATAAAAAAGGACGTTGTCGACATGCACTTCGAAATCCGCGAATCGCGCCTCCGGGAAGTGGATGGCTTCATCCGGGCTGATCAGGCGGTAGCCGGCCCGCCGGAGGCGTTCCTCGATCTGGCGCCGCACCTCCGCCTCGTCGAATCCGGCATTGCGCCAATCTTTCTCCACGCCGAGAAATTGCACGGCGAGCATCTGTGGAGGTGGACGAGTAGCGCGTTCCTCTCCAACGCACACCGTGGTTACAATCAGCGCGATCGCACTGAAAAATTCAAGCCAAGTTCGTCGTTTCATCATGTCGCCTCCGCTTACTCAACCCTGCCGAGCCGGCCGCTGCTGCTGCCCACATACCACAGGCTGCCCCGTTGATCGATAACCATCTTGCGGATGCCGGTGCCCTTGGGTACATGGATCGTGCGCGTCGCGTCGGTCCCCGGATCGAGAATATCGATGGTGTCGGCGTTGAATTCATTGGCGAACACCCTGCCGTTGGCATCGATGGTGACGGCATAGGGACCGCCGTCCGGACCGCCGGGCAACGGGTATTCACGAATTACCTTCATCGCCTTCGGATCGACGTGAATGATGCGGCCGTTGCCCCACAGCGTCACCCATAGCGTGCCGTCGGGGGCGGTGGCCATGCGTCGTGGATTGGTGCCCCTGCCCGTCGCCAAATCGCTGATGACGCCGATTCTGGGATCAAGCTTGCCCAACATGTCGCCGCTGATGCGGCAGAACCAGACGTTGCCCTCGTGATCGATCGAGATGCCATAGGGCGTGCCGGAGGTTTCATATTCGCTGATGGCGCCGGTCTTGCGATCGAGACGGCCAATGCGGTCGGCGCCCTGTTCGGTGAACCAGAGCACACCGTTGTCATCAAGTACGGCGGTATGCGGATCACCGCCGGAGGGTACGTGGTGGACCACCGTCTTGCCGCCATCGGGATGAAACTCGACGATGGTGCCATTGCCCTTGCCGGTGAGCCACGCCACGCCGTTGGGATCGATCAGCACGCTGTGTGGGTGCGTGCCCTCGGGCAAATCCCATTCTTTGAACACCTGTGTCTTCGGGTCGAAATGGCCGAGCTTGTCGCCGCCCATGGCGACGAAGTAGATGCTGCCGTCGGGCGCCGGTGTTGGATCGCGCGCGAACTGCGGGGTCGGCACCGGCCATTCCGACACTTTCCCCTCGATGACGCGTGCACCGGGCGTGATCCCGTAGTTGGAACCACCCGCATGCGCGGCAAATGACAGGGTACACACCCAGCAGAAGAGGCCGGCAAGAACGATGTCTCGCGAGCTGTAAAACAGGCGCGATTTTGCCTTCGTCCGACCTTGCTGACTGTACCCTGGCATATATTTTTGGTGCCCCGACCCGGAATCGAACCAGGAACGGCTGATTACAAATCAGCAGTTATGCCATTTAACTATCGGGGCAAATGGGTTGACCATGCCCGCGCGCATTCTATTGCGCCGCCCCCGTCCCGGCAATTTTGGCGCAATCCAGCGCCTTGGTCTGCGCCGCGCCTGGCAGGGCCTCCTGCAAGGCGGACGGTGAAACCTGCGCGGCATTCACCGCCACGTCCAGCCAGTAGCGCGGCGGCGCTTCATGGCGCGCTTCAACGTGCGCCTCGTATCCCAGCGCCTTCATTTCCTTGATGCGCTCGGTCACCGAGGTTTTTTCCTTGAACAAGCCGAGTGAGATTGTGTTTTTATTCTCGCCCTGCTTGACCACGAACATGTCTTCAACGTCCCTGGCCTTGAGCGCCGCCACTTCCCTTTCAGCCGCCGCGCTGGTGGGATACGGTCCCAGATAGACCCACTGACGGTCCGGTTCGGGAACTTCATCGCGTTCATGCACGCTCTGCAAACGTGACTCCAATGATTGCCTGACTTGGGCCCGCTGCGCCTCATCCACAAACGGCCCCAAGGTGTAACAAGCAGGCGCAGCGGGGGGTGCTTCTGGCGGTGTCGCAACAGGCGCCGGCGCTGCAGACTCCGGCGGCGGCGTCGACGACGCTGTTGCAGCGGGGACGTTGATCTCCGCCGTAGTTGCGTCAGTTTCGCCGGTTTTTTCGGTGGCAAGCGGCGGCGCAGCCGGAAGTTCTGCCGCAGGCGCGATTGCCGTCGCCGCCTGGCCTTCCGCCGGACTCAACATCTTGCCAGGCAGTTCGCGTTTGGGCAGCGGTGAAGATAATTCCGACAACAAACGCAAGGTGGGTACTCCGGCAGGGATTGCGGGCAGGGATTCCCCCGGACTTTCCTGCGATGGATAAAGATTCTGATTGAACAGCCAGCCGAACAGCGCGATGTTGGCCAGCAGCAACAACAAACAGAACGTTCTGGAGTTCATCTCATATCTGGCCGCCGGCGATCCAGAGCAGACCCCTCAAAATCAAATATGGATCATGCGTCACCGGCATGGTCAGATGCGGCAATAGCAGATGCGCCTCGCCCCCCGTCAGCCAGCAACGCAATGCGCCGCCCAGCCGGTCCTGGCAGCGCCGCCATACGGTCTCGATGCCGCCCAGCACCGCATAGCGCGTGCCCGCCGCGATGGCTTCATCCGTCCTGTGCGTCCAGATTTCGCCTGTCTCCACCGCCGTCACCGTCAGCGCATGGGTGTTTTGCGCCAGCGCGCGCCGCATCAATCCCAGCCCCGGCAGGATCGTGCCGCCGGCCCAACTGCCGTCGGCGTTCAACACGCTCATGGTCAGCGCCGTGCCGCAGTCGATCACGCACAGCGGATCCCGGGTTTGACGCCGCGCTGCCGCCAATGCGACAAAACGATCGACGCCGAGCTCCGGATAAATGTTTTTGATGCCGTGGGCGTTCGCCTGTATGCGCACAAACTGCAGGGCCGCGCCCTTATGCCGCGTCGCGGCCCAGTTGTGCAGCGACTCTTCCACCGCCGGGCCGGCGACGTTAGAAACAAAAATTTTTCCCGGCGTCGGTACCGACCCGCTCACCTGTTCCAAAACCTCGATTAGCGTCGGTGGTGTCCACGAACGGGCGTTGTCCGGCGAGGGTTCGCTGCCGCTCCACGCCCATTTCACTCGGCTGTTGCCGATGTCCAGCGCCAGAATCATGCCGGCATCTGCACACTGACCTCGCCGGAATAAAAACGGCGTGGTCGGCCGAGGACATCCACCACCAATGCCCCGTCTTCCGCCACCTCCAGCGCCCGGCCGTGGATCGTTCCCTCCACTCCCCGCAGGGCGATGTTACGCCCCAGCAGCATGTCCGCCTGCCGCCATGCCTCGTGATACGCCGCGAAGCCCGTGCTGGAATAATCCTCGAGCATCGCCAGCCACGTCGACAGGATACGGGCGGCCAGTGCGTTGCGCGAGGGCAATGCGCCATTGAGCGCCGCGTGCAGATCGGTGCAGGGCTGTTTGATGCGCGCCGCCGCGTCGTCCGGCAGCGCAACGTTCACGCCCGCGCCGAGCACCACCGTGCAGGCGCCCGCCATCTCGCCGCGCATTTCGATCAAGATGCCGGCCAGCTTGCGTTTTTCATGCATGAGATCGTTGGGCCATTTCAGTTGCAGGCCACTCACACCGATCTGCGCCAACGCCTGCCGCAATGTCACGCCGGCCGCCAGGCTGAGCCCCGCCAGCGCATGGGCGGGCCGCCCGAAACGCCAGCCCAGCGACAGACACAGACCGGCACCCAGCGGCGCAATCCAGTCGCGACCCTGTCGCCCGCGCCCCGCCGTCTGGTATTCCGCCAGCGCCGCATGGCCATGCACGCGGCCGCGCGCGGCCTGCTCCAGCAGGCGTTGATTGGTGGAATCGGTGATGAAATGCACATCCAGCCGCCGCAACAGCGGGCGCAATCCGGGTTCGATCGCGCGGCGGATGCGGCGGGGATCAAGCAACTCCACTGCCGAGTGCAGGCGGTAACCGCGGCCGGGCACCGCCTTGATGGCGCCGGTCAGTGCCGAGAGCGCCCGCACCTGCTGCCACACCGCCGTGCGCGTGATTTGCAGGCGCTGCGCCAGCCGCTCGCCGGAATGCCATTGTCCGTCGGCCAGCAACTGTACCAGGAGGGGGCGACGATCTACGCGCGACACATCATCGCCCCGGGAGCGCAAAAAAACCGTGGATCACTTCATCGAGGGCGGCGCGGTGGCAGGGTGGCGTCGTCGGCGGTAAACATGGTCGTCGAATCTGATTCACGCTCTTCCTTTTTGGCGGGTTTGGGCGTGGCGGGTTTGGGTGCGACGGGGGGCACCTGTGAAGGCATCAGGGTGCGATCCATATCATCCTCCGCCGGCGCGCCACCGGACTTGGATGCGGTGCTGGGCACCTGGGAAGGCATCAGGGTGCGATCCATGTCATCCTCCGCGGCCGCTGGAGCGGCGGGGCTTGCCTCCTGTTTCAACGCCGTGTCGTCCATGAAATCATCCAGCGACAATTCCTCTTCGCCGGGCGCGGGCGTTGCCGCACTGGGCGCTTCTTCAATCATCGCAGTATTGAGAAAGGTGGCAAGGGACGCCTCTTCCGCCGGCACGGCGGCCGCTGGCGGGGTGCGCATCACGGTATCCGCTTCATGGATATCCTGCTTCGGCGCGGTGGCCTCCCCCCCGCCCTTGCGCGCACGCATCACGGTATCCGCTTCATGAACATCCTCCGCGGGCGCGGCCGGCGTCCCGAACGCAGCACCGGTGACATCGAAGGTTTCATCCTCGCCGGCCGCGCCTGCTTCAGGCGCGGGAGGCGGGGCAACAGGCGGCGGTGCGGTGAAGGCGGTGGTGGCGCCGGTTAGTCCGGCCCGATCCGGCGGCGCCGCCGAAAACACCGTTTTGCCGGCATCGGCCACCTCCGGCATCACGAATTCAAAATCGTATTTGTGCAGACGGATGCGATCGCCGTGCTTCAGCCGCTGTTCTCCTGTCACGCGCTGGTCGTTGACGTAGGTGCCGTTCATGCTGCCCTGATCCACCACCCAATAGGAGAAATCCTTGTACTCGATGAGGGCGTGACGGCGACCGATGGTGGTCTGATTGACGACGATGTAATTGAGGTGGTCGGTGTCAGAGCCTGCCACGCGCCCCAGCATAACCGGCTTCAGCCCCAGGGCATGCTGTTCGGCGTTGGTGTTGCCTTGCAAATCACGCAGGAAGGCCTGCGGCGCATATTCCACCGGCGTGGCCGCCTGACCGCCGCGCCTGCGCATCTTGATGACCAGGAAGATCACCACCAGAGAGAGCACACCAATCGCCGCGGCGATTGCCAGCAACAGTCCCTGCGTACCCTGACTGACCTCCGTCTCCTCCGCGGGCTTGACGATGATCGCCTGGCCCTCCGGCATTTTCTCCAATTGCTCCTTAGGGATGCCGGTGGCCTTCTCCATTTCCTTCAAACCCTGCTGCTCGGCGGCCGGTGCGGTGGGTGCGGGTGCGGGCGCAGGGACCTCGGCAGCGGGCGCGGGCGGCGGAGGCGCAGGCGGTGCGGCTTCCACCGGTTTGGGCTGATCGAGCTTGGCGATCTCCCCCGCGATGCGACCGAAGGCGTCCTTCAAATCCTCAGCTTTCAGAGAACGGTAATATTCGCCGCTGGTCTTGGTGGCGAGCGACTGTATCAATTGATAATCGGCCTGCTCGGTGAACGCCACGGCGTATATCTTGATGCCCAGACGGGCCGCCTCCTGCGCCAGTTCCTCGCGCAGCCAGCGTGACTTCTCGGCATCCTGCGACGGATGGCCGGTTTCCACAATGCCATCGGTAAAGAAGATGATGATTTTCTGCGCACCTTCGCGGCCGTTGACTTTGAGATCGTAGATGGTCTGTTCGACGGCATCCGGGCTGTTGGTCCACTGGCCCCTGTAGTTGATGGCCTTGAGTGCCTCCTGAAGCTTGGTTTTGGCGTCCGCCTCCAGCGGCGTGAGCGGCATGGCCTTGTTGACCTTGGTATCGAAAATGACCAGGGCCACGCGTGTATCGCCCTGCATGCCATTGACCAGATCAGCGACCGCCTGGGTGGCGAGATGCGTGGGATCGTTCTTGCGCATGCTGCCGGAATTGTCGAAGACAATGACGATATCCTTGGCCGTTCCCTTCGGTGCTTCCGGGGCTGCTGCTGTCGTTTTCTCTTCTTGAGCCGAGGTGGCCGGCTCCTTGTCAACCGGAGCCGCCGCTGGCGTTTCGGCGGGAGTTGTCGCGTCTTGTGCGCTTGCCCCGGCGGGAGCCTGCTCTCCCTGCGCCGCAGCCGGCGCCTTGTCGCCCTGCGTCTCCCCCTCGGCGAGGGATGGGGAGGCTGCGACCAGGCCCAGCAATAACATGGCAACCTTCAGATATCGCCGCATAAATGGCTCATCCTGATTCGTCTAATTTTGTATTATCGTCGATTGCCACCGCCCCCGCCAATGCCGGCTGCATCACGGCGCCTCGCCGCGGGCGACCGGCCGCGCCGGATCCGCGCACCACTCGCTCCACGAACCGGCGTACAAGCGCGGCTCCTGAAAGCCGGCGTGTACTGTCGCCAGTATGTTGTGGCAGGCGGTCACTCCCGATCCACAATAAAACGTCACCTCGGCGGCGGGAACGGCGCCAAATACTCCGCTCAGTGCGGGGCGCAGGGCAGCCGGCGTCAGGAACCTGCCGTCCGCCGTCAGGTTGCGCTTGCAGAAATAATTAACCGCTCCGGGTATATGACCGGCCACCGGATCGATGGGTTCCGATTCACCCCGATAACGCGCGGGGTCGCGCGAGTCCACCAGCCGCCGCTGTTCCAAGACTTGTTTTGTCTCAACCACGCGCTCGAAATGCGGCCGACCTTCGAATTTCGTCGGCGGGTTGCGTTGTTCGCCGCTGGCCGTGTCGCCACCGCTTGCGATCCAAGCCGGCCAGCCGCCGTCCAGCACCGCCACAGCCTCGTGTCCCATATAACGCAGCTGCCACCACAGTCGTGCCGCAACCATGCCGCCACTGGCATCGTAGGCCACGACCTGCCGGCCCACCGTGACGCCGAATTTTCCAAAAATTTTCTCGAGCCGCTTGGGCGACGGCAGGGGATGCCGTCCGCTGCCGGGGTATTGGGGGCCGCTCAAATCTTCATCGAGATGCGCATACACCGCGCCTTTGATGTGCGCTTCGAGGTAGGCGCGACGACCGGCTTCCAGATCGGCCAGATCAAAACGACAGTCGATCACGATCACGCCATCGTTTTCCAGCAGTGGCCGCAACTCCTGCGTTTGAATTAAAGTGCGATAAGGACTCATGCTCCGCTCCCTGCATTCATGGTAACGCAACGCGCCATCACCTTCATGCACAGCGACCTCGTGAAATCGCTCAACACGGCCCTGCTGACGCTCGGCCTGAGCGGCTGCGCCAACCTCGGCTATTACGCCCAGTCGCTGCACGGCCAGTGGGAGGTATCGGTGCATAGCCGGCCCATTGCGCAAATTCTGCAAGATGCATGCACGGACGAGGCAACCAAAGAGAAGCTCAGGCAGGTGCTGGTGCTCCGTAAGTTCGCCGTCACCGCACTGGCGCTGCCGGACAACGACAGTTACCGCGCTTATGCCGATCTGGACCGGCCCTACGTGGTCTGGAACGTTTTCGCCACGCCGGAATTGTCACTACAACCCGTGCGTTCGTGTTTTCTTGTGGTCGGTTGTCTGAGCTATCGCGGCTATTTCCAGGAAGCGGATGCTCGCGCCTACGCCGATGAGTTGCGCCGCGCTGGCGACGATGTCCATGTCGGCGGCGTGGTGGCCTACTCGACCCTGGGCTGGTTTGATGACCCCGTGCTCAACACCATGCTCAAGTGGGACGATGCCCACATGGCGAAATTTCTGTTTCACGAGCTCGCCCACCAGAAGCTCTATGTCAGGGATGACAGCGCCTTCAACGAGGCCTTCGCCACCGCCGTGGCGGAGGAAGGCTGGCGGCGCTGGCAGGACGCCCATCACATGGCAGCCAACGGCAATGCTGAACTGGCTTACGAAACCGGGGTGATCCATCTGGTACTGGCAACCAAGGGCGAACTGGAAACGCTGTATGACTCGGCGCTGACGGTGGAGGAAAAACGCCGCGCCAAAAAAGAAATTTTCAACGCGTTGCGCGCCGATTACGACGTCCTGCGCCAGCGCTGGGAGGGCCGCTACGATGCCTATGATCACTGGATGCACGGTGATCTCAACAATGCCAAAATCATGGCGGTGGCGACCTATCACGATCTGATCCCGGCCTTCACGACGCTGCTGGCGGTGGCCCGCGGTGATCTGCCCCGCTTTTATGCCCTGGCAGCGACTGTCGGACGGCTGCCACCCAAGGAACGCTCGGCCTGTCTGGAGGCGCTGCGTCAATCTGGAACAGGTATAAGCCATTGTAAAATGGCCAATTAGTTCAGATGGCGGGTTCGAGGGCTGTGATCAGGCGCACGCTTTGACAGCGAATGTAGAACGGATTTCACATTTTGTGTAGGTTTCAAGACAAAGTTCGAAATGCTCGTTTATAATGAATTTTAAAAGCCAGTACTTACCTCATGTTAAACAAACTGTTTTCCAAGCCGATCTCACTGCTCATCGGTGGGCAGAACGTCAATTTCTCCAACGTGGCCGAGTTCGAGTTCAGTCTCGCAGGGCGCACGGAGGTGCCGTCACGCCGGATTTCCGATCTGATGCAGATGTCACCGGAGGAACTCAAGAAGGAAGCGCGCAATATTAAAAATATCGAGCGGCAGTTCGTCGATATTTTATCGAAGGCGATGGAATCGCCGGGCAGCATCAGCCAGATGCTCGGCACCATCGACGTCAAGGTATTCTCCCAGGATCACAACTGGCGCGACATCATGACTTCGCTGCGCACCAAGAATGGCGACTACAATGAAATGCGCCGCATCGCCCTGGTGAAATACATGCAATATCTGAACGCCCGCCAGGAACTCATCAAACACACCTATTCCATGAAGCGGCAGGTCGCCGGCAAACCAGCGTCACTGGATGAGGAGGACAAGGCGGAGAATCTCAAACCCCCGGCTATGCGTGAAACAGTGATCCTCGATTCGGTGGTGCTGGAGCAGCCGCCGAGACAGGAGCAGTCGTTCGTGCGCATGCCCAAGGGCGAGCCTGTTCTTGTACCGATCAGACATGGCGAAGTCATAAATCTGCTGCTTTCGAAGCATCCCTTCAAACTGCGCGCCAATAACAACCTGGTACTCGTCGATGCCGTCGGCAGCGAACATCAGTTGCAAAGCGGCAAGAACATCATCGGCCGGGATAATGTGTGCAACGTCGTGACGCCGCCGGCGCTGCGCGACATTTCACGTATGCACCTCATCATCGAACAATTGAGTGGCGACAGCCTGCGACTGACGGATTTGTCGGCCCATGGCACCTTCCTGCCCCCGCGCTATCTGGACATTGCCACCGACTGACGCAGCCGTTCAATTAGTTCTATCTTTACATCCTTTCGATCTATCGCCCAGCGGCGTAACTCGCTTACAATGCGCGATCCATGCGGATGGTGATTCTATAATTATTCGCGCTGGATTAATGGATATTCCGCATTACTTAGAGGATGCACATGGGTATTACACGCAATGACGTCGCCAGCCTGGCGAACGAATATCGCGGCAAATCGCCGCAGGACATCATCAAACTGGCGTTGTCAAATTTTGGCAACATCGCCATTTCCTTCAGCGGTGCCGAGGACATCGTGCTGGTGGACATGGCCAGCAAAATCAAGAAAGACTTCCGAGTGTTCTCCCTGGACACCGGGCGCCTGCATGCTGAAACCTACAAACTGCTGGAGCAGGTCCGCGAGAAATACGGCGCGGCGCTGGAAGTCATGTTCCCCGACGCCACCGCCGTTGAAAAACTCGTGCGCGAAAAGGGCCTGTATAGCTTCTACAGGGACGGTCATAAGGAGTGTTGCGGCGTCCGCAAAGTGGCGCCGCTCAGACGCAAGCTTTCCACGCTTGACGCCTGGATCACCGGCCAGCGCAAGGATCAGAGCCCCGGTACCCGGCTGGCAATTGAAGTAATCGAGGATGATCGCGCCTTCGGCACCGCCGATCGGCCGCTGATCAAATTCAACCCGCTGGCCAACTGGTCCTCCGCGCAAGTCTGGCGTTACATCCGTGACAACGGCGTACCCTACAACGCGCTGCATGAGAAGGGTTTCATCAGCATTGGCTGCGAACCCTGCACACGGCCCGTGTTGCCCAACCAGCATGAGCGTGAAGGCCGCTGGTGGTGGGAGGAGGAGACCATGAAGGAATGCGGGCTGCATGCCGGCAATCTCTCCTCCGCCAAAGGCTGACCACTATCGCCCTCTTTTGCTGGCAAAAATACGGATGGTGGACATAAGCGTCATGCACATCACGTTCGTCAAGAAGATTAAGGCCGACGGCACCCCCTGCCGCAAATGCGCGGAAGTCGAACAGCGGCTGATCGAATCCGGCCAGATGACGCGGATCAATGAAATCGTCATCGCTGACGAACGTGACGCCGGCAGCCCGGGCATGCTGTTGGCGGCAAAACATAACGTCACCCAGGCACCCTTTTTCATCGTCAGATCGGAAGATGGAGCCGAGCGCGTATACACGGTTTATTTCAAGTTCGCGAAGGAAATTCTGAACAAGACGTTCTCCGAGCACGATGAGAACCGGGAACTGCTCGACCAAAACCCCGATTTGGCTTCCTACGTCTAGATCCTCGCCGCCCAACAGGGGAAGAGTTGTCCCTCCTCAATGGCGGGGTAATTTTACCTTCTCGAACAGGCGGTCCTGCTCGATACGGGTTTTTAGGCGTGCGGCTTCGTCCACGCGCGCGCGCGTCAGGTGCGGCGCGAACAATTCAATGAAGTCGTACATGTAATCGCGCAGAACAGCGCCGCGTTTGAAGCCGATCCGTGTCACGCTCGGCTCGAACAGGTGCCCGGCGTCCAGCGCGGTCAAATCCTGATCGACTTTTTTGTTGTAGGCCATGTTGGCGATGATGCCCACACCCAGACCCAACCGCACGTAGGTTTTAATCACGTCTGCATCGGTGGCGGTGAAGACCACCTGCGGTTTCAGTCCCTTGGCGGCAAAGGCCTGATCGAGTTGCGAGCGTCCGGTGAAGCCGAATACGTAAGTCACAATCGGATACGCGGCGATGGCCTTCAGTGTCAGGGGTTTCACCTTCTCCAACGCGTGCCCTTTCGGCACGACGATGCAGCGATTCCAGCGGTAGCACGGCAGCATCACCAGATCATCAAACAATTCCAGGGCTTCGGTGGCAATGGCGAAATCCACGGCGCGGCTGGCTGCCAGTTCGGAAATCTGCATGGGCGTGCCCTGGTGCATGTGCAAGCTGACGTTGGGATATTTTTTGCGGAATGCCTGGATGACGGGCGGCAGCGCGTAGCGCGCCTGGGTATGCGTGGTGGCGATCGACAGGCTGCCGCGGTCGTGGCCGGTGTGCTCATCGGCAAGCCGCTGGATGTTTTCAACTTCGCTCAAGATGCGCTCGGCGGCCTTGATGATGTCACGTCCGGCGGGCGTGATTTCAGTCAGGTGTTTGCCGCTGCGCGTGAAGATGTGGAGGCCGAGTTCGCCTTCCAACTGGCGAATTTGCTTGCTGACACCAGGCTGGGAGGTGTAAAGGCTCTCCGCGGCGGCCGAGACATTGAGATCGCGACGGGCGACTTCGCAGAGATAGCGCAGTTGTTGCAATTTCATAGATGTTTATATGGTAATAAACATATAATTTATTATTCTTTTAAATTATACATCAGCATCACTATAGTGAGCAGTCTCCATAGAGAAGCACAACCATGGACTTAGGATACAGCGCGGCCGGCTTTGTAGTCGGGTTTATCGTCGGCATGACGGGTGTCGGCGGCGGATCGCTGATGACACCCATCCTGGTGCTGTTGTTCGGCATCAAACCGGCACTGGCCGTCGGCACCGATCTGCTATATGCCTCCATCACCAAGGCCAGCGGCATCATTGTGCACAACAAAAATGGCACCATATTATGGCCCGTCGTTGGCCTGCTGGCGCTGGGCAGCGTACCGACCTCGATTGCCACCGTGTTCGCGCTGAAACAGCTGAGTGAGCACGGCATCGATCCAAGCGGCCTCATCACCAGCGCGCTGGGTGTGGCCCTGATCCTGACCTCGTTTGCCATCCTCAGCCGCAACACCATCATCCGCCTGACCGCCGGTCCATGGTTTGAACCGATGCGGGCGCTGCACGAGCGCCATCAAACCGCCATGACGGTAGGCTGCGGGTTCATCCTCGGGGTGCTGGTGACGTTGTCGTCCGTGGGCGCAGGCGCGCTGGGCGTGGTGTTGCTGTTTTTTCTCTACCCGCGCCTGCCGGCGAAGCAAATCATCGGCACCGACCTCGCGCATGCCGTGCCGCTCACCGCCGTTGCTGGCCTGGGACACGCGCATCTCGGCACCGTGGACTACATACTGCTGGCGAATCTATTGATCGGGTCGCTGCCAGGCATATACCTGGGCAGCAATCTGGGCGTAAAGCTTCCGGACTACGTCACCCGCCCGGCACTCGCAACCATGCTGCTTTTCATTGGCGTAAAGTTTGCCGCACCGATCTTCTGATTGCGCCCGCCCGGCCAGAACGGCCGTTCCCGGCCGGTGTTGGGCTTTTGCTCCCCAGGCTTCCTAACAGTGCAGACGGCGGTAGGTTTCTATCATTCCCGCCATTTGGTCTTTCAGAAACAGCTTTTGCTTCTTCAGGGTTTCCAAATGCAGGTCGTCCATGTTGCCGTTACCGGAGGTGACCTGGGTGACTTGACGTTTGAGTTCCGCGTGTTTGTTGTAGAGCCTTCTGAAATTGAGATCTTTGACTAACAGGGTATCCACGATTTTCCGATCGAATTCAAACATCGACTGCCCCCTTTCCGTTAAGAAGTCAGGTTGATCAGTTTACCCGGGCATGGATGCCGCGAGCGGTAGGAATGCGGCAATACCCGGCAATGAAGAATCCCTTTTTTTAACCCTAGACCACAATAAAGATTTGCTCAAGCCAAAAATTGAATTTAATTGAAAAGTCTGAAAATACATTGGCATAATGGGGAAAAGCTGCATGATATTTTTAATCCGCCATTAACGTCCTGCCCGCCCAAGATTTTTCGCCGGCAAAAAGAAAAAACTCCGGCAGCTCTCGCTGCCGGAGTTTTATTGTTAAGCGCCTGGCGGTGTCCTACTTTCGCATGGGTTAAACCACACTATCATCGGCGCTGAGCGTCTTCACTTCCGAGTTCGGGATGGGATCGGGTGGTTCCCGCTCGCTATCTCCACCAGGCAAACCGGTTGGGTGCGCGGCCATGCTCCGCCGCAGCACTGTAAAAAAATGGGAAGTTGCGTAAAGGGGTATATTGTTTCGCGCAACCATCATCGCCCCAAACTGCTTGGGGTTATATGGTCAAGTCTCACGGTCAATTAGTACTGGTTAGCTCCGTCCGTTGCCGGACTTCCACACCCAGCCTATCAACGCCGTCGTCTTCGGCGGACCTTCAGGGGGCTTAAAGCCCCGGGGAGACCTCATCTCGAGGGGGGGTTCACGCTTAGATGCTTTCAGCGTTTATCCCGTCCGTACATAGCTACCCGGCTGTGCCACTGGCGTGACAACCGGAACACCAGAGGTACGTCCACTTCGGTCCTCTCGTACTAGAAGCAGCTCCTCTCAAGTCTCCAGCGCCCACGGTAGATAGGGACCGAACTGTCTCACGACGTTCTGAACCCAGCTCGCGTACCACTTTAATTGGCGAACAGCCAAACCCTTGGGACCGGCTTCAGCCCCAGGATGTGATGAGCCGACATCGAGGTGCCAAACACCGCCGTCGATATGAACTCTTGGGCGGTATCAGCCTGTTATCCCCGGAGTACCTTTTATCCGTTGAGCGATGGCCCTTCCATACAGAACCACCGGATCACTTAGACCTACTTTCGTATCTGCTCGACGTGTCAGTCTCGCAGTTAAGCACCCTTATGCCTATGCACTCAAAAGCGCGATTTCCGACCGCGCTGAGGGTACCTTTGTGCTCCTCCGTTACTCTTTGGGAGGAGACCGCCCCAGTCAAACTACCCACCATACACTGTCTCCGTCCCGGATCACGGGACTGGGTTAGAACCTCGAACAAACCAGGCTGGTATTTCAGTGGTGGCTCCACTCGGTCTAGCGACCAAGCTTCAAAGCCTCCCAGCTATGCTACACAGATCGGTTCAAAGTTCAGTGTAAAGCTATAGTAAAGGTTCACGGGGTCTTTCCGTCTAGCCGCGGGTACACTGCATCTTCACAGCGAGTTCAATTTCACTGAGTTTCGGATGGAGACAGCCTGGCTATCGTTACGCCATTCGTGCAGGTCGGAACTTACCCGACAAGGAATTTCGCTACCTTAGGACCGTTATAGTTACGGCCGCCGTTTACCGGGGCTTCGATCAGGAGCTTCGCCTTGCGGCTGACCCCATCAATTAACCTTCCGGCACCGGGCAGGCGTCACGCCCTATACTTCCACTTTCGTGTTTGCAGAGCGCTGTGTTTTTGATAAACAGTCGCAGCCAGCTGGTCACTGCAACCCTCCTCGGCTCAGGCCGCAGGGCCTTCACCTACCGAGGGCACACCTTCTCCCGAAGTTACGGTGCTATTTTGCCTAGTTCCTTCACCCGAATTCTCTCAAGCGCCTTAGGATTCTCTCCTCGCCCACCTGTGTCGGTTTATGGTACGGTCCTCTTGAACTGAAGCTTAGGGGCTTTTCCTGGAAGCGGGGCATCAACCACTTCGGTTCCGAAGAACCTCGTCATCACGCCTCGGCTAAGCTCTCCGGATTTACCTGAAGAGCACGCCTACACGCTTAAACCGGCATCCAACAGCCGGCTGGCCTAGCCTTCTCCGTCTCCCCATCGCATTCAAGAGCGGTGCAGGAATATTAACCTGCTTCCCATCGACTACGCATTTCTGCCTCGCCTTAGGGGCCGACTCACCCTGCGCCGATTAGCGTTGCGCAGGAAACCTTGGGCTTACGGCGGACGGGTTTTTCACCCGTCTTATCGTTACTCATGTCAGCATTCGCACTTCTGATACCTCCAGCAGGGTTTACACCCCGCCTTCGCAGGCCTACAGAACGCTCCTCTACCGCGTGCACTTGCGTGCACACCCGTAGCTTCGGTATACGGCTTAGCCCCGTTACATCTTCCGCGCAGGCTGACTCGACCAGTGAGCT
>Ga0335077_10000097_pt1:0-27500 | contig 84053 bp, 76 predicted proteins | sample Lox_Sample_31_FD_207151 | JGI IMG/M metagenome (GOLD analysis project Ga0335077, IMG submission 207151) | Soil microbial communities from Loxahatchee National Wildlife Refuge, Florida, United States - Lox_Sample_3.1 | ecosystem: Environmental > Terrestrial > Soil > Wetlands | place... | reverse complement strand
TGCGCGGCGATCACGAATTGAATGCGGTCAAGGCCGCGAAGCTGCCGCCAGTAGCCTCGCCGCTGCGCATGGCCGATGCGGCCGCCGTGCGCGCGGCGACAGGCTGCGACATCGGTTCCATCGGCCCGGTCCGGCTGCCGTGTCCGGTCATCGCGGATCGCAGCGCGGCCAACCTGGCCGACTTCGTCTGCGGCGCGAACGAAAACGGCAAGCACTTGAGCGGCGTCAACTGGGGTCGCGATCTGCCCGAACCGATTGTAGCGGACATCCGCAACGTGGTGGCCGGTGATCCCAGTCCGGATGGCAGGGGCAGGCTCGAGATCGCCCGCGGCATAGAAGTTGGCCATATTTTTCAACTCGGCACGAAGTACAGCACCGCCATGAAGGCGCATTGCCTGGATGAGAATGGCCGGGCCGTCGACATGATCATGGGCTGTTACGGCATCGGCGTGTCGCGTCTGGTGGCTGCCGCCATCGAGCAGAACAACGACGAACACGGCATCCTCTGGCCGGACGCGATCGCGCCTTATACCGTCGCGCTGTGTCCGATCAATATGCACAAGTCAGAGCGCCTGCGGCTGGCGGCGGAGGAGATGTACACCAGACTGCTGGCGGCGGGTATTGAGGTATTGTTCTACGACAAGCAGGAACGCGCCGGCGTCATATTCACTGATATGGAACTCATCGGCATCCCACACCGGCTGGTGTTGAGCGACCGTGGCCTGGACGCGGCCACCTGCGAATACAGGGGCCGGCGCGACGCCGGGGCTCAGGACATCCCGCTAAACGGCGCCGTGGATTTCATCCGTGGCAAAATCCGTCGCTCGTAACATCAGCGGATTTCAAATCTGCTGAGACCTTCATCCTCAGCGGCTATGACATCGACGGCGGTGACACGAGCCGCCGGCGGCCCGCGGTGCAGCCACGCAATAAATGCATCCACGGCCGCGTGTGGCCCGCTGGCGTTGAGTTCAACACGGCCGCCGATCATGTTACGCACCCAGCCGGTCAGGCCCAGCCGCCGCGCTTCATCACGTGCGGCGGCGCGGAAAAATACGCCTTGTACGCGCCCGGAAACCACGCAGCGCACGCAGAGTTTCTCTTCTGTGCCACTCATTTTTATCCATGCCGTCTTTGGCTGGGTTAGAATTCCAATATTAATCAATTCACAATGACCCGCCATGAAGGTCACAATTTATCACAATCCCCGCTGCAGCAAATCACGTGAGACGCTGGCGCTGCTCACTGCTCGCGGCATTCAACCCGAAATCATCGAATATCTGAAAACGCCCCCCGACCAGGCAACATTACAGCGATTGCTGAAGGCGCTGGGGATGACGCCGCGCCAGCTGCTGCGCACAAAAGAAGACGCTTATGCGGAAACCGGCCTTGACAACCCCAAACTCAGCGACGCCCAAATCCTGAAAACCATGGTGACCCATCCGGTGCTGTTGGAACGGCCCATCGTGGTCGTGGACGGCAAGGCTGCCATCGGCCGTCCGCCGGAAAACGTATTGCGCCTGCTTAAATGACCACGGAAATTTTGGTGCTGTACTACAGCAGGCACGGCAACGTGGCGCGCATGGCGGAATACATTGCCCGCGGCATTGAGCAGGTTCCGAATTGCACGGCGCGCATCCGCACGGTGCCGGCGGTGTCCACGGTCTGCGAAACAACAGAAAAGAACATTCCGGCCAGCGGGCCGCCCTATGCCACGCTGGAGGACCTGCAGGAGTGCGCCGGACTGGCGCTGGGCTCACCCACCCGCTTTGGCAACATGGCCGCGGCGCTCAAATACTTCCTCGACGGCACCGCCGGCCAGTGGTTCTCCGGCGCGCTGTCCGGCAAGCCCGCCGCCGTCTTCACCTCCACCAGCAGCCTGCACGGCGGACAGGAAGCCACGCTGCTGTCGATGATGCTGCCACTCCTGCATCACGGCATGTTGATTGTGGGTCTGCCGTACAGTGAACCGGAACTGTTCACGACAATCACGGGTGGCACGCCTTACGGCCCCAGTCATCTGGCCGGTGGCGACAGCACGCATGCGATTACCGATGAGGAAAAGAAGCTCTGCATCGCACAGGGGCGGCGGCTGGCGCAGATTGCGCGCAGCCTGCAACCCGCCCCACGGACCGCGTGATAAGCAACGGTGATTCAGGCGACGGGCGGCAATGCCACCGTTTCGGTCACAAAGATCGATTTATAGCTGGCATAGATGGCGCCGACCATGACCGGTCCCAATACCAACAGTCCAAGTCCGGCCGGTATGACGGCCAATATGGTCAGCACCATGGCGATGAGACCGAAGACCAGCATGGAGGCGATGTTTTTCATACAGGCGTCGAAACTCGCCTTCAGCGCCTCAATCGGCGGAACATTGTCGAACATAACCAAGGGACTGGCATACAGGAAAGCCATGGCAACCAACGCCGCCAGGGTCAGTCCGACCAGCACGGCGATTAATCCCACGCCCGTGAATGCGGCGCCTGCCGCGCGCCCGCCCATCATCGCTCCCATGATTGCGCCGCCCCCGAAAATCATCATCGCAATCGCCACCATAATGGCGGCACCGAGGTACAGCGCACCCAACAGCAGGAACGGATTGCGTTTTTGCGGGTCGGTGAGGCCGATGAAAAGATGTTCCAAGGCGAGGTCCCGGCCTTCGTCCAATTGCCGCGCACCGTAATACAACCCCGCCCCCAGCGCCGGTGAGATCAGTGACAACGCCAGTGTGCCAATGAGCGGGATGTAATGTGCCGCCACTGACAGCAGCAGTAAAATGATCATCAGTGCGATCCACATACCGGGGTTGCGCAGGAACAGGCGCCAACCCTCGCTCAGCCACTTTACCCCTTCTTCTGCTCCGACCGTCCTGATGTTCATAATCATCCTCCCGGTTGATCGCGGATTATTTTCCCAGCAAGGTCTTCGCCAGCGGGATGGTAACGTGGCGCTGGTTGGAAAGCGAGGCGGCATCCAATCGATCCAGAAGCGCGCACAACTGCTTCAGATCACGTGGAACACGGTGCAGCAGGTAATCGGCGACCTCCTTGCTGAGTGCAAACCCCCGACGGCGGGCGCGCTGCATCAACACTTCCCGTCGTAGATCGTCCGTCAGCGGTTGCAGATGAATCACCAGGCCCCAGCCGAGGCGGGACTTGAGATCAGGAAGGTTGATCATTGCCTCCTGCGGATTGACTGTACTGGCGGAGAGCCAGCGTCCACCTTGATCGGCCAGTTGGTTGTAGAGCCGGAGCAGCGCCAGCTCCCAGTCACCCCGCCCACCGATGGCATCGACGTCGTCCACACAGATCAGATCCAGTGTCCCCAACCCCTCGCACACCGAGGGATCGAGATCGTGCGAGGTTTCCTTGAGCGGCAGATAGACCGGGCGCAGCCCCTGTTTCGCGGCCCCGGCGCAGGCGGCGGCGAGCAGATGCGTCTTGCCCGTCGCCGCGCCGCCCCACAGATGCAACGGCCGCAAGGATTCTCCGCGCGCCAAGGCGCCTGCCTGGGCGTGGGCCTCGGCATTGGCACCAACGATAAAATGTTCCAGCGTCTGATCCTGCGGTGGATACAGCTTGAGCGGCAACTGCCGGTCAGGCCGTTGCGCCGTCGTCATGACGAATACAGGCTGCTTTGCAGGTAACGATTCTGGGAATGGCGCAGGACGACCACGATCACGGCAGCCACCGGTAGGGCCAGCAGGACACCCAGGAATCCGAACAACTGGCCGCCAGCCAGCACCGCAAAGATCACCGCCACCGGATGCAGGCCGATCCGCCGGCCCACCAGCAGTGGCGACAATAGGGTGCCATCCAGGGCCTGGCCAGCGGCGAACACCAGCAACACATAAAGCAGGTGCGCGACATCTCCGAACTGGATCAGCGCCGCCAGACTGGCAAACAGCACACCGACGACGAACCCCAAGTAGGGCACAAAGCTGACCAGTCCGGAGATCAGGCCAATTAGAAACGCGAGATCGACACCGACGATCCAAAGTCCGACGGTGTACACCACGGCCAGGCTCAGCATGACCAGCAACTGGCCCCGCAGCAGCTGGGCCAGCACGGCATCGCACTCCCCCGCCAATTGCGCGATCACCGGTTCGACGCGGCGTGGCAGCAGGTCGTGCAGCCGCCGGACCAGGATGTCCCAGTCACGCAGCAGATAGAAAGTCACCACCGGGATCAACAGAAGATAGGCAAACCAGACGAACACCGTGCCGCCGGAATGGGTCAGCCGGCCAAGCACATCGGTGAGCGAGGAGCCAAGTTGCTGCCAGTGTTCCGTCATGGCCTGCCTCACCGCCTCGAGATTGAGCCAGGAGGGATCGACGCCGGGCAGACGCGACAGTCTCGGCAACAACGCATCCTGGAACCACTGCATGACCTGCGGCAGTTTGTCGATCAAAAGTGAAATTTGTTGGTGTAACACCGGAAACAGTATCAGCACGAACGCCAGGCCCGCCAGCAGCAGGCCCAGAAAGACAATGATCACGCCCAGCGTGCGCGGCAGCCTGCGCGCCTCGAGGCGATCCACTACCGGATCGAAGAGATAGGACAGGAGCGCCGACAACATGAAGGGGGTCAACACCGGCGCCAGAAGATATAACAACCAGATCAGCACGCCAGCAACGACGGCCAAAGTCCATTTTTGCGAGCCGGTCATGGCGATGGGAAACCAGTCAGGTGCGTCATGGAATAAGGCGATAATGACCCGGCGCGCCGTTTGCCGCTGGCTGCAGGGTGGCATTGTAGGCGATGCTGTCGGCGATGGCCTGCAGACCCGCCTTTGTGCCGAGCACCAGGGTCACGCGGTCTCCTTCCACACGCGACACGTTGACGGCGGTGACGGCGTTGAGTGAGCGCAGATAACGCTGCAGGTCGGCGTAATTTTGCAGGCTGCGTACGCCTTCGACAATCAGTTCCACCGTCTGGCCGGGGCCTGTCTCCGCCGGCGTGGCGCGGGCGTAGCGGACCGCGATGGCGTCGGCAATATCATCCGCGCCCTGGGCGGCGATTTCCTCCGCGTTCTGCCCCTTCACGCTCCAGCTCAAATTCTGGCCGTTGAAATACAACACGAACCGGCCGGTCCACAGGCCATTGTCGCCGTGACTCAGCACCGCAGAGACCACCGCCCCCGTGCCATAACGCGCCGAGGCGTCGCGCAGTGGCGCGGCTTGTTCCTGCTTCAAGGTGCCTGCAGACACTTTGTTCTGATCCTCCAGGTCGAGCAGCGGCGAAATCGAAGACAAGCCGCGCCGGGACATCTGCCGCCGGATTAACTCCGTATAGCCGCGATCATCGTCGGGACTGATGAGTGCGGCTGCGCCACCCTCCTCCAGCGCCAGCCAGATCAGCACGCCGGGACGGTCCTGGCCCCACAACGGCAACCCCGTACCCGCCAGTGCAGGCCCCAGTGCCGCAGGATCGAACTGCACCCACAGGTTGGGCTGGGTCTTGTCCGTACCCGGCGCGGCGATGTCCTCAAAACGGATTTCACGCACGTAACGCTGGGCGTCACGAAGCAGGGACTGCGCCTCCTGGCGTTGTATGCTGCCGCGATCACCCGTGAGTTTGATCAGCACCTGCGCCATGGCGTTGCGCACCCCGTCGTTTCTGGCGGCCTCGGTTTTCTCCGCGATCGGCACCGTGGCTTCATATAATCCGTCCGGGGGCGCCGCCGCGAATGCGGGCGATGCATAGAGCCCCACTGCGATGATCGCAAGACGACCCAGCAATTGGAGCATATGGTGGGGGGAATGCATGGTCCAAATCGGCGATGCCATCCTGTGTCGCACGCTATGCGAACGCTGCGGTCAGGTCAAGATTGTCGCGCCACGAGACCGCCGCTAGTATGGACGCCGTGAAAAAGAAACCACCCTCCTCCCTGAGCTACAAGGACGCTGGCGTGGACATCGTCCGCGGCGATGAACTGGTGGAACGCATCAAGTCCTGCGCCGCCGCCACAACCCGCCCCGGCGTCATGGGTGGCCTGGGCGGTTTTGGCGCGTTGTTCAATCTGGGCCCCTTGAAATACAGGAGGCCCGTGCTCGTTTCCACCACCGACGGCGTGGGGACAAAACTCAAGCTCGCCATCGCGCTGAACAGGCACGACACCATCGGCATCGATCTCGTGGCCATGAGCGTGAATGACCTCATCGTGCAAGGGGCCGAGCCGCTGTTTTTCCTCGACTACTTTGCCACTGGCAGGCTGGATTTGGACACGACGCAGACGGTCATCCAGGGCATCGCCCGCGGTTGTGAACTGGCGGGGGCGGCGTTGGTCGGCGGCGAAACGGCGGAAATGCCGGACATGTACGCGCCGGGCGACTACGATCTGGCCGGCTTCTGCGTGGGTGCGGTCGAGGAAAATAAAATCATCGACGGCCGCGACGTGCGCAACGGCGACGTGGTGCTGGGCCTGGCATCAAGCGGCGTGCATTCGAACGGTTACTCGCTGGTGCGCAAAATCCTCAAGGTCACCGGCGCCGATCTGGCGCAGGATTTCCACGGCCGCACGCTGGGGGAGACGTTGCTTACGCCGACGCACATCTACGTCAGGCCGCTTCTGGATTTGATCCGCCGTATTCCGGTCAGGGCCCTCGCTCACATCACCGGCGGGGGGTTGCCCGGCAATCTGCCGCGCGTGCTGCCCGAAGGCTGCCGCGCCGTCATCGACACAAAGAGCTGGGAGCGCCCCGCCGTGTTCCGCTGGCTCCAAAAGGCCGGGAACGTCGAAGAAGAGGAGATGCGGCGTACCTTCAATTGCGGCGTCGGCATGACGGTGGTTGTGCCTGAAGACTGCGTTGAAACGGCGTCCCAGCGCCTCCGGGAGGCGGGGGAAACGGTATGCCCGATCGGCCATATAGAGGCCTGCAAGGGCGCGGCGACGGTTAAATTCCGATAGTCTAGGAATCGGTTTTCGCCGTCTTTCCGGCGGGGGGAGCGTACTTTTCCACTGCGGTAAAAAATCCGCGCAGGATGTTCACCTCGGTCTGATCCAACACGGCGCGATTGAACAGACGCCGCAGCCGGCGCATCAACAGTCGTGGTTTTTCAGGATCCAGAAAGCCCACCGCCGTCAAGGTCCGCTCCAGATGGGCATAGAACCGCTGCATTTCCGCCTGCGTCGGCGACGCGGTCGGGGTGATAGGAAGCGACACCTGCTCCATGGTTCCGGCAGCCGCTAGGCGTAATTCATACGCTACAATCTGCACCGCCGCCGCGAGATTGAGCGAACCGAATTCCTTTTCAGTCGGGATTCTGATCATGGCCTGACAGGTCTCCATTTCCTCATTCGTCAGACCGGCGTGCTCGCGGCCGAACAATACCGCCACCTCAACATCCGCGGCGGAGGCGACCAGATCGCGTGCGATTTCACGCGGCATGTGCACTGGCCAGGGGATGCGTCGCGGACGCGCGGTCGTGCCCACAACGCATCCACAACCGGCCACGGCCTCCGCCAGCGAACCGTGGACCCGTGCCCGCACCAGCAGATCGTCAGCGCCCGCCGCCATGGCGGTCGCCTCGGCGCAGAGAAACGTGGGCGGACGCACCAGCGCCAGCCGGCTCAAACCCATGGTCTTCATCGCGCGCGCGGTGGCGCCGATGTTGCCGGGATGGCTGGGTTCAACCAGCACGAAGCTGATGCGTGACAACGGTGTGTGCATGCAGGCATTGTCGCAAATTCGCGGCTTGATGCGCAGCCACATACGCTAGAATACGTCTTTCAGCCGCTCGAACCCGCCCATGCACCCCATGCTCAACATCGCCGTACGCGCCGCCCGCCGGGGGGGTGATCTGATCGTGCGTCACGCCGCGCGCGCCAGCGACCTGCGCGCCGACGCCAAGGGCATGAATGATTACGTCACCGAGGTGGATCGCATGGCCGAGGAAGCCATCATTGACACATTGCAGACCGCCTATCCCACACACGGCATCCTGGCCGAGGAGAGCGGCCGATCGGGGCCGGAAGGCGATTTTCTGTGGATCATCGATCCGCTGGACGGCACCACGAATTTCATGCATGGTTTCCCGCAATTTGCGGTGTCCGTGGCGCTGCAGGTGAAGGGCCGCATCGAGCAGGGCGTGATTTATGATCCAATGCGGCAGGAATTGTTCACCGCTTCGCGCGGCGCCGGCGCGCGGTTGAACGACCGCCGCATCCGGGTCAGCAAACAGCGCACCTTGCAAGGGGCCCTGCTCGGCACCGGGTTCCCCTTCCGGGAGCAAGAACATATCGATGCCTATCTGCAAACCTTGCGTGCATTCATGGAAGTTACCGCTGGCATCCGTCGCGCCGGCGCTGCCGCCTTAGATTTGGCGTACGTGGCCTGCGGGCGTCTCGATGGCTTCTGGGAATTCGGCCTGAAGCCGTGGGACATCGCCGCCGGCGCGCTGCTCATTGAGGAGGCCGGCGGCATGGTCAGCAGCCTTTTGGGTGAGGATGATTATCTGCACCAAGGTCATATCATGACGGGCAATACACGCATCTTCCGGGAGATGCAGGAAATGCTGAAACCGTATTTGCAAACCGTGATTTCTTCAACACGACAAGAAGACATAAAAACCAGGAAGAATTCCTCATGAGTCCAATCCGCAAGAGATGCCTGTCATCGTGATTGATCCTGAACTCTCCCGATGCATCGATCGATTGCGCCGCGAGCCTCATTTGCTCCTGCCGGCAGTCGCAGCTTGGTTTTCCGGGTGGTGGAACCGGATCAAATTGGCCCTTCTTGGCCGACGTTTTCGCGCCGGCCGGGGATTACGCGTATACGGGCCACTGTATATTTCAGGACCCGGCCGCGTCGAATTCGGCGACGATTGTCTAATCATCGGGAATGCCATCAAGCCAGTGTGCATCCGCACCCTGAATGCGAATGCCGTCGTACGACTCGGCAATCACGCCGGCCTGAATGGAGCCGCGATACAGTGCGCACAAAGCGTGGAGATTGGTGACTGGTCCAATATCGCAGACGCCTATATTACCGACACGCCGGCGCACAGCTTGTCCCGGCGGCGGCGTGAATTTGGTGGTGATGGTGTGGCCGCAGCGTCCGTGCGCATAGGGCGCAACGTCTGGATTTCCGTGCAGGTGGTAGTGCTGCACGGCGTGAGCATTGGTGAAAATTCCGTTATAGGCGCCTGTTCATTGGTGCGGCAGGATGTGCCGGCCAATGTTTTTTGCGCGGGCAATCCACTGGCCGTGATCAGCGAAATCAGTGATTGAACGTGCCGCGCAGCCACCGATATGGACGCATGCTCGTTGGCATCGCCCTCCTTGCGGCATTGATAGTGAGGGTGGACGGCAGGCAGATCGTGGCGGCGCTGTCGCAACTGGAGCCCGCATGGGTGGCGGCGAGCGCAGCGTTGATCCTGTCGTCAACGCTGATAGGCGCCTGTAACTCACATCTGTTCATCGGCCGCGACGGCACGGTGCCGTGGTCGGCATTTCTGCCGGTGTACTGGGTGGGCTGGGCGCTGAATTTGATCATCCCCGGACAGGTCGGTGATATTGCAGGGATTTCCGCCTTGCTCCGGGCGCGCCATCTGCCGTGGCATATCAGCGTCGGCCGCAGTCTGCTCGACAAGATAATCACCATTGTCATAATGACCGCCTGCGCCGTCGCCGGATTGCTGCTGGTGTGGCATGGCTACCGCAAGGGGCAGGCCCATTTTGAATACGAAGTGCAGGCCAGATTTTGGTTGACTGCCGCAGGTCTGGTTGCGGGAATGACAGCGCTGATTGTCCTGGCCCTGCAGTCTCCCTCCCCCAATATGACCAGATTCCGGCTTTTTCTCTCGGACACGCTGCGGGAACTGCTCATCACCGCCCGACATAACCCTCTTCGCGTCCTGCTCAATTTCATGTTCACTCTGGTCAAGATATTTCTTACTGGCGGGGCCTACTGGTGCATGTTCAGGGCATTCGGAGAGAGCGGCATTGGCGTGCTGCCGGTGACGCTGATCGCCGCCGCGAGTTCACTCGTGGCGTATGTTCCGATCAGCGTGAATGGCATCGGTACGGTGGAGATCGCTGGCATGCTGTTGTTTGGAGTGCTGCAATTGCCCGCAGCGACAGTGCTGTCAGCGTACCTCGTGCTGCGGGTGCTGGTATTGATCCTGGCATGGTTTCCCGCAGGAATATGGTTATTGCTACGTGCGGATACCCGTTCCGTTTCCTGATCGCCTGTCTAGAATCCAAATGAGCGCCCGCTCGGCAAGCGCCCATGGCAGCGGGCCGGCGGCAGAAGGCGGCGGGTCCTGTTTCCACAATATCCCAAAGATGTCGTTGCACAATAACAGCTTGAGCGGTGTCCAGCTCAACGCTTCGAGTAAATGGCCAAGACCGCCCGCCATCAAGGGGTAAACCTTGTCCCGCGTGTCCCGATAACGATCGATGCCGGCATTCCAGCGGGCCTGCGCCGGTATGTGCTGCTCCAGCCACAAACGATAATTCAGCCCGCAGCGTTTCAGCATTGCCGCGAGACCCACGATGTCCTGTTCGTTGACATGAATCTGTCGCTCATGGAGGCTCCGCGGATCCGCGGGGATGCGCCCATACAGGCGGCGCGCCAGCGGGTAGGCAAACTCATATACCCACCGGTTGGGCAGGGTATGGATGACGGCAAAACCTTCGGGCTTCAGTATCCGCCTCACTTCGCGAAACATGCCCTCCAGCTGCGGGGCATGCAGGTGTTCGATGATATCGAGCATGGTCACTCGATCGAAGCTCGCGTCGCAAAACGGCAGCGTGGTGGCATCGCCGCGCACCAGCCGCATGGCACCGCGCCCACTGCGGCCGTGAACCTGGCGTACGCGGCCGGCAAAGGTGATCGAATCCGCGGAGTAATCCAGACCAATGCCCTCAGCGCCCCGCTGGCAGGCAATGGCAGGCACCTCGCCGCGGCCGCAGGCGACATCGAGCAATCGCAGTCCCGGCGACAGATGACAAAGCGCCATGGCACGCGCCACCCGCGGCCGCGGATGAATGGGGCCTTCACGCAAGAGTTCCTCGTTGCCGCGCGCCCCCCACGCGCTGGCGATCCAGTCCGCGTTGTATTGCTCGGGGCCGACCGGCTGCTGTTCCATATCGTCCTTCAATCCATGCCACTGCCGGACGTGGCCAGCCGTGCCGCTTCGATGGTGACGCGCGACGAGGCGAGGTAGCTGTCAGATGCCACAGGTTCACCACCGCGGAGAGCGGCGAGAAAGGCGGCGATTTGCATGGCGTGGCCTTTGTCGGCCCGCAGCCACCGCCGTTGCCGGTGCACGCGCGCTCCCTGCGCCAGTTCCAACAGACGGAAATCGGTGAGGACAGCGGTGCGGTTATCACAGAAGACTTCCACACGTTCGGAGGTGTAGGCCCTGGAGCCATTGGACAGGTAGCGAACGAGGGCCAGCGAGCCATCCTCAAATCGCAGTTCTATGTGCACATTGTCCCGTGACATCAGGCCGCCGGCAGCGCCGAGCGTCGACACCTGGATGCCGGCAAGCGGCCGGTCCACCAGCCACATGCAAAAATCGATATGGTGGCACGCCTCTCCCAGTATGACGCCGCCGCCCATCGCCGGATCATGCAGCCAGTGTTCGGGGGGGCGGTATCCTACATTGGCGCAATAGGAAATGGACATCGGTTGCGCGCGGTGCGCGAACCCGCCGCGCATCTGCAAGGCCAGAGACGCATAACGGCGGTTGAAACCCACCATGAGCTGTCGGCTGCTGCCGCGCCATGCCGCCTCGACACGTTCAAGTTCCTCGATATTCAATGCCAGCGGCTTTTCCACAAACACGTGCTTGCCGGCACGCAACGCCGCCTCGGCCAGCGGCGCATGGGTGTCATGGCGGGTGAGCAGAAACACCGCCTGTGTCGCGGAATCATTGATGACCTCCATGGCGTCAGCGGCACAAAACGCGAAACCATGGCGCTTCCCCAGGGCCTGCGCCCGCACGCCAGTCGCCGAGGCAATGCCTCGCAGTTGCAATCCGCGCTGTTTCGCCAGCAGCGGCAGAAATTCATTGGTGGCAAAACTGCCGGCGCCCACCACTCCGACGCTTACGGCCGCGGTCATCATCGTCTCGCCGCGGTTGCCCGCCGCCGCTTCCGGTGCCGACAGCGCAATACGTCGCAAAGGTCGCCGTACATCGGTTTCATGAAATGGATACCGCAGCAGCACCGCCGTGGAGCGGTTGCCCGTCCTGCCGCTGATCAGGTCGAAGGCGGCGCCGGCATCATCGATCTTGTATTCGTGCGTGATCAGTTCATCGAGTGACAGGCGGTGATCTGCGAGCAGACCGAGAAAGGCGGTCATGTTGCGGTTCTCCGTCCAGCGCACGTAGCCGATCGGGTAGTCCATTCCCGCGACCTCATAGACGGGATCGCCCGTGCCGGGGCCGTATGCCATGGAGGTGCATAGCTCCAGTTCCTTGAACAGGTAGGTTTCGCGTGGCGCCGTCATGGGGGTGCGGCCCACGACCACACAGCGGCCCTTGCTCCGCAGAAGTTCGCCAGCCAGGGCCACCGGACCGTTGTCCTCCGTGGCCGCCGTGATTATCACGGCATCCGCGCCGGCATCTTGGGTCCAGGTCCGTACCAATTCCTGCACGTTGGGATCACCGTCCGTTGCGGCCTCGCCGTAATGCCGCCTGCGGAAGAAGGTGGTCCGCTCCGGATCGATGTCGATGCCGAATACGCGGCAGCCCGCTGCGCGCAGGATCTGGCTGGTCAGCAAACCCACCAGCCCCAGGCCGATAATCACGATATTTTCGCCCAGTTGCGCGCGGGCGATGCGTACGCTTTGCATTGCGATCGCGCCGACCGTGGTGAAAGCGGCGTGGTGCAACGAAACTTCAGCAGGCACTTTGGCGCAGAGGTTGCGCGGCACACTCACCACCTCGGCATGATTTGCAAAGCCGGCGCCACCGCAGGCCACCACGTCGCCCGGCTGCAGATCATCGACGCCTTCCCCGGCTTCAATGACCTCACCGGCGCTGCTGTACCCCAGCGCAACCGGCATCTCCAACGCCCGCATAGCCACCTGATAAGCCGTCAACAGGCCCTGCTGCTTCGCCACCTGCATGACCTTTCGCGCCTGTTCGGGTCGCGCCCGCGCCTTGCCCAGCAAGCTCATCTGCCCCAGTTTGACGGTGCCGCCCTCGGTCCCGCTGCTGATCAGCGAGTAATGATTGCGCACCAGCACGAAGCCTGGACGATTGATCGGCGCCGGCACCTCCTCCACGGTGCAGACGCCGGTCTTGAAATTTTCGAGTATTTGTTTCATCCGCCGATCCCGCTCATCTTCAGGATGTCTTTTTTGGCTTCGCCACGACTACAAAACCCTTCGTTAACAACTCATCCTCACTGTATTGCACCAGTTCCTTCCGCAGCGCCGGCGTGAGCAACGCCCGCCCCTCCTTGCCCAGTGGAAACCAGTCGAGGATGTCGAAGTACTTCTCGAACATCGGACGGTATTCATGTTCGCGCTTCCGGTTGATCCAGGAAGGAATGTCCGCATGGAGGTTTGCGCGCAAATGATCCCAGGGGGGGACAATGTTGGATGGTTCCACATCCGGATATTTCCAGGCGATGTGATGACCGCCGGACAGGCTGGTGTAATTATGGATGTAGATGTAAGTGCGTCCCTCCGGCTTCAGTACCCGTGCCAACGATTTCAGGGTGGCGGAGACATCGGGGAGGTGTTCGAATACCTCGTGTGACACCACCACATCAAAGGTATCGTCGGGGAAATCCAGGGCCGTGGCGTCCATCGGACGCACGTCGATTCCCACGAACTGCAGGGCAAAGGGCACGTGCCGCGCCAAAGTCCGGTAATAGGGGCGCGCGTAACGGTAATCCCAGAACAACGTGCGCAGGGCGCGCTCCACACCGTTGCGGCGTGCAATACCCAGATATTTTCGAAAATGGATGTGCGGGTCGGTCACTTCCGCATCTATGCCGGTCGCCTCTGCGCCGGCGCTGTGCAACAGGAGCGTCAGCCAGAAGGATTTCCCGCAGCCCACATCCAGCGCACGTTTGCCCCGCCAGTTGCCGCAGTAAGCCGTCATGGCCTTGAAAAAATCCGCGTGCTCGCGCGCGAAATCCTCGTTGTGGGCGTTGCCGTAGCGGATCATGGAAAGATAGAGCTGCAGGCGCCGCGCGAAGGTCATGGGTGACCGTGTAGTAACGGTTGAGGTTGCAGTCATATATCCGCTCGTCTCATTTTATGGCCACGATCATCAAGTGCCAGCCGAAATACCGCGACAGCAACCCGTAGATCCAACCCGGGGTCAGCCGGAACAGCAGGCCATAGCCCTCGCCAAAAAGATGTTCGACGCTTATCTCCACACGCGAGAAATCGGAGAACATTTTCAGGATTTCCGGCCTTGTGAAACGCCGGACCACGGGACAGAGTTCGTCCCTGTCCTCAAAGGGCACCCTCAGCAGGCGGTGCACCAGTTCGTTGAGCGAGCGCCGGTGATACAGCATGATGCGTGCCTCACCGCCTTTTTTGAGCGCGCGATAGACCTCCTTGATCGTGCGCTCGGTATCGGCCGCGTGATGCAAAACACCAAAGGAATACACATAGTCAAACATCTCACTTGCAATGGCGAGCTTGCAGGCATCAGTCACCGCGAAGGCCGCCGCCATGTTTTCACGCTCGAAGCGATGCTTGGCGGTCTGCACCCCGACGAATGTCAAATCCACCGAGGTCACCTGCAAACCGTGCCGTGCCATAACATGGCTATCCAGTCCAACGCCGCAACCGATTTCAAGCACCGTCCTGCCCGGCCGCATGGCCCGAATCCATGGCAGCAAGTGCCGGTGTGAACGGTAACGCTGCTCCTGAAGATCCAGGAAATAGCCTTCCGAGCCGCGCGCATGGGGCGAAACATCCCTGCCCATGATTCTTTCGGCATTGACGTTGCGGGACCAGAACGAGCGGATTTCGCTCGTCAATGTCGCCCGCGCTTTTGGTTGCAATGGCTCTATGGCCTTCATACCCCAACCCTGCAGCGCAGATAGTGCGCCAATGCCCGTGCCATCCACGCGTTGCACCAGCGCATCAATGTGAATTTTTTCCGGTAGCGGGGCATTTCCTGATAATAGAACCGCCCAATCGGATGGTACATGCGCTTTAACGTCCATGCCATGATTCTCTCCGCCGTACCGGGATATGCCTCCATGTGGCGGGCAAAGGTGATGATACCTTGTGCCGCGCCGTGGATATCATGGGGATAATCACGATCACTCATCCATCGGGGCGAACCGTCCGCGTTGAACAGATGATCATGATAGTAACGCAGGCCCCTTTGATACGCCTCCTCGTGACTACGATCGCCAGTAGCCTGCATGTGGCGCCACACGGCGTCGAGGATGAAACCCGTATGGTAATTGTCATGGCGGATGGGGGAGTCCGCCGGCGGATCGGTGTAAAACCAGGCGGCATATTTTGTCTGCCGGCGTACGACGTAATTCACCAGCCGACAGGCCGTATCGTGGTGACGGTCATCACCGCTCTGCTTCTCGTAGCCGGACAGCACCGAACCAATCAATATGCTCACGTCCATCACCCGCATGCGCATGTCCACCGGCATGTAGGATAGGCAGAGTTCATCAGGCGTGTCCTTGAGTACGCGCAGATCCCCAAGAAAAAATGGTATCGACCGCGCCACGGTATCCAGAAATTCCCGTCGGCCCGTGGTCGCATGGGCGTGCAGGAAGGCCTCGCAGACGAATGCCGTGACGACGGCATTGGGGGTGTTCGTGGGTGCGAAGAACCCCAAATCCTGCCATGGGTAGGGATAGCCCCAGGCCAGTCCATGCCAGGCACCCGGTGAACTCATCGTCATCAATCGTTGCAACAGCCGCTGCGCTTCATCCAGATCGGAATGTGTCCCGCTCACGGCGTGTCGATCCAGGTATGCGTGAACGAACAGGGCCAGTCCCTTGGGATTGCAGGTCCTGGGCACTTGCAGCAGCGATCGGAGGTTGACCGGGCTGCGCATCACCGCCTGGATGGCGATCAGCCGCGGCCATTTGCCCCACCTGCACAATGCCCAAAGCAGCGGGCTGGCCAGTGCATCGTGCTTGGTATGGCCGTGGTAATCGCGCGCCCGGCTCCACGCCAGCGTGGAGGTCAATGCGGACGCGGCATCTGTCTCCACCGCCTCGTGTTGCGAATCCACCGAAACAACAGGCATGAGTGTGGTTCCGGAATTTTCAGCTCAGAACCGGTGTTGCAATAACAGGCCGGCGAATTTCACACAGCTGCATATCTCTCGCCATCGTGATTTGCACTGTGAGTAAATTGACATCAAACGGTCAAGGACGGTTCGTTCGCAGTCACGAATCGTTCCATCCACAGATGCATGCCCAGCATGAGAAAAAGCATGAAATAGTGCCAGCGGAAACGCGACACCGGCGGCAGCGCCATCACCTGGCGCACGAAGCGCGGATTGAAAAGGCCATGACGGCGTAGCGCTTCTTCTGAAAGAATGTCGTGAGCCATGGTTCTAAGAAATTTATGGAAAAAACGCGGCGCGTCGACCTGAAAACCGCTCTTGGGCCGCTGCATGACCTGCGCCGGCAGCAGTGTACGCAGGCGGCGTCGCAACCAGGCCTTAGGACGGCCTCCCTTCATCAAGGCACGGCGATCAAGACGCGAGACTGCGGAGGCCAGCACAGTGTCGACAAAGGGTACCCGCACCTCCAGCCCCACCGCCATACTGCAGCGATCCTCGTTCCACAGGAGGTCGTTGACCATTTTTTCACGCCATTCGTAGTCCGCAGCTGCCATGACCGGATCGCGCTGCCCTGGCCAGCGTTCACGGATGACGTCAAACGCATCGGGCAGGGTTGAATCGAGCAGGCGCGGCCCGTATATCCGGCGTCGCAGGAGCGGGCTATCCCAAACGTTGCGCATCAAACCATACGCTCGGGGCCAATCTGGAATCACGCCCAGTATCCCCATCCCGCGCTCCGCTTCGCTCCAGGGCGCTCCTTGGAGGCGACGGATTACATCGCCGCCCATATTGCCCAGCGACCTGCTGAGAAATGCGGGGCAGATCCGGCTCAAGGTGTGAGCCTGTGCCAGCCATCTATGCAGATTGTAGCCCAGGAACAACTCATCGCCGCCCAGGCCGGAAAGCGCCACCTTCACGTGCCGAACGGTGTGCCCTGCCAGAAGGGCCACCTGCACGGCGTTCACCTTGGGCGCCTCCAGATGCCAGATCAGTTTCGGCAACAGAGAATGCATATCCGCGTGGCAGTCCATCACCTGGTTTTTTATGCCCAGCAATGCCGCCGTCTCGGCGGCATGATCCGCTTCGCGCGGGTCATCACCCACCCGCAAGGTGAATGTGCGCAACGCCGGTTTTTTTTTCGCAGCCAGCGCTGCCACGGCTGCGGAATCCATCCCGCCGGAAAGATATGCCGCCACCTCCACGTCCGCCGTCAGATGCACTGTAACGGATTCTTCCAGCGCTGCGAGGATGTCCGCTGACGGAGCGGCAGCGGGAGGTATGATCACGGAACGCTGTACCCGTCCGGCGGCATCCCATTGCAATATTTCCCCGGGGGGAAGCTGTTCGATGCTCCGAAAGAGTGTCCGTGTACCCGGCAGGTAGCGAAAATTCATCAGCAAGTGCAGGGCTCCTTCCTCCAGTTCCGCGCCGGCATGTCCGCCGGCCAGTATGGCCTTGGCTTCAGAGGCGAAACTCAAGCGACCATGGTCGAAACGGTAAAACAGCGGCTTGATTCCCTGCGGGTCGCGCGCCAAAAATGCGCGTTGCCGTTCCCCATCCCACAATGCGAAGGCATACATGCCTCGCAGGTTGTCAAATCCACGCACGCCCTCCTGCAAATAAAGTTTCAGGATCACTTCAGTATCCGAATGCGTGGCAAAGACATGACCCCGTGCCTGCAAATTCCGCCGCAGCAGCGGGTAGTTGTATATTTCACCGTTGAACACAATGGTTACATCGCGTGTTTGATCCTTGAGGGGTTGCTGCCCGCCCTCCAAATCAATGATCGCCAGCCGCGCGTGGCCCAACGCGGCGTGACCTGTGCAAACATAACCCTGCCCATCCGGTCCGCGGTGGGCGATGGCGGTGATCATGTTTTGCAATTGCGGCAGCGCCTCCCCGGAAGTGATCGGGGCGGGACTGAACCAACCGGCGATGCCGCACATTTCAAGCAGTCTGCGAACGTTGATAACGACGCAGGGGTTCCGGAAATGTTTCCAGGCATTCGACAACGAAGGCCGCCACGTCAATGGTCTCGGCCAGCAGCCGGGCTCTGGCATGCTGACCTTGTTCGGGCGGCAGTGACAATATTCGATCCATCGCCGATTCCAGAACGGACCAGCCCAACGACCGCACGTTGATCACCAGACCATAACGCCGCTCCTGTTCGTTGGTGTAGCCGCGGCCCGTATGCGCGGCATAGATCGCCGGCACCCCGAGCACGGCGCACTCCGATGCCATGGTCGCGCTCTCTCCCACAAAAGCGCGGCAGAATGCCAGAACGTGATGCACCTGCGCCGGGCTGCCGGCATAACGGAATTCCTGCAAATCGGGGGGCAATGCCGCCTCTGATGAGATCAACACACGGCCCAGCGCTGATAATTTTCGGATCACACGACGCAGCAATTCCGTCGTCCAGCCTTGTTCGGCGATATCGTGATTTGCCCGCCATGACACCAGACGCAGAAAAAACGTGTTGCCGTTCCCGGCCAGACCGTTTTCTTCGGCGATGCGCCGGTCCGGTGAAAAATAACGGGGGTGCAGATAAGACAGCTCATGATAGCCGTCGTAACGTACATGCCTCCGTTCCGGCAACCAAGCCTCATAGCACCGCGGCGCAAACACGCAGGAGGCCAGCGGATAGGTAATCGCATTCTGCAGTGTGGCGTTTTCAGTGTCGTAGAACACCAGCGATGGCACGTGCGTCAATGCGCCCACGTGGGCGATAAAGGTGCCTCCGATCGCCGCCATGACTTCGGGGTGGAATTCTTTGACGACGCGGTACAGCCGTACGTCCCGGATCACCAGTTCGCGCGCGAGCATCAGCAGACCTCCACCGCCTTGGGAAGACAGGGTGATATTTCGTATACCGAGATCACGCAGCAGATCCAGCGCCATTTCCTTGTCGCGGCTGGTCACCAGCACGTCATGTCCGCGCTCTCGCAGCGTCCGCAGGGGATGACGGAAAAAGTGGACGTGGGCGGGATGGTTGACGTCGATCAGCACTCTCATCGCTGATTACTTTTCTGATACAACAGCATGGTGATTTGTTCGGACACGAGGCCGATGAGAAAGATCAGCAGTGAGGAGATGAACAACAATGCGCTCATGTTGGTAAACCGCCCGCTGGTGAAATAGGTGTAGAGGTAATATCCGAGGCCGGTGACAAACACTGAAGCGCTGATGGGCAGGAACAGTTTCAACGGCGCGTACAGGGTGCAGATACGGAACATGATCAGCAGAAAGCGGATGCCATCCCGCAATGGCCTGATGTGGCTCTTGCCCACGCGTTTCCCCGCAACAATGGGAACATAGCCCACCGTGTATCCGGAACGGAAAAATGCCATGGTCGACGTGGCCGGATAAGAAAAGCCGTTGGGGAGCAGATGCAGGAACTCGCGAAACTTATCTGCACGGGCGGCACGAAAACCGGAAGTCAGATCCGCGACATGGTGCCCCACCATCCAGCTTGCGAAGCGATTGTAGAAGGCATTCGCCAGCCGGCGTCCCATACTGGCCTGCGAGGCCCCACCCCGCGCGCCAACCACCATGTCATAGCCTTCGTTCAATTTGCCGATCAGGCGTTCGATATCGGCCGGGGCGTGTTGGCCATCTGCGTCCATGAATACCATGACTTGCCGGCTCGCGGCGCGGGCGCCAGACTTGATCGCCGCTCCGTTGCCCATCCCGTAGGGATGCAAAATCACCCTGGCGCCTGATTTCTGCGCAGTTCCACCGGTACCGTCATCGGACCCGTCGTCGATGACAATGAGTTCCGCCTCCGGATACAGCGTCCGTAACGATGGGATCAGGGTCGCCATGGCCGACGCCTCATTGTGGGCGGGCAGTACGATGCTGATTCCCGCCATGGACACGTCCGTGGATGATGATGGTGGTCTCATAAATGCGCTCAACCTAGCAAGCGGCCAGAAGCACCGCCACGTGCGATGCGGACGATCGGAAGAGTGTCACTCCCATCGCGATCACTGCCACAATCCAGCGACTGGTTTTGATTTGTGAGCCATCGTTTATCAAGACAAATCGCCCTGTTGCCAGTGTGCCGCCTTCTCCGGCGCGTCGAACATGAGACCGACATTTTTAACGAATGCGCTGTAGTCCTTGTGCGAAGCCTTCGACACGCGCACGGCCTTATCGTAATACATGTGCGCTTCTTTGACTCGTTTCAAGCTGATCAGCCATTCAGTCATCAGGAATAGAGGCACGGGATCATCCGGAAGAATATTATATGCTCCAAGCAGAGTTGCCATGGCATCTTCAAACCTGCGAAGACTCCACTGATAGTGTGCCTGATAGATAAGAAGCTTATAACGAGTGGCGCCGGCGGGCACGCCCAGTTTGTCGGCCCGCTTCATGAGTTCGAGGAAACCGTCATGATCGAACTGACAACCATCATCCAGACCTTGACGGCCCACTTCGATCAGACCGCTCATGGCATAGTTGTCCAAAGCATGGCTGAGTGAGTTCGTCGCCTGTTCCAGCGCCCCTTCCGGCAGACGGTGATCGCTGCGGCAACGTATGTAAAGCCTTTGAAACAACGCACCCTGTATCTGTTCGCCCTCAAGCAGTCGCAGCGCATCCTGATAACGACGCTGCCCCGTGAGATATTCCGCCACGCTGGCGCGTACGCGCGGTGACTGGGGATGGGTCTGGGTGAAATACGCCAGCATCGCCGGGTAACTGGACCATTTATCGACATGCAGTCCCAGAACAAGACTTAACAACGCACCGACGACGAGTGCCAAGGTTGTATTGACGGCCACCGGCCAGTTCAGTGCCCGTATCAGATCACAAGCTGCCAGCAAAAGGCCATAGGAGGGCAGATAATTGCGATGCTCGAAGACCAGTTCCAGGGGCAAAACCGTCGATTCCATCAAGTGCCCGGCGAAAAAAAACGCAATGCCGAACCCAACGACAGGCCTTCGGTCCCGGATTTTCCATGCAATCCATGCCAGCAACAGCAGAACCATCCCCGCGACCAGTGTCGACGGCGGTGTCAGCCAATCCGTCGAAATTGGAATATCGTCGTGAAACAACCCGTATTTTGCCAGCGCTGGAGCCAGTATTTGCGACATATACAGCAACAATATCCGCTGTTCGGTCAGCAACCGTTGCGGGAGGTTGAAGTCCCGGAGCGCATACGCCGCTTTCAGCGAATAGTGGTATTCGGACAACAATACAAACATGCCCACGAAACCTGGAACCAGAAGAAACAGGATGAACGAGCCGGTGACCGTGCGTCGTGTCGGGCGATCACCCTTGAACTTCAGAAAATAGACTTCCATGAGCAGGGTGTAAACGGGCAACAACGCGCCATTCTCTTTGCTGAATGCGGCAAGCGGCATGAATACAAGATAGGTGAGCATCACCATCAGATGGCCGCCCTTACGATTCTCTATCTGCAGCTGCCGTCCCTGCCAGTAACACAACATGCCGGCGAAGCAGAACAGGGCCGAAAGCTGTGCCATGCGTTGAACGACGTATAGAACCGTACTGACGTGCAGAGGATGCAACAACCAGAACCCACCGACAGCCAGCGCCGGCAGCCAGTCCCGCGAGGTGCCGGCGGCCTCCCGTCGCGTCGATAGCAGGCATGCGGACAGCCAAATCAATATCATGCCGATCAGTACATGAAGCATGACATTGGAGTATTTCCACGCAAAGATATCCGGCCCGCTGCTCAGCGCATTCATCAGAAAACTGGCCATGGCGACCGGGCGACCCAGCAGGCCGCTGTTGCTTAGTACATAGCCGCGCCAGTCGAATTGTGGGCTCGAATCCAGACCAAGCAACGGGGAAATCTGTGGATAGTCATCGAAGATTAATGGGCCGCTCATTCCAGGCCAGTACAGCCGCACACACAGGGCCAGGAGCGCGAAACAGCCTGTACCGAACAACCATGTTTCACCCTTTCGCCACGAGTGAATCTTCTCCCGGATATTGCGGGCCGGCTTGGCTGTCATTTTGGTGCGCGTGGGGAAGGAGGCCGCAGTTTAGAATCCAAATAGTACTGGAAAGCGGTGATGAGGAAAGTCTGGTATCGCTTTCGATGTTTGTCCCGCCTTTTGAGGTCGTTGACTATCCCCTGGGTCCGCCTCAAGTCACCCAGCTCAATCGAAATATCGGCCGCGATTAGCTCCGGATCGAGCACATCCGGGTAGATCTCGAGGGCGGCATAGAGATGGGCCAAGGCCGCATAATAACGATGTTCCTGCCGATACAGGTCAGCCATGGCGAGATGCAGATTCCACAGGATATTTTCATTGGGGAGCTTCCGGGTGTGCAACCACCAACGGGTAGCTGCGTCGGTGAGATGTTTCCGATCCACTTCGTCGCATTGATTTGAGCGCAGTTTCTTCGCCAGCCACTGCAGGGATGTGGCGGTAACGCCGTCAGGCGCCATGTCTACGATGGTCTGGAGTTTTGCATAGTCCTCGGCGGGCACCGGCCAGTGAGTGGAACAATGCGCCAGCAGTCGCACGAGCGCCACTCCAGAATTGTTCGGCTTAAGCTCTTCGACACGCCGAAGGCGTTCCTCTGCGTTGGCAATATCACCAACACCCGCAAACCATAATGCAAGATCCATGTTGACCCGTGGCGAATGGGAATGATGCGCTTCTGTAATCAGCAGGGTCTGGGCGGGGGATTGCCACGCCAGTACGCGCTGACTCGTAGCCAGCGCAAACATGAGCGGTACCGTGGCCAAAAATACTTTCAAGACAGCCGGGGCGTCATGCTTGAATTGAAAAACCGTTGCGGCGAGGGCGGCCAACCCCACGTATATGCCGTATCCCGCCACGTAATTGCGATGTTCAAAATAAAGTTCCAGCGGATATACCGTGGATTCCAGCAATTGCGCCCCCAGGAAAAAAAACACGGCAAAACCAAATAATCGCGCGCGTGTATTGCGACCGAGCCATCCCGCCAGTAGAAATCCAACCCATGACATCAATGCCACTAGCGTGATTGGAGGCGACAACAAACCCGTTGAACGGGGGAAATCATCATGGTACAGCCCCATCGCGCTCCCCTGCGGCAGAAGCAGTTGGTGCAGATAATCGAACAGTATGCGCGCCTCGGTGTAGATGCGTTCAGCAACAGTAAAATCCCGGAATTGATATCCCGCCAGCACCAAGTCGGGCCGCGATAGAACAGCGACAAGCACTCCTGCCGCCGGCAGGCCCAGTGTGACAAGGTACAATATCCACAACAATCGGCGCACGCGCTGCGATCCCTGGAAGCGGAATACGAAAAGCTCCACGATCCACGCAAGTGCCGGGAACAGTGCGCCAGTCTCCTTGCTGAATGTCGCGGCCGGCCAACAAATGATAAAGGCGGAGAAAATCAAAGCCGCGCCACGGTAAAATCTACCGTCGATATTCTGGCGACCCATGACATAGAGCAGCAATCCAGCAAAGGTGAACAAAGCGGCCAGTTGCGCCATCCGTTGCACGATATAAAGCACGGTACTCACGAACAAAGGTGAGCACAGCCACAAGCCGGCAACCCAGAGCGCCCAAGACCAGCGGTAGGCGGCCAGTTCCTGGACATTACGGAACAAGCGCCCGCTAAGCCAGAAAATGAGGCACCCGCAAAGAAGGTGTATGGCCAGATTCGTGAGTTTATAGGTCCATATATCGGGCCCGGAGGTCAGCACGTTAAATGCGAGCGTCAACATGGCCAGTGGCCTGCCGAGCGGGCCTGAAAAATTCTGTGTGGCCACTTCAAGCCAGGTTAATTTGCCGCTGTCGAGATCAGTCAGCGGCGCCAGATTGACCAAATCATCAAAGATGAGTCCGCCTTCCAACCCCGATCTGTAAGCCAACCATACGACAACCAACAGCACATAAAATGCTGCCGCTATCAGCAGGGATCGACGTCGGGACATGTCGGTCATACCAAAAAAAACCCCGGCATCAAGCCGGGGTTTTTCACAAATTAAACTACCCGATTACGGACGGCAATTCGCCGGCCGGTACTTTCCAGGCATATTGCCGCCTGTGCAAATCCACTGTACGGTTGAATTTGACAAGGTGGGAGCGAAAGTAATCGTCTTGCCATCGGCGTTGGTGTTACCCAAAGTGGCATAGGTAACCGTAATGACACCGCTGGTCACGGTCAGACCGGTCACAAACTTAGACGAGATGGTATTGGCGACGCCTGCCGCGCTGTTATCAGCGGGGAACGCGGTCCTGCTCAAGCGGTATTCAGACACCGCCGTCTTCGCAGCGGCCGCCATGCCGATGCCCTCCGTGACGCGCGCGCGGATGGTGTAATCCTGATACGCGGGAATCGCCACCGCCGCCAGAATGCCGATGATCGCGACCACGATCATCAACTCGATCAGCGTAAAGCCCTGTTGCAATTTCTTCATGATGTTTCTCCTGTTGACTTAACCGGTTAATTTATCCTTAGTCCCTCATGTGCCTTTTGCACCCACCCTAAAAGAACTCATCCTCGCAGGTGGAATATACAAAAATCGGCATTCAAGATGAACTTGGATGGCTTTAATTAGGCATTATACGTACCATCCCTGTCTTCCATACTATAATGTGATGTTTTTCACGGGTCAAAACAGATCAAATGCCCACCACGTCACAATCCAGTGTCTTTTTTCACATCGGCACCTCCAGACCCCACCACTCATAATGCTGTGCGACCGGTTGATTGGCAGCAGTATTTGCTGAAAATCAGCAGATCTTTATTGCTCGAGACCCAGTCGCTGCAAGCGATATCGCAGAGCGCCATAACTGATGCCCAGCCGCCGGGCGGCGGCCGTTTTGTTCCAGTGAGTCGCTTCCAATGCCTCCAGCAGGTGTTTTTTCTGCACATCATCGAGATAGGAATCGAAGGGTTGCTCCTTGACGCCCTCGGCAGTCGTCTTCGGCAGATGTATATCCTGCGCACGGATGACATTTCCCTCGCACAAGGTCAGCGCGCGCTCCAGGATGTTTTCCAATTCGCGGACATTGCCCGGAAAGGGATAGGCCTGCAGAGTCGCCAGCGCCCCGGCGGCCATCTCCGGTTTGGCTATGCCAGCGGACTGCGCCAGACGGCCCAGAATGAAGTCCACCAGCAATGGGATGTCCTCGCAACGTTCGCGCAATGGCGGCACGTGCAGTTCAATGACATTGATCCGGTAATACAAATCCTGCCGGAAACCGCCACTGCGCACCAACGCCCCCAGGTCCTTGTGCGTCGCGCTCAGGATGCGGGTATCAACTGCAACTTCGCTCTGCGCGCCCACCGGCCGCACGGACTTTTCCTGTATGGCGCGCAGCAACTTGACTTGCATGGGTAGCGGCAAATCAGCCACCTCGTCTAAAAACAATGTGCCGCCGTGCGCCGCTTGAAATAAGCCCGGCTTGTCCGCCACTGCGCCGGTAAAACTGCCCTTTTTGTGGCCGAAGAATTCGCTCTCCATCAGATCCGGCGGAATGGCGCCGCAGTTGACCGGGACAAAAGATTGGGCGCTCCGCGCGCCCTGTTCGTGGATCATGCGCGCCACCAGTTCCTTGCCGGTGCCTGATTCGCCACTAATGTAAATCGGTGCCTGGCTACGCGCCAGCTTGGTAATCCGTTCGCGCAGTTCACGCATGCCGGTCGATTCGCCGATGAGTTGTGAACCGCGCTGCCCTTCCTGTCTTTGCTCGGACAGTTTGATCGCCGTGCTGACCAAGCGCTTGAGCACGGCAAGATCAACCGGTTTTGTGACGAAATCAAAGGCACCCGATTTCAGCGCCTGGATGGCGGATTCCATGTTGCCGTGGGCAGTGATGACGGCGACCGGCGTGTTGGGAAAACGGTTCTGGATGTGGGCCACCAATTGCAGGCCGTCGCCATCCGGAAGCCGCATGTCGGTAAGGCATAAATCATAGGCGCGGTGATTCAATCGCTCGCGCGCATCTGCCAGCGTCGCCACCGTTTCGCTTTCCACCCCCATGCGGCGCAGCGTAATCGCCAGCAAATCACATATCGCCGGTTCATCATCCACCACCAGGGTCAGGGCTTGTGTCATGGGCTACGGTCAATCATGCCAGCTGCCGAAGTCGATCTACCGGGGCAAATTGTATGCGGAAACAGCAGCCCTGTGGGCCGTTCGCGTGCAAGGTGAGCCCCGCCTGATTGGCCTCGCACAATTCGGCGGCCAGGTACAATCCAAGGCCCGTGCCGGTATGTTCGGTGGTGAAAAATGGCTCGAAGATGTGATCCCGCGCCGCAGTAGGTACGCCCGGCCCGTAATCGATGACATCCAGGCAGGGACGGCGGGTCTGCGGGTGCAGATGGCCGCGCAGTTCCAAACGTGGCAGCCGTTCGTGACTGTAGCGCAGCGCGTTCTCGCAAAGATTCCACAATATCTGATGCAACTGGCTCGGGTCCACGCGCACGACCATGTCGCCTGGAATGAGCGAGACGGCAACGGCGCCATTGGGCAGCTGGTAACGCAGGTTGAGTTCGGTGACAAACTTATCCAGCCAGTCGCGCAGCAGCAGCCGTTCCGGCGCGGTGGTATCGCGACGACTCAGACTCATCACATTTTCAATGATGGTGTTCACACGCTGTGAATGTTCATGAATAATCCGGGTCAGCTGACGGTTTTCCGCATCGGCGGCCTCCGGTTCGGACAACAGCTGGGCGGCATGGCTGATCGCGCCCAGCGGATTGCGGATCTCATGCGCGATGCTTGCGGTAAGCCGGCCCAGCGAGGCCAGCTTCAATTGTTGCGCCCGCTGCCGCGTCATCGCGGCATCCTCGAGAAATACCAGCGCGCCGCCCTGCTCCAGGGCCAGAAAAGAGGACATCACCTCCATGCCGCTCGTCTCCACCCGCAAGGGCGTGACATCAACTGCACCATTGGCGCACCAGTGTCGGTAACGCGAGACCAACTCGAACGGCAATTCGTTCAATGTCCAATCGCCGGGATGCTTTTCCAGGCCGAGAAGCCGGCGGGCGGCGTCGTTGCTCAACCGTACCCCACCATTGACGTCCAGCACCAGCACCCCGGATTGCATGCGTTGAACGATGTGTTCGTTCAAACGCGCCAGGTTGGCGAGGTCCTGCCCGCGCTGCTCGGCCAGCGCCTCGCTCTCTCGTATGCGGCGCGCCAGCAGGTAGGCCATGAGCGCGGTGACAAAATAACTGCCGCCCAGAAAGCCGGCCTGCGTGTAATTGATATCCCGAAGATCCACCGTATAGGCATAGATTTCCTCGCCCAGAACGGCCAGCGCGGCGCAG
>Ga0335077_10000096_pt1 | contig 85349 bp, 71 predicted proteins | sample Lox_Sample_31_FD_207151 | JGI IMG/M metagenome (GOLD analysis project Ga0335077, IMG submission 207151) | Soil microbial communities from Loxahatchee National Wildlife Refuge, Florida, United States - Lox_Sample_3.1 | ecosystem: Environmental > Terrestrial > Soil > Wetlands | place: USA... | reverse complement strand
GCCTGACATCCCGCCACGGCCCGCAACCCACAGCCAGGCCGGGCTCCAGGCTGCCCGCCAGGCATCCCGTGCCATTACCCGCCGTCACACTCAGGACTGACGTCAAAGACGTAGCACCGAAGGTGCCGTAGCACCGAAGGTGCCCTAGCCACCTGAACCAGCGCTGCAGAGTTGCGGTCCGGCCTCGGATATAGACCGGACGCCAAAGCGTCTGCACGAGACGGGCGACTGTCTCGACATCCCCGGCCAGGATCGAGTACTCGAGCGCTTCCTCAGGCAAGTCATGCTGCAGGTACCAGGCGGCGGCGCGGCGCCGCAAGACCGGCGGCAAGTCAGGCTCCGCACGTTCCAGTTCCGCGTGCAGCAGGTCGCGGAACAGGTGGTGATAGCGGTACCACTGGCCCCGCCGGTCCAATGGCACCAGCAGCAAATTCGACCGGGCCAGGCCCGCCAGCGCCGCGGTCGACCCAGGCGCGTCGAGCACTGCTTCACACAACGGCCCGCACATACGCTCCAGTACCGCGGTCCTGGTCAAGAACGCGCGTTGCGAGCTGGAGATGCGCGCCAGGAACTCCGACTCCATGTACTGACTGACGAACCGGTCATCTCCGCCGAACGAGGCCGCCGCGCCCTGCGGCGAGCCGCCTTCCCGCAGGTACAGCGCCGCCAGGTACAGCCCGGCCGCCCACCCCTCGGTCCGCTCGTGCAGGTGCGCCACGTCCTCCTCGCCGAGCACCACCTCAGCCGCGCGCAGCAGCGTTTCCGCTTCCGCTACGGTAAGCGACAGGTCACCGGGGCCGATCTCCTCTATTTTGCCCTCCGCGCGCAGCCGTGCCACCCGCAACGGCGGCTCGTCCCGCCCGGCGAAGGCCAGCCGCGAGCCCGCGGGCACATGATCAGCCAGGACCGACAGCGCGGCCCGGCACTCGTAATTGCGCAACAGGTGCACATCATCGAGCACCAGCACCACCGGTGTGGTCATCGACGCGAACGCCGACCCCAGCCGCGGCACCACCGACCCCGGCACCGAACTGGTGGGAGAGGCCAGCGCGTCGAACACCCGCCCGCCGACCGGCTCGATGGCAGCCAGTGCCTGCGCGACGTAAGTGAGCAAGATCTTCGGGTCGTTATCCCCCTCGTCCACCGACACCCACGCGAACGCCTGCCCGCTGCGCTCGGCCCACTGCGACAGCAGCGTCGTCTTCCCGTAGCCCGCCGGCGCGACCACCGACACGACCGGACGGTGGACGCCACGAGCCAGCCGGCCGATCAGTGACGACCGCCGCACCGTCCCAGGCCGCGTCACCGGACGGCGCAGCTTTGAGGCGACAAGGTCAAACGCCGGGCCGGACGACAGCGTCGACCGGCTGGCCAGCTGACCCATGTCGCTCGCGCCCCCACGATCCACCAATGCGCCGAATGGCCTGCCGCTTCATGCTCAACCGGAACCCTGGCTCAGGTCAAGGACGGGTTGAGGACAGGCGCACGGTGCAAGGGCCGACGCTGGGAGCGAAATGGGGGCGGACCGCTTCCGTCAAACGCTTTCAGACGCGGTCACCCGAGCCGCGCGAGCGTCACTGAGCTGCGCAGACGCGCTCGAGCAGGCCACTCATACCCCGGCATGCCCAGTTCGGGACGAAGAGGCCGCCGGTTCATGTAAGGCCACCCCGACCAGTAGTCCGAGGTAGGACGGGTTTTTACCCAGCGCAGAGACCCGTCCCTGATCATTTGATCGTCGCTCGACCGTGAGATCCGCCGGCAAATCCGGGCAGATTTGCTCTCGGCCGTCAGGTGGCTGTCACCGTATTCCGTCAGCGCCGCCGCGCGCTCGAAGAGCTGGCCCGATAGACGCCACCGTGATCGGTTACCTGTGGCTGGTTGCCGTGCACAGCGAGCAGGCCCGCGACCCGAGGTGGCAGAGCGGCGGGCGTGGGTGCCACCTTAAGCAAGGCCGGTAACCTCTATCTCCAGCAGGTTCCGCGCTGCGGGGCAGGCTGCCCCGCAGTGGGCTGAGAGCTGGCGGGGGCCGCGTCATCGTGGGCTGAAGCTCTCAGGCACGCTTCGGCGGCGAGTCCGGTCACGAGCACGATGGCCAGGGCCGGGACCAGGTAGACGGGTTCGACGATCGCGCCCATGAATACCAGCCCCATCGCGGCCAGGGCGGCCGCCAGCCTGGCGACCCTGGCCGGCCGGCTCACTTTCGCGGACGGCAGGATGGCGCTGGCCAGCAGGTAGACGCTCACCCCGCCGTAGAGCGCAGCCCTGGGCCCGGTGGGGATCGCGCCTTCCCCGTCGGCGGCGAGGATGGCGATGTGCAGGCCGCTGCTGGCTGCGGCCACACCGGCCACAATCGGCAGGTTGAGTGCGGTGAAACGGGCGATGGCCGACTGGCTGTCCAGCGCGCCGCGGCCGGCGGTGGTGGTGGTGAGCCAGGCCCACCACAAGGCCGCCAGCGTGATGAGCGCCGCCGCCAGCACCACGGCCAGCGGCAGGCTCCAGGGCCGCATGGCCGCGGCGCTGATCAGCCGGGCCATCGACTCGCCCAGCACGATTAGGACGAAGATCTGGAACCGGTCGCCCAGATGCGCGGTGTTCAGCGGCACCCGGCGCCCGGGCGCCAGCATGGCCAGCGAACCAGCAGCGTCGACGAGCAACGCCGTGCCCCAGAACGCATACCGGGCGGAGCCGCCGGCTGTGAGGGAGGCGAGCCACAGCGCGCCTCCGGCGCCGAAGCAGACGAGGTAGCAGCTGTACAGCGGCCTAGTGGCAGGCAGGTGGCGCCGGGCCCGCGCGTAAAGGAGCAGCTGCAGGCCGCGCAGGGCCGCAAAGGCCATGACGAAGCCGGTAGTGCTGCCCGCCAGGGCCCGCGACGCGCTGGCGGCCAGGCCGACGCACAGCAGGATCGCGGCCAGGAACGAGACCCGATGAGCCGCGTCGTTAGACTCGTGCCGGTCGGCGTAGAACGTGAGCTGCACCCACAGCCACCAGATCGGGGTGAACAGCACGCCAAACCGGGCCAGGGCACCCAGGCCCGGGTGGCTCTGAAGCGCCCCGGCGAGCTGGCCGACGGCTCCGGCGAAGGCTAGGTCGAAGAACAGCTCGAGCCAGCTGGTGCGCCGCTCGTCACGGTGGTGGCCGTCGGCAGTTCGTAGTGCCGGGTGACCCAGATGCAGCGCATGACGGCTCAGGTGGCCTTCCTCCGGCGGAATGGATCCGGGCCTGGGAGGCAGCGCGTCTAGCGCGCCGGGACGGACGGCGGTGACAGGCACGGGTGTTCCCTTCCTTGAGCCTTGGCCGGTCATGCTGCGGGTGGGCAGCCAGTCGGCGCGCCCGCAGCAGAGCTGGTGGCTGGGATAGCTGTCCCGGGAGCGAGGACCCGGCCAGGGTCCTGGAGCGAGGACGCGATTGATCGACGCTCCCGTCCGGGCGGCTTCGCCTGCCCGTGGCAGTCCACGGCGAACCCGCTGCTCCTTGTGTTAAGTGGTATCCGGCGGCGTGGCGCCGGCGCTTCGCCCGTACGGGCCACATTCCCGGGGCCGCGACAGATGGCTCGATCGGGCCAGGCTCACACCAGCCCGGTCCGGACGCCCCAGGCCGCAGCCGCGGCCCGGGAGGACAGGCCGAGCTTGCGGAGGATGTTGGCCAGGTGCCGGTGCACGGTGTGCTCGCTCAAGACAAGCCGCTGGGCGATCTCGGGGTTGCTCAGTCCCTGCGCCACGAGCTTGAGCACGTCGAGCTCTCGAGGCGTCAGCGCGGACGCGGCCGCACCTGGCCCGGCGGCGTCCGGCTCGCTCACCAGCGGACCGCGCCTCGCCCGGATCTCCTGCAGAGCGTCGTGAGCCGCCCGCGCCAGGTCGAGGGTGTGGCCCGCGGCGTATTCGGCGTCGAAGGCCTCGGCGCCCATCGCGGCGCGCAGGCGCTGACGGTCGAGGTCGGCCAGCCGGCTTTCCAGCGGCTCGAGGGCGTGGCCCAGATCCGCCAGGGCCTGGTCAGCCGCCCCGTGCAGCCGGGCTGACCAGCCTGGGACAGCTTCGCTCTGGCCGGCCAGGGCCAGGCCGATCAGCGCATACGCCACATTCGCTTTCATTCCCATGCGCCTGGCCAGGTCAAGTGCTTCCGCGAACAAAGCTTCGGCCGCGTCCGGGGAGCCGCCGAGGTACTCGGCCAGGCCAAGGTTGAAGGTATCGCCGACGATGCCGTAACGCTCGTTGAGTGCGCGGAAGATATCCAGCGACTCGGCCAGATGGCGGCGGGCAGCATCGAGGTCGCCCATCGTCAGCTCGATGTTGCCGAGACCACCGAGCATCAAGCCCACCGCACGCCGGTCACCCGTCTGACGGCAGAGCTGTACTGACTGGGCGGCGTCACGGGCTGCGCCCGCATGGTCGCCTTGGTGGTCCAGAGCGTGCGACCGGGCGGACAGCAGCAAAGCGGTAAGACGGGGTTCCCCGGAGCGGCGGGCAAGCCTCAGGCCCTGCTCGATGAGCGGCAGCGCGGTGTCGGGCTGACCCTGCCTCAGCAGGACCCAGGCTCGCCCATGTAGCAGCTCGGCGACCAGGTAGTCGTCTCCGGCAGCGCTGGCAATGGCCAGCGCCTCCTCGGAGTATCTCTCGGCGGTGGCGTAGCTGCCTGCCCGCTCGATGAGGTTGGCCGCCGCGGCCAGCGCCCGGGCGCGCAGCAGCGTCGCCACCTGGGCGGCCGGCATGTCAAGCAAGGCCTGCAGCACGCTGGCTGCTTCGGCGGCGTGCCCGCGGGCCAGCCAGAACACCCGCAACGAGGCGGCTAGCCGGAGACCCGGCTCGGAGTCTGGCTGGGTCAGGGTGAAAGCGAGCGCGGCGCGCAGGTTGCTCAGCTCGGCATCGAGCCGGTCCAGCCACTCGGCCTGACCCGCGGCCACCAGCTGTGGTGCGGCCGCCTCGGCCAGGGCCAGGTAGTAGTCCCGGTGTGCGGTGTGGGCGGCGGCGGCCGCTGCCGGGCTCTGGGCGCCCAAGCGATCGGCCGCGTACTGGCGGACGGTTTCCAGCAGCCGGTACCGGCCTGGGCCGGTGCCGGTGCCGGTGCCGGTGTCATCGAACTGCACCAGGCTCTTGTCCACCAGCGCGCCCAGGTGGACCAGGACCTCCCTTTCCGGCACGCCGTTGCCCGCAGCGACCGCTTCGGCGGCGGCCAGGGTGAACCCGCCGGCGAACATTGACAGCCGGGCCAGCACCGCCCGCTCGGCACCGGTGAGTAGCTCCCAGGACCAGTCCACCATGGCCCGCAGCGTCTGCTGCCGCGGCAGCGCGGCCCGCGGCCCGCGGGTCAGCAGCGCAAACCGCTCATCGAGCCGGGCCTCCAGCTCGGCCGCCGTCATCACGCGCAGCCCCGCCGCGGCCAGCTCCAAAGCCAGCGGGATGCCATCCAGCCGCCGGCAGATCCGTCCGACCACCTCAGCGGCTGGCTCGTCCCAGGCCAGGCGCACCCCGTGCGCGGCGGCGCGGTCTTCCAGCAGCCGCACAGCCTCGGCAGCCCGGATGGCAGCGGCGTCATCCCCCTCGGCCGGGGTGCCCATGGACGGCACCCGGTAGACCCGCTCGCCGTTGATGCCCAGCGGTTCGCGGCTGGTCGCCACCAGCGCCAGGTTCGGACAGTCCCGCAGGAGCCAGTCGGCCACCTTCGCACACGCGCCGATGAGGTGCTCACAGTTGTCCAGCAGCACCAAAAGGCGCCGCGCGCCCACCGCCTCCACCACCGTGTCCAGCACCGCGCGGCCCGGCTGCTGCCGCACGCCCAGCACATCAGCCACCGTCACCGCCACCAGATCCGGGTCACTCAGCGGGCCCAGATCAACAAACCACACCCCGTCCCCAGCGCCGTCGGCCAGCTCCGCCGCCACCTGCAGCCCCAGCCGGGTCTTGCCGGCCCCGCCCGTACCGGTCAGCGTGACCAGCCGCGACCCGCCCACCAGCGCCCGCACCTCCGCCAGCTCCACCTCACGGCCGATGAAGCTCGACACCTGCGCGGGCAGGTTGGTTAACAGCATCTGACTGCCCAGCGACCGCAGCACCGGCCAGGCCGCCGGGAGGCCCCCGGCCCGGAGCTGGAAGATCCGCTCGGCCCGGCCGCGTCCCTCAGCCGATTCAGGCCCAAATCCTTCAGCCCCACTCCGGCGGGCAGCGCACCGGCGAACAGCCCCGTCGCCGCGGCCGGCACCACCACCTGTTCCCATGGGGCGGCCACCGCTGCGATCCTCGCCGCCCGGTGCACCTCCAGCCCGGCCGGCCCGCCGCGGCCTGTGCGGCCTCCCCGCAGGAATGCCGGTCGCCGCCCCAGCACAAGCCCCCGGCACGGCGAGCACCGCGAGCAGCACATCACCCTGGGTGGCGACCTCCTCGCGACCATGCGCCGGGCCCACCATGGTCAGCCGGTGATGATCGGCCGGCACCCCGGCCCGCGCATCCCCTAAGCGCCCCGCCATCGCCCGCGAACCCTCGATGCCAGTGAACAAGAACGTCACCGTCTGCGTGGCCACCGCCAAAGGCTCCCCTTCGAGGTTGCCGCCAACCGCGTTGGCCAGAAAGCCACCGGCCTCCGCGCCCGAGCAGCGCAAGCATCATACGTCCGCTCCCCGTTCGCAGTGGTGATCGCCCTGGAGCATTAGGCGGGCTGGCGCGCGTTTCCCCGAGCTTCCCGATCACTCAGTGTGATGCCATCTGACTTAGCTCAACGGGGCGACCCAGCCGCGGCCGGCGGGGTGGAGGGCGACGCCGGGCCGAGGTGACGGGCGGGCTGGCGTAGCACGAAGGCGATCGCGAACTCGATGAGGCTGATGCCGGGCGTATTGCTGAGTCCCTACATGGTGGTCCCGCCGGCGCCCATGGTGAGGCCTTGAGTGGTGTCCCAGCCCACGATCCGCACGACTCTCTCGATGTGGACGGGGACGTTACGCAGGACCACTGACCTGGCCCGGCGCGGCGGCTGCAGGTTCCCGCCGTGCTGCCCAAGGCCGAGGATTGTCCGCAGGGCGGCGAGATCACAGAAATAGACATCGGCTAGATCGACGTGCAGCGCGCCGGAGCCGCCGGCGGCATCGAGCAGCGCAACGGTCAGGTGGGGGATGCTGGGAAAGTCGAACTCACCGGCCAGGACGAGCTCCTCGGGATCGTCACGGCGGGCAATGGAGAAAATCCCGTTGTCGAACAGCACGCGCTCGGTGCGGCTGGACGCTGCGCAGCCCGCCGGTGCATGACCGTCGTGTGAGGCGCGTGCCTCGCTGTAGCCCGCATAGGTGACATGATCAGGTGCTCCTGCGGGTGCGGCACAGCCTGCACCCAGCGGCGCGGAACCCATTAGCCTCATCAGCTCCTCGCCAGATTCCCACTCAGACTGCTTGTCGGCCATATCACGCCACCTGCTGCTGATGATCTGAGTAAGACTTGTATAGCAGAACTCCAGGAACCTGGCCATATCTGGAGCGCCTACTCATATTTCTGAGGAGGATCTGACTATGATACAGGTGTGGAGCAAGGGCGCCCGGTCTATAGCATCAGCGCGGTGGCGCGGATGCTGGATGTCCCGGTCGCGACCTTGCGCACCTGGGAAGATCGCTACGGGCAGGTCATCCCGGCCCGGAACGGTAGCGGTCACCGGCTGTTCAGCCGCCCGCAGGTGGAGCAGCTGAGATTCATCCGAGCGCAGATGGGGGATGGGGCCAGCGCCGCAGATGCGCATCGCCTGCTGGCCGAGCGCGTAGAGGGCGGGATGCCGCTGACAGCGCCGTCCCCGGAGCCTGCGGTCCGGTTGGTGATTCTGCTCGCCGAGTCTGACCCGTACGCGGCGGAGTTCCAGGAGTACTTCCTCAAGACGGAGGGATTCGAGGTTGAGGTCGCGCTGGGTGAGGAGGCGGCCGTGGAAGCATTCGCTGCGGCTTCCCCCGCGGTGGTGATAGTGGAGGTTCTCCTATCCGGCGGGGCGGGGCTGGGCTTGTGCCGCCGCTTCCGGGAACGTTCTGGCGTGGCGGTGATCGCTGTGTCGGCGGTCGAAGCCCGGGACGCTGCGATGGAGGCGGGCGCTGACGCGTTCCTGCTCAAGCCCCTTGACCCGTTGCAGCTGGTGTCCACGGTCCGGGATCTGCTGCAATCCAGCGCCTTGCTTGCCGGGTAGGGAGCCAGTTCATGACCGACGGCTGGCTGGCCAGCGGGCACGCCGCGCTGGATGAGGTTCTCGGCGGCGGCCTGCCCGCCCAGGGCATCAGCCTGATCATGGGCCTGCCGGGCACTGGGAAGACCATTGTCGCGCAGCAGTACGCCTTCCATAACGCCGACCCCGAACGCCCGGTCGTCTACTTCTCTACCGTCTCGGAGCCGCTGGAGAAGATCGTCCGTTTCGGGCAGAGCCTCAGCTTCTTCGATGTCTCCGCGGTCGGCAAGTCAGTGTTCTATGAGGACCTGGGCCAGACGGTCGGCCAGGATGGGCTGGCCGGGGTCGCCGAGCGGGTCGCGGCCACGCTCCGGCAGCGCCGCCCCGGGCTGGTGATCATCGACAGCTTCAAGGCGCTTCAGGTGTTCGCGGACAGCAATGGGGATTTCCGGCGGTTCCTGCACCAGCTCGCCGGGCGGCTGACCGCATTCCCCGCCGCGTCGCTATGGATCGGTGAATATGAGCCCGCCGATGCTGCGCTGCTGCCCGAGTTCGCCGTAGCCGACGCGATCGTGGAACTGGTGACCGTCCGGGTAGGCCAGCGTGACATGCGCTTCCTTGAGGTCAGGAAACTGCGGGGCAGCGGCTTCCTGTCCGGCCAGCACGCCTACCGGCTCAGCCGGCACGGCCTGCAGCTCTTCCCCCGGCTCGCCGACGTGCCACCGCTGGCAGCGTACGCTCTCGGCCCGGAGCGGATCAGCTCCGGCGTCCGGGCACTTGACACGATGCTGGCCGGAGGTCTGTGGCCCGGCACTGCTACGATGGTCGCCGGCCCCTCCGGGGCCGGGAAAACCGTCATGGGCCTGCACTTCATCCGCGCTGGCACCGAACACGGCGAACCCGGAGTGATCGCCAGCCTGCAAGAGAACCCGACCCAGCTGCACCGGATGCTCGCGGGATTCGGCTGGCCAACCGACGACCCGGCCATCGAGATCATGTACCGCTCGCCGGTGGATATCTACATCGACGAGTGGGTGTATGACCTCCTGCACACCGTGGAGCGCACCGGAGCCCGCAGAGTGCTGGTGGACAGCCTGGTCGACGTGCAGATGGCAGCACCAGATGAGACCCGGTTCCGCGAGTTCATGTATTCCCTCACTCAACGGCTGTCCCGCCAGGGCATCAGCCTGCTGATGACCTGCGAGGTACCCGAGCTATTCGGCACCCGGCGGCTGTCAGAATCCTTCGTATCCCACCTGTCCGACAACGTGATTATGCTCAGCTACTTTCAGGATCAGGCTCAGGTGAAGCGGGTGCTGTCAGTCATCAAAACGAGAGCCAGCGGACACGATCCGGCAATGCGCGAGTTCTGCGTCGGTCCTGCAGGCGTCACCATCGACGGCCAGCTTGCCATCAGCGAGCAGGAAGCCATAAGCCGGGAAAACGACACGGAGCGCAGCTGAGGCGCCGGCGTGGTGCCGCGCCACGCGCCGGAAGCTCTGCGGCACTGCGCGCAGCTTAGCCTGATCTGGCCCCAGGCCGGTGCCGAACACCGGGCGCATGCTTGGCAAGCATGTTGCTGTCGCCGCTGATCTCCACCCGGCCCGGTGACCGGCGGGGTTGCCGCCGGGCCAGTGTGAGTGGTTCTCCTGGACGTTCCCCGCGGGCTGGTGGGTCACGTCGCCGGGTCGGAGGTTCGCGCAGCAACTGGGCGGACGATGATCACCTGGTCCTGGATGACTATGGGAACAGCCAACCCCTCAGCGGCCGGGCTGCACACGGCGGCCCGGAGAAGTCAACCGCGCGCCATTAATCTCCGGTGACTCCGTCGATGCGCTCGCGGATCAGGTCGGCGTGGCCGTTGTGCCGCGCGTACTCCTCGATCATGTGGTTGAGGACGTAGCGGAGCGAGAACGTCTCGCCCTCATAGTGCCCGGTGACGTCGAGGGACTCAGCGGCGGCTACGAAGTCACGTGAACGCGCGCACTCGGCACGCCAGACTCCGAACGCTTCTCCCGGGTCGGCGTCCGTAACGTCGAACTCCGCACTCTCGCCGCTGGCACCGGCGTCCTCCCGGGGCCAGTGATAGGGGACGGGCTGGCCGTTCATCACGAGCTGGAACCAGCTCTGCTCGACTTCGGCCATGTGCCGGACCAGCCCAAGCAGGGACAGAGCGGAGGGCGGCACGGCCCGCTCCCGTAGCTGTGCGGCGGTCAGGCCCGCGCATTTCACGGCCAGCGTCTCGCGGTGGTAGTCCAGGAACCCCGTCAGCATGACGAGTTCGTCAGCCAATCGCGGAGGCTTGCTCCTGTTGTCAGCGTCCACCTCGGACATCATGACAGGCCCGTCCCTGGCCTCAGCCCCGGATGATACGGCTGCCCCAGGTACTGGTGGGGGTGATCCGGATGAAGTGCGCAGGCACCCCCTCGACCCATGGCTCCAGCCCGGTGCCGATGACCGGCGCGCGCTCGGCCTCGGTATCCAGGTGATGCGCTGCTCCGCGTACCAGCACGATCCAGCCCTCGCGCGCCTCCGTATCGAGCTGGTCGGCCTCCACGGCGACCTGGTACTCGGCGTACGCGATACCGGTACGCAGGTCTTCGTCAAACAGGGCGGGGTCCCACGTGCCGAGGACGACCGATTCGCCGTCCACCGTGTACATGATTGGCAGCGCCATGGGGCCATACCGGCTGTTGTAGACCAGACGTCCCACACCGCCATCGGCGAGCAGCTGCATGCACTCGGCCGCGCTCAAGGATTCCAGGACACGCCGGTCACCCGCTCCGGAGCCGGGCGAAGCAGAACCGCTGGGAGAACTGAGGCCGGCTTCATCATCTGGCATAACCCCAAACCCTAGTCGCCCGGCCCGGCGGTAGCACGTACGCAGCGGCACGCGCGCAGCGGCACGCGCGCATCCCAGCCGCGGCTGTGATGCCGCGGACGCGGCAGATCGCCATGCAGGTGACCGGTGTCCGGCCGCGGCGCCTAGATTTACCGTCATGCAGATCGCCGAGATCACCCAGCAGGAGACCGCCGAGCGCGCTGCGCTGCTCCGGGTCGACGCCTACGACGTGCAGCTCGACCTGACCCGGGGCGACAAGGTATTCCGCTCGGTGTCGTCGGTCCGGTTCGACTGCACCCGGCCGGGCGCGGCCAGCTACGCCGACCTGGTCGCGGAGACCGTGCACGAGATCACGCTGAACGGGACGCTCATCGATCCGGGCACCGGCTACGCGGCGGGGCGGATCGCGCTGCCCGGCCTGGCTGAGCACAACGAGCTGCGGGTGGTGGCCGACTGCGCCTACAGCAGCAACGCGGCCGGGCTGATGCGGACGGTCGACTCGGCGGACGGGAAGATCTACACGGCCAGCCAATTCGAGCCGGCTGACGCACGCTCGGCCTACGCCAACTTCGAGCAGCCCGACCTGAAGGCCGAGTTCACGTTCCACGTCACCGCACCCGCCCAGTGGACCGTGCTGTCCAACCAGCCGGCGCCGGATCCGGAACCGGCCGGCCACGGCACGGCGGTCTGGCATTTCCCGCCCACACCGCGGATGTCCACGTACCTGACCGTGATCGTGGCCGGAGAGTACCACCTGATCCGGGACGCCCACACCACCCCGGACGGACAGGTGATCCCGCTCGGGCTGGGCTGCCGCCAGTCGCTGGCCGCCTATCTCGACGCCGCGGACATACTCGGCATTACCCGGCAGGGCCTGGACTATTTCACCGGGCTGTTCGGCGGCCGCTACCCGTACGCCAAGTACGACCAGGTCTTCGTGGCCGACCACATCGGGGCCATGGAGAACATCGGCTGCGTCACGATCTCCGAGCAGTTCCTGTTCCGCTCGAAGGTGACGGATGCCATGTACGAGCAGCGGGCCATGGTGATCCTGCACGAGATGTCCCACCAGTGGTTCGGCGACCTGGTCACCATGCGCTGGTGGGGTGACCTGTGGCTGAACGAGTCGTTCGCCGAGTACTGCGCCACCCTGTCCAGCGCCGAGGCGACCAGGTTCACCGGTGCGTGGACCACGTTCTGCAGCGGGCGGAAGGTGTTCGGCTACATGCAGGACCAGCAGCCGTCCACGCACCCGGTGGCGGCCGACGTGGCCACGCTCGGCGAGGCGGTCACCAACTTCGACGGGATCAGCTACGCCAAGGGCGCGTCGGTACTCAAGCAGCTGGTCGCCTACCTGGGCCGGGACCAGTTCTTCGCTGGCGTGCGGGCCTACTTCGCCGAGCACGGCTGGGCCAACGCCACGCTGGCCGACCTGCTCCAGGCGCTGGAGACTAGTTCGGGCCGCAGCCTGGCCGACTGGTCCAAGGCGTGGCTGGAAACGGCCGGGCCGAACACGCTGCGGCCGGACTTCAGCGTCGGCGCGCAGGGCACGTTCACCGCGTTCGCCGTGCTCCAGGAAGCGCCGGCCAGCCATCCCACGCTCCGCCCGCACCGCATCGCGATCGGCCTGTATGACCGGTCCGGGGACACCATCACCCGCCGGCACCAGGTGACGGTGGACGTCACCGGGCCGCGGACGGCGGTGCCCGGGCTGACCGGCCAGCCGCAGCCCGACCTGATCCTGCTCAACGACGACGACCTCGGTTACGCGATCGTGCGGTTCGACCCGCGGTCGCTGGCCACGCTGGCCGGGTCCATCGGGCAGTTCACCGACTCGCTGGCCCGCACGGTGTGCTGGAGCGCGGTGATCGACATGGCCTTGCAGGCGGAGCTGTCGCTGCCCGCGTTCGTCCGGATCGTGGCGGCCGGCCTGGGCCAGGAGCCGTCCATCTCCGTGCTGCAGATCCTGCACCAGGTGACCAGGCGCCTGCTGACCATGACCGGGGACCCGCACTGGGTTCCGGCGGGTAAACAGCAGCTGGCCGACGTGGCCGTGCCGCTGCTCCGCGCGGCCGAGCCCGGCAGTGACCGGCAGCTGGCCTGGGCACAGCTGCTGAGCTGGACCGCGGTGACAGACGAGCAGCTCGGCCTGCTGGACGGCCTGCTGGGCGGCCAGGCCGGGATACCAGGCCTGGTGGTGGACACCGAGCTGCGCTGGGCGCTGCTGGCCCGGCTGGCCAGCACGGGCCGGGCCGGGGACGCGCGGATCGACGCCGAACTGGCCCGCGACGACACCGACGCGGGCCGCCGGCACGCCGCCGCCTGCCGCGCGTCGATACCCGATGCTGCGCATAAGTCCGCCGCGTGGCGGCTCATCACCGAGCCCGGCGGGCCCGGCATCGAGGACACCGTCGAGGTCGGGCTGGCCTTCAACCAGGCTGAGCACGCGGAGCTGCTGGCCGGGTACGCGGACCGGTTCCTCACCGAACTGCCCGCGGTGTGGGCCGCGCTGAGCGTCCCGCTGCGGATGGTGCTCGGCCAGGTCCTGTTCCCCTACCCAGCCGCCTCGCCGGACCTGCTGGCCACCGTGGACGCGGTGCTGGCCGGGGAAAGCCTGGACCCGGCCTTCCGGCGCGCGGTGATCGAGGGCCGTGATGTGGCCGAGAAGGCGCTGCGCGCCCGGGCGCTGCCCAGCTGACCACCCGCCGTCGTGAGCACGGCCGCAAGCGTGCTCGCCGCGTCGGGGCTGGACGCTGGCAAAAAACTGGCCGGTCCGCGAACCTGGAGCGAGCCGGACGCAAAAGAGTAGCGATGGACGACGACGCGCTGATGGCCGCCGTGGCAGGCGGAGACGACACCGCGCTGCGTGAGCTGTTCGCCCGGCACGCACCGTGGCTGGCGGCCCGGCTGCACGCGGCGCTGCCCGCCGCCGACGTCGAGGACGTCCTCCAGGAGACGTTTCTCGCGGTCTGGCGGGGCGCGGCCGGCTACCGGCCCGAGCTGGGCTCGGCCGGCGGCTGGACCTGGGGCATCGCCCGGCGGCAGGCCGCGCTGTGGCTGCGCCGCCGTGGCCCGGCCGAACTGCTGCTGCCCGCCGTGATCGCCGCGGACGGCGAGGTCACCGGCCGCCCGGGCCGCCCCGGTGACACGGACGACCCGGCCGACGCCGCGCTGAGCCGGGCCGAGCTGGCCGCGGCGGTCAGCACGCTGGGGCCGGCCGGCGGCCCGCAGCGGGAGATCTGGCGGCTGATGTACCTGGAGGACCGGACGGTCACTGAGGTGGCGGAGCTGATGGGGGTGCCGGTGGGCACGGTGAAGAGCCGGGCTCACCGGGTGCGCCAGCTGATGCGGGCCGCGCTGCGGCATCGCGAGCCGGCGCGGGCAGGAGGCAAGCGATGACCAGCGGTCATGACATGACGGACGAGTACGGCAGCCGGCCCGGCCACGGCCCCGGCCCGCAGGACGTGGACCTGGACCGGGTCTGGACCGGCGTGGCCGCCGAGGTGTGGCTCCGCCGCCCCGGGCCGGTGGAGCGGCTGGCCGGGCGGCTGCTCCGCTCGCCGGGCCTGGCCCGGGCGCTGCTGACCACGCCGTCGCTGCTGCTCGGCTGGGTCATCGCGAGCGCGGTGGTGCTGGGCACCGGGGCGCTGGTCACGTTGCGCACCGGGACGCCGCTGGTGGCCCTGCTGGCCCCGGCCCTAGCGGGGGCGGGCATCGCCTATGCCTACGGGCCCGGCATCGACCCGGCCTGGGAGCTAAGCCAGAGCATGGCCATTGGCGACCGGATGGTGCTGCTGGTCCGCGCGCTGGCCGTCTTTGGGCTGAACGCCATTCTGGGGCTGGTCGCCTCGGCCGCGTCGGGGGCCGCGGCCGCGGTCACGTTCGGCTGGCTGGTCCCGATGACCGCAGTCTGCGCGCTGGCGCTGGCCGCGGCCACGGTCGGGCGTTCGGCCAATGTGGGCGTGCTGGTGGGGCTGACCGGCTGGCTGATAACGGTGCTGAGCGCGCGCACGGTCACCGGCCAGTTCAGCGCGGCCCTGACCAGCACCACGCTGACCGTGCCGTACCTGATCTTCGCGGCCTGCTGCGCCGCGATCGCCCTGTATGCGACCCGGATCCCGGGAGGAACGTCATGAACGTCGAGCTCTCCGAGCTGACCCGGCGGTTCGGCCGGACCGAGGCCGTGGCCGGGGTGGACCTGGAGGCTGGCCCCGGGGTGCTCGGGCTGCTCGGCCCCAACGGGGCCGGGAAGACCTCGCTGCTGCGGATGATGGCCACCGTGCTGCCGCCCAGTTCCGGCACGATGCGGCTGCTGGGCCGGGACCCGGGCAGCTTCGGCCCGCGCCGGGAGATCCGGCGCGGGCTCGGCTACCTGCCGCAGAACCTGGGCTACTACCCCGGGTTCACGGTGGCCGAGTTCGTCGAGTACTTCGCGCTGCTCAAGGACATGCCGCCCCGCCAGGTGCCGCGGGCCGTGGCGGCGGCCATCGAGCATGTCGGCATGGGTGACAAGGCGCGCAAGAAGCTGCGCACCCTGTCCGGCGGGATGCTGCGCCGGGTCGGCATCGCCCAGGCCATCGTGAACGAGCCCGAACTGCTGCTGCTGGACGAGCCGACCGCCGGGCTGGACCCCGAGCAGCGGGTGGCGTTCCGCACCCTGCTCCGCGAGTTCGGCCAGCGGGCCACCGTGATCGTGAGCACCCATCTGGTCGAGGACGTGGCCGCCGCGTGCAGCGAGGTCACCCTGATGGACGCCGGGAAGATCGTCTTTCACGGCACGCCGGGGGAGCTGATCGCCGCGGGTACGGGGCACGGCGTCGGGGATGCGCCGCTGGAGCGCGGGTACACCGCGGTGCTGGCGGCGGCGCGGTCATGACCGCCACCACGCTCCCGGTCCGGTCCCGGCCGCAGGCCGGCCAGCCGGGCCCGCTGGGCTTGGCCCGGCTGCTCCGGGTGGAACTGCGGCGCAACACGATGCCGTGGCTGCTGCCGCTGATCGCCGCGGTGTTCTGGTTCGACTCGTACCGGATCGCCGCCACCCTGCCGCCGCTGTGGAACCTGCGCGCGTTCTACATCCTGGGCCAGGGCCACGCGCTGATCGACTTCGCGCCGTTCGTGGCGGGCGTGGCGGCCTGGATGGGGTCGCGGGATGGCCGGCGCGGGCTGGCCGATCTGGTCACCACGTCCGCCCGCTCCCGCTTCGCGGCCCAGTTCGCTACCTGGGCCGCGACCGCGATCTGGGCCGTGGGTGGCTACCTGGTCTTCATGGCCGCGACGTTCTGGGCGCTGTCCCGGTCCATCGCCTGGGGCGGCCCGCCGTACTGGCCGGTCGCGGTGGGCGCGGTGGGGGTGGCCGCGTTCAGCGCGGCCGGGTTCACCGCCGGGGCGTACTTCCCGACCCGGTTCACCGCGCCGGTGGCCGCGTTCGGCGGCGTGCTGGCGTGCGGGATGTCGTCGCAGATCGGCTTCGCGTCGTATGGCGGCTGGGGGCTGATCCTGCCGACCAACTCGAACAACAACTATGGCCAGGACGCCGGGATCTTCTACCAGTTCCTGCCCGACCTGCCGATCGCCCGGGTGATGTTCCTGGCCGGGATAGCCGTGGCCCTGGTCGCGCTGCTCGGCGTGCGGGCCACCGCCGGGAGCCTGCGGCTGCGGCACACCGCCGCGGTGACCGCCGCGGCCGGCGCGGCGCTCGCCATCACCGCGATCGCGCTGGCCCTCACGGCCCAGGTGACGGCCTACGGCGTGGTCATCCCCGCCCTGCACGACGCGGCCAGCGACCGGCCGATCCCGTACACCCCGGTCTGCGGCCAGGCGGCCGGGCTGCCGGTCTGCGTGCAGCCGGCCTACCAGCCCTACCTGGCCGACGTGACGGCCGCGCTGCGCCCGGTGGGGACCCAGCTGACCGGCCTGCCCGGCGCGCCGGTCCGCGCGGCGCAGGTGGCCAATTTCTTCGCCGCCGGCCCGGGCGCGCTCTCCCCGGCCGGCGTGGGGCAGATCGCCCGGATCAGCGGCCGGCCCCCGGTGCTCTACCTGCCCCTGGGCGCGTTCAATCTGCCCGCGATATTCGGCTCCAGCCCGACCGGGTTCGCCGACCAGATCAAGCTCGAGACGGTGCACGCGTTCGTCACCACGGGCAAGAGCTACGGTGACCCGGCCCAGATGGCCGTCGAGGCGGCGCTGATGCGCTGGGCCGGGATCCCGGTGGCCGCACAGCCCATGCAGGTGCTGGCCCCCTCGCCCTGGGCGCTGCCCAGCAACGGCCCGCACCCGGGCAGCACGTACCCGGCGCCGATCGCCGCCGCGGCCACCCGGTTCGCCGCGCTGCCCGCGGCCACCCGGCACGCCTGGCTGGCCAGCCACCTGACCGCGCTGCGGGCCGGCCAGCTCACCCTGGCCCAGCTGCCGTGACCGCCGCCGACCTGCACCGGCCCGCGCCGGAAGCCGCCCCGCCGCCGGCCGCCCGGCCGGTGCCCGGCTGGCTCCGGCTGGCCTGGCTGCACCTGGTCAGCCGGCGCGACCCGGCGGCGGCCGCCATGCTGGCCGGGCTGGGCGCCGTGCTGTGGGCCTCGCTGCACTGGCACTGGAACGTGGCCGGCGGTGCGGCCGCGCACCGGGCCATCCCGCTGTCCATCGAGACCGGGGCGGCCATGGTTATCGCGGTCACCTGCTACGGCCCGTTCGGCGAGCCGGAACGGGCCACCGGGCGGTGGCTGCCGTACCTGCGGCTGGGGGCGGCGGCGGCGCTGACCGCGGTGGCGTTCGGTGCGCTGGCCGCCGGGGCCGCCGCGGGCGGGCTGCCCGGCGGCGTCCTGGCCCTGCTGCGCAACGTGGCCGGGCTGACCGGTACCGGCCTGCTGGCCGCGGCCGCCCTGGGCGGCGCGCTCGGCTGGGCCGCCCCGCTGGCCTACCTGGTGCTAACCGAGGGCGCGTTCGCGGGGAGCTGGACCACGCCGTGGGTCTGGCCGACCCGGCCGCCACACGACCTGGGCGGCGCACTGTGCGCGGGCGCGGTGTTCGCCGTCGGCCTGCTGGCCATCACGGTACGTGGTGCGCGGGAATCGCTCCGCGACTGACGGGCCTGGGCGCGGCCCACCGGCCCGGGTCGCGGCCTGCGGTCCCCGGTGGCGCCCCACGGGCCACCCACGGGCCCGGGCGCTATGCCGGGCTTCGGGCGATGTTTAGCTTTAGTCACAGATATTGCGGCATTAGAGGGCCGGGGCTCGGGATTGGTCATTTGCTGGACTTCTGGTCACCAGAGTGAAAAGCTCGGCCCCATGCTCACCATTTTTGATCGGCTCATCGAGGAATTGCGGGCATGGCACTTGTTCGACGACAATCTGGATTGTTCACTCAGATGGGAGCTTCCCGGGACCGGGCGCCCAGAAAGTGGTAAACCGGCCCGCCACCTGCGGGTCACGCCACCGCAGCGGGGCGCGTCGCGCTGAGGCTTGGTGCATCGCGCTAACCACGCGCGCGTCGCGCTGAGCCCGGGCGCATGGTGCTGAGCCTGGGCCACTCTTCATGCGCCTGGTCCGCTAGGACCAGGATAAAACGGGCATCTCCTGCACCACAGCCGTGAAATGTGGATCGGCTCCCGTGAATGCGGAGCGGGCCCTCCGTGAATGCGGGACCGGCCCGGTCCGCGCTGAGCCGACGCCGGTGCTGGTGTGATCCATGGGATCTATGGGGGCTTGCGCTACGCGGCGGTAGCCGCGCCGGGCTGGGCCTTGAGTCAGCGGCGTTGTTCCCGGCGCCATGGCCGGGGCATTCATGTGGTGCCAGCCAGGGCGCGGCGGCCCGCGAACAGGAAGTCCACGCTCAGCAGCAGGATCCAGGCTGGGAACAGCAGCTCCACCCAGGGGCTGAAGCCCACCCCGATCAGCAGCACCAGCGCGGTCACCACCCCGGCGACCACCAGCCACCTGGGCAGGATCCGGGTCCGCCGGGCGATGGTCACCGTACTCAGCGAGAACACCGCGGCCATCCGCATGGCGTAGACGTTCAGCAGCAGGGCGGTCACGTGGCGGCCCAGGAGCAGCGTGTCTGCCCCGGGCAGCCCGGAGCGCCGGGCCGCGGACGCGCCGGCCAGCAGGCCACCGGCCACCGCGGCCGCCACGAACAGCATGGCCACGAACAGCAGGCCGCTGCCCAGGAACACGGTGGCGAAGAATCTGTCCTCCCGGTCCCCGATCCGGTCCCGGATGACCCCGATGAACCAGAGAAATGCGATCCCGGCGAACGGGACCAGGTTCAGCGCCACGATCACGGCCGTGCGCCGCCCGGAATGGGCCAGCCAGGCGCCCGGCACGGCGGGGTTGCCGGGCACCGAGAGCTGGATCAGCACCAGCGCGGTGATCAGCAGCACGGAAAAGGCAATTCCGGCCACCGCGGCCGCCCGCGGTGTCCGCAGCGCGGTCGCTTCCGCGCTCAGCTGACCAGTACTCACAGCCGCCCCCTGTCGGTCGCCTGCCTGCCTCATTCCCCGATCCGGGCCGCGGTCACCGAGGCGGTCAGGACCGGCGGGTGACCAGCAGGGCCTGTGCGCCGACGCCCAGCGGCCCGGACTGGTCGGAGAGCTGGGACGTGGCCAGGCCAGCCCCGCCCGCCGAGATCACGGTCTGCGCGTCCAGGCAGATCCACTCGCCGGCCGCCTCGCGGTGCAGGTGCACGGTGAGTTCCGGGTTGATGAAGTGCCATGTGTTGATGTCCAGGTGGCCGGACAGGCCGTTGCCGCTGTCGGCTATGGCCAGCACCCGCTCGAGCGGGCTCGTCTCCTCGCCGGCCACCAGCGGGTAGCGCAGCCGGGCCCAGACGGTGGCCGGGCCCGGCTCGCCGAAGTGGCCGCGCACCGGGCGCCAGTCGACCGCCGACAGGTAACCGTCCACCCAGCCCTGGGGCGGCAGGCCCGCCCCGGCGGTGGGCAGGCTGGGCGGCGGCTCACCGTGCGGCCAGGCCGTCTCGCTGGTGGTGCGCAGCACCCGCCAGGCGCTGGCCCGGGCCACGTCCCGGCCGGCCGCGGTGGCCACCGCCTCGAGGAACTCCACGCTCCGGCCCGGCCGGACCAGCCGAGCCTGCACGGTTAGCTCACCGACCGGAACGGCGCCCAGGATCTCGCAGGTGAACCTGCTGATCATCATGTCGTCACGCGGCTGGCAGTGCTGGACGGCCCGGCCGAGCAGGGCGCTCGGCGGCCCGCCGTGCTGGGCCCCGGCATCCCACGGGCCAGTGCTGTGCACGGTGGCCTGCCAGCGGTCATCACCAAGAGGTATGTAGAAGCTATCCGCCACGCACTGGATGTTACCGGCCAGTCGGCCCCGGTCAGGGCGCCACGATCACCTTCTGCCCGGTCCGGGCGGCCGCATTACTGAACGCCTCCGCGGCCTTCTCGAGTGGGTAGCGCGCGGTGACCAGCGTGGTGAGATCGACCCGCTTCGCGGCGGCGAGGCCAATGGCTCTGGGGTATACCTCGTTCATCCGGCGCACCATGGCGATCGTGAGGCCCTTGCGTCGCGCGGTCGAGGCGCGGAACGTGGTCGTGTCGTCGCCGGGGATCCCGCCCAGCACCACCCGGCCGCCAGCCCGGACAGCGGCCATGGTCAGCTGCACTGCCTGGCCGGTGCCGGCCATCTCGAACGCCACATCCACGCCGCCGCGGGTCAGCTCGGCCACGGCCGCGGGGTCCGCCGCCACGGCCGGGTCGGCGACGGTCAGGCCGGCCGCCGCGGCCGCCGCCCGGCGGTGGCCGAGCAGCTCGAACGCAATCACCTCAGCCGCACCCGCGACCCGGAGCAACTGGCCGAGCAACAGCCCGATCGGCCCGCAGCCGACCACCGCGGCCGCCCCGCCGAGCCGGAGATGCCCCAGGTCCAGGGCGTGGATGGCCACGCCCAGCGGCTCCAGGACAGCGCCGTCCGCGTCGCTCAGCGCGTCCGGCAGCGGGTGCAGCAGCTCGCTGGGCCAGGCCAGGAACTCGCGCATGGCGCCGTCCTGGCCGCCGTGCCCGGCGAACCGGATGTTGAGGCACAGGTTGCGGTAGCCGTCCCGGCACGGGCGGCAGGTCCCGTCGGGGATGGCCGGGTCAATGGCTACCCGCTGGCCACGGCGCGGGCCGTCGGCAAGCACGCCAGCGGCCTCGTGGCCCAGCACCAGCGGACGGCTCAGGGTAGCGTCGCCGATCCCGCCTTCGCCCCACCAGTGCAGGTCAGAGCCGCAGATGCCGACCGCGCTGACCCGGACCAGGCTGCTGCCCGGCCCGGGGACCGGCATTGACTCGTCCCCGACCCGCAGGTCACCGACCGCGTGCAGCCGGGCTGCCCTCATCGCGCGTCTCCCTGTGCTGGCCCGGGGGGCGGCCCCCCGGGAGGGCCGCCTCGGGGAGACACGCCTTCGGCGCGCCCCTCCTCGTCGGCCCTGGTCAGCCGTTCCGGCACGACCACACGGTCGTAGAGTTCCGCGGTCACGCCCAAGCGCAGCGCCGCCTCCCGGAGCGGCAGGTCCTCCGCGACCGCGAGATGCGCGATCTTCGCGGCCGCGTCGTACCCGATCGACGGGCTCAGCGCGGTCACCAGCATCACCGAGCGCGCTACGTTCTCGGCCAGCCGGGCCTGGTTGAGCCGTGCGCCCTCGACCAGGAACGTACGGAACGAGTCAGCCGCGTCGCTCAGGATCCTGGCCGAGTGCAGGAAGTTGCTGATCGCCACCGGGCGGAACGTGTTGAGCTGGAAGTTGCCTTCCGCACCGGCCGCCGCGACCACGGTGTCGTTGCCCATGACCTGGAGGCAGACCATCATCAGCGCCTCGGCCTGGGTCGGGTTGACCTTGCCGGGCATGATCGAGGAGCCCGGCTCGTTGGCCGGCAGCAGCAGCTCGGCCAGCCCGGCCCGCGGGCCGGAGCCCAGCCAGCGCATGTCGTTGCCGAACTTGTACAGGGCCACGCTCAGGCCGCGCAGCGCGGCGGACGCGCGGACCAGCGCGTCCATTGCGGACTGGGCGGCGAACTTGTTCGGCGCGCTGGTGAACGGCTGGCCGGTGAGGGTGGCCAGCTCGGCGGCCACCTGGTCGCCGAAGTGGGGTGGCGCGTTGAGCCCGGTGCCCACCGCGGTGCCGCCGATGGCCAGCTGGCGCAGGCCCGGGAGCGCGGCGCTGATGGCGTCCATCACGCCGTCGAGCTGGCTGACGTACCCGGACCACTCCTGGCCGACGGTGATCGGGGTGGCGTCGGCCAGGTGGGTACGCCCGATCTTGACCACGTGCGCCCATTCCTCGCTCTTGGCCGCGGCGGCCTGCCGCAGCCGGCCCGCGCTGGGCAGTACCCACCCGGTCAGTGCCAGCACCGCGGCGATGTACATGGCTGACGGGAACGTGTCGTTGGACGACTGCGCGGCGTTCACGTCGTCGTTCGGGTGCACCGGGCGCTTGCTGCCCAGCTGGCCGCCGGTGAGCTGGATGGCCCGGTTCGCGATGACCTCGTTGACGTTCATGTTGGACTGGGTGCCCGACCCGGTCTGCCAGACGTGCAGCGGGAACTCGGCGTCCAGTTCGCCGGCCATGATCTCGCCGGCGACGTGGCTGATCAGGCTGGCCTTCCAGGGCGGGAGCCGGCCGGCCCGGCCGTTGACGATGGCACACGCCTTCTTCAGGTACCCGTAGGCGCGGTACACCTCGACCGGCATCAGGTCCGCGCCGATGCGGAAGTGGATCAGCGAGCGCTCGGTCTGCGCACCCCAGTAGTGATCGGCCGGGACCTGCACCTCACCCAGGGAGTCGGTCTCGGTCCTGGTGCCGGTGGCGTCCAGCCCGACCGGCACGAACCGCACTTCCGGAACCGGCGCGTCGGCGGCACTCACCACCCCAGCCTACGGAAGCGGGGCCGGGACCGGGTTATCCGGCCGGGCCCGGGCGGGCCCGGGCGGGCTAGCGGCGGGGGCCGGGGAGCTGCTTCGGCTGCACCGGGGACATGAGCAGGCTGGTCGGCTGCTGGCGGCCGGTGATGGCCGTCTTGGCCCGCGGCGCCTCAGTGTTCCGCGACCCCTCGGTGGCCAGCGAGAGCGCCAGCGCCGGGCACATCTCGACCGCCTGCTGGGCCTCCTTCTCCAGCCAGAACGGCACCGGCATGTCCAGGAACATCGGGTAGCCCTGGTTGTCCAGCTGGACCATCTCCGGCGCGATCCGGGCGCACAGCCCGTGCCCCGAGCAGCGGGCCCAGTCCACCTTGAGCCGCACCTGGGACTCTTCCTCCGGCCCGAGCGGCAGCACGCCGCGGACCGGCCGGCCGCACGACCCGCGGAACAGGTGCATGGTCAGGTCGTCGCTGAACACGTCCAGCGCGGAGAGCACGAACCGGGACACGCCGTCCGGGTGCGAGCAGGCCCCGCGGCCGCGGACCACCGAGGCGGCCCGGCGGGCCATGTCCAGGGTGTCCACGCCACCAGAACCGTCGGCCAGCGCACTCATCGAGCGGGCCAGGCCGGGCAGCCCGAGCTTGCACGGCCCGCACTGCCCGGACGATTCCTTGGCCAGGTAGCGGACGATCCGGGCCACCTCGCCCAGCGGGCAGGTGCCCGCGCCCAGGGGCAGGATGACACCCGCGGCCAGGGTGCCGCCCGCCGCGTCCAGGCCGGCCCGGGAGACCGGTATCTCGTCGGCTATGTCACCGGGAACCCACATCCCGTGGTAGCCGCCGACCAGCACGCCTTCGGGCGCGGTGGCCTCGCAGATGTCGAGCACCGTGCCCAGCGGGACCCCCGGCGGGACCTCGACCACGGCCGGCCGGCTGGCCGACCCGCCCACGGTCAGCAGCAGGGTGCCCGGCTCGTCCGGGGTGCCGTCCGAGGCGTAGCCTTCCTCGCCGAGCATGGCCAGCACGGCGAGCTGGGCGAACGTCTCCGCGTTGGACAGCAGGGTGGGCTGCCCGTCCACCCCGCTCTCAGCGGCCCGCTTGCGCTTGCCCGAGGGCAGCGGGACCTTACCGTTGACCGCGTTGACCAGGGCACTGCTCTCACCCGCGACGAACCGCTCCGGGACCTCGACCACCCGGACGATCTTCTTCAGGTCCGGCTCGGCCTTGGCCGCGTCGGCTACCGAGACGGCCGCGGCCGGGTTCGTCACGCCGATGATGATCAGCCTGGCGTTGAGCGCCCGGGCCGCCAGCAGCGCCCCGCCCAGCACCAGATACGGGGAACGGAGCAGCAGCATCTTGTCCTTTTCGCTGCCCGGCTCGCCCTCAGCCCCGTTGACCAGGATGAACGGCCGGGTCTTCCGCTGCGCGCAGGCGTCCACCACGGCGCGGACCTTGCGCGCGAAAGGGAATGCGGCCCCACCCCGGCCGCGCATGTCCACGCTTTCCACCATTTCGACCAGCTGGCGCCCGGTCACCCGGCGCATCGGGCCGAAGATCTCCTGGTGTGTGGCGAGGTCGATGCGTTCGTAACGGTCCAGGCCCGCGGTCAGCCGGGCCCGGCCAATCCGCATCGCCTCGGGAACGGCGGTTTTCGGGTTCACCATCAATATCCGGTATTCACCGCTCTGATATTCAGCGGATCAGTTTCATCCTGCGGGGCGTAGGGGGCACGGGCGGCGGGCGGCCGCAGCCGGGTGTAGGACGCATCCTGCTCGGCGAACGACGCGTAGTGCTCGGCACGCTCCCGGCCGAACTGGGCGTCCCGGTCGTACTGGGGGTACTGCCCGGGCCGGGTGTACTGCTCGCGCGGGTCGTAGGCCACCGGTGGCTGGTACGGACCGGCCTGGCCGTCGTCGGCCGTCTGCTGCGGGTAGGACCCGGACGGGTACTGCGGGACGTCCTGGGCCGGCCGCTGGTAGCGGCCACTGGCCCGGTCGACCATGTCATACCCCATCGGCGGCTCGGCTCGGCTCGGCTCGGCCGGGGCCGGGCGCCGGTACGGCCCGGACTGACCGGTGCCCGCCGGGCGGGGGTACTGATCCGGCGCTGGGTATGGGCCCAGGCCGTGGTCCGGGACCACGCCGTAATCCGGGGCCGACGGGCCGCGGCTGTAGGGCCGCCCGGCCTGGCCCGGCCAGTCCATCCCGGCGCCCGGCCCGGACCGCGGCGCCGGGCCGGGCCGGGCCGGGCCGGGCCGGTCGTAGCGGGCCGGTGGCGGCGGATACGGGCCGGACCGGTCCGGCCCGGCCGGGTAGCCGTCCCGCGGCCCGGCCGGCGGCTGGTCGTAGTGGGCCGGCCGCCCGAACTGGCCCGACCGGTCGATCTCCCCGGTCCGCTCATACCGTGGCTCCGGCCGCTGGAACTGGGCCGGCCGGCCGGACTGGCCCGGCCGGTCGATCTCCCCGGTCCGCTCGTAGCCCGGCGCATGGCCGTCCGGCCGGCGGACGCCCATCGGCCGCTCGTAGGCGGCATGCCAGTCGCGCTGCCCAGCCGGGACCGCGGGCTGGGCCCGCACCGGCGGCCCGACCTGGGGCAGCGGGCCGGACGGGTGATCAGCGCCGAACTGGTCGAACTGGGGCCGCGGGAATGGTGCCGACGGGTGATCGGCGGGGAGCTGGTCGAACGCGCCGCCCGGGCCGAACCGCGCGGTCTGGCCCGGTGCCATCGCCCCGGGGTAACCCAGCCGGCCGGCGGCCGGGAACGTCCCGGTCCGGCCGCTGGACGAGCCGGTGGCCGCGGGCAGGGCCAGCTGCGGCCGGCCGCCGCGGGCCGCCGCGCCCGGCCGCGCCTCCAGCGCGCCGCCCGCGTGCGGGCCACCAGCCAGGGCGGTGGCGGTCATCGCGGCGCCGGGCCCGCCCAGGCCGGCCAGCGCGGCCGAGGTCAGCGACGAGCCTGTGGGCGGCTCCGCGACCGGCTGGCTGGGCAGCTCGTTCCGCGCCCGGTCCTGGGCCACGAACCGGACGATCAGCGCCAGGGCCACCGCGGCCACACAGAAGCCGTAACTCCAGTAGACGAAACCCTGGTAGCCGAAGAACGCCTTGGCCGGGCGGCCGCCGAGCAGCCCGTGCACGAGGCCGAAGATCCAGGCCACGTACGCGGTGGCGTGCAGCACCCGCCATGCCGCCGGGGACATCCTGGTGGCCAGCCGGGCCCGGTACACCCCGATGACCATGATGAGGATGAACATGTCTGAGGCCAGCGTGCCGAGCCCCAGGTAAAACGACTTGCTACCGCTCGGGTAGAGGAACGGGATGACCGCGTCGGCCACGGTGGACCGCTGCGCCATTATCTCCAGGATAATGTGCGAAATCAGAAAGGCAATTGCACCGAACCCGGTGGCCCGGTGAATTGCCTGCATTGTCACCCGGCCGGCTGGCCGCATGAAAATGCGGTCGGTGGCGACCAGGCCAATTCCCACCTCGGCGGTCAGCGCGATAAGCGCGAGCACACCCATGTAGTAGAGCGCGAAATGGTAAGACGCGCCGGCTACCGTGTGCCCGATGCGGGTGGACGCGAGGAACGCCGCGATAACGACGAAGCCGATGACGATCGCGTTGAGGATCCACAGCCACGTGTTGGACCTGGGCCTGGCGACCTGGTAGCCACGCCTGCCGCTACCAGGAGTACGACCTGGTGAACGAACTGTAGAACCCTCACCTTTCGCCGACACGTCCGCCTCCCGGGAGGAGCAACTCAGGCTACCTACCATTGATGGGTACCAACACTGAATAGCTCGTGCATTGGCAGCATTGCCAACCCCGGGAGATCCCGCTTCTCTACCGGGCCGCTGAGCAGCCTATCGCGGTAGATACCAGCTTCGCCACGGAACGATATAGAAAGTACCGCGAGGCGTCGTTACCGCACGTCAGGACCGGTTTTAGGCGGCTCTGGGATGACCCGGCGGCCGGCGAAGCCGTGCTCCGGCTTGTGATACCAGCCGAGGCCCGGTTCCCCCTCCAGCCAGCACAGCAGTATGGTCTCGCCATTCAGCGTGGCCGGGAAGTCCAGTAACAGCGGCGCGACTCCCTTGACGTCCAGGCCACGCTCGCCGAACCAGCTCAGCAGTTCGCTCAGCCGCGCCTCCAGCCCCTTCGCCTCGGGCAGCGCGCCGAGCGGCGAGGGTACCCCACGATCCAGCGCGGTCTGCAGGTCGACCAGGTCAGCGCGGACCGCCACGAGTTCGGCCGCGTGCGCGCGGACCTCGGGGAGGAGCCGGCGGGCCTGCTCGACAGTGAATACGTGCGCCACGCGCCAAGCCTAAAACCAAGTGCACCCGGCCGGCGGCAACCAGCACCATGAGACCCAGGAGGCTGGTGCGGGCGCCTCCGCTGGACAACCGGCCGCCGGAGACGACGTTGCCCTGGTCTCTGAGCGACAGCCTGGCCGAGTACTCCACCACGGCCGGGCCGCCACGGCCGGGCCGCTGCTCCGGGACCGGCTACCGGCCGGCTAGTACTGGCGTTCAGCAGGATAGGCAGCTGAGCCGGGCCGGGGCGGTCAGCGCGCGAACTCGGCCGCTACCAGCTCAGCGATCTGCGCGGTGTTCAGCGCCGCGCCCTTGCGCAGGTTGTCGCCGCAGACGAACAGTTCCACCGCGCATGGGTTGTCCAGCGAGCGGCGCACCCGGCCGACCCAGGTCGGGTCGGTGCCAACCACATCGGCCGGGGTGGGGAACTCGTCGTTCTCCGGGTCGTCGGTGAGCACCACGCCCGGTGCCTCGCTCAGCACCCGCTGCGCGCCGGCCCGGGTCACCTCGCGGGCGAACACCGCGTGCACCGCCACCGAGTGCGTGGTCACCACCGGGACCCGGACGCAGGTGGCGGACACTTTGAGGTCCGGCAGGCCGAGGATCTTGCGGGACTCGTTGCGCACCTTGAGCTCCTCGGAGGACCAGCCGTCGCCCTTGACCGAGCCCGCCCAGGGCACCACGTTGAGCGCGAGCGGTGCCGGGAACGGCCCGAAGTCTCCCACCGCGGCGCGCAGGTCGCCGGCCCGCTGGCCGAGCGCCCGCGACCCAGCGGTCTTGTCCAGCTGGGCGTACAGCGTGTCGATGCCCGCCTGGCCTGCCCCCGACGCGGCCTGGTAGGAGGAGACCACCATCTCCTCCAGGCCGAACGCCCGGTGCAGCGCTGCCATCGCGACGATCAGCGACAGCGTGGTGCAGTTGGGATTGGCAATGATGCCCTTGGGCCGGCTGGCCGCATCGTGCGGGTTGACCTCGGGCACCACCAGCGGCACCTCCGGATCCATCCGGAACGCGCCCGAGTTGTCCACCACCACCGCGCCGCGCCCGGCGGCCACCGGGGCCCACTGCGCTGACACCTCGTCCGGCACATCGAACATGGCCACGTCCACGCCGTCGAACACGTCACCGGCCAGGGCCTGCACCTCGGCGTCCTGGCCGCGGACGCGCAGGTGGCGGCCGGCCGACCGGGGCGAGGCGACCAGCCGGACCTCACCCCACACGTCGTCCCTGGTGGACAGCAGGTCCAGCATGACGGTGCCCACGGCACCGGTGGCGCCGACCACGGCCAGGGTGGGCTTGGCCCGGTGCGCCCGCCGGCCGGTCACCGGCCGGTCCCCCCATAGACGACCGCCTCGACCTCGCTGGCCTCCAGGTCGAACGCGCGGTGCGCGGCGGTTACGGCCAGGTCGACGTCCTTCTCGTCCACCACCACCGAGATGCGGATCTCCGAGGTGGAGATCATCTCGATGTTGACTGCCGCGTCGGCCAGCGCGCCGAAGAACGTGGCGCTGACCCCGGGGTGGGACCGCATCCCCGCGCCGATCAGGCTGATCTTGCCGATCCGGTCGTCGTAGAGCAGCGTGTCGTAGCCGATCTCCAGCTCGAGGTCGCGCAGCGCGGCCATGGCGGCCTGCCCGTCGTCACGCGGCAGGGTGAACGAGATGTCGGTGCGGCCGGTGGCCGCGGCCGAGATGTTCTGCACGATCATGTCAATGTTGATGCCGGCCGTGGCCACCGTGCGGAAGATCTGCGCGGCGATGCCCACCCGGTCGGGCACCCCGGCCACCGTGATCTTCGCCTCGCTCCGGTCGTGCGCGACGCCGGAGATGATCGGCTGCTCCACCGCGGCTCCTTCTGGTGCGTGGTCCGGTTCACTGATCGTGGTGCCGGTACGGTTGCTGAACGATGACCGGACGTGGATCGGCATGCCGTAGCGCCGCGCGTACTCCACGCAGCGCAACTGCAGGACCTTGGCCCCGCAGGCGGCCATCTCGAGCATCTCCTCGTAGCTGAGCCACGGGATACGCCGGGCGGTGCGCACGATCCGCGGGTCCGCGGTGAACACGCCGTCCACATCGGTGTAGATCTCACACACGTCCGCGCTGAGCGCGGCGGCCAGGGCCACCGCGGTGGTGTCCGAGCCGCCCCGGCCCAGCGTGGTGATGTCCTTGCCGTTCTGCGACACGCCCTGGAAGCCGGCCACGATCGGGATCGCCCCTTGCTCCAGGGCGCCGGAGATCCGGCCCGGGGTCACGTCGATGATCCGCGCCTTGCCGTGCGCCGAGTCGGTGATCACCCCGGCCTGCGACCCGGTGAACGAGCGGCCTTCCAGGCCCAGGTTGGCGATGGCCATGGCGAGCAGGGCCATGGAGATCCGCTCGCCGGCCGTGAGCAGCATGTCCAGCTCCCGGCCCGGCGGCAGCGGGCTGACCTGTTTGGCCAGGTCATGCAGTTCGTCGGTGGTGTCGCCCATGGCCGACACCACGACCACCACGTCATGCCCGGCCTTCCGGGTCGCCACGATGCGCTGCGCCACCCGCTTGATGCCATCGGCATCGGCTACCGAAGATCCACCGTACTTCTGTACGACAAGCGCCACGGGTGGGCCGCTCCTCCCCATCGGGCTGCTGGCGGCTTGAGTGTACCTACCCGCCGTGCGCGCTCTCCCCGGATTTTCTGCGGGCTCGCTACACCTGGCTGGTCTCCTCGACCACGTCGAGCATGGCGTGCGCCAGCACCGCGTGCAGCGCGCGCAGCGCGGCCGAGCCATGCGTGCCCCAGTGGTTCACGTAGGAGTACTGCCACCACCACAGCGCCTCCAGGGACCGGCCAGCCTGGTAGTGCTGCAGCCCGTGGATCAGGTCGGCGGCCACCGCGGCCAGGTCATCGGACAGCCGGAACGCGGTCAGCCGGGTGTCGCTGTACGGGTCGAACAGCTCCGCGTACTCGTCCACGTCGGCCAGCCGCCGGGCCAGCCCGGAGCGGAGCACGTCCAGATCCGGGTCGGCACCCACGTCGGGCTCCCAGTTGTCCGGCAGGATGACATCCTTGCTCGCGCCAAGCTGCGCACCGGCCAGCAGGATCTGGGAAACTTCCAGCAGCAGTAGCGGGACGGTCTCATCGCCGCCCTCGCCGCGGGCCAGCGCGGCGATGCCGTCCAGGAAGTCCCGGGACTGGCCCGCGATCCGGTCGGCGAGCGGGTTCCATCCCTCGCCGGTGTGTCCTGCGGCTCCCGGTTCGTTGCTCGTTGTGCTCATCGATTCCCTCGCAGCCAGGTTAGCGTCCTGCGGGTTGCGTGCCCTCGCTCATGAGTCCCCCGGGTTCCCAGCCTGCCCTGCCTCTGGCCGGGTGTCATCGACCCCGGGGCTGATTTTCCTCCCGCACACCCCGTCGTGTCACGGGTACCGAGGGTAATCGAAGACCACGGCGTGGCCGCTGAGGCATCAATCACACATCGAGCAGCCGCCGGCCCTCGAAGGCCCGGCCCAGGGTGACCTCGTCCGCGTATTCCAGGTCCCCGCCCACCGGCAGCCCGCTGGCCGGCCGGGTCACCCGGATGCCGAGCGGCTTGACCAGCCGGGCCAGGTAGGTGGCGGTGGCCTCGCCTTCCAGGTTCGGGTCGGTGGCCAGGATCAGCTCGCTGATGCTGCCGTCCGACAGCCGGGCCATCAGCTCCCTGGTCCGCAGGTCCTCCGGGCCGATCCCGTCGATCGGGCTGATCGCCCCGCCGAGCACGTGGTAGCGGCCGCGGAACTCGCGGATCTTCTCGATCGCCGCCACGTCCTTGGGCTCCTCGACCACGCAGATGATCGCGGGGTCACGGCGCGGGTCACGGCAGATCCGGCACTCCTCTTCTTCGGCCACGTTGCCGCAGACCCGGCAGAACCGGACCCGTTCGGTCACCTCGACCAGTACCGAGGCGAGCCGCCGCACGTCGGTGGCGTCCGAGGCCAGCAGGAAGAACGCGATGCGCTGCGCGCTTTTCGGGCCCACCCCCGGCAGCCGCCCGAGCTCGTCGATCAGGCTCTGCACGATCCCTTCGTACACAGCTGGTCAGCCGCGCAGGTCGTCATCGCCGCGTGGCTCACCGCCGTGCGGCTGGCCCGGGTAGTCCCCCACGCCGGGAAGGCCAGGCAAGCCCGGGATGCTGCTCGGGCCCGGTCCGCCCGCGCCAGGACCAGCTGGGCCACCTGGGCCGCCGAACGCGCCGATGCCGGACGCGAGCGGGCCCATCTTCTCTGCCTGCAGGTCGGCCGCGGCCCGGTTGGCGTCCCGCACCGCGGCCAGCACCAGGTCGGCGATGGTCTGCGCGGTCTCGTCCGGTTCGGTGCTCTCGATCGCGGCCGGGCTGATGGTCAGGTCAACCAGGTCACCCTGGCCGTTGACCTTGGCCGTAACCAGGCCGCCGCCCGCGCTGCCCTCGACCACCGCGTCGGCCAGCTCCTGCTGCGCGTTCATGAGCTGATCCTGCATCTGCTGCGCCGCAGCCAGCAGCTGCTGCATATCGATCTGGCCACCAGTATCCACTGTGCCCTCACTCAGTACCGTCGTGTTGCGCCGTCGCGTTGTCGCGCCGTCGCGCGGCCACCGGGACACCAGCGGTGCCTGCCGCCGGCCCAGCTGAGCAGCTGGTCCGGCGGCTGGTCCCGGGGCCCCGCGAGGTCTGTCGCTTCGAGCCTACGGCCTGCCGGCCGGGCCCGGCCCACCGCCTCACCGGGCCTGCCCGCATTACGCGCCTGCTGGCTGCGCCGTCCCCGGCACCGGGCCACCGCAACCAGCAACGGTGCGGATTTGGCCCTCCCAGGCGCAAAAATCCGCACCGCTGCCGAACGCCAGTCAGGTCTCGTCGATCTCGGCGATGACGCGGCCGCCGAGCTCGCGTTTGATCAGGTCCATGCCGGTCAGGTCGGCACTGGGCGGCTGAACCGGGGCACTGTCCTGCTGCGCCTCGGGTGACAGGGTCCGGGGCGGCGGGCTGCCGGACGCCGGTGCGGGCGACTCAACCAGGGACGGCGCCCGCGCGCTCAGCTCGTCCGGGCCGCCGTGCCCGCTGCGCGGGGCGCCCGGCGACGCGGCCAGCCGGGCCGAGGACAGCGCCTTGATGCGCAGGTTCGTGCCCAGCACCGAGCCGAGCGCGGTGACCAGGTCCCGGTCGTAGCCGCTGGCGCTGAACCCCCTGGCCTCCCCCTCGCGGGCGAACAGCACGGTGAGCACGCCGTCCTCGACCGAGTGCACGGTGGCGTTGCTGAGCAGCATCCAGGCCACCCGGCGCTGGCCCTTGACGGTTTCCAGGATCTCCGGCCAGCGCTGCCGGACCACGTCGGCGCTGACCGGACCGCCGCCCGCCGGGGCCTGAGCCGGGGGCTGGGCCTGAGCCGGGGCCGGGGGCTGGGCCAGAGCCGGGGGCTGGGCCTGAGCCGGGGGCTGGGCCTGAGCCGGGGCCGGGGGCTGGGCCTGAGCCCGGGGCGGGGCGGGCTGACTGGACTGGGCGGGCGGGACCGGTTCCCGGGCATCAGCCGCTTCGCGGGGCCGCGGGGCCGGCCGGGGCCGCTGTGGTTTCTGTGCTTCCTGCACCGGCCCGTCGTCCGTAGCCTGAGCCCGCCGCGGCGCACTGGGAGCTGGTTCCGCGGACCAGGGCACGGGTTCTGCAGGCGGGCGGGTCCGTTCCGGCGGGGACGGCGGACGGGACACGGACCGGGGCGCGGTGTCCTGGGCGGCGGAGGGCATTGCCGGGGCATCCGGGGCCGGGGCCGGGGTCCCCGCGGCCGGGGTCCCCCCGGCTGGGGGCGCCGCGGCCGGTGTCCCCGCGGCCGGGGGTGCCAGGGACGGGGTCCCGGGGGCCGGGGACGGGGTCCCGGGGGCCGGGGACGGGGTCCCTGGGGCCGGGGACGGGGTCCCGGGGGCCGGGGACGGGGTCCCGGGGGCCGGGGACGGGGTCCCGGGGGCCGGGGTGTCGCCGTGGCCGGCGGCTTCCAGCCGCCGCTCCAGCCGTTCCAGCCGGGCCAGCAGTGCCTTCTCCCCCGAACTCGCGGCTGGGAGCAGGATCTGGGCGCACATCAGCTCGAGCAGCAGCCGCGGCGAGGTGGTGCCGCGCATCTGGATCAGCCCCTCGCTCACGATTTCCGCCGCGCGGGTCAGCTCGGCCTGGCCGAACCGGCCCGCCTGCTCGGTCATCCGGTCCAGCCGGTCGGCGGGCAGGTCGAGCAGCCCGGTCTGGCCTGCTCCGGGCACGGTGGCCAGCACGATCAGGTCGCGGAACCGGTCCAGCAGGTCAGCCGCGAACCGGCGCGGGTCGTGGCCGCCTTCCACGACCCGGTTCACCGCGCGGAACACGGCCGCGCCGTCGCTGCTGGCGAAACTGTCCGCCACCTCGTCCAGCAGGTTGTCGTCGGTGTACCCGAGCAGGGCGACCGTCCGGTCGTAGCGCAGCCCGTCCTCGCCCGCGCCGGCCAGCAGCTGGTCGAGGACGGACAGCGAATCACGTACCGAGCCGGCCCCGGCCCGGACCACCAGCGGCAGCACGGCTGGCTCGTAACTGATCTGCTCCGCGGCCAGGATCTGCTCCAGCAGGTCACGCAGGATGGCGGGCGGCACCAGGCGGAACGGGTAGTGGTGGGTCCGCGACCGGATCGTGGCGATGACCTTCTCCGGCTCGGTGGTGGCGAACACGAACTTCAGGTGCGGTGGCGGTTCCTCGACCAGCTTGAGGAGGGCGTTGAAGCCCTCCCGGGTCACCATGTGCGCCTCGTCGATGATGTAGATCTTGAACCGCCCGGAGACCGGCGCGTAGAACGCCCGCTCGCGCAGATCCCGGGCATCGTCCACGCCGCCGTGCGAGGCGGCGTCGATCTCGATGACGTCCAGGCTGCCCGGCCCGTCCGGGGCCAGCGCGAGGCAGGACTCACACTTGCCGCACGGGTCCGGGGTCGGTCCTTCCGCGCAGTTCAGCGAGCGGGCCAGGATCCGGGCGCTGGACGTCTTGCCGCATCCCCGCGGGCCGCTGAACAGGTAGGCGTGGTTCACCCGGCCAGTGCGCAGCGCCTGGCTGAGCGGCTCGGTCACATGATCCTGGCCGCGCACCTCGGCGAACGTGGCGGGCCGGTAACGCCGGTACAGGGCCAGCCGCGGCGGCGGGCCGCCGGGCCGGCCGGGGTGCACCGGGACCGTGCTGGCCTGGGCCGTGCTGTCCGGGGCCGGGCTGGTCGGCTCGCCTGTCATGACCTCACCCTCGCGGTCCGGATCATCGGGTGCCGGGTCCGCGTGCTGCCGGATCCTCACGGCGCCGGTAAGGACCCCCCGCACACCCGCCAGAGCCCGCGTACCCTTGCTGCCTTCCAGCCCTGGGGGAGTTAGCGGGATAACGCCGTGCGGGGGGCCGCGGACCAGTCTAGCCATGTCCTTGGACAGCCCGAGCCGCCTCCCACCCGGTCCACGGCACCGGTAAGCTTGCCCGCGGAGGATTCGCCTAGTGGCCTAGGGCGCACGCTTGGAAAGCGTGTTGGGGGCAACCCCTCGCGAGTTCGAATCTCGCATCCTCCGCCACGTTGACCAGGCATTATGTCGCAGATTTGCCCCCGAAACTTAGTAACTCTCCGTGGCTGGTCTCAAATTTGGGCCACGCTTCTCCTTTCAAGCGCACGCTGACCAGCGCATACTCGGCGGCGACTGGCTGCATCACGCGCCAGGGCAAAGAGCTGGGTCACGCTCTGACCTCGTGAATCGCCCTTGGCCGACAACTGCGAAGCGTGTTTGTGGTTTATGGCCAGGATCCGGCCGCCGCCCGCCGCCGATCTGGACGGCCAGTTGATGCATGATGTGTCGCCGGTGGGCGTTCCGATCTCTGCGATCTGCGCCCGGCGGTCCTGGCTTCACCGCGCTTGGCGGCTCAGCCAGTGCGTGGCCGCAGGCCCGCATCGCGCAGGAACGTCAGTACCGCCGCGACGCGCCGGTGCACCTGCTGCTCGGCGGCCAGATCCAGCTTGGTGAAGATCGCGTTGACGTGTTTTTCCACCGAGGACTCCGATAGGTGCAGGGCCTGCGCGATGCCCGCGTTTCCGCGTCCCTTCGCCATCTCCCTGAGCACGTCAAGCTCGCGGGGGGTGAGCCTGGACAGCGGCGACGACTGCAGCCTGGCCCGCCGGCTGACCAGCGCGTCGACTACTTCCGGGTCAATCACCGAGCCGCCGGCAGTCACCTCGTGCAGCGCCATGAGCAGTTGCCCTAGGTCGCCGACCCGGTCTTTCAGCAGGTAGGCGAGGCCCGCGGTGCCGTTGCGGAACAGCTCGAACGCGTACGTCTCGTCCGCGTACTGCGACAGGATCACGACGCCTACCTCCGGCGTGGTCTGCTTGATCGTGTGCGCGGCGTCGATGCCCTCCATCGAGGGTCCGGCATCGGATCCGGTCGGCGCGCTGCCGGGCACCGGCATCCTGATGTCGGTCAGTACGGCATCAGGCCTGGCTCGCCGGACAGCGTCGATCAGCTCGGGCGCGGAACCGACGGCGGCCTGGACCGTCACCTCGCCGGATTCCTCGAGCAGGCGGCGGGTTCCTTCCCTGACGAGGTAGTTGTCGTCCGCGAGCACGAGACGCAACGGTTCAGCCATCGGCTGCCGCTTCCTGACGGAGCGGGACCTCGGCGCGAAGTGTCGTGCCGCGGCCCTGCTTGCTGTCGATGGTCAGCTCCCCGCGCATGGTGGCCATCCGGTCGGCCAGGCCAGCCAGGCCGTAGCCCTGCGCCGAGGTCAGGTCGAACCCGCATCCGTTGTCGCTTACCTGCACGGTCAGGCGGCCGTTGGGCTGGGCCAGGGCCACGCTCACCTGGCTGGCCCGCGCGTGCTTGACCACGTTGGTCAGCGCCTCGGCCACCACATACCAGGTCGCGGTCTCCACCGGCTGCGGATAGCGCACCCCCCGCAGGGCGGGTTCCGCGTCGATGATGACCTCGACCGGCATCCTGGCCGCCTGAGCCTCGATGGCCCCCAGCAGGCCTTGATCGGCGAGCACGGGCGGATGAATGGAGTGCGCGAACTCGCGCAGCTGAGCGAGCATGCCGCCTAGGTCGGCCTGGAGCTCGTCCAGCGTCTGCCCGGCCCGGTCGTCGCCGCGGCGCAGCCGTTCTCGCGCCAGGGACAGCTTGGCGGTCAGCACGACCACATCCTGCTGGAACCCGTCGTGCAGGTCACGCTGGATGCGCCGGCGCTCCGCGTCCTGGGCCGCCACGACCCGCGCCCGCGAGGCGGCCAGTTCGGCCGCCTGCCGCTTGATCAGCTCAAGCCGCGCGCCAAGCTGCGCGGACAGGTAGAGGTTGCGCACCGCCGCGGCGGACTGCCCGGCCAGGTCGAAGATCAGCCGGCGATCCTCTTCGAGCAGCGGGCCATCCCGGCGCGGCCCGCACTCGATCACGCCAAGTGTCTCGCCCCCATCGATCAGCGGAACGACGACCTCAGGCTGCCCTGGCCCGGCCGGCACGTCGCCAGCCTCTCCGGCTGGCGGCCGCGAGCCAGCCGCGTCGACGTCCAGCCTGACCCGGACCCACCGCAGGCGCAGGGCCTGGCAGATCTCCTCCGCGAGACCCGGCAGCAGGTCGTCCGGCTCTGGCGCCGCCCGCAGCTTGGCGCCGAACCGGCTCAGCACGTCATAACCATCCAGTCTGGCCCCGAATGCCCACCGGTCGGCGAAGCGCTCTAGCCTGCGCAACGCCGGCTGGAACAGCAGCGCCGCGCCGGCCGCGACCGCGATAGCGAACCCGTACGGCAGGTACCGGCTGGCCAGGATGCCGAGTGTTGCCGCGATCGCGACGTAGCTGATCGCGGCCAGCACGCGCAGCCCGCGGTGTACCAGGATCCGGCGGGCCGACTCGTCGATCCCGAGCAATTCCTCGGGCGAGAGCGCGACGATGAGCGAGCCGAGCACGAGCGTCAGCCCGATGATCCACAGCATGATGAGCAGGGCCGCCCAGCCGAATCCCTGGTCGCCCTGACCGCCCACCGAAATCCAGGCCAGGGCCAGCAGCGCCACAAAGACCGCCAGCCCGCTGGCCAGGCCGGTCAGCGCCAGCCTGACCTGCCGCCGCTGTGACTGCGGCGAGCGCCGGTACCGCAGGTAGAGCATGATCAGGCCGACCACGATGACCGCGATGAAACTCTGGTACACCAGGTTCGCGACGTCCGACCACGGCCTGGCCGCAGGCCAGAACAGCGGGCTCGCGATGGGCGGGGCACCCGGTGAGGCGAAGGGGTCGCGCGGCAGCCAGCGGCTAGTCACGGCCACCGAGACCGGCACCAGCACGGCCAGAGCGGCGGCGACTCCCAGGACTGTGCGTTCGCCCCGGCGGTCTGGCCTACCAGTCGGGAACAGCCCGATGAGGCCGAGACCGGCGAACTCCGACGGCGGGCCAGCGCACATCGCCGCTAGCGCGACCCAGCCGGCGGCCGCCAGGCTGGTGTGCGGCAGCACCACGCCGTCGAGGCATTCGCCGATAAGTTCCAGGCTCCCGCCGGCCAGCAGCCAAAGCGCGACCGGATGGCCGCGGCCACGGAACGCGCCGGCCAGGCCGACCGCGTAGATCGGCCCCGGGCCGATCAGTTCCCAGCCGGCCCCAGCCGGATCGCCTTGAACCAGGGAGCCAACCACCGAGGCGATCAGCGCGCAGCCGCCGACCACGGCGAACACCCACCTGACCGCGCGCATAGCACCAGTGTGGGGCCGACCTGGGCCTGAGCGATAGGAGGGAGCCCGCAACCGGTGGTGGGGCCAGCCTCACCACATACTGGCGGTGAGCACCGTGTTCGCCAGGCTCGGCGCCGCCTAGCGTCCGATGCGTACCGCATCAGGTTCCGCTAGGAGGCCCTGACATGAGTGGCAGTAATACGACAACGGATAACCGCGCCGATGCCCGCAGAAGGGGAGGAACCAGACAGCCGGGCCTGGCAATTGCCATCTACCGGTGGTCGCTTGCGGTCTTCCTGGCGGCCGGAGTTGTCCAGATCTTCCTGGCCGGGCTGGGCGCCTTCAAGCTCCTGCACGGGGCAGGCGACGCGGCCCTCGACCCGCACCGGACGCTCGGCTACGCGATGGCCGGGATGGCGATCGTCATCCTTATTGTCACGCTGATCGCCCGGCCGGGGACGCGGGCCATCATCGGCGCGGTCTTGCTCGTGCTGATGACTGTGGTCCTGCAGAGCCTGCTGGCCGGACTGGCCGACAACCACGTGATTTTCGGCGCCTTGCATGCCACGGACGGCCTGTTCATCCTGGCCATCCCGGCCTACCTGTACGTCTGGTCAGGGCGCCGGGCGTCATGACCGACCTCACGCGGCGGCAGCGCGCGGCCGCCGCCGCGGCTTGGGTGTTCGTCCTGATATTGGCACTGCCTGCCGTCGTGCTGACCGTTCTGGCCTGGCGGTACATGGCCACCGGGGACGCGATCTCCTGCCTGGGGGGCGCGCCCGCTGCCGCGCTGTACGCCACCTTGGGGGCGCTGATCGTCCGCCGCTCGGGCAACCGCATCGGCTGGTTCCTTCTCGGTGCCGGCCTTTTCAGCGCGGTCAACACGCTCGGCTCGGCCTATGCGGTGCTGGGCCTGAAGGACGCGGGCAGCGTGCCCACACCGACCTGGGCCGTGGCCGCGGCTCAGGTGTCGTTCGTGCCGCTCGTCCTCGTGCTTGGGTACATGTTCCTGCTCTTTCCCTCCGGTCATCTGCCATCGCGGCGATGGTGGCCGGCCGGGGCCTGCGGCCCGCTGATCATCGTCGCGGCCATGGTCGCGACTGCGCTCGGGCCGGGAACGGTCGCGCTGCCCACTCCTGGCGGCGTTTCGGTGACGACGCCGAATCCCCTGTCCGCTGCTGCGCTGCGCGGCCCGCTAGGAACGCTGTTCACCGGGTCGTCCACCGGCCTCTGGACGGTTTTCCTTGCGCTGCTGGCCGTCTCCACGGCAGCCCTGGCCGTCCGGTACCGGTCAGGCGAGACCGAACAGCGGCAGCAGATCAAGTGGATCGCGCTCGCCGCCGCCGCCATGATCGCCTGCGCGCTCGTCGTGCTGGCGATGCTGCCGATCGCGGGGACGTGGCCACGGGTCCTGACCACAATCGCGGACCAGGTCGCCTCCGTCATCGGGCTGGCCGGCTTCCCGATCGCGATCGCGGTCGCGATCTTGAAGTATGGCCTGTACCAGATCGACGTGATCATCAGCCGGGCGGCCAGCTTCGGGCTGCTGTCGGCCGCCCTGACCGCGGTCTACGTGACCATCGTGGTCGGGATCGGGACGCTGGCCGGATACGCGGGCGGACCCGTGCTCACGGTCGCGGCCGCGGTCGTGGTAGCGGTGCTGTTCCACCCAGTGCGGCAGCGAGCCACCCGGCTCGCGAACCGGCTGGTCTACGGGGAGCGCAAGTCGGCCTACCAGGTGCTGGCCGACTTCGCCAGGGACATGGCCGGCCAGCTGGACGCGGGCACGGCATTGGACCGGATGGCCGCCGTGCTGGCCGGGGCGACCGGCGCCGAGCGGGTGGAAGTCTGGGTCCTGGTCGATGCCGAGCCGCGGCCGGCCGCGATCTGGCCGGCCGGCGCCGCGTCGGGCGCGACCGCCGCGTCCGCCGCGCGGCCCGGGCCGCTGAGCCGGACCGTAGGGGTGTTCCATCAAGGCGAACGGCTCGGCGAGATCACCGTGGTGAAGGCGAGAAACGAGCCGGTCACCGCGGCCGACGACAAACTGCTGGCCGACCTCGCCTCCCAGGCCGGCCTCGTGCTGCGCAACGCGCGCCTGACTGCCGAGCTGCGGGCCACCATCGATGACTTGCGCGCATCGCGGCGGCGCCTGGTCGGCGCCCAGGACGAGGAGCGGCAGCGGATCGAGCGGAACCTGCACGACGGCGCCCAGCAGCGGCTGGTCGCCCTCAGCGTGCAGCTCGCGCTCCTGGAGGCCGCGGCCGAGGATCCCGCCGAAGTCAGAGAACTGGCCGGCGAGCTCAGGGACTTGCTGCGGGATGCGGTAGCGGAACTGCGAGCGCTGGCCCGCGGAATCTATCCGCCGCTGCTGGCCGACCAGGGCCTGTCAGCCGCGCTGCAGGCCCAGGCTGACCGTATCCCGTTGCCGGTCGCTGTCGACGCTGATGGTGTCGGCCGGTATCCGCGCGACATCGAGGCCGCCGTGTACTTCTGCGTCCTGGAGGCGCTTCAGAACGTGGCCAAGCACGCCGCCGCGGGGCACGCCGCTGTCACGCTGACGCCCGGCCCGGCCGAACTGACGCTCGCGGTCACCGATGACGGGACCGGCTTTGACCCGGCCGCGGCCGGAACCGGCTCGGGGCTGCAGGGCATGGCCGACCGGATCGCCGCCATTGGCGGCAGCCTGCGGGTCAGGTCCGCCCCCGGCACGGGCACGTCCGTGACCGGCACCGTGCCCGTGCCGGTCACGGACCACGCACCGCCCAGCTCCAGACGCCCTCCCAGTCAGGGGCTGCCGGCCATGGCGCCTGCTGTTACGCACCGGACTGGGAGCAGGTGCGGCGGGTAGCGGGTGCCGTGATCGCGCCATACCGGCGGTCAGCCCGGTCGGACCGTCGTCGCGCTGGGCCAAGTTCGCCCTGCAGGTCACCCTGCTGGTCCGCGGCGGGTCACTGGCCGCAGGCATGTCCGACTACCTGTGGTCAGGCTGCGCACCCAGATCATCGACAGCCGAGCGACAACCGCTTGCAAGGGCTGAACAATGAGGCGGTGCCCGGCGGCGAGTTCACTTCGGCATGATCTTCATGCCCGGGACCTACCGCCGCACCAGGGCCGACATCGGGCGAATCGTCGCCGCCTTGAGGCATCCTGACCAAGTGCCCGGGCGAGACGGACCTCGCTAACGGCGAAACCTGGCTCTAGCCAGCGAGTCCGGTAACGGGCCTGGTCTCAGTTTTGGTCTCATTCATCCCGGTCAGGCACCGTCCGTCGATGTTCACCCACATCGGGTTTGCGCTGTTCGCGGACGGCGGCGGCCACCGGTGAACGCTGGTCAGCATTGTTGGAAAGTGTGTTGGGGGCAACCCCTCGCGAGTTCGAATCTCGCATCCTCCGCCACGTTGACCTGCAAGAACACCGGTGAGTGGCCGTTGGCAAGTGGGCTCATTTTGTTGCTGTGGGCTCATTGAGGACTCATCCCACAGCCGCAACTGTGCCGCCGCCGATTTCTGCCGGTGCGGTTATGCCTGGTCAGAGGCATCGCGGACGGGCCTGAACAGAGGGGCGCACGCCGTCTAAGCGTGTTGGGGCAACCCTCCGGCAGCCTGCAGGTTTCCTCTGTTGCTGCGAACTTCGCTGAGCATCTAAAGTTAAGCTTTCCCTTGAATTGGTCAGCCTTGAGCAGCATGGGGGCCGTTCACCCCCAAGTCAGGAAGGGAACCGTGTGGCGTGGAGCGTCAAGGTCACCGAGGAGTATGCCAGGTGGTTCACCGCCTTGATCAAAGAGGACTTGGCGTCCGCGACCCAGGTCGCCCAGGCGGTCGCGGCGCTGCGGGAGGAAGGACCTGCGCCCGGCCGGCCGCTGGTGGACCGGGTCAAGGGCAGCCGGATCCATCACCTCAAGGAACTGCGGCCAGGCTCGGCGGGCCGGTCGGAGATCAGGGTGCTGTTCGCATTCGATCCCACCCGTTCAGCGCTGTTGCTGCTCGGCGGCAACAAAGCCGGGAACTGGCAGCGGTGGTACCGGCAGAACATCCCGATCGCCGAACAGCTGTACCTGGAGTACACCAGTGAGGAACAGGAGTAACCGCCATGCCTAAGCGCACTCCGCTGGACTGGGAGGACCTGGAGCGCGAGCTGCATGCCGCCGGTGTCTCCGCCGCCGAGATCGAGGCTGGTGCCCGCAAGCTGCTCGCCCAGGCTCGTGGACACCAGCTCGCTGAGACTCGCAAGCGGCTGGGCCTACGCCAAAAGCAGATCGCCGCCGCCATGAGCGTGAGCGTCGCCCGGGTATCCCAGATCGAGCACGGCGAGGTCACCTCGTTCGAAGTCATCGCCCGCTACGTCGAGGCCCTCGGCGGCCGGCTGGACCTCGTAGCTGACTTCGGTGACAGGACCATCCGGCTGCCCGTCAGCGACACCCCAACCGCCGCATGAGCAATCATGTGACAGTCCCCAGGTCGGCCAGCCGACCTGATCGCGAAAGCGCAGGGCCCCAGGAGCCGCGCGGCGGAGCCGTTAATCACGGGTCCGTGAGCGCAGGCTGATATCACATACGCGCCCGTACCCGCCTGCGCTTGTTGCGACGTACAGCCGTCGATCTCGAGCGGCGCTCCAGATCGGGCATTATGAGCGGGTCGTGCCGATGCTGGTGGAGCCGGCCCATGACTGAAGATGCCGTGCGGTATGTGTGTCGCGACGATGGCCGGGTCGCGTATCGAGTCGTTGGAGCTGGCCCTCGGTCGCGTGGATGCCGGGAACTATGCGGGTGCGCGGTCGCTGCTCTGGGCCAGCATGCCAGCGTCGACAGGACGCGTGTAACCGGCCCAGCCGGACGGATGTGGCATGGTCAGTGCGTGCACGACGCTGAGGCCACCGCCATTGCGCTCCTTGAGCCCGGTGACCGGCGGCCAGATGTGCGCGCACGCCCGGTGCATTTCGGCGCGGTGGCCGTGTCCGGGGCGAACGAATATGGGGTGAACCCCTGGGCGCTGGTAACCACGCTCACGCCGTTGATAGTCGCGGTCTTCAGCGCGGCACCAGACCCCGCCGTCCCGATGCCGACGCCGAGGCGCCGGACGCCGGGCCGCTCCCAGCGCTCATCTCGACCACGCACCCGCCCGCGTGCTCGATGGACGCGCGTTGCTCACGGACGAACGCGGATGATCGTCTTCCCCTTGCGCCGCTCGGTCGGGTTGAAGGCGGCGACGGCATCGTCGAGGGCAGCCACGTTGCCGATGTTTGTCCGCAGCCGACCATCCCGGACCCGCTGGACGACCTCACCCAGTTGGGCACGATCGGGTACAACGACGAAGTCGACCGCCAGGCCGTCGGCGGGCCGCACCTCGGGCGGCCCGGCGATGGTCACCAGTGTTCCCCCGGCGCGAATCACACCCGCGGACCGCTCACCGATGTCTCCGCCGAGGACTTGGAACGCCAGATCGACTCTGCCGACGTCTTCCAGTGATTCGTTGTCGAGGTCGACGAACTCCTGCGCGCCGAAGTCGAGTGCCTTCTGACGGCCGGCAGCGCGTCCGGTGCCGATGACGTAGGCACCGGCCTCTCGTGCGAGCTGGGTTGCCATCGGTCCACATATCACGGTTGAGTTCTGCCTCCATGCCCGCCGCCCGCCGATGATCAGCCATGCCGCACCTCACCGCCCCTCCCAGCCCGAGCCTCCCGCTGTTCCGGTTGCTGACACAACCAGCCGATCCCTTGATACGCCACGCAACCATCCAGAGCCAGCAAGGCGGCCCCGGATTCCGGCCCACGGGGAGCTCCCGCAAATCCGAACACACTCCGTGGCCGGAGGCGAAGCCGAACGTGCGCACAGTCCCGCCGTTCGGGCGCGGATGCGGCACTCAGAGTGTCTGCCGTGCGTGGCGGTGCAGAATAGTCAGATCTGACTGCTAGGCAACGCCGGAAGCAAGACCGGCCCGGCGTCCCCGGCCTCAGCAGGATCGACTGGTACCGGGACGGGCCCACGGTGGTATGCACGACACGGCAGTGCGGCAGGCCGCCTGATGGGGCCTACGGGCCGCCGTGTAGCTTGCGGGTTTGTGCAATAGCTGTAGCGGGCCGTATACAACCGCTCCGGGCGCGTATAGATTACGGGGGGTGCCTCCTGGCGGGCGGCGCCCGGGGGGTTCAACCATGTACGTGGATAGCGGGACGCTGCCTTCCGCCCAGGTTTTCGTCGGCCGGCAGGCGGAACTCCGCGTACTGGCCGCGGCGCTGTCGGCTGCGCGGGCCGGGCAGCCCCGGGTCGTCCTGATCGAGGGCGAATCCGGGATCGGCAAGTCGGCGTTAATCGTTGAATTCCTGCGCCGTGTGCAGGACGTGCCGGTCATCTCGGCCAGCGGCGAGGAAGCCGAGGCGGTACTGCCCTACGGCCTGGTCCAGCAGCTGGTGGCCGCGGCGGCGGTGGCGCAGTCGGCCGGGGCGCTGGGCGGGCTGGAGCTGCTGGCCCACGGCCCGTCGGCCACGGCCGACCCGCTGGCGGTCGGCGTGGAAGTGCTCGCGCTGATCTCTAACGTGCAGGGCCGCAAGCGGGCGTGCGTGCTGGTGGCCGAGGACCTGCAGTGGTCGGACCTGGCCTCTGCCCGGGCGCTGCTGTTCGCCTGCCGTCGGCTGGCCGCGGACCACGCACTCGTGATTCTCAGTTGCCGGCCCGGCGGGACCTCATCGCTCGGCGAGGGCTGGCACCGGTTCGTGACCAGCCCGCACCACGTCAGCGTGCTCCCGCTCAGTGGGCTGGCCGCCGCGGACCTGCGCGTCCTGTGCCAGGAGCTGGGGCACGCTGGGCTCCCCGACCGGGTACTGCTGAAGCTGGCCGAGCAGACCGGCGGCAACCCGCTGCTGGCCCGGGCGCTGCTCGCGGAACTGACCGACGCGGAACTCAGGGCGGCGGCCGAGGGGCAGCTCAGCGCGCCCGGATCCCTAGCCGGGCTGATCCGGTCCCGGCTCGCGGCGCTGTCCCCGGCGGCCGGCGACCTGGTGGTCGCCACGTCGGTGCTCGGAGATCACTGCACCCTGCCCGACGTGGCCTGCGTCGCAGGCACGCCTGATCCGGCCCAGGCGCTCGCCGAGGCTCAGCAGGGCGGGCTGCTGGTGGAGCGGCGCACCCCGGCGGGGTGGACGGTGGCGTTTCCCCATCTGCTAGTCCGCCAGGCCGTTTACGGCCAGCTCGGGCCCGTACGGCGCCGGGCCCTGCATCTGCGCGCCGGCTCAGTCACCACGGGCCACGAATCGCTGGCCCACCGGGCCGCCGCGGCGGCCGACCTCGATCCGGGCCTGGCCGATGACCTTGACGCGGCCGCCCGGGCGGCCGCGGAGGCGGGGAAGCTGCGGCTGGCCGCCTGGTATTCCCGGCAGGCCGCCGCGGTGTCCGGCTACGGGCCCGAGCGCGACGAGCGCACTCTGTCCGGCTTCCAGATGCTGGTGCAGGCGGCCGACGTGAGCGGCGCGGAGGCCGCCCGGGCCGCCGTCGAGCAGCTTCCCCCCTCGGCCCGCCGGGACGCGGCCCTCGGCCAGCTGGCCCTGCTGGCCGCGCGGCCGCTGGACGCGCAGATCCTGCTGCGCGCCGCGTGGGACGCCCACGACCCGTCAAGGGACGCGGCCGCCGGCGCGGAGGCCGCGCTCGGGCTGGGCATGCTCCTGGGGATCTCGGGGGCGTTCGCCGAGTCCGCGGTCTGGCTGGACCGCGCGCTGCACAATGCGACCGGCGCGGAGCGATGGTACGACGCCGCCCGCAGCCTGCGGGCTATGTCCTACACCCTGGGCGGGGAATCCGGCCGGGCCCTCAGCCTGTTCAAGGACCTGCCGCAGCGGGCGGCACTGGTGCCGATGGCCAGGACTGATTCGCTCACCTACCGCGGGCTGGTGCGGCTGTGGACCGGGGATCTGCCGGGGGCGACCGAAGACCTGGCGCTGGTGGTCCAGCGGATCGCCGCTGGGCTGCAGGTGCGGTTCCCGGGGCAGCCGCTGTCCTTCCTGGCCGAGGCAGAATTCCGGTACGGGCGCTGGGACGATGCCCAGGGGCACGCCGACCTGGCCGTCTCCCTGGCCCACGACGCCGACCGGGATTATGACCTGACATTCGTGCACAGTGCGGCCGCCCGGGTTCCGGCCTGCCGCGGCGAGTGGGCCGTGGCTACCGGCCATGTCGAGGCGGCCGAGCAGGCGGCGCGCACGTTCGGCGGCTTGGCCGCCGTCTTCGCCGGTTCGGCGCGCGGCATCCTCGGGCTCGCCCGCGACGATCCCGCCGAAGCGCTGGCGGGGGCGGCCATCGCCCTGGCCGTGAGCGAGATCGACCGCTACGATGACCCGGCCGCCTTCTGGTGGCGCCCTGCGCAGATCTGGGCCCTGGTCCGCACCGGCCGCCTCGCCGAGGCCCGGGGCGTGCTGGACGCCTTCCAAGCCCGAGCGGCGGAGCGGCACGAGCAGCTGGCCCTGATCAACGCGGCCTGGCTGCGCGGATCGCTGGCTATGGCGCACGGCGACCTGAAAGAGAGCGACCAGCTGCTGCGGGCCGGCGGCCAGGCCGCCGCCGGCCTGACCTTCCCGTTCCACCGCGGGCTGCTGCATCTGGAACGGGGCCGCTGTCTGTCCCGGCTGTCCCGGCCCAAGGCCGCCATCAGTGCGATCCGGGCCGCGCATGCCGTCTTCACGGCGCTGAAAGCACGCCCGTTCGCCGAAGCCTGCGAGACCGAACTCGCCGCTCTGGGGGTGCGGCCGCGGCACAACGGGGACCCGGGTCTGCCTGGTTTGACCGCCCAGGAACTCCGCGTGGCCCGGCTGGTGGCCTCGGGGCTCTCTAACCGTGCGGCCGCCGCCCAGCTGTATCTAAGTCCTAAGACCGTGGAGTACCACCTGGCCAGCGTATTCACCAAGCTAGGCGTGCGGAACCGCCACGAGCTCGCCGTGCACATGTCCGCAGTAAGCCGCGAACCCGGGTGACATCCCAGGGTCGGAACCCGGGTGACATCCCAGGGTCGGAACCCAGTGAATCACCCGGGGCAGGCCGGGCCGGCTGCCCCGTAGCCTCGGAACGACCCAGTCACCCGCCCGGGGCTCAAGCGGGCGTGTGATGGCCCGTACTAGCAGAGCCAGGGGCAGGGCCAGCGAGCAGACTCACCCACTGCGTGTGACGCTGCAGCCGACGGCCACTTCCTCCTGGGGGCCGATGAAGTTCCGTACCGGGGGGGACAATGACCTGGTTCCTGATGAACGTGCCGCTTGCGGCGGCCTGCTTCGCCGCGTGGGCGGGGATCCCGCTGTACCTGGTGCTCAAGCACCCACACTGGGGCCCGGCCCATTCCGATCCGCATCGCCACGTAGCAGCAGAACCCCCGGCCTGGCTGGCCGAGGAGCGCCAGGAGCAACTTGTGGGCGTGGCGGCGTCGCCGGATGGCTCCCGGTATCACCGGTAACGGATTGGCCAGCGAACCGCGGGCGGCGGAGGCCGCCGCCACGCTGGAGGCGCCCCGCAGCACCTTACGTGCGCGCCGATCGTAGCCGACGAGCTGCTGACCGCCCTCCCTAGCACCAGCACGATGACGCCCGTTGCCGCATCAGGCCGCCCGCGGCCGCCTCTGACCGTGCAAGGGCCACGAGTATCAAGATCGCCGTCACGGGATGAATGGGGTCACATCATGTTCCTGGACTGCCCGGCCTACCTGGATCACGAACGCACCGCCCGATGCGGGCTTCCCGCTGAGATCAGCTGCCGGTTCACCATGAACTCCAGCGATGGGCCGCTGGAAAGCGCCATGATCAGATGCCCGGCTGGTCACTGGTTCAACGGGCCCATCGAATTCCTCACCTGGGAAGGCCCGGACAGCCACCGGCCGGTCACCGCCGCAGCGGCCGCCAGCGCCGGGCGCGCCGGCCCTACCGGCACGCATGACGGCCGGGCCGGCAGAAGCGGGCCCGTCATCCACGGCCCCCGAGCGCGGAGCCAGGAAATACGCCATCACCCGAACACCGCTCCCGCCTACTACCAGGGCCGTCCCGCCAGCGTATGGATCACCGCCCTGCGCCAGCGCCGCAAGCGCACCGCTCACATCGCCTGATGCAGACCGTCACCGGACGTTAGCCCTCCTTCACACCGGTGGCTAGCGACGAAGCCTCCGCAGGAGCGGTTGTACACCTCGACCGGAGATCGCCGGCTTCCTGTATCTGGTAGCGATCGCGGCACACGTCAGGGACCTGCCTGGACGCCAGAACGTGCTGGCCAGAGCGGGGGGCGTGGCAGCGGCAGCCGCGCTGCTATGAGTGACCGGCAACGTCTTCGAGTTCAGCGGCCCGCCCGCCGGGCGGCTTGATGGCACCCTCACCAATCCGATCGAGACCACCGACTCGGTCTCGTTGACGGTGGACATGATCGGCCGAGCCTGCACGCTCGCCGCGTCCGCCGTCATCGGAGTGGGCGTACTGTCATTCGCCAGCGCGGCGATTCTGAACACCTGGCCACAGCAGCACCGAAGCCGGCGCCACGTCATCCTGGTGATCGGCGGAGGCCTGCCCCACGCCTACCAGGTGATGCTCGGCCCCCGCGAGCCAGACGAGGCCACCGAGCAAGTAGGCTCACCGAACAGGATGATCTGTGCGGATACCGGCATCTGGATGCCGAGCATTGGCTTGGCAAATATTCGGCGCGAATTCGGCCTGCAGACAAAGCCAGCCAGCTTCACGCCCGGTGACAGCGGCAGGCGCGGAATTACCCCCTCGACCGGACTGCGGCTGGCCAAGGCGCTCGGCACCACCCCCCAGTTCTGGCTCAACGGCCAGCTCGCGCTCGACCTGTACCGGGCATCCCACGACGAGGAAGAGCTCCGGCAGCTAGAGCGCATCGAGCCCATCTCGCGCTGAGCGGCTGCCACGAGCCGGCCGCGCGGCTCCCACACCGCGCCCGCTGCGTGAGGAGCCTGGTCAGGATGGCTGCACGATGGCGCAGTCGCCGCCTGCGACCTTGGCCTCGTGGAGGGCGGTGTCGGCGGCGGCCAGCGCTTCGTCGTGGGTCTGGGTGCTCGGGTCGAAGAACGCGGCGCCGATGCTGATGGTGGCGTGAATGTGGCTGGCGCCGATGGGGTGTGATTGCTCGCGCACGGCGGCGCACAGCCCGTCGGCCACGCTCTGGGTGAGCGAGGGTGTCGCGGCGCGGACCACGACGGCGAACTCGTCGCCTCCCATCCGGGCCAGCGTGTCACTGGGCCGGACCTGCCCGGCCAGCACGTGTGCGATGCTCCGGATCAGCTCCTCTGCGGGAGCCGCACCGTGGCGCTGGATGGCCTCGCGGTACCGGTCCACGTCGATCGACAACAGCGCGAGGCGTTCGGCGCTGCGCGGGGCGCGGTCGAGCTCGCTCTCGAAGTGCCGGCGGTTCCACAGGCTGGTCAGGGCGTCGTGGTCAGGGTCGGGCGCTGCGGCATCGCGCTGTGGTGATGGCGCTGGCCCGCCCGCCGCGGGGCCCGGCGGCGCGCTGGCACTCGCCTGCGGCTCGAGCTCCGAGCCGAAGACCTCGACCCAGTGCACGAAGTGCCGGTCGTTGAGGAACAGCTCGCGGGCCCGTTCGCGCCCAGCCTGGCCGAGCCGGGCGGCCAGCGGCGGGTCGCGCAGCACCTCGACGATCGCATCGCCGAACGCGGCCACGTCGGCCGGATCGTCCACCAGCAGCCCGCTGTGCCGGTCCTCGATCTGCTCGAGATGGCCCCCCACCGCGCTCGCGACGACGGGACGGGCTTTCCACATGGCCTCAGTCACCCCCAGGCCGAACCCCTCCTGCAGGCTCTTCTTGACCACGACTGCGGCCAGGCGCTGGATCGCGTTCACCATCGCGGCGTTCTCCTCGGGCGGGGTGAGTGGGAGGCAGGCGAGATGCACCCGGGCCCGCGCCCTCGGTGGCAGCCGCCGCCAGCGTTCACGAACGCTGGCCAGCACGGCTTGTGCTTCGGGGTCATCGGCGACCTGGCCCGGGTCGGGGCCCGCGAGCAGCAGGTGCGCGCCGGTGGCCGGCACTACCCGCTGCACGAAGCCATCCACGATCCCGATCGGGTCCTTGATCCCGTCCCATCGGGCCAGCGAGACGACCACCGGGTCGTGCCCCCAGTCCGGCGGGCCGGCGGACTCCACTACCGTGGGGCAGGCGGTGAGCGTCGCCACCGACCCATCCGTGCGGACGTAGCGCGGGGCGGCGGCCGGCATCCCGGCGGCCAGGCCCAGGTGCTGCAAGATCGCGCGGGCGGCGCCGTAGGACATGGGCAGGTTCTTCGTCGACCCGGGGTCGATGCCCGGCGTCAGGATCGATGTCTCCGCCCCGTCCAGCCACTCCGGCAGCGAGGCGTGACGGCTGAAGACGAAGCGGCGGACGCCGGCCAGGCGGGGTTTCAGGCACCGCCACGCGTTCCGGGAGTAGTCGTTGTCGTGGTCGATGCCGATGTGGCATCTCCAGATCACGGTCGCGCCGGTCCGCTGCAGCGGCACTGACATGGCCGCGGTCTGCGGGTCGTGCAGCACCACCACGTCTCCCGGGGACAGCCGGGGCGCTAGCGCCTCGGCGTGCAGTAGGGCAGCCCGGTCCAGCGTGGTCAGCTCCCGGATTCCGAGCGCGTCACCATCGCCGGGCTGGCCCTGCAGATGGTTGTGAAACCGCTTGGTCACCCGGAAGAACTCGACGGAACCATCCAGCACCATCCACCTCACGTCGATCCCCGCGCCTTTCCAGTACGGAAGCAGCGTACGAAGCAGCTGCGCAACTCCACCACCCAGGGCGGTGGAGTTCACCATCCATACCGTGCGTCCGTCCAGCAGCTCAGCGGCGCGCTGCCGGGCCACCCGCACCCGCTGCAGCATCGGCATCAGCAGGTAGCGGCCGAGATCCTCGAAATCGCGGGTCTCGAGCGGGATCTCGGCCAGCGCCTGCCCCGGTTGGGCCGGGCCGTCCCCAGGATGAGAAGAAGGCCCAGGCATCAGGCTGCTCCGCCCACCGGCACCCACTGATCAGCCGCGCTCATCCGGCCGCCTGGCTGGTCGCACTTGCATGTCGACGAGCAGGCGCTCGGTGTCGGTCAGGTCGCCGACCATCCTGCGGGCTGGCTGCGGGTGCATCCGGACCAGCGTCGGTACGGCCACGATCTGATCCTGGGCGGCCAGGCGCGGGTTCTCCAGCAGGTCGATCACCTCAATGTGATACCGGCCCGGCAGCCAATGCGCGCACACGCGCTGCAGGTTGGCGAGCGCGCGGACACACTTGGGCGTGCGGTCGGTCACGTACAGCCGCAGCTCCCAGGTCTCCTCGGCATATGCCGCTGGCGCAACCGCATCATCGGTGCCGCCACCGGCGTCGCGCGGCGGGGTCATCGCTACGCCCTGTCATCGCGGTCAGCCGGATCTGCCCGGCGCTGAACGGACAGGGCGTCCCGGGTCGCCTGGGCATCGGCCGCCAAGCGTGCTTCGCGGTTCGCGATCTGCGCCAGCTCGGCCTGCTCGGAGGCGAGCTCGTCTTGCAGTACGGCCAGCTGGGCCTGCCCCTGCGCGACGCGCGCTCTCAGCTCCCGCTTCCGGCGCATCAGCTGCTCCTCGTGCTCCAGCTGGTCGCTGCGCTCCCGGGCTTGCTGGCTGACCCGGGCGGAACCAGTCATCACGCCGCCGGGGCCCACGTAGACGTCGGCCAGTTCCACCCCATGCTGGGTAAGCAGGAACTCCCGCACCTGGTTGGAATGGGCCGTGCCGCGCGACTTGAGCACGAACAGCAGCCGGTTACGCTCGCCGTTAGACTCGACATTGCGCAGCAGCAGCCAGGTATCCATGAGCGAGGACACGCCCATCCCGCTGTGCTCCTCCTCCTGGAGCAGCGTGGTCGCCATAGTGGTGATCCCGCGGCTCTTCAGCAGGTGGGTCTGGCGGGCCACCATCGAGACCACCTCGGCCTGGGTGGGCTGGTGGGTCAGGCTGGTGATCCCGTCGAGAACGGTGATGGTCGGCTTCTGCTCATCCACCAGCCGGGCCAGAATGGTCAGGTGGGTCTCCAGCCCGAATGCCGATGGCCGGGCGGCCCAGATCCGCAGCATGCCCGTCTCCGCCCACTGTCTCAGGTCCAGGCCGACCGAGCGCATGTTGCGGATCACCTCATCCGGCGACTCCTCGAACAGGACCAGCAGAGCCCGTTCGTCCCGCGCGCACGCCGCGTCGATCAGGTGTGCCCCCAGCGTGGTCTTGCCGGTCCCCGGCGCCCCGCTGACCAGGACGGTTGACCCGCGGTACAGGCCGCCGGACAGCATCCGGTCCAGCCGCGGTACGCCGGTCGACAGCCGCTCGCTGGAAGCGCCGTAGTCGAGGCTGACCGCCGTCAAGGGCAGTACCTCGAAGCCATGGGCCGAGATCAGGAACGGGTACTCGTTGGTCTCATGGGTCGACCCGCGGTACTTGACCACCTGCAGCCGCCGCGTGGCGACCCCATCGTGCAGGCGATGGTCCAGGGCGATCACGCAGTCGGATACGTACTCCTCGATGCCATGCCGGGTCAGCGAATTGTCAGCCCGCTCGCCGGTCACGATCGCCGTGACCTCCCGGCCTTCTAGCCAGCCGAACAATCTGCCCAGCTCAGCTCGGACGATGGCCTGCGCCTTGAACGCCCCGAACAGCACCTCGATGCTATCGAGCACGACCCGCTTGGCCCCGATGCGGCCGATCGCGTCGTCCAGCACCAGGGAAAGCGGCCCGAAGTCGAACTCGCCCGTCTCGACAATCTCGGTCGCCTCCACCGGGAAGGCGATGATGATCAGCATCCCGTCCCGCTGCAACGCCTCCAGGTCAAAGCCCATCGAGGCCACGTTGGCGGTGACCTTGTCGGCTGACTCCTCAAAGGTAACCAGCACACCGGGCTCGCCGTGCTCCCGGGCCCCCGCGACCAGGAACCCCAGGCCCAGCAGGGTCTTACCGGTGCCGGTGCTGCCCGTCACCAGCGTGGATCTGCCCTGGGGCAGCCCACCCCCGGTGATCTCATCCAGTCCAGCGATACCGGTCGGGGCCTTGGGCAGTGTCAGGGCAGCCGGGGCTTCCGACGACGAGGTCATCCGAATCCTCCCGTGGTCGGGGCGTTAATACCCCGGCACCAGAGCACATCATGCATCGTCCGCACCGCCACGTTCAGGGCCGTCGGTCCTCAGCCGGCAGCCGATCATCCTGGGAGCACCCGGTGAAGAGCCAGGCCATAGAGCTAGGTCCTCGATATGAGCGTGCCCAGGAGCGAGGCGTAGCGCAATAGGTGGACGTCACCGAGGTAGTTCTCGCGGACGTAGGCGTGCGCGGCCCGCCCCATCCGGCCGGTCTCGGCCGGGTCGTCGAGCAGTAGCCGCGCGGCGTGGCCGAAGGTATTCAGGTCGGCGGGATCAGCCAGCAGGATGCCGGTACCATCGGCGACCTGGTCGATGATCCCGCCGACCGCCGAGCCGATGACGGGCCGGCCCTTCCACATTCCCTCGGACACGGTCAGCCCGAAGCCTTCCGCCAGGCTCTTTTGCGCGATGACCGTAGCGTGCCGCTGCAGTGCGTTGACCATGGCCGCGTTCTCGTCGGTGTCGTCGAGCGGCAGCGTCACCAGCAAGATGCGCGCCCGGGCCGCGGCTGGCAGGTCGTGCCATTGCAGCAGGCATTCCCCGTACACGGCCGCGCCCTCCGGGTCATCGGACACGTCGGCGACCGACGGGCCGACCAGCATCAGGTACCCGCCGCCGCCGGGCACGACGTGGTCGGCAAAGCCACGCATGACACCCGCCATGTCCTTGAGCCGGTCCCACCGCGACACCTGGAGCAGCACCGGATCACCCGGGCCGGGCCGGCCCTCCCCGGTGATGACGGCCGGCCTGGTCACGGTGCCCGCGCTGCCGTCACGGCGGACAAACGCGGCCGGCACCTGCGGCGCGGCGCCGTCGAGCACGCCGAGCGCGGCGAGGATCGCCTGCACGGTGGCCGCGTCGAGGTCCTGGTTCTTCGGGGAGAACGGGTCGATCGACGGCGGGATGATCGAGACCCTGGCCTCGGGAAGCCAGGCCGGCACGTATTCCTGGCGGGAGAATACGTATCCCTCCGCCGCGGCCAGGTGCGGCCGCAGGAAGTCCCATCCGGCCCGGGTCGCCTCGTTTTCCCAGCCGACACCGATGTGGCAGCGCCATACCACCCGGGCGCCCGCCCGGGCCAGGGGCTCGGCCAGGCCGGCCGTCTGCGGGTCGTGCAGAATTGCGATATCGCCGGGCCGGATTTTCCCCAGCAGCTCCACCGCGTTAGCGGTCAGCATCCGCATGTAATGATGGGCTTCCCCCGCGTCCAGGGGCCCTCCGGCGAGATCGCCGTGAATCTGGTTGTGCAGGCGCTTGGTGGTCGCGAAGAACCGGGCGTCGCCGGTGACCACCAGCCAGCCGATCGGGATGTCAAGATCGGTGACGTACCCGACCAGCACCTGAAGCATCTCGGCGACCCCGCCGCCGGTCGCGGTCGAGTTGACGTTCCAGATGGTGCGCCCGGCCAGCAGCTCCCGGACCTGATCCGCGGCCCCGGCCAGCTGCCGGTAGCGCGCGGCGCCGATGATCGGTTCCAGCCGTGCGACAGGCCGCTTCGGCACCTCCATGACTTTGACCAGGCTCATCGGATCCGCCCCTCCACTCCGGCATGGCTAGGCCGCCGCTCAGCAGGACACCAACACGGACCCGCAGCTGACCGGTGTATGCAGCATGATGCCCCTTAACCGCCGATCTGCCCAGGCTTCGCCCCGGCGGGCCCAGACATAGTTCGATCTTCTATTCTCGGGCCCGGGGGCGATACCCCCGTGCGTCTGCCCAGCACCGGCGTCCCGCAGGAGCCCATTATGACCACACCTGACCGCAGCCGTTTCCTGGCCGGCTCGTTCGCGCCGGTAACTGAGGAGATCACCGCGTTCGACCTGCCGGTCACCGGCCGGCTGCCCGCCGAGCTGTCCGGCCGCTACCTGCGCAACGGCCCGAACCCGCTGGGCCTGGACGACCCCAGCTATCACTGGTTCCTGGGCGCGGGCATGGTGCACGGCGTCCGGCTGCGCGGCGGCCAGGCGGAGTGGTACCGCAACCGGTGGGTCCGCTCGAAGGCCGTCGCCGCCGCGCACGATGAGAAGTGGCCGGGCGGCCCGGTGCACGACAACATGGACTTCGCCGCCAACACGTGCATCATCTCGCACGCCGGCCGCACCCTGGCCACGGTCGAGGCCGGGCCGCTGCCCTACGAGCTGACCAGCGAGCTGGACACCATCGGCCCGTGCGACTTCGGCGGGACCCTGCCCGGCGGGTTCGCCGCGCACACCAAGCTCGACCACGCCACCGGCGAGCTGCACGCGATCGCCTACTTCTGGGCCTGGGACCACGTGCAGCACGTCGTGGCCGATGCCACGGGCAAGGTCATCCGCACCACCGACATCCCGGTGCCCGACGGCCCGATGATGCATGACTTCGCGCTGACCGGCCGGTACGTGGTACTACTCGACCTGCCGGTCACGTTCAGCATGAACGCTGTCACCCAGGGCAAAGAACTGCCTTACGTGTGGAACCCGGCCCACCAGGCCCGCGTCGGCCTGCTGCCCCGCGACGGCAGCTCCGGCGTCAGCTGGATCGGCCTCGAGCCATGCTGGGTGTTCCACTGCCTCAACGCTTACGACGACGAGGCCGGCCGGGTCGTGGTCGACCTGTGCCAGTACAACGAGTCGTTCGACGTGTCCACGCTGTGGGCGTCGCACGGCCCGGTGACCCTGGACCGGTGGACCATCGACCCAGCCGCGGGCCAGGTAACCCAGCAGCGGCTGGACGACCGCGGCCAGGAATTCCCGCGGGTCGACGACCGGATCATCTCCCGCCCGCACCGCTACGGCTACAGCGCCGTCATCGGGGAGGTGACCCGGGCCATCACCGCCACCGGCGACTTCGGCGACGACGCGTTCAGCAACGCACTGCTCCGCCACGACCTGGCCCACGGCACCGTCCAGGTCCATGAGTTCGGCCGCGACGCTACCGCCGGCGAAGCCGTGTTCGCCCCGGCCGCACCGGACTCGGCCGAAGACGACGGCTACGTGATGGCGTTCGTGCACAACCCGGACCGCTCGGCGGCCGACCTCGTCATCCTGGCCGCGCAGGACTTCACCGCCGAACCGGTCGCCCGGGTCCACCTGCCCGCCCGGATCCCGCTGGGTTTTCACGGCAGCTGGATCCCCGACCAGTAGCCCGGCCGCCCGACGGCACCAGCCCGCACCGGGCTGGTGTCGGGCCAGGTGTACCGGGAAGATAGCCGCCGTGACCTCACCATCGCCCCGGCCCGGGCCGGCCCACGAGTCCCACCGCCGCCCGGGGGACCACGTTCTCATCCTGTTCGGCGCGACCGGCGACCTGGCCAAACGGAAGCTGCTGCCCGGGCTGTTCCACCTGGCCGAAGCCGGCCTGATGCCGGACCGGTACCGGGTTGTCGGCACGGCCCGGCGGCCCATCACCGACAAGCAGTTCCGGGAGCAGGCACGGGAGGCGGTGGCCGAGTTCGGCAGCAGCAAGCCGGACGGTGCGGCGTGGACCGCGTTCGCCCAGGCGCTGTCGTTCGGCAGCTCGGCGCCCGGCGACACCCTGCCACTGGAGTCGGCCGTCCAGCGGGCCGAGGCGGATCTGGGCGGCGCCGCGCACAAGCTGATCCATCTGGCCATCCCGCCGGTGGCGTTCGAGTCAACCGTGACCATGCTCGGCCGCACCGGCCTGGCCAGCGGGGCCCGGGTCATCGTGGAGAAGCCGTTCGGCACCGACCTGGCCTCGGCCCGGGCGCTCAACCACACGCTGCACCAGGTGTTCGACGAGTCGCGGATCTTCCGGATCGACCACTTCCTGGGCAAGGAGTCAGTCGACAACATCCTGGCCTTCCGGTTCGCCAACGGGCTGTTCGAGCCCATCTGGAACCGCCAGCACATCAGCTACGTGCAGATCGACGTGCCCGAGTCGCTGTCCATCGAGGGCCGGGCGGGCTTCTACGACCAGACCGGCGCGTACAGCGACATGATCGTGACTCACCTGTTCCAGGTGCTCGGCTTCGTGGCCATGGAACCGCCGACGTCGCTGGGCGGCCAGCACCTGCGCCAGGAGAAGGACAAGGTGTTCGACGCGCTGCGGCCGCTCAGCCCGGAGCACGTGGTCCGCGGCCAGTACGAGGGCTACCGCAGCGAGCCGGGGGTGGCGCCGGACTCGGACACCGAGACGCTGGCCGCGGTCCGCACGGAGATCGACAACTGGCGGTGGAAAGGGGTGCCGTTCCTGCTGCGTTCCGGCAAGAGCCTGGCCGCCAGCCGCCAGGTGGTCACGCTGGGCTTCCACGAGCCGCCGCTGCACATGTTCCCGGTGCATCACCGGGACGCCGCCGCCCGCCGGGGTAACGAGCTGGTCATCGACTTCGCCGACCCCGGCACGGTCACGGCCGACTTCCTGGCCAAGGAGCCGGGCGCCGCGCTGAGCCTGGCCTCCGCGCACATGGTCTTCCGCTACCAGGATTCGTTTTGCACGGCCAACGGGCTGGAGGGCTACGAACGGCTCATCCTGGACGCCATGCTCGGCAACCAGGCCCTGTTCACCGACGCGGCCGGGATCGAGCGGCTGTGGGAGGTGTCCGCGCCGCTGCAGGCCGACCCGCCCCCGGTGCAGCCGTACGCCCAGGGGTCGTGGGGCCCTGAGCGGGCCCTGCACCGGCTGGCCGCCCCGTACCGCTGGCACCTCGACGGCAGCTGACCACGGCCCCTTCTTACCGAACGCCCGGCCGCCTTCCCGGGAACCACCTGGTCCAGGTCGTTCCCGGGAAGTGTGCCCGCGCGGGCGCGGCACCCTCCCCCGGGTCAGGGACGGGCCTCGAAGACCAGGTTGAACGGGGTCTCGGCGGCCTGGCGGAACCGGCTGAAGCCGCCCGCGGCGGCGACGTCACTGATCCGGGCCGCGCCGGCCTGGGCGCCGAGCGCCAGCCCGACGTCCTGGGACAGCGAGGCCGGTGTGCACAGCAGCGTGGAGAACGCGTAGTAGGCCCGGCCGACCGGGTTCAGGTTGTCCTCGACCCGGTCACCGGCCCGCGGCTCAACGATCATCCAGGTGCCGTCCGGCTTGAGCGTCCCGTGCACGTGCCGGGCCGCGCCGACCGGATCGCCCATGTCGTGCAGGCAGTCGAACATGGTCACCAGGTCGTATCCGGTGCCGGTGTAGGACGAGGCGGGCCCGACCTCGAAGCGCACCCGGTCGGCCACCCCGGCGGCCTCGGCCCGGCGGCGGGCCGTGTCGATCGAGCCCTGGTGGTAGTCCGAGCCGGTGAACGAGGAGTTCGGGTAGGCCTGGGCCATCAGGATCGTTGATGAGCCCTGCCCGCAGCCCACGTCGGCCACCTGCGCGCCCGCCTCCAGCTTGGCCACCACCCCGTCCAGCGCGGGCAGCCACGCGGACACCAGGCTGGCGTTGTAGCCAGGCCGGAAGAAGCGATCACAGCCGTCGAAGACGTCGGTTACGTGCTCGTGCCAGCCCAGCCCGGCCCCGGTGCGGGCGGCCTCGGTGATCCGCGGCGAGTCGAGCACCGAGCCGATCGCGATCTGGAAGAACCCCGGCAGGTACGCCGGGCTGTCCGGATCGGTGAGCGCGACCGCCTGCTCGGGCGGCAGCGTGTACCGGCCGGTGTCCGGGTCGTAGTCGACAAAGCCGCCCGCCGCCTGGGCGTTCAGCCACTCCCGGACGTAGCGCTCGGCGGTGCCAGTGCGCTCGGCCAGTTCCGCCGGGGCCAGCGGGCCCGCCCCGGCCAGCGCACGGTACAGGCCGAGCTTGTCGCCCAGCACGACCAGCGCCGAGTTCAGGGTGGCACCGACCTCGTCCACCGCGCGGAATACGAACTGCATGAGCTTGTCGCCGTCCACGGCGACCGGCTGCTCGATGGTGCTCATGACGATGACCTCCCCAGGGCCGGTTTTGCGGCGAGCGTAGGCGCGCGGCGCCCGCCCTCGCTTCCGCGGGGCCCCCTAGTCCGGGGCCCGGCCCGCCCGCGGCCGCATCAGGTGCCTACAATCACGCCATGCTGCTGGGGCGGGAGCAGGAGCGGCAGGCCATCGGCCAGGCACTGGGCCAGGCGCGCGGCGGGGTCAGCGCGGTGCTGGCGCTGGTCGGCGAGCCAGGCATCGGCAAGACGGCGCTGCTCGGCTACGCAGCCGGGCAGGCGGCCGGGATGCGGGTGCTGCGCGCCCGGGGCATCGAGTCGGAGGCGCACATCCCGTTCGGCTCGCTGCTCGAGCTGATCCGCCCGGCGCTGGGCCGGCTGGACGAGATCCCGGCACCGCAGGCCGCCGCGCTGGAAGGGGCGCTCGCGCTGCGGCCCGGGTCCGCGCAGGAGCGGTTCGCGGTCGGTGCGGCCACGCTCAGCCTGCTCGCCGCGTACGCGGAGGACGGGCCGGTGGCGGTGCTGGTCGACGACGCGCACTGGCTGGACGGCTCCAGCGCCCAGGCGCTGCTGTTCGCCGTCCGGCGGCTGGTCGCCGACCCGATCGCGGTGCTGATCACGGTCCGCGACGGGGAGCCGTCGCTGCTCGACGGGGCCGACCTGCCGGTCCGCCGGATCGGCGGCCTGACCAGCGCCGAGGCAGCCCAGCTGGTACCCGGGCTGCCGGCCGAGGCGGTCACCCGGCTGCAGCGCGCCACGGCCGGCAACCCGCTCGCCCTGCTCGAACTGGCCCCGGACGCGGCTGGCCTGGTCCTGGCCCCGGAGGGCGCCCCGGTGCTCGTCTCCGCGACCATCTCGGACGCGTTCCTGCGCCGGGCCAGCGGGCTGGACGAGGCGGCCCAGGACGCGCTGCTGCTGGCCGCGACGAGCGAGAGCGGCGATCTGCCCATGCTGGAGCGGGCCGCGGCCCGGCTCGGCACCGACCTGGTCACGCTGGCCGCCGCGGAGAGCGCGGGACTGGTCACGGTGACCGCAGGCACGGTCGAGTTCCGCCACCCACTGGCCCGGTCGGCCATCTACGCCGCCGCCCCGCCCGCGCGCCGGCGTGATATGCACCGGGCGCTGGCCGCGGCGCTGCCCGACCGGGACGTGGACCGGCGCGCCTGGCACCTGGCCGCGGCGGCGGCCGGAGCCGACGCCGCGGCCTCGGCCGCGCTCGAGCAGGCCGGGACCCGGAGCCGGGACCGCAGCGCGTACGCCACCGCGGCGGCGGCGTACGAGCGGGCGGGCCGGCTGACCGGGGACGGCGAGCGGCGGGCCCGGCTGCTGGCCGAGGCGGCCAGCGCGGCGTGGCTGGCCGGGCTGGCCGACCCCGCCGTGGCCCTGCTCGACGAGGCCCGCACGGCCACCGCCGACCCGGCCCGGCTGGTCCAGATCGACGAACTGGCCGGGCACATCGCCACCCACCGCGGCCCGGCCATGCACGCCCACGACATCCTCACCGCAGCCGCCCGGCGGGCCGACCCGGAGCGGGCGGCCGGCATGCTGGCCGAGGCCGCCATGGCCTGCTTGTTCGCCGGGAACCCGGCCGCCATGCAGGCCGCCGCCGGGCAGGCCCACGCCAGGCTGCCCGGGAACGCGTCGGACCGGGCCCGGTTCCTGGCCGGGATGGCGGCCGGCATGGCGTCCATCATGGGCGGCGACGCCGCGGCCGGCGCGGACGCGATGCACGACGCGATCACGCTGGCTGAGCGGTCACCCGCACTGCGCGACGACCTCCAGCTCGTGCCCTGGCTGGCCCTGGGCCCGCTGTTCCTCCGCGAAGCCACGGCCGGCCGGCCCCTGCTCGACCACGCGCTGCGCACCGCCCGGGCCCGTGCGGCGGTTGGCGCCCTGCCGTTCGCACTCAACCTGATCGCCCGGGACCAGGCCACCACCGACCGGCTCGCGGTCGCGGAAGCGACCTACCAGGAAGCCATCGACCTGGCCCGGGAGAGCGGGCAGTACACCGAACTGGCGTTCGGCCTCGCGGGCCTCGCCTGGCTGCAGGCCCGCTGCGGCCAGGAGCAGGACTGCCGGGCCAGCGCGGCCGAAGTCTTCCAGCTGTGCCGGCGGCTGGGCATGCGGCTGGTCGAGCTCTGGGCCACGGCGGCGCTCGGCGAACTGGAACTCGGCCTCGGCGCCGCGGCCCAGGCGACCGGGCACTTCGAGCAGCTCCGGCGGCTGCTCGGCGAGCTGGCCATCACCGACGTGGACCTGCTGCCCGGGGCCGAGCTCACCGATGCCTACCTGCGGCTGGGCCGCACCGGGGCGGCCGGGCAGGTGGCCGCCGAGTTCCTGGCCGCGGCCCGGACCAAGGGCCAGCCGTGGCCGCTGGCCCGGGCGCTGCGCTGCCAGGGGCTGCTAGCCGGCGACGGCAGCTTCGCCGCGTGGTTCGACGAGGCGCTGCGGCTGCACGCGCAGACGCCGGACGCGTTCGAGGCGGCGCGGACCCGGCTGGCCTACGGGGAACGGCTGCGCCGGGCCCGGAACCGGGTGCTGGCCCGGGAGCAGCTCCGCACGGCGGCGGACACGTTCGAGCGGCTGGGCGCGCGGCCGTGGGCCGACCGGGCCCGGGCCGAGCTGGCCGCCACCGGCGAGACCCGGCAGCGGCGGGACCCGGCCACCATCGACCAGCTCACCCCCCAGGAGCTGCACATCGCGCTGGCCCTGGTCAGCGGGAAGACGACCCGGGAGACCGCGGCCGCGCTGTTCCTGAGCCCCAAGACGGTGGAGTATCACCTGCGCCACGTGTACCAGAAGCTCGGCATCCACTCCCGGGACGAGCTGGCCCGGGAGCTGGCCGGCTCCCGGGCCGGCCCGCCGGCCGCTGCCCCGGACGGCCCGCCGGCCGGCCCCCCGGACGGCCCGCAGGCCGGTCCGCAGGTGGCGGGCGCTCAGCCCGGGCGGGGCCGCCGGTAGTGGAGTTCCCCGTCCCGGTCCCCGGCCCCGGCCCGGCCAGCCAGCCGGAAGCCGGCCTTCGCCAGCACCCGCTGGGAAGCCACGTTGCCCCGCGCGGTCGTGGCCACCACCGCCGTGACACCAGGGTCGGCCCAGGCCATGCTGAGCATCGCCACTACCGCCTCGGTCGCGTAACCGCGGCCCTGCCGGGACGGCACGATGCCGTAGCCGAGCTCCACTTCGCGCTCCGCATCCGGTGGCCCGGCGAACCCGATACCGCCCACCACCAGGCCGGTGGCCCGCTCGACCACCTGCCGGTGCCCCCAGGCCTGGCCGGCCCGGGGCCAGCCGTCCGGCCCGGCCCGCTCCAGCAGGCCCGCGATCAGGGCGTCACCCTCGGCTGGGTAGTCGTCGGCCCAGCCCGCGAGCCGGCGGCCCGCGGTGATCGCCTGCACCGCGTCCCATGGCACCGGGCGCAGCACGAGCCGCCGCGACACGGGCCACGTCCCGGTCGGCGCGGGTGGCTGCTGGGCAGGATCCATCGCCGCCATTCTGGCTGACCGGGCGGGCGCGCAGGGTACCGGAGAGCCCGCTGGGGCAGCTGGGCCTGCCAGCTAGCCGTGCGGCCAATGGTGGCCACGACAATTGATGACACGCCTGATTAATGCCTATTCGTGCCTCCGGCCGCCGTCCTGCGCTCGGTGTGCGGTTTGACTGCGGGCACCCCCCAGAGGCTGGCATCCTGCCGGAGGAATGGAGGACCGTCCGGCCCGCCGAACAGCGCACTTAGGCCCAGTAATCGGGCGAATCGCGACGTGAGGAGCGTTGTGAGCTCACTACCCAGGCATCGCAGGAAACGGAAGATCAGGCGGACCGGGCAGCACACCGCCCCCTCGCAGGTGGAAAAGGTGGCTCAGACGGCGGGAAAGGCGGCGCCAGCCGTCGTCGTCATGGGCACGATCGCCACCGCAGCCCCGCAGATCCACGGATCCAGTACGGCGAAGCCGGTGGTCACGGCCGGGCACCCGGCCGGGCACAGCGTGCCTGCCCGCCTGGACGCGGCTGTCCTGCCGGCCCGGCCGGGCGGCCGCACCTACACCGTACGGGCCGGGGACACGCTGTCCGGGATTGCGCAACGCTTCTACGGCCGTGCTGACGACTGGCACGGGCTGTACGCCGCGAACCAGTCGACGGTCAGCGACCCCAGCCTGATCTACGCCGGCCAGGTGCTCCGCCTGCCGCGGCACCTGCCGGCCGGGATCACGGCGACCGCCAGCAGCACCGGGTACCAGCCGCGGCACTCCGCCGCGGCGGACGGCACCAGTTCCGCGGCCAGTGCCAGCCCGGCCGCCACGACCAGCACGCTGTCCGGCACCCTGGGCTGCGGCGGCCTGGAGCAGCTCTGGCTGGACGCGGGAGGGTCGCCCGCCGCCGAGGTCACCGCGGCCTCCATCGCGATGGCCGAGTCGGGCGGCAACCAGTTCGCCACCGGCACCGTCGGCGAACGGGGCTACTGGCAGATCAACCCGGTCAACGGCGCGCTGTCCACCTACGACCCGTACGGCAACGCCCGGGCCGCCGTCATCATGTCCGCGGACGGCACCAACTGGTCGCCGTGGACGACCTACACCAGCGGGGCCTACCTGGGCCGCTGCTGACCGGGCAGCAGGCGGGGCGGGCGGGCTACTGAGGCACCGGGCCCGGCTCGACCGCCCCGGCCGCGGCCGTGGCCCGCTGGGCCTGGACGGCCTGCTGGGCCAGCGGGCCGCGCCGGAACAGCAGGCCGACCACCACCGCGCCGACCACGAAGATCGCGGCCGCCCACCAGAACGCCCTGACGTAGCCGTGGACCAGCGCCAGTTCAGTCAGCGCCCGGCTGGGCGGGCCGCCGGCCAGGCGCGCGGTGAGGTAGGCCGCGGTCGCGCTGGTGGCGATGGTGTTGAACAGCGACGTGCCGATTGAGCCGCCCAGCTGCTGGCCGGTGTTCACGCTGGCCGACGCGACCCCGGCGTCGGCCAGCGGGACGCCGAACGTCCCGGTGTTGATCGACGGTGCGATGATCATGCCCAGGGAGAACCCGACGATCAGCAGCGGCGGCAGCAGGTCGGCCGCGAAGCTGGAGTGCGGGCTGATCCGGGTCAGCCACACCATGCCACCGGCTGCCAGCAGCATGCCCACGGTGACCAGCGGCTTGGGCCCGAACCGCGGCATCAGCACGATGTTGGACAGGTTCGACGCGATCATGATCATCGCGACCATGGGCAGGAAGGCCAGCCCGGTTACCACCGGGGAGAAGCCCAGCGTCAGCTGCATGAAGTACGTGACGAACAGGAAGATGCCGAAGATCCCGCAGCCCGCGATCAGGATGGACAGGTAGGCGGCGCCGCGGTTGCGGTCCAGCACGATGCGCAGCGGCAGCAGTGGCGCCGGGTCGCGCGACTCCCACCACGCGAAGACGGCCAGCAGCAGCACCCCGGCGGCCAGGAAACCCCAGGTGGACGGGGCGTGCCAGCCGTGGATGGCGGCGTTCGAGAAGCCGTACACGATGCAGAACATGCCGGACGCCACGAACAGCGCGCCCAGGATGTCCAGTTTGGGCCGCTCACCGTGCGGGTGGCGGCGGAGCAGGATGGCGCCGCCGACCCCGGCCACCCCGGCGAACACCAGGTTGACGTACAGGCACCAGCGCCAGGACAGGTACTCGGTCAGCACCCCGCCGAGCAGCAGGCCGATGGCGCCGCCCGCGCCGGCGATGGCGCCGAACACGCCGAACGCCCGGCCGCGGTCCTTGGTGGCGCCGAACGTCGTGGTGAGCAGGGACAGCGCTGACGGGGCCATGAACGCGCCGAACGCCCCCTGGCAGGCCCGGGCCACCACCAGCATGGCGAAGCTGGTGGCCGCGCCGCCCACCGCGGACGCGGCGGCGAAGCCGATCAGCCCACCCAGGAACGTGACCTTCCGGCCCACCAGCGCGGATACCCGGCCGCCCAGCAGCAGCAGGCTGCCGAACGCCAGTGCGTAGGCGGTGACCACCCACTGCCGGTCCACGGTGGTGAAGTGCAGGTCCCGCTGCGCGGTGGGCAGCGCGATGTTCACGATCGTGGCGTCCAGCACCACCATCAGCTGGGCCAGCCCGATGACCCCGAGGATCCACCAGCGCCGCGGGTCAGGGGCCGCCGCACCGGCGGGGATGGCGCTGGACGGGGCAGGCGGGCCGCCTGCGGGGGGGTTCTCTGCGGACATGACCCTCAGCCAATCTGCGGGAAGCTTCCACACCCAGTCAATCAGCGTGCCCAGCGCGCGGCGCAGCCGGCACCTGGCGGTGAACCAGATGGCCGTCTGGCCCGTGCCAGTCAGTGACGCAGATGCTGCCGCCAGATGCGGGCTGGCGGCAGCATCTGCCCCTATTCGGCCGGCCCTCAACTACACTCAACCCGTGATCTTCAAGCAGGTCGGGGACGGGCGGCCCTATCCCGATCATGCCCGGACCACGCGGGAATGGGCGGAGGTGCCGCCGCGGCCGGTCCGGCTCGATCAGCTGATCACCACTAAGGCCGTGCTTGACCTGCGGCTGCTCCTGGACAAGGACTCCACGTTCTACGGCGACCTATTCCCGCACGTCATCCGGTGGCGCGGCGAGCTGTACCTGGAGGACGGCCTGCACCGCGCGCTCGGTGCGGCGCTGCACCAGCGGACCGTGCTGCACGCCCGGGTGCTCGACCTGGACGCCGCGGACCAGTCCCGGGTGTCACGCCGGAGTCCCGGGCGTCACGCCCGCGGGGTGGCCTGAGCCCCGGCTGAGTGCCGCCCGGCCGCCTTGGCCCGGGCTGACCTCCGGCCGGCCGCCTTCACCCCGGCCTGCCCGCCATGCCGGGCGTGCGCCACCCGGGCCTTGCTCAGCTGGTGGAACTCCGCCGGATGCCGCGCCGCGTCGGTGAGCAGTGGTGTCATCCACTCCAGCATGGTGGGCACCAGGGCCCGCCAGGTGGCCATGGTGTGCCCGCCGCCAGGGACGATGTCGAGCCGGGCCAGCGGCTGGCGGGCGATCAGCAGCCGCTGGAAATTCCGCGCGTCGCGCAGCCCGAGCACGTCCCGGCTGCCCACACCCAGCCAGAACTGCGGGATCGGGTCGCTCACCGGGAGCGCGGCGATGCGCAGCCGCGGGGTGTTCTCCCGGGCCGCATGCTTGCTGTGGCCGAACGGGTTGACCACCCGTGGCGGGTTGCCGAGCTGGTCTTTGCCCGGGGTGAAGTAGCCGCTGAGGATGCCGGCCGCTCCCCACTGCAGCCGGTACACCAGGGCCAGGTTGGCCGCGCAGTACCCGCCCTCCGAGTAGCCCGCGACACCCCAGGCCGGGCCGGGCGGCTGCACCCGGAGCAGGTGCGGCAGGTAGTTCGGCAGGTCGACGGCCAGGTAGGTCGCGTCGTGCGGGCCGTGGTGCACGTTGAGGCACTGCAGCGACGTGCGCACCCCGCCGTTGGTGTCCGGCATGACCAGCACGGCGGGCTTGACCACCCCATCATCCAGCAGGGTGCTGTACGCGGCGGTGATGCCGACCACGTTGATCCAGTCCACCGGGCTGCCCGGGAAACCAGGGAACAGCTCGATGGCCGGGAAGTGGTAGCGGCCGTAGCCGGCCCGGAAGTACTGCGGCGGCAGGTAGACGTAGACCGTGCGGCGCACGTTGCTCAGCTGGCCGGGGATGGTCAGCCGGATGGTCTGCCCGTGCGCCGCGGCCGCCTTGAGGTTGATCTTGCTGCCCAGGATGGCGCTGATCTGCCTGGCCGAGGCGTCGTTCACCATGGGCGCCGACGCGACCTGGCTGCTGCCCTGGCTGCCCAGGTCGGCCGCCAGCGCGCCCCAGGTCTGGTAGTAGTCGTAGTACTTGTTGACCGCGGCCACCCCGAACAGCATGGCCGGGATGAAGGCCAGGCAGGCCGCGAACACCCGGAACACCGGCTGACGGGCCAGCGCCACCCACACCGCGAGAGCGACAAACAGGACGAGGAGCAGCACGAACAGGACGGTGCTCTGCGGTTCTAGCACTCGACTCCCTCAGCCTCGGCTTCCTCGCGGGTGCACCAGCCTGCGCAATTGGCGGTGGAGGTGGGATTTGAACCCACGGAGGGGTTGCCCCCTCACACGCTTTCGAGGCGTGCGCCCTCGGCCACTAGGCGACTCCACCGCGGCTGAGCCTACCTGACCGGCAGCACTGGGCCGGGGCTACTGCCGGAAGCCGCCGGGGGCACCGAAGTCGGCCGCCCGGCGCCGCCCGGCGAAGAACTCGCGCAGCGGGCGGGCGCACTCCTGCGCCAGCACCCCGCCGATGACTTCGGTCTGCTGGCCGAGCCGGCGGTCACGGAGCACGTCCCACAGCGAGCCCGCGGCCCCGGACCGCCGGTCGGCTGCGCCGTAGACCAGCCGGTCCAGCCGGGCGGACAGCACCGCCCCGGCGCACATCGTGCACGGCTCCAGGGTGACCACCAGGGTGCAGCCGCCCAGCCGCCAGCCGCCCGCCGCGGCGCCGGCCGCCCGCAACGCGACGATCTCGGCGTGCGCGGTGGGGTCGCGGTCCGCCTCGCACCGGTTGCTGCCCCGGCCGATGACGCCGCCCGCGGCGTCCAGCACGACCGCGCCCACCGGGACATCCGCGGGCTGCCTGGCCACGGCCCCGGCGGCCTCGGCGAGCGCGGCGCGCATCGCCGGCTCGAAGCTGGCCAGGTAGCCGGTGGCCATGACGGTCAGGGCCCGAGCGCGGCATCCAGGGCCCGGTCCAGCGCCGGGCCGAAGCCGAGCCTGCGCGCGATGCTGGCCAGCGCCTCGTCCGGGAACAGGTCCAGGTCGCCGGACAGCGCGCCGAGGTCCATCTCGTCCACGCCCAGGTCAGCGAAGATCGACATATCCCCGGCCGGGAGCACCTGGTCCAGGTCATCCTCACCGGGGACCGGGATGTCCAGGTACTCCAGCACCTGACGGGCCAGCGGCCAGTCCACCGCGGCGGTCAGGTCGGACAGGAATACCGACACCTGGCCGCCGAGCAGCCGGAGCAGCACGAAGAAGTCGTCACCCACCGCCACCAGGCCGATCGTGCCGCCGATGCTCAGCTGCTGGCGCAGCGCGTGGATCAGGCCGTGCAGATCCTCGGTCAGGGCCACCGGCAGCACTTCGGTATCCCACGCCTCGTCCTCCCGGTAGACGATCACGGCGACGTTGCCGCCATTAACATCTGCCATCGCCCACCTCATCAGCGCTGCCTGCCCAAGGAATGGTGCCAGATCGGCAGCAGGCCCGGGCGTGAATCCGCCGCCTCAGTGGCACCACGCAGCCCAGATCATGAATCACTACCCCAGGCGTGCAGATGTGCACCTATCGTGATCAATACCAGGGATTCGCCCCAGCCGTGCCACAAGTCCCAATTTTGCTGGCCAGTAGGATGAGTGACCTCGGCACCGGGCGGGGATCAAGGTACGGTGGCTGCTGGCGGATCGGTAAGCATTGGTAAAGCAATTACGCTGGGCTAAGCTTAGATAACAGTCTGAGGCCCGCGCCCTGGGAGTGGACCATGAAGCTCAAGCAGATCCTCGGCTGGGCGGCCGTCGCCTTCTTGGCGTTCTACCTGCTGACGCAGCCAACGGCGGCCGGGCACGTGGTGCATAACATCATCGACGGGCTGAGGTCCGCCGGTAACTCCGTAGCTACGTTCTTCAACTCGATCTGAGCACCTGCCATGAGGCTGATCACGCCGCGGAACGCTGGTCCCGCCTCGGTCAACAAGTACCTGCTGCCCCACGAGGAGCAGGTGATCACGGTGCGCAAGCACCCGGCCGTGCTGATCGGCCCGATCGCGCTGGCCCTCGGCGCGATCCTGATCGCGATCGTGCTCGGCACCACGGTCCTGATGCACACCAAGAATGCCGCTCTCGTGCTCATCATCGCGTGCCTGATCTTCCTGGCCTACCTGGGCTACCGGACCTGGGAGTGGTCCGAGGAGTACTTCGTGGTGACGTCAGAGCGGATGCTGCAGGCCACCGGGGTGTTCACCCGCAAGATCGCGATGATGCCGCTGGTCAAGGTGACCGACATGAGCTTCCAGCGCAGCTCGCTGGGCCGCGTGCTCGGCTACGGGTCGTTCATCCTGGAGTCGGCGGGCCAGGACCAGGCGCTGCGCACCATCACCCACGTGCCCTACCCGGAACAGCTGTACCTGGAGATCTGCGGCCTGCTCTTCCCCTCGGAGATCCCGTGCCCGCGGTGTGACGGCCAGGGCCTGATCACCGAGCGGAACGAGGACGGCGAGGAGACCATGTACGTCTGCCCGCTCTGCGGGGGCAAGAAGAAGATCTCGGTGGGCAGATCCGTCAGCGAGCGGGACGACACCCTGGTCTTCCCCAACAACAGAGATCCCGGCGACGACTGACCGGGCCAGCCGAGTGAGTTAGTTCCCTTCCCCGGGGTTCGTGCTGCCGGACGATCGGCGATCGTCCGGCAGCACGAGTCCGGGACCAGCACCCCTCACACACTGACGACCGCGATGCCCGCGATGGCCAGGATCAGCCCGGCCAGCTGCGCCGGCCGGAGCCGCTCGCCCAGCACCAGCCGGGCCAGCAGCACGGTGACCCCCGGGTACAGCGAGGTGAGCACGACCGCGATGCCGAACAGGCCGGCCCGGGTGGCCAGCACGTAGCACACGTTGGCGGTCGCGTCGAGCAGCCCGGAGCCGACCACCGCGGCAAGCACCCGGCGGCTGGCGCCGCGCCAGGCCGGCGGTGCACCGGCCCAGACGGCCATGGCCAGCGGGACGACCGCCCCGGCGGCCCGGGACAGCGCGCTCGGCCACAGCACCCCGGATGTCGCGGCGACCCGCAGGAACGTGAAGAACAGGCCGAACGCGATCCCGGCCCCGATTCCGTAGGCCAGCCCGCGGGACACTGTTAGCCCGGGGGGGCGACCCCCCGGACCCCCCGATCGCCGCTCCGCGCCGAGCGGCGGCACGCCGCCGCGGCAAGAGGGGGGGCGACCCCCCGGACCCCCCGATCGCCGCTCCGCGCCGAGCGGCGGCACGCCGCCGCGGCAAGAGGGGGGACGACCCCGCGGGCCGCCGCGGCGGGCCGGGCGCCCACCGAGGTCAACACTCACCAGTACGGTAGCCAGCACGCAGACGAGGCCGCCCGCGTAGACAGCCGGCCCGGGCCGCTCCCCGGTGGCCACGGCCACCCCGACCGGGAGCACCGTCGACACCACCGCGGACACCGGCGCGACCACGCGCATCGGCCCGGCGGCCAGCCCCGCGTAGAAGATGATCAGCCCGGCCCCGCCCGCCGCCCCCGCGGCGACGGCCCAGGGGACCCCGGCCATCACGGGCGGCCCGCCCGCCAGCAGCGCGGCGGCCAGCAGCACGACCACCCCGGCCGGGGCGGAGACGGCCAGCACCGAGAGGGCACGTATCCGCCGGGACGCCGCGCCGCCGAGGAAGTCGGCGCTCCCGTAGAGCACGGCGGCGGCCAGGGCGAAGACGATGACCACGCGGGACCCCCGGCTACAGTGTCTGGGTCCAGCGCCGGGCCGGCGCCGGGCTGGCGGACGATGTCGGTCAAAATGTTGAACTATGTAGTTCACTCTACCGACCGACGCCCACCCGGGGAAACGGATAATTCATGGCTGCGCACGACATAACGGCCGCCCTGGCCCGGACCCTGCAGACGCTCCGGGCTGAGCGGGGCTGGTCGCTGGACCAGCTCGCCGCCCGGTCCGGGGTGAGCAAGGGAGTCCTGGTTGCCGTCGAGCAGGGCCGGTCCAACCCCAACCTGGCCACCCTGGCCCGGATCAGTGATGCGTTCGGCGTGCCGGTGACCAGGCTGGTCGAGGTGGCCACGGAACCAGGCGTGCAGATCTCCGGGGCCACCGACAGCCGGGTGCTGTGGCGCGGGCCGGCCGGCGGGACCGGTACCATCATCGCGGCCACCGACCCGCCCTGGGCGGCTGAGTTCTGGCGCTGGACGGTGCAGCCGGGCGAAGGCTGGGGCGGCGACGCGCATACCCCGGCCACCCGCGAGCTGGCCTGGGTGGAGAGCGGGACGCTGACGCTGACCGTGGCCGGGACGGCGTACCAGATAAGCGCGGGTCAGTGCGCCCGGTTCTCCGGCGGCCTGCCGCATTCCTACCGCAACGACGGGACGGCCCCGCTCGTCCTGACCATGATCGTCGTAGTCCCGCCCGCACCGGGCTGATCCGGGGCGTGGCTACACTGGGGCGATCGGCCCGGGCCGCGGTCCGGGCAATGCTAAATTTTCCCCATAATGCGCGCCACCAGCCTTCGCCTGCGTGGGTTGCCGATCAGGCTGGCGAACGGGCCGGGCCGCGGCCGGGCCGGAGTTTCTGGGAGAGGCATGCGAGTTGTGGTGACAGGCGGTGCCGGTTTTCTCGGCTCACACCTATGCGACGCCATAATTGACCGCGGCGACACCGTGGTTTGCGTAGACAACTTCGCCACCGGCCGTCCCGGTAACATCGCGCACCTGATTGGCCAGCCCGGATTCACCCTGCTGGAAGCCGACGTCAGCGCCGGCTTCGACGTGCCCGGGCCGGTGCACGCCGTAGCCCACCTGGCCAGCCCCGCGTCGCCCGCGGACTACCACCGGCTGCCGCTGGAGACGCTCGCCGTCGGCAGCCGGGGCACCGAGAACGCGCTGCGCCTGGCCGAGCGCAGCCAGGCGCGTTTCGTGCTCGCCTCCACCAGCGAGGTGTACGGCGACCCGGCGGTCCACCCGCAGCCCGAGGATTACTGGGGCAATGTCAACCCGGTCGGCCCGCGCAGTGTTTACGACGAGGCCAAGCGATTTGCCGAGGCGCTGACCCAGGCCCATGGCGAATCGCGCGGCGCCAATGTCGGGATCGTCAGGATCTTCAATACATTTGGCCCGCGGATGAGTGCCCGCGATGGGCGCATCGTGACCAACTTCATCACCCAGGCGCTGAACGGCAAGCCGCTAACCATTTACGGGAACGGCAGCCAGACCCGGAGCTTCTGCTATGTCGATGACCTTATCCGGGGCATCATGAGCATGATCGGCTGCGCCGAGCGCGGGCCGGTTAACCTGGGCAACCCGGAGGAATTCACGGTAGCCGAATTCGCTCAGCTCGTGCTCAGGATCACCGGGTCGTCCTCGGCGGTGGAAACCCTGCCGCTGCCGGTCGACGACCCGACCCGGCGCTGCCCGGTGATCACCCGGGCCGCCGCGGTGCTCGGCTGGGAGCCCGAGGTCCGGGCCGAGGACGGCCTGCGCCGGACCGTGGCCTGGTTCCGCTCCCGCCCGGACGAAGTGCGGCTCGCCTCAGCCGCCGACCAGGCCTAGCGGCTCGCGTAGGCCGGGGCGCCGTACTTTCCATGGCCGGTCGCGCCCAGCGTCCGCGCGGTCCATCCGGCGGCCCGCCACTGCCCCAGCGGCAGCACGTTGCGCCCGTCCAGGATGCGCGGCGCCCGGACCACCGACCTGAGCTGCACCGGATCGAGGTCGCGGTACTCCCGCCACTCGGTGAGATGCAGGACCACATCGGCTGCCTCGCAGGCCTTGACCGCCTCCTCGGCGTAGTCCAGGGCCGGGCACACCTGGCGCGCGTTGTAACTAGCCCGCGGGTCGTGCACCCGGACCACTGCGCCCTCGGCCTGGATCGCGGCGGCCACGCTCAGCGCGGGCGAATCGCGCACGTCGTCGGTGTCCGGCTTGAACGCCGCGCCGAGCACGGCCACGTTCTGCCCGGTGAACGAGCCGCCGGCCAGGTCACGGGCCACGTCCACGGCCAGGCCGCGCCGGGCCACGTTGATCTTGTCGACCTCGCGGAGGAACTGGAGCGAGTCACCCACCCCCAGTTCGCCCGCCCGGGCCATGAACGCCCGGATGTCCTTGGACAGGCAGCCGCCACCGAAGCCGAGCCCAGCGGACAGGAAGCGCCGCCCGATCCGGGTATCGTGCCCGAGCGCGTCGGCCAGCGTCATCACGTCCGCCCCGGCCGCGTCACACACGTCCGCGACCGCGTTGATGAAGGAGATCTTGGTGGCCAGGAACGCGTTCGCCGCCACCTTGACCAGTTCCGCGGTGGCCAGGTCGGTCACCAGGTAGGGCGTGCCGGCCGCCAGCACCGGGGCGTAGACCGCGCGCAGCGCCAGGTCGGCCGGTTCCGACGTCGAGCCCACCACGATCCGGTCCGGCCGCAGCGTGTCCTGGACGGCGAACCCCTCGCGCAGGAACTCCGGGTTCCAGGCCAGCTCCGCGCCGCGGCCCACCGGGGCCAGCTCGGCCAGCCGGGCCGCCAGCCGGGCGGCCGTGCCAACCGGCACGGTGGACTTGCCCGCCACCAGGCAGTCCCGGGCCAGGTGCGGGGCCAGGCCGTCGATCACGGCCTCGATGTGGCTCAGGTCCGCACCGGACGCGCCGGGCAGTTGCGGCGTGCCGACACAGATAAAGTGCACGTCGCCGAACTGGCCGGCCTCGGCCAGCGAGGTGCTGAACCGCAGCTTCCCCGAACTCACCGCCCGGAGCAGGATGTCCTCGAGCTCAGGCTCGAAGAACGGCGCCCGCCCCTCAGCCAGTGCGGTGATCTTGCGGGCGTCGGTGTCCACGCCGAGCACCTCGTGCCCGAGCTCGGCCATGCACGCCGCGTGCACCGCCCCGAGGTACCCGGTGCCGATTACCGTGATGCGCATGCCGCCCTCTCCGGAAGATCGTTCACAGCGCCGTCCCCGGCGATGGACAGCCTGCGCCCAGCATGTCGCTAGGTCCGCGTACGCAGCATAGACGCCGGAAAGTATCCGCATGTCCGCGAGGCCAGGAACTTAACCGACGTTTACCTGCTTGTACCAATGAGATTCAGCCCGCAGGCACCGGCCGCCCGGACGGCGGGCAGGGGAACTGGACGGCCCGGGCCGACGCCGGCGCGACCGCGGCGGCACGGTCCTACTTCCAGGCCGTGCCGCCCGGGGGGCCGGAACTGCCCAGCGAGGATGGCCCGGCCGAGGACTCCGAGATGCTGTCCTGACGGCGGCCGGCCGCGATCATCGGCAGACCCAGAATCAGCGCCACGGCGGCGGTGGCGGCCGCCACGACCAGCCGGCGGTCGGCCTGCTGGGTGCACACCCGCTCGAGGTCCTGCTGCTGGGCCACGGACACCTGCTGGCCACCGCTGCCCCCGGTGTTCACGATCCCCGGATTGAGCCGGACCTGCAGCGCGCTGTCCGAGCTGAACCCGGGGCCGCAGTAGCCGATACCGCCGGACACGGCCACCAGCCGCAGCGGGATGAACAGCAGGGCCAGCGCGGCGGCCAGGCCGCCCACGGCAATGGCGACACCGCACAGCCGGACCCATCCGCGGCTCGCTGAGCGCATGGCTGCCTCCTCGTCCCACCTTGGCACAGCTACTGACGAGACTACGTGTGGCCGCCGGGGGAGGTTCCCGGGACACCAGCCGGGCCAGCGCGCAGAGCTGCCCAGAGTGAGCTGGCGCAGCCGTCCTGGGCCTTGGCCGCAGCCACATCGGCCGCCACCGTGCCGTGCTGGTACAAGCTCAGGTCCTGGGGCGAGATCCCCCAGGAGCCAGCCGAGTAGACGAGCGTCTCGGTCAGCGTCCCGCGGTGCCCGGCCCCGGTCACGGCGACGGTCACGGTGGCAGTCTTGCCGCTGACCGCCAGGTGCGTGATCTTGTAGCTGGTGCCGGCGCAGGTCTGGTGCACCGCCACCCAGGCCTGCTCGGTGACCGCCTGCCGGTCGGCAGTACTGAGCATCTGGTAGGTGACGGCGAACTGCCCGGCCGAGGCCAGCGAGAGGTAATCGCCGGCATCCGCGCGCACCGCGGCATCGGTGGCTGGCTCGCCCAGGTGCACGGTATGCCGCGGCCGGGGCTGCGGCGTGCTCCCGGACCCGGATGCGGAGGCGGGCCCGCCCGCCGAGCAAGCCGTCACCGCCAGCCCGGCCATGACCGCCGCCGCGGTCACGGCCATCGCACGGTATCGCATCGTGCCTTCCTCCCTGGCTGCCCGGCTGGCTGCGCCGCGGTCCGGCGACGCATAGCAGACGCCCGCGGGGAGGATACGGTGCACTTGCCCGGCCAATCCGGGCCACGCCGCCGGCTAACTGCCCGGCACGGCGCGGCGCGGCCAGCGCCGCCGGCTGCGCCGGGCCTGCTTCCGGGCACAACCCTGGCACGCTGGGACGGTGCCTGCGACTGCTACCGCGGGTACCGACAGTAACCAGTGCCGGCGCAGGTAGCGGCACGGCTCCCCGGCGGCCGGGACCGGGCTGACGTCCTCCGGGCAGGCCTGGCCGGCCACCGGGTTCACGTGTGACCAGTGCGGTGACCCGCCAGCGGCCGCCCAGCGCAGCGGGTGCCCGGCGGCCGCGCACACCACGCCGGACAGTTCCGGCACCACGGCCAGGTCCGGCAGCAGCCCGGGCTGGGCCAGTTCGGTGGCCCGGGCCAGATCCGGCTCGGCGACCAGCCCGGCCGCCGTGGCCAGCTGCCACCGGGCCAGGTGGCTGCCTTCTGACAAGCAGTAATGGCCGCGGTCGGCCTGGCACGCGCGGCAGGGCATACTGCGGACCGCCTCAGCCAGATCGGTGGGCATCGCGCCGTTCATCGCGGTCGCCACCGTACCCCCTACTAATGTAGCCGGTCACTTACAAATTGTAGTCAGTTGCCCGCACCCTGACCACATTTTGCGGTCAGATGCGCTCGTCGGCCATGGCTGAGGTGATCTCGTCACCTGGCCGTCACACTTGGGCGCCCATGATCGTGGTCATTGCGGTGGTGGTTCCCCGGCCGGCCAGGCGCGGTCTGCTCGTGACTGGTTACGGGATCACGATCATGGTTCGGGGTCAGGCGCCGTGGCCAGAGCGGTGCGGACCGCGCGGATCAGGAGCTCGGTGGTAAAAGGTCTCGGCAGGAATGCCCACGCCTGGTCACTGCCCGGCTGGCCCCCGCTGGGCGGCTGGTCGGAACCGGACATGCGGACGATGGGCAGGCCGGGTTTCAGCGCCGCGATGCGCTCGGCCAGCAGCGGGCCCTCGAACCCTGGCATGACGGTGTCGGCCAGCAGCAGCTGGAACTCGTGGCTGGCGGCCAGGGAGAGCGCCTCGGTGCCGCTGCCCGCGCTGAGCGTGGCGTAGCCGTGCTGGCGCAGGATGCGGGAGGTGGCGGCCAGCACGGTTGGCTCATCATCAACGACCAGGATCGTCCGCAGCGGCCGGCCAGCCGGGCCCGCGTCAGCCGGGCCCGCATCAGCTGGGCCCGCGTCAGCCGCGGCGGCCTCCCCAGGTGCCGGCCGCGCCGGCGTCTGGGCCGCAGCCGGGAGGCAGATCCGCATCGTGCTGCCCGCGCCCTCAGCGGTGTGCACGGTCACGGTGCCGCCGGCCTGGCTGACGATGCCGTAGACGGTGGACAGCCCGAGGCCGGAGTGGTCCCCGCGGGGCTTGGTGGTGAAGAACGGGTCGAAGATGCGCGCCGCGACCCCCGGCGGCATGCCGTTCCCGGTGTCCCTGACGGTGAGTTCCACGTACCGGCCGGGAGTGATACCGGGGTGGGCGCGGGCGTAAGCCTCGTTCAGGTCCACGTGCCTGGCCACGATGCGCACCATGCCGCCATTGGGCATCGCATCCCGGGCGTTGACGGTCAGGTTGACCAGCACCTGCTCGATACCGCCCCGGTCGGCGAGGATGGTGGCGGGCTGGCCGGCCAGCGTGATCCGCAGCTCGATATGCGGGCTGACGGTGGTCCGGAGCAAGTCCTGCAGGCCGGTCAGCACGTCGTTGAGGTCCAGGACCTGTGGCTCAGCCGGTTCCTGCCGGCTGAACAGCAGGAGCTGCCGGGTGAGCCGGGCGCCCCGGGCCGCGGTGGCGGCGATCTGCTCGGCGTCGGACCGGACCCGGGGCCGGTCCGCAGTGCCCTGCGCCACGAACTCGGCGTAGTTCAGGATGGCGGCCAGCAGGTTGTTGAAGTCATGCGCGATGCCGCCGGCCAGCTGGCCGAGCGTCTCCATCCGCTCGGCCCGGCGCAGCTGCTGCTCCAGGGTTTTCCGCCGCGCTTCGGCCTGGTTGTGCTCAGTCACGTCGCGGGCCACGGTGGAGGCACCGGTCACCCGGCCGCGGGTGTCCAGGATCGGGGAGATGCATACCGACACGTCGAGGACCGCACCGTCCTTGCACAGGCGCTTGGTCTCGAACGGCGGCACCTGCTCGCCCCGGCGGAGCCGGTCCAAGATCGGCCCCAGCTCATCACGCCGGTCCGGCGGGATGAGGATGGCCACGTTCTGCCCGATGATCTCCTCGGGCGCATACCCGTACATCCGGGCCGCGCCCGCGTTCCAGCTGGTGATCACGCCATCGAGCGTCTTGCCCAGGATGGCGTCGTTAGACGACTCGACGATGGCGGCCAGCCGGGCGGCCAGCTCGAACTCGTGATCCGTTCCTGCGGGGTCGGCTCCCATGGCTCCCCCTCCGGGCTGATCCGCGGCCAAGTCCTAATCAAGCTAACACCAGCAATAAGCGTCGTCATCGTGCGCAGGCCGGTGACTGGCGGGGCAGCCGGGCCGCTAGCTGGCCGCGCGGAGGCGGCGGGCGAACTCGGCCGCGGCGGCGGCCGGGTCCGCGGCCCCGGTGATGGCACGGACCACCACCACCCGGCGGGCCCCGGCGGCGAGCACCTCGTCCAGCCGGCCGAGGTCGATGCCGCCGATCGCGAACCAGGGCCGGGCGGGCCGGGCGGCCGCCACCGCACCGAGCAGGCCGAGGCCGGTGGCCGGCCGCCCCGGCTTGGTTGGGGTGACCCAGAGCGGCCCGGCGCAGAAGTAGTCCACGCCGGGCTCGGCCGCCGCGGCCTCGGCCTGGGCCGGGCTGTGGCTGCTCCGGCCGATCAGCGGGCCCGGGCCGAGAATGCGCCGCGCCACCGGCACCGGCAGGTCATCCTGGCCGAGGTGCAGCACGTCGGCCCCGGCCGCCAGGGCGACGTCGGCCCGGTCGTTCACCGCCAGCAGCCGGCCATGCCGCCGGCACGCACCGGCGAACACCTGGAGCAGGTCCAGTTCCTCCCGCGCTTCCAGGCCCTTCTCGCGCAACTGCACGACGTCCACCCCGGCCGCGAGCACCGCGTCGAGGAAACCGGCCAGGTCACCCTGGGCCCGGCGGCCGTCGGTGCACAGATACAGCCGGGCGTCGGCCAGCCGGTCCCGCAGGTCCGTCGTCACCGCGCCATCAAAGCATCACCCGGGATTCACCCGGTAGGCGGGATACAGACCGGTGAGCTAGTGTGGCCACGTCGGCACGTACCGACCACGGGAGCCCCGGGGAGGGGCTGAGAGGGAGGCTGATCCGCCTCCGACCGTCGAACCTGATCCGGGTCATACCGGCGAAGGGAGCCCTCATGACCGTCACCGCAGACCTCGTGGTGGTGGGCGGCGGCGTCATCGGCACCGCGATCGCCTGGCGCGCCGCCGCGGCCGGGCTCGGCGTCGTCCTGGTCGACCCGGAGCGGGCGGACGGCGCGTCCCTGGTCGCCGCGGGGATGCTCGCGCCGGTGTCGGAGAGCATGTTCGGCGAGGACGCGCTGCTCCGGCTCAACCTGCTGGCCGTACGCCGGTTTCCGTCCTTCGCGGCCGACCTGGAACAACGCACCGGCCGCCCGGTCGGCCTGCGCCAGGAGGGCACACTGGCCGTGGCCTACGACCCGGGCGACCACGCGGCCCTGCTCCGGCTGACCGAGTTCCGCCGCTCGGTGGGCCTGGACGCGGCCGAACTCGACAGCCGGGCCGTCCGCAAGCTGGAGCCGTTCCTGGCCCCGGACGTGCGCGGCGGCGCGCTCTTCGCCGGTGACTGGTCGGTGGACAACCGGCGCTACCTGGCCGCGCTGCGCCAGGCGGCGCAGCAGGCCGGGGCCCGCACCGTGACCGGCCAGGTGACCGGCATCGTGGCCCGGGACAGCCAGGTGGCCGGCGTCGCGCTGGCCGGCGGCGCCCCTCTGATCAGCTGCGCAACCGTGGTCGTGGCGGCGGGCTGGGCGTCAGCCGGGATCGCCGGCCTGCCGGTGCGGCTGCCGGAGGTGGTCCGCCCGGTCAAGGGCCAGCTGCTCCGGCTGCGGCTCCCGGCCGCCATGCCCCCGGTGCTCAGCCACACGGTGCGCGCGGTGGTGCGCGGCACCGACGTGTACCTGGTGCCGCGGGCCGATGGTGAGCTGGTGCTGGGGGCTACCCAGGAAGAACGGGGCCCGGACCGGACCGTGACGGCCGGCGCCGTGCACGACCTGCTCCGCGACGCGATCAGCGTGCTGCCGGTCATCAGCGAGCTGGTCCTGGCCGAGACCTGCGCCGGCCTGCGGCCCGGCACCCTGGACAACGGCCCGGTCGTCGGCGCCACCGGAACGGCCGGGCTGCTGCTGGCCACCGGGCACTACCGCAACGGGATCCTGCTCTCGGCGGTGACGGCCGACGCCGTGCTGGCCTGGCTGGCCGGCCAGACGCCGGCCGCCGAGTGGGCCCCGTTCACCCCGGCCCGGTTCACCGCCGCGGTGAGGTGCGCGTGCAGCTGACCGTCAACGGCGAGCCCCGTGAGGCGCCGGCCGGCACCACGGTGGACCAGGTCGTCGCGGCCGTGACCGCCCAGCTGGCCGGGGTGGCGGCCGCGGTCAACGGCGAGGTCGTGCCGCGCCGCGCCTGGCCCGGCACCCAGCTGAGCGACGGCGACCAGGTCGAGGTGGTCACGGCCGTGCAGGGAGGCTGAGATGCTTAACGCTGGCCAGGTGGGGACTGGGCCCACCTCGCGCGCTGGGGATGAGCGGTGGACGCTGGGCGGCCGGGAGCTGACCTCGCGGCTGATCGTGGGCACCGGCGGGGTGCAGAGCCTGGACGTGCTCGGCCGGGTGCTGGCCGCCTCGGGAACCGCGGTGAGCACGGTGGCCATGCGGCGGGTCGCGCCGGGCGGCACCGGGTCGCTGCTCGGCACGCTGCAGCAGGCCGGGGTGCACATCCTGCCCAACACGGCGGGCTGCCACACGGCCAGCGAAGCGCTGTTCACCGCGCGGCTGGGCCGGGAGGCGCTCGGCACCGACTGGGTCAAGCTGGAGGTGGTGGCCGACGACACCACCCTGCTGCCCGACCCGGTGGAACTGCTGGAAGCGGCCCGGCTGCTGGTCGACGACGGGTTCACCGTGCTGCCGTACACGAGCGACGACCCGGTCCTGGCCCGGCATCTGGAAGGCACGGGCTGCGCGGCGGTGATGCCGCTCGGCGCGCCGATCGGGTCCGGGCTCGGCATCCGCAACCCGCACAACATCGCCATGATCGTGGCCCAGGCCGGGGTCCCGGTCATCCTGGACGCAGGCATCGGCACGGCCAGCGACGCCGCGTTCGCCATGGAACTAGGCTGCGCCGGGGTGCTGATCGCGTCGGCCATCACCCGGGCCGCTGACCCGGAGCGGATGGCCCAGGCCATGCGGCTGGCCGTGACGGCCGGATACGACGCCCGGGCCGCCGGGCGGATCGCCCGGCGCTGGCACGCCCAGGCGTCCAGCCCGCTGGCCGGGATGCCCGAGGGTCCTGCCCAGTGAGCGTCCCATGCGTGCTGACCATCGCCTCGTCGGACTCCGGGGGCGGCGCGGGCATCCAGGCCGACCTGAAGGCGTTCGCCCGGTGCGGCGCGCACGGGATGTCCGCGATCGTGGCCCTGACCGCGCAGCACACCCGGGGCGTGACGGCCATCCACGAGGTGCCGCCGGAGTTCGCCCGGGCGCAGATCGACGCGGTGCTGGACGACATCGGGGCGGACGCGGCCAAGACCGGCATGCTGTTCTCCGCGCCGCTGATCGAGGCGGTCGCGGACGCGCTCGCCCCGCGCCGCCTGCCGCTGGTTGTGGACCCGGTCATGGTGGCCAGCTCGGGGGCCCGGCTGCTCCGCGAGGACGCCGTGGACACCCTGATCAGGCGGCTGTTCCCGCTGGCCACCGTGATCACCCCCAACCTGCCCGAGGCCCAGGCGCTGACCCAGCTGAAGACCGAGGACCGTGCGGTACTGGCCGAGCGGCTGGCCGAGCTGGGCGCGCCCGCCGCGCTGATCACCGGCGGGCACGGCGCGGACCCGGTGGACCACCTGTTCGACGGCTCGGCCCACCTGCCGATCCCGGTGGCCCGGCACCCGGTCGCGGCCACGCACGGGGCGGGCTGCACACACTCGGCCGCGCTCGCGGCCGGCCTGGCCGCCGGGCTACCGCTGGCCGCCGCCGCGCGCCACGCGGCATGGATCGCCGGGGACGCGGTCGCTCACGGGCTCGCCGGGGTCGGCGGCGGCGATGGGCCGGTGCACGTTCTGCACGATGTGCCAGACTTCGCTGGCAGCCGCATACCCGCCGCAGGGGGCCCGCATGAGTGACCAATTCAGCGCTGAGCTGTGGGCTGACATCACCGACATCTACGACGCGATCCTGGCCCACCCGTTTCTCGCCGGGCTGGCCGATGGCAGCCTGCCCCAGGCCGCGTTCAGCTTCTATGTCGTGCAAGATGCGCTCTACCTGCAGCGTTATGCAAACGCGCTGGCCGCGATCGCGGGCCGCGCGCCGGATACCGCGGCCACCGAGATGTTCGCCCGGCACGCGGCGGACGTGCTCGCGGTGGAGACCACGCTGCACGGGTCGCTGCTGGCCGACCTGGGCATCTCCCGGGAGGCTGCCGCCAGGGCGTTTCCCGCGCCGACCACGCTGGCTTACACCAGCTACCTGCTGGCCACGGTGCACGGCGGCTCGTACGCCGAGGGCGTCGGCGCGGTGCTGCCGTGCTACTGGATCTACTGGGAGGTGGGCAAGGAGCTGATCCGCCGCGGCTCACCGGAACCCAGGTACCAGCGGTGGATCGACATGTACGGCGGCGCGGAGTTCGGCGACGTGGTCCAGTCGGTGCTGGACGTCACCGACCGGCTGGGCCCGGAGCTGGCCCCCGCGCAGCGGGCCCGGGTGCACCAGCACTTCCGCACCACCAGCCGGTACGAGTGGATGTTCTGGGACATGGGCTACCGGGAGGAGAGCTGGCCGGTCTGACCCGGCGGATAATGCGCACGTTCGCGGGTATTTTCGGGACCGTCCATGCCGGACAGCGGGGCGACAGAAGGAGGCATAACCAGCGGCCCGTCAGCTGGCTATCGGCCAGGCGGGGGCGACTTAGTCTGCACACTCGGCCGGGGGTACCGGGCCCCGCTGCTGCGCCGGGGCGCTGTCTCACTCGCGGGGTGCGGCATAGCAGTGGTGCTGGCCGGCTCGGGGCTTGTGCCGCTGATCACCTGGGCGGCCGCGGCGGTGTTCGGCGCGGGTGCGCTGCTGGAGGCAGTGCGCTATGTGTGGCAGGGCCGGTTCAGGACCCGGCTGACGGCGCGCGGGATCGAAGCCCGGGGTTACTTCGATCACTTCATCCCGTGGTCCGAAGTCACCGGCATCCAGGCCGGCGGGACGGCCGTACCGGACGCCGAGCCTGCCCCGATAGCGGGGCGGCCGTGGGATTCACCGGCGCGGCCGCCGCTATCCCGGGTGACTCACCCCTACGAAGGCGGCTACCGCGGCAAGCTGGCGTCGGTCCGGGTGACCCGGCGCCAGGGCCGGAGTGTGCTGCTGCGGGCTCCCCTGGTCACGTCCTGGCAGGACGACCCGCAGTTCGGGGACAAGGTGCAGCTCCTCGGCCAGTGGCAGCACGATTGCGGCCAAGCGGATTCGCCATAGCCAGGACTCACCGACTTGGCCCCGGCCGCTGGCCGGCGGCGATAGCCACGCGGATGCTCTGCTTCTTGCGGTATGCGCCGTAGCCGAGCGTCCAGGCCGACACGACGCCCCCGAACACGAACGGCATGACCTTGGAGATGGCCAGCGCTGTCCCGGTCGAGACGTTGTAGACGATAACGACCCGCAGGGCGGCTTCGACGAGAAAGCCGACCCCCCATACGGCCGTGATGACCCGGAAGTCGCGGCGGAAGGCCGGCTCAGCGTGCCAGAGCCTGGTCATCTCCCGGCCCTTGGCGGTATCCGGCCCGGTGAACTCCCGGACCACGCTGAACAGCAGCGGCCGCTGGGCCCACAGCGAGCCCAGGCACGCCACGCCGAAGACAGCCGTCGGCACCGATCCCTCGACCAGCACCAGCCGGGCACTGTGAGTGACCAGGCCCAGCACCGTCCCCACCACGACCCCGGCCAGGACCAGCGCCCCGACCACATCGAGCCGCCGGTTCCGGACGGCGCCGATGGTCACGCCCAGGGCCGGGAACACCCCGCTCAGCACCAGGGCCGTCACGGCCGACAGGCCAGCCGAGCGGAGCACCTTGTAGGCCACCAGCGGGGCGGCAATATCGAAGATCACGATCAGGGCGATCGTGAGGAGCCGGCCGCCCTTCGGCGCGGCCGTTCCGGTGGTCCGCCGGGCATCAGTACTAGTGTCCACGTAACCCGCCCTTCGTGATGGTGCGAAGACCGGACCTCCTCTTGCCGAGAGCATAGGTCGGTTCGACCTATGCGGCAAGGTAGGGTCGGGTCATGACCGGACGGCAATTCACCCCGTTCGAGCACATCCTGCTCGGCCTGATCTGCGCGGCGCCGTCGTCCGGCTATGACCTCAAGCGGATCTTCGCGACCACGCCCATGGGTCTCTACCAGCCCAGCTCCGGCACGCTGTACCCGGCGCTGCGCCGCCTGGAACAACGCGGGCTGGTCAAGGCTCAGTCTCCCGCCGGCCAGGATGGCCGGTCAGCCCGGCATCGCCGCGTCTATCAGCCCACCCAGACCGGCCGGGCCGCCCACCTGGACTGGCTGCGCACCCCGGTAGCACCGGCCACGGTCTCACCTGACCTCGGCCTGCACCTCATGCGCTTCGTGATGATGGAGCACCTGCTCCCGCCTGAAGAGGTGCTCACGTTCCTGCGGAGCCTCGCGGACGCGCTGGCGGCGCTCATCGCACAGCTGGAACGGCACACAGCAGCTGCAGACTTCGCCGACCGCCACCCGCCTCTTGCCCTCGACCACGGGGTGGCCATCCACCGCGCCAGCCTCCGCTGGGCCGAGCACACCATCGCGGCGCTGTCGGCTGCGAGCCGGGCCACAGCACCCGGCGGCAACGCTGGCCCCCTTCCCGCCGGGTTCAGGGAGGGGGCCGTGAGCTGCGGAGGCTCGGGGATTTGAACCCCGGATGGGCGGTAAACCCAAACCGCATTAGCAGACCGGTGGCCGACATCCGGGCCAGTTCGACCCGCGTGTGGACATGCAGGTCAGCGTAGGTCTCTGGTTCGGCCGCCGTGGGTCTGGTGTGGCCGCTGTAGGTGCCTGGCGGTGCCGTTTGGACCATCAATGGCCCATCAGATCCAGGCTGTGGGCGACTGGCGCTGGCAGGCAGCGGCCAGAGACCGGGAGCCGCGGCCGACCGTGCCCGGGCCGGGCAAGCAGCGTCACAGTCAGCTCGCCGTCGCGCGGCAAGATCTTCGCAGCGTTACAGTCAACCGAGCCGCTGGCCAGGGTCGTCATCGATGCTCACATCGATCAATGGGCGGACCGCCTCGAACAGGCCGAAGGTCAGCTCGGCGTCATGCGCTCTGCGGCGACCCGCATCGCGCGCATGCTCCCGCCGGAAACGGTAGAAACGATCCTCTGCATTACTGGCCGCCGACCTGTCGCCACACTCGACTCGGGGCGTCACCAGCGCCCAACTACGTGCCCTAGCCGCGCTCACCCCCGAAGCGCGCCAAGCCGTGGCCGATCTCATCGAGCACACCGCGCGCCGCGAAGGTGGCAGCCACTCGCAGTAAATGCGGAGCCAGCCGACTGGGTGCTAGGCCAAAGGAAGCGACCCGCTAACCAGCGGTCGATCACGATCATCTGAGACAGATTCACGCCCAGCGCGGGCAACTCGTCCGGGCTGGAACAGTATGCGATCACATAGCCGTAGCGCCGCACACACAGCTGCGCGCCATCACCTACCGAGACAGGTCTGGCAGAACTCCGGTACCGAACACGCTGGCCGGTCAGCGCCAGCTCCATGGTTTAAGTTCTTTTGGGGCTTCCCCTCGTAACGTGGATCAATCGGTCCGTCAAAGCGGGGCAACCCCAGATGCAGCCCGGCGCTGAACGGCATCACCCGTAGCCGTACGTTGGGCGGGGCGGCCGACTCCGCCGGCTCCCGCAACTGCTCGGCCATCACAAGTGCGTCGGCAACAGCGCAGCGTAGAAGGGCTTCGCTGAGGACCAGCGTGACGGACAGCGGCGCGCTCACTCGCGTCACCAGCATCTGGCGGGCCCGGCACTCGTGCACCAGCCGATCGATCTCCTCCACACCGGCGGCGGGGTGGCTGGCGGTGATCAGAGCAAGGGCATAGTCAGCGGTTCTCAGCAGTGCCGGTACCCGGGCGGGTGCGTATCCCCGCAGCTCACATGCTTGCTCTTCAAGCTTCGAGTACACGTCGGAGCCACCCGGCACAGCTTCGCCCGAGGTGTGCCACCAGCACTCCGGCTTTGGCTGGGCTGACGGGCCCGGTCTCCTCCAGCATTGTGTTCACCTAGGTGAACACGTGTTGACGGCCTGACTATCTGAGCGTCTTGGCCGGGTCTCCGGTCGTGCTCTTTGGCGATGTTGCTGCCTGGTGCTGCTTGGGCGGGCCAGGATTCTGCCGTCCCCATGGAACGTGAGGGATCCCT
>Ga0335077_10000095_pt1 | contig 85895 bp, 77 predicted proteins | sample Lox_Sample_31_FD_207151 | JGI IMG/M metagenome (GOLD analysis project Ga0335077, IMG submission 207151) | Soil microbial communities from Loxahatchee National Wildlife Refuge, Florida, United States - Lox_Sample_3.1 | ecosystem: Environmental > Terrestrial > Soil > Wetlands | place: USA... | reverse complement strand
ATCGCTGTAGCGCGACGCCAACGCGTCACATTCCTCCGCCCCGAGCAGCCGGCGGATCACCGCATGCCCACGTGCGTCGAGAGACGTTGCAAGCGCGTCCCAGCCGAGCGCCCCGACACGCGCAACGACTTCCGGCTCGGTCGTGCTCCGAAGATCGAAGTCGACACGCGCGTTCACCGCCCGGCCTCGCGCGCGAGCAGTGCTTCCTTGCGTCGCACGCCCCAGCGATAGCCCGACAGGCTGCCGTCCTGGCGCACGACCCGGTGGCATGGGATCGCCACCGCGAGCGGGTTGGCGCCGCACGCCTGCGCGACCGCGCGTACCGATTTCGGCGCGCCGATGCGGCGGGCGATCTCCGCGTAGCTTTCGGTAGCGCCGGCCGGGATCTCGCGCAGGGCCTCCCAGACGCGACGCTGGAACGCCGTGCCGCGCACATCGAGCGGAAGGTCCAGCCCGACCCCGGGCGCTTCGACCAGCCCCACCACGCGCGCCACCAGCGCCGCGAAGCCGGCGTCGTCGCCGATCAGGCGCGCCTGGGGGAATCGGTCCTGCAGGTCGCGCGCCAGCTCCTCCGGATCGTCGCCGAGCGAGATCGCGCAGATCCCGCGCGCGCTACGCGCGACGAGGATCGAGCCGAGCGAACACTCGCCGATCGCAAAGAAGATCTCGGTGTTTGCGCCGCCCGATCGATACGCGGTCGGCGTCATGCCGAGCAGGTCGCCCGCCTTCTCGTAGAAGCGGCTGCTGGAGTTGTAGCCGGCGCTGAAGATCGCGTCGGTGACCGACACATCGCCGTCGAGTTCGTTGCGGACCCGCTGCACGCGGTGCGCGGCGGCATAAGCGTGCGGGGTGACGCCCGTGACTTCCTTGAAGACCCGATGCAGGTGGAACGGGCTCATTCCGGCGCGGCGCGCCAGGTCGTCCAGCGTAGGCGGCGTCTCGGCTCTTTCGATGAACCGGCATAGCTGGGCGACGACCTCCGCGTTGAGCTGGACACGCGCCGGCTGGTTCGGCTTGCAACGCTTGCATGGACGAAAGCCGGCGCGCTCGGCATCCGCGGCGGTGGCGTGAAAGGCGACGTTTTCCGGCCGCGCGGCGCGTGCGGCACAGGACGGTCTGCAGTACACGCCGGTCGTCCTGACCGAGTAGAAGAACGTCCCGTCGGCGCGGGGATCACGCGCCGCCACGGCTTGCCAGCGCGGGTCGTTGACCGTTTGGGCGGCGCGCACTTCGTTTCGGGTGATCATGTCCATTCGCTTCCTCGCCAGATCGGTGCCATCGATGCACGCAATCTAGGCGCCACAGCCTAGCAAGGCACTCCGGGTCTTGCTTTCGAATCCGGTCCCGGCGCGGGGGCGCGACGGCGACAGGGATCACGCGCCCGGCGCCGGCCGGGACGCTCGCCTTGCGCCTAGCTCACCATGTATGCCGCGGTCCCGGTCGACACCAGGCGATCCTCGCTGTCGTGCAGTTCCATGCGGGTCGTCGCCACCCGGCTGCCAAGGCGGATCGCCTGGGCGGTCGCGATGAAATGCGGCCCGGTCGCGGGCCGCAGATAGTCGACGCGCAGATCGATGGTCCCGAGCTTGGCGAACCGCAGCAGCCGCGCCTCGACCGCTTCGTCGAGATGACGGATGCCGATCGCCAGCATGACCGCGAACCCCCCCATCGCGTCCAGCGTCGCGCTGATCACGCCGCCGTGCAGGCGCTGATGGACGAAATGCCCGATCAGTTCTTCGCGCATGTCGATCCGCGCCTGCGCGCGCTCCGGATCGAACGAGGTGATGCGCAGGCCGAGGACGCGGTTGAACACGATGCGCTCCTCGAACATCGCGCGGATCAGATCGACGAACTCGGGCTCGAAGGGATGGGCTTTGCCCTCCCCCGCCTGCGTCGGCGGGTTGGCGTGGGGGCCGCGCCGCTTCGTCATTCGGCGAGCGCCCGCGCCAGCAGCGGCGCAACGTCGGCGCCGCGCGGCAGCGTTCCGAACGATCGGCCCGCCGCGCCCGCGACCAGCCGGGAGGCGCAGAACGCGTCCGCCGTCGCTTTCGGCGCGCCCTGTACGAGCAGGGCCCCCTGCAGGGCGAGCGCGATCCGTTCCGTCAATGCGCGCGCTTCGCTCTCGTCGACGTCGGTACGACCCAGGTCGTCGCCCAGGGTTGCGCAGAACGCATCGAGCCGGCGATCGCCGCCGCGCGCCGTGCTCATCTCCGCCACCAGCGCCGCGCGCACGCTCGGCGTCTTGCCGAACGCCCGCAGCACGTCCAGGCACATCACGTTGCCGGATCCCTCCCAGATCGAGTTCAGCGGCGCCTCGCGGTAGAAGCGCGCGAACGTGTTTTCCTCGACATACCCGTTGCCGCCCATCACTTCCATTGCCTCCGCCGCCACCGCCGGCAGCCGCTTGCAGATCCAGTACTTTGCCGCCGGCGTGAGCACGCGCGCGAGCAGTGCCTCGTGCTCGTCGCGGGCATGTCGCCCGTCGAAGGCACGCGCCAGGCGCAGCACCAGGGCCGTCGCGGCTTCGACCTCGAGCGCCAGGTCGGCGAGCACGTTGCGCATCAGCGGCTGCTCTGCAAGCAGGCGGCCGAACGCGGCGCGTTCGCGGGCATGATGGACGGCGTGCGTCAGCACGGCGCGCATGATTCCGGCCGAGCCGATGGCGCAATCCATGCGCGTGTGGTTGCCCATCTCGAGGATCGTCGGCACGCCGCGGCCGATCTCGCCCACGAGGTAGGCCTCGGCGCCCTCGAATTCGACCTCGCTCGAGGCGTTCGACCTGTTGCCGAGCTTGTCCTTGAGTCGCAGCACGTATACGCGGTTGCGCGTGCCGTCCGCCCGCCAGCGCGGCAGGACGAAGCACGACAGGCCGGCCGGTGACTGGCGGTCCGTCTGCGCCAGGACCAGGTGCGCGTCGCACTGCGGGGCCGAGAAGAACCACTTGTGCCCGGTGACACGGTAGCGCTCGCCCCAATCGCCGCGTCCGTCCGGCTCGGCATACGTCGTGTTCGCGCGCACGTCCGAGCCGCCCTGCTTTTCGGTCATGCCCATGCCGAGCAGCGCGCCGCTCTTGCCCGCGATGGGACGCGACGCCGGGTCGTAGCCGTGCGACAGGATGCGCGGCATCCAGTCGCGTGCGACGGCCGGCGTGGCAGCGGCATGGCGCTGCATGACGGGCACGACGGCGTAGGTCATCGTCACCGGACACTGCGCACCGTTTTCGACCTGCGAGAACAGCAGGTACTTGGCCGCGCGGGCAACCTGCGCACCGGGTTTCGGGTCGCTCCATGGATCGGCGTGCACGCCGGCACCGATCATGAGACGCATCACCTCGTGCCATGCTGGATGAAACTCGACCTCGTCGATGCGCCGCCCGCTGCGGTCGAACGTCCGGAGTTGCGGCGGAAACGCGTTCGCAAGGCGCGCGAAATCGGTCACTTCGGCGGAACCGAGGCGCGCGCCCAAGGCGCTCAACTCGGCGCGCGCCCATTCGGCGCCGTTGCGCACCACCGCGTCCTGCAGTGCCGGATCGACGGCGAACAGATTGCGATCGACGAACGGCGTCGACTGGTTGAGAACTTCGTGCGTCGCTGTCATGGCATCCCTCCTACTGCACCGCCCGCGGCGTCTCCAGGTCGAGTTCGATCATCACCCGGCCCGCCGCGACCTGGTCGCCGGCCCGCACGTGCACGGCGCGGACCAGGCCGGCCGCGGGTGCGGCCAGCGCGTGCTCCATTTTCATTGCTTCCAGTGTGGCGAGCGTCGCCCCGCGATCGACGCGCTGGCCGACCTCGACCGCGATGTCGACCACCCGGCCGTGCATCGCCGCGGTGATGGCGCCGTCCGATGCGGCGTGGGCGCGCGGCGCCGGCGCAAGGCGCAGGTCCTCGAACTCGATGTCGAGACCGTCCAGCTGGACCCAGATGCGCTGCGCATCGCGCGCGAAAAACAGCGTCACACGGCGCCCATCGATCCTCGCAACGTTCCAGTCGCCCGCCACCAGCGGCCGATCGAGCTCGACCCGCCACGCGCGCCCGGTGATGATGGTTGCCACGAGTGCGCCGCTGCCCTCGACGCGGCCGCGCAGTTCGCTCGGGCCGGCGCGCAGGCGGAACGACCCGGTCTGGATTCCGGTGCTCGACCAGCCGAGCCACTCGGCCGGCCACGCCGCAGCCGGTGCGTCGATGCGCGCACTGATGAACGCGGCGATGGCCCAATGCGCGTCGCCAGGCCCGCTCGCACGCGCGCCGGCGTCCGCGAAGTGTTCGTCGACGAAGGCCGTCGACACGGCGTTGCCGAGAAAGCCGGGATGGCGCAGCACACGGGCCAGGAATGCGCGGTTGGTCGGCAGCCCGAGCACGATGGTGCGATCGAGCGCGGCTGACAGCCGCGCCGCCGCTTCGCTGCGTGTGGATGCGTGCGCGATGGCCTTGCCGAGCAGGGAATCGTAAAGCGGGCTCACTTCGAGGCCACTCTCGATCGCGTGATCGAAGCGGATCGCCGCGGGGGCGCGGAAGGCGGCGACACGCCCCGTGCGCGGCAGGAAGTCCGCGCCCGGCTCCTCAGCGCAAAGGCGGACTTCAATCGCGTGGCCGCCCTGTTCGAAGCGCTCCAGCATCTCGTCCTGGTCGAGTCCGAGCCGCTCGCCCTGCGCGATCCTCAACTGCCACTCGACGAGGTCGAGGCCGGCCACGGCCTCCGTGACCGGATGCTCGACCTGCAGGCGCGTGTTCATCTCCATGAAGAAGAATTCGCCGCCCGAGCAAAGAAATTCAACCGTGCCCGCGCCGGCGTAGCCGATCGCGCGTGCGAGTCGCAGTGCCGCGGCGCCCATCGCGCGGCGCCGCGCCGGCGAGAGCGCGGGACACGGCGCCTCTTCGACGATCTTCTGGTGGCGGCGCTGGATGGAGCAGTCGCGCTCGCCGAGGAAGATCGCATCGCCCTGTGCATCGGCGAGAATCTGGATCTCGACGTGACGCGGCGCGCGCAGGGCACGCTCGAGGATCAGGCGATCGTCGCCGAAGGCGCCAAGCGCCTCCGACCGTGCACTCGCCCACGCGACATCGAAGTGCGCGGCATCGTCGACCCGCCGCATGCCGCGCCCGCCGCCGCCTGCCGCCGCCTTGATCATCACGGGAAAGCCGACGTGCGTGGCCGCGCGGCGCAACGTTTCCACGTCCTGCGCCGCGCCGTCATAGCCGCTCAGCACTGGAATGTCGAGGGAAATGGCGCGCTTGCGCGCCGCTGCCTTGTCGCCCATCGCGGCGATCGCTGCCGGCGGAGGGCCGACAAAAACGAGGCCGGCGTCGATAACCGCCTGCGCAAAGTCCGCGTTTTCGGCGAGGAAGCCATAGCCGGGATGCACCGCCTGCGCGCCCCCCGCTTGTGCCGCGGCGATCAGCTTGTCAATGCGCAGATACGAATCGGCGGGCCGGTCGCCACCGATCGCGATCGCGTCGTCGCAGGCACGCGCATGCGGCGCGCCGCGATCGGCGTCGGATACGACCGCGACGGCGCGGATCCCGAGGCGGCGCGCCGTGCGCGCGATGCGAATCGCAATCTCGCCGCGATTGGCAACGAGCAGCGTGTCGAAGCCGCTCACCGCGGCATCTCCGGCAAGGCGGCGAGCGACTGCTGCCACGCGGGCGCCCGCTTGGCGGTAAACGCGGCGATGCCTTCGGATGCCGTGCTGCGCAGAGAACGCGCGAAACACTCCGCGGCGAAATCGAGCTGCAACTCGCGCGGGCTCGTCTGAGCAAGGATGCGTTTGGTCGAACGAAGCGCGGCCGGTTCGGCCTGGTCGAAACGGTGGATGAGTTCGAGCAGCGCCGCATCCACGTCCTCGACCACCGCTTCGACGAGCCCGATGCGCAACGCCTCCTGGGCGTCGAGCCGGCGTCCCTCGCAAAGCAGGCGCGCCGCGGCCGGGCGGCCGATGCGCGCGGCGACGAACGGCGCGATCTGGGCCGGCGGGATTCCCAGCCGCACCTCCGGGGTCGCGAACATCGCCGAGGTGTGCGCGAGAACGTAATCGCAGGCGACGGCCAGGCCGGTCCCGCCGCCGGCCGCGCGCCCCACCACGACTGCGACGGTCGGCACGGGCAGATCCGCCAACCGCGCGAGCATGGCGCCGAACGCCCGGTTGTCGCGGGCGACCGGATCGGCCGCGTGATCGGGCATGGGCGTGGCCATCATCGCCTTGAACAGCGCGAAGTCGCCGCCGGCGCAAAAGACGCCGCCGGCGCCGCGCAGCACGAAGGCGCGGCACTGTTCGTCCTCTTCGGCGCGGGCGAGCTCGACGTCCAGCGCGGCGAGCAACGTCGCGTTCAGGGCGTTGCGGCGCGCCGGGTCGTTGAGCGTGACGAAAAGAACGCCGGCCGCCGAGACCGAATGCAGCATCATGATCGGTCGCTCACGCCGTTCGCGGCAGCGTGCCCATGAACTTGCAGATGATGCCGAGCATCACCTCGTCCGCTCCGCCGCCGATCGAGGCCAGGCGACCATCGCGATAGGCGCGCGCAACCGGGTTGTCCCAGGTGAACCCCATGCCGCCCCAATATTGCAGGCAGGCGTCCGGAATCTCGCGCGACAAGCGGCCCGCCTTGAGCTTGGCCATCGACGCGAGTTCGGTCACGTCGGCGCCGCGGACGTAACTCTCGACCGCGCGATAGGTCAGTGCGCGCAGGCATTCGACTTCGGTCTTCAGCTCGGCGAGCCGGAAGTGCACCGCCTGCCGCTCGAGCAGCGCGCCGCCGAACATGGCTCGCGCGCGCGCGTATTCGACCGTCTCGTGGATGTTGCGCAGCAGGCCCTCGATGCACGAGGCCGCCGCCCAGAGGCGCTCCTCCTGGAACTGCTGCATCTGGTAGGTGAATCCGAACCCTTCTTCGCCGATGCGAAAGCGCTGCGGCACGCGCACGTCGTCGAGGTGAATCTGCGCGGTGTCGGACGCCATCATGCCGATCTTGCGGATCTTCTTCGCCACCGTCACGCCCGGAGTCCGCATCGGCAGGCAGATCAGCGTCTTGTTCCGGTGCGCAGCGCCTTCGGAGGTATTGGCAAGCAGGCACATCCAGTCGGCTTGCGTGCCGCTGGTGGTCCACATCTTGCCGCCGTTGATGACATAGTCGGCGCCGTCCTTGCGTGCGGTGGTGCGGATCGCTGCCACGTCCGAGCCGCCGCCGACCTCGCTCACGCCCAGGCATGCGACATATTCGCCCGCGATCGACGGCGCGAGGAACTCGCGCTTGACCCCGTCCGATCCGTAGCGCGCAAGTGCCGGCGTCGCCATGTCGGTCTGGACGCCGATCGCCATCGGAACACCACCGCAGCGGATGTGGCCGAGCGTCTCGGCCATCACCATCGCATAGGACCAGTCGAGCCCGCTGCCGCCGTACTCGACCGGCTTGGTGAGGCCGAGCAAACCGAGGTTGCCGAGCTTGCGGAACACCTCGTGCGCCGGAAAGATCTCCGCTGCCTCCCATTCGTCGACGAACGGATTGATCTCGTTGTCGATGAAGCGGCGCAGATTGCGGCGCAGTTCCTCGTGTTCATTTGTGAAGATCATGGCGGTTCCTGCTTTTGCGTAGGTCGCGATTCCGGCGCATATCCGGTGCAAAGTACCTGCAAGTCGAACTGCACGACAGCCGGATCCATCGCCACGCTTTCTACGGCCGCGCCACGCCGAACTGCACCGGGCGCACGACGCGCGTTGCAGCTTCCGCGCAGATCGAGAGCGTGAACATCAAGACGGCGCGCGTGTCGCGCGGATCGATCACGCCGTCGTCGAGCAGCAAGCCGGACGTGTAAAACGCCGCGGCCTGGCGTTCGAACGTCTCGACGATGCGCTGCTTCATTCCGGCGATCACGCCGGCGGGCGCTTCGACGCCGCGGCGCTTCGCGCCCTCTTCCGCGACGATCGCCATCGTCGTGGCCGCCTGTTCCGCCCCCATCACGGCGGTGCGAGCGTTCGGCCACGAGAAGACGAAACTAGCGCCGAAGCTGCGCCCGCACATGCCATAGTTGCCCGCACCGTAGGAGGCACCGCAGTGGAGCGTGATCTGCGGCACGGTGGCATTGCTCACGGCCTGGATCATCTTCGAGCCGTGCTTGATCATGCCCTCGCGCTCGGAATCCCTGCCGACCAGGTACCCGGTGGTGTTCTGCAGATACACGAGGGCCAGGCCGTTGCCGCAACAATGCTGGATGAAGTGGGTCGTCTTGTTGGCGCCGGCGGGGTCGATCGGGCCGTTGTTGGTGACGAGGCCCACCCGCATACCGCCGATCGACGCGTGTCCGCAAACCGTTGCCGCGCCGTAGTCGGCCTTGAAATCGAGGAACTCCGAGCCGTCGACGACGCGCGCGATCACCTCGCGCATGTCGATGCCTTTTTTCAGGTCCGCCGGCATGACGCCGAGCAGCTCTTCGGCGGCATACGCTGGCGGCGCTGCGTCGCCGGGCCGGTGGTTCTGCGCGGACCAGTGCAGCTGGCGCAGATGCGCCCGCGCGAGGCGGATCGCATCGGCATCGTCCTGGGCGAGATATTCGCAGGTGCCCGAGACCGACGCATGCATTTGCGCGCCGCCGAGCTCCTCGTCGGTGGCGACCTCGCCCGTGGCCGCCTTCAGCAACGGCGGCCCGGCCAGGAACGCCCTGGCGCGGTCGCGCACCATGATCACGATATCGGCGAGCCCGGTCATGTACGCACCGCCCGCGGTGCTCGAGCCGTGCACGACACCGATCACCGGCAAGCCAGCCGCCGACAGCCGGGCCAGGTTGTAGAACGCCTTGCCGCCGAGGATGAAGTGCTCGACGCGATACTTGAGCAGGTTTGCCCCGGCCGATTCGATCAGGTGCACGAAAGGCAGGCGGTTCGCCAGCGCGATGTCCTGCGCGCGCTGGAATTTCTCCAGGCCGAGCGGCTGCAGCGCTCCGGCGTCGATGCCCGCATCGTCGGCAAGCACGAGGCAACGGACGCCGGCGACGTAGCCGATGACGACGATCGATCCTCCGCCGGGCACCGTCGCCTCGGCGTCGCGCGGCTTGCCGTCGTCGTCGTCCTGGCACCAGCCGGCAAGCGTGGAGAGCTCGAGCGCCGGAGCGCCCGGATCGAGCAGCAGCCCGATGCGTTCGCGCGGCAGGATCTGCCCGCGCCTGGCGAACCGCGGTCCGGCCTCCTGCGAACGGGCACGCGTGCGCGCCTCGGTCGCGCGCAGCTGGGCGAGCAGCGCCTGCATGTGCGCGCGATTGGCAGCGAACGCCGCGCCGGCGGCATCGATGCGCGACTCGATCTTCGGCATCAGGGGCTCTTGGTCGCCGCCAGCGCGATCGTCCCGAGCGCGGTCGCGACCAGGCGCTCGCTGCTTGCGTCCCGCACGAAGACGTCGCAGCGGCACACGGCCTGGCGCTTGCCGGCATGGACGATCTCCGCGCGTGCGATCGCGCGCTGGCCGATGGCCGGGCGAACGTAGTTGATCTTGAACTCGGAGGTCACGACTGCGGTGCCGAGCGCAAGGCCGCCGGCATAGGTCAGCGCGTTGTCGGCGAGATAACACATCACACCGCCGTGAGCGAAACCGTCTTGTTGCAACAGGTCGGCACGCAACTCGAGCTGCAATTCGACAACGCCGGCGTCAAGCCGGGTGAGTTGCGCACCGAGAAGGCGGCTGAAAGGCTGTTGCTCGAGGACCCGGCGGCCGAGATCCAGCGTCAATTCCATGCGGGCTCCTGCTTCGTCACGCCACCGCCGGAGCGAACCAAGCAGTTGCTTGGTTAGTCTGTGCCTTCGACTATATTCCGTCAACGGGCCGACCGATGGAGAACGCCATGGCCGAAGCGATGATCTTCGAAGCGCTGCGCACGCCGCGCGGCAAGGGCAAACGCGACGGATCGCTGTACGAAGTCAAGCCGGTTTCGCTCATCGCGGGTCTGCTGCGCAGCCTGCAGTCGCGCCACGACTTCGACAGCGCGGAAGTGGAAGACGTCGTGCTCGGCTGCGTCACTCCGGTCGGCGAACAGGGCGGGTGCATCGCCAAGACCGCCGCGCTTGCGGCCGGCTGGCACTGGAACGTGGCCGGCGTGCAGCTCAACCGCTTCTGCGCATCGGGCCTCGAGGCCGTCAATCTCGCCGCGCAGAAGGTGCGCTCGGGCTGGGAGGATCTCGTGGTCGCCGGCGGCATCGAGAGCATGTCGCGCGTGCCGATGGGCTCCGACGGCGGCGCCTGGGCGCAGGATCCCGAAACCAGCCTGAACACGCAGTTCATTCCGCAAGGCATCAGCGCCGACCTGCTGGCGACGCTGGAGGGTTTCACGCGCGACGATGTCGATGCGTACGCGCTCGAATCGCAGCAGCGCGCCGGCGCCGCCCGCGACGCCGGCCGGTTCGATCGTTCGGTCACGCCGGTGCGCGACGCGATCGGCCTGGCTGTGCTCGAGCGCGACGAGTTCATCAAGCCGCAGACGACCCTGGCCGGGCTCGCTGCGTTGAAATCCTCGTTCGCCGATCTCGGCGCGCTGGGATTCGACGCCGTCGCGCAACGCAAGTACCCGCAGGTGGCGCGCATCGAGCACGTGCATACGGCGGGCAACTCTTCGGGCATCGTCGACGGGGCGGCGGTGGTCCTGATCGGCTCCGAGGCCAAGGGCGACGCGCTCGGCCTGACGCCGCGCGGCCGCGTGGTGGCCACCGCGCTGGCGGGATCCGACCCGACCATCATGCTCACGGGTCCGATGCCGGCGGCGCGCAAGGCACTGGCGAAAGCGGGCCTCACGATCGACCGGATCGACCTGTTCGAAGTCAACGAGGCCTTCGCGGCGGTGCCGATGCGCTTCATGAAAGAACTCGGCGTGCCGCACGAAAAGGTCAACGTCAACGGCGGCGCCATCGCGCTCGGCCATCCGCTGGGTGCGACCGGCGCGATGATCCTCGGCACGCTGCTGGACGAGCTCGAGCGGCGCAAGCTGCGCTACGGGCTGGCGACCCTTTGCGTGGGCGGCGGCATGGGAATCGCGACGATCATCGAGCGGCTGTAGCCGATCCGGGCAGAAGCCGAGCCCTTTCATGGCGACGATCCGGTACGAAAAGGACGACGCGGGCATCGTCACGCTCACCTTCGATGCGCCGGGCGCGCCGGTGAACACGATGTCGCCGGAGTGGCAGCGCGACCTGCATGCCGCGGTCGACCGGCTGGCCGCGGAGAAGGAGCCGTTCAGCGGCGTGATCCTCGCCTCGGCCAAGTCGACGTTTTTCGCCGGGGCGAACCTGAAGCGGGTCCTGCAACTGACCGCAGCCGACGCGCCGCGCTGCTACGAGGAGCTGCAGGCGGTCAAGCGATCGTTCCGCCGCCTCGAGACACTCGGCAAGCCGGTCGTCGCCTGCCTGAACGGCGCGGCCCTGGGCGGCGGTTGGGAGCTCGCGCTCTCGGCCCACTACCGCATCGCCATCGACGATCCGCGCATCCAGTTCGGCACGCCGGAGGTCACGCTCGGGTTGATCCCCGGCGCGAGCGGGATCACCAAGACGGTCCGCCTGCTCGGACTGGCCGCGGCGCAGCCGTACCTGCTCGAAGGCCGGCTGATGCGGCCGCACGAGGCTGCGCGCCTTGGCCTCGTGCACGAACTGGTTGCCGACGCCGAGGAACTGCGGGCGCGCGCCCGCGAATTCATACGCGCCCATCCGCAGGCGCAGCAGCCTTGGGACGAAAAGGACTATCGCATCCCGGGCGGCGGACCGTCCGCGCCGAAGATCGCGCAGGGTCTGGTGGTTGCGCCGGCGATGCTCGTGCAACGCACGCGCGGGTTGTATCCGGCGCCGGAGGCGATCCTCGCCTCCATGGTCGAAGGCGCGCTGGTCGACTTCGATACCGCGCTGCGCATCGAAAGCCGGTATCTCGCCCGGCTGATGGTCGGGCAGGTGGCGAAGAACATGATCAGCGCGTTCTTCTTCGACCTTACGGCGATCAAGTCCGGTGCTTCGCGCGGCGCGAGCGTGCAGGAGGTCCCGCGCTGGAAGGCGGGCCGAGTCGGCATCCTCGGCGCGGGCATGATGGGCAGCGGCATCGCCCATGCGAACGCCATCCGCGGCGTGCCGTGCATCCTGCTCGACGTGTCGCAGGAGAAGGCCGACCGTGGCAAAGACGCCGTGCGCAGGATCACCGACGCCGCGGTCGCCAAGGCGAGGATGGACGCGGCGACCCAGGTGCAGGTGCTGGACCGGGTTCAGCCGACCGAGCGGAAAGCCGATCTCGCCGGTTGCGATCTGATCATCGAAGCGGTCTTCGAGAACCGCGCGCTGAAGGCGCAGGTCACGCGCGAGACGGCGCCGCTGCTGCAGGAAGGCGGGATCTTCGCTTCGAACACGTCGACTCTGCCGATCACCGGGCTGGCGGAGAACTCGCCGCATCCGGAGCGCTTCGTCGGCCTGCACTTCTTCTCGCCGGTCGACCGCATGCAACTGGTGGAGATCATCAAGGGCCGCCACACCTCCGTCCCGACGCTGGCACGGGCCTACGACTACGTGCTGCAGATCGGCAAGACGCCGATCGTCGTCAACGACGCCCGCGGCTTCTTCACCAGCCGCACCTTCGGCACGTTCGTGATGGAGGGTTGCGCGATGCTGGCCGAGGGAATTCCCGCGCCCGTCGTGGAAAACGCGGCACTCGCCGCCGGCATGCCGGTCGGGCCGCTTGCCGTGCTCGACGAGACATCGCTCTCGCTGTCCCTGCACGTCGCCGAACAGGCCAGGGCCGACCTCGCCGCCGAGGGCCGGACTTACCAGGAACCGCCGGGCGAGGCGGTGATCGAGCGTTTGGTCAAGGAGTTCAAGCGTCCGGGCCGGGCGGGTGGAGGCGGCTTCTACGACTATCCCACCGACGGTCCCAAGCGACTTTGGGCGGAGCTCAAGCGCCTCTACGAGAAACCCGGCGCGCACTACGACATGCAGGAACTGAAGGACCGCATCCTCTATCGGCAGGCGATCGAGGCCGCGCGCTGCCTGCAGGAAGGCGTGCTGACCAGCGAGCGCGACGGCAACATCGGTTCGATCTTCGGCATCGGCTTTCCGGCCTGGACGGGTGGAGCGCTGCAGTTCATCCGCAGCGAAGGGGTGAAGCGGTTCATCGCCCGCGCGGAGGAACTGGCGCAGCGCTGCGGGCCGCGTTTCGCCGTGCCGGGCATCGTGCGCGAGTGGACCTAGCCCCGACTGCCGCCTGAAGCGGAATCAGGTCATTTCGTCCCCGCCGCCGCTCTGCTAAGTATTGGGCGCCGGCGGGTGAGTTGCCGTCCGGCGAGTTCGACGTGGTCGTGGGGAGTCGCGTGGAACTGCTCGAACGCGAGACTCAGCTGCTGCAATTGTCGGCAGCGTTCGATGTCTTGGCGGGCGACGGACGTGGTGCGTGTTTGCTCGTGCTCGGCGAATCGGGTGCGGGCAAGACTTCGCTGGTCCGGCGCCAGCTCGACGCGTGGCGCGATCGCGCCGACGTCTTCTGGGGCGCCTGCGAGGCGCTGTTTACGCCGCGCCCGCTCGGCCCGATCGCGGATTTCGCCGCGGCGTTGCCGCCGGGACTGGCGGCGCAGGTGCACACGGGCAACACGTACCACGGCCTGTTCCCCGCGTTTCTCGGCTTCCTCCGCAGCCGGCCGCGGCCGGCCGTGCTGGTGATCGAAGACGCGCACTGGGCCGACGAAGCGACGCTCGACTTCATCAAGTACCTTGGCCGCCGCATCGAAACCACGCGGGCGCTCTTCATCGTCACGGTGCGCGACGATGAAGTCGGGCCGGACCACGCGCTTCGACGCGTGATCGGCGATCTTCCTGCTGCGACGACGAAGCGCGTCGCGCTTGCGCCGTTGTCGCGCGGCGCCGTGGACCGGCTGGCCCGTACCGCCGGACGCGATGCCGAGGCGCTGTATCGCCTTACGGGCGGCAATCCGTTCTACGTCAACGAACTGCTCGCCGCCCCCACGCAGGCGGTCCCGGCCTCGGTGCGCGACGCGGTGCTGGCCCGGTTCGCGCGGCTCAGTCCGGCCGCGCAGCAGGTCGTCGCGCTGGTGGCGATCGAGCCGGCGCGCCTCGAACGTTCGGTCGTCGAAACGTTGCGGCCCGGGACCGGCGATGCGATACGCGAAGCCTGCACGGGCGGCGTGTTGCGCGAGGATGCGGAGTGGCTCGCCTTCCGGCACGAAATCGCGCGCCGAAGCATCGAGCAGGAACTGCCGCCCAACCGACGCGCCGAATCGCACGCGCAGGTGCTCGATCTGCTGCGCCGGGGCGATGTCGCCGTGGGCCGCCTGTCGCGCGAGGTGCATCACGCGATCGGCGCAGGACGCAATGACGAGGTCGGCGCGCTCGCCGAGCGTGCCGCCCAAGAAGCGGCGCGACTCGGCTCGCACCGGGAGGCTGCGATCTTGTATCGCCGGGCGCTTGCCGCGGGGAACACCCGGGGCGCGGCGCGCGCCGTGGTGCTGGAGGCAGCAGCGGTCGAGCTGCAGAAGACCGGTGCGCTACCCGAGGCGATCGAGCTGCGCGAACAGGCGCTTGCCATCTGGCGCGCCGCGGGCGACCGCGAGCGCGAGGGGGTCAACCTGCGGCTGCTCGGAGTCCTGCACCGCCAATCGAGCGGCGACACCAACCGGTACATGGAATGCGCCCAGGCAGCTGCCAACGTGCTCGAAAGGCTCGGTCCGAGCGGCGAGCTCGCGAAGGCCTATGCGAGCTTGTCGCACGTGTTCTGCCTGCAGTCCGACTTCGACCGCGCGATCGAGTTGGGCGCCCGCGCGGCAGTGATGGCCGAAGCGTGCAGTGATACGGCCGCACTGGCGCTCGCATTGAATCGCGTCGGAACCGCGCGCCTCTTCAAGAACAACGATGCGCACGCACGCGCGCAGCTCGAACGCGCGCTGGCTCTTGCCGTCGATGGGCGCTTCGAGGGGCTCGCAGCGGACATCCACGTCAGCCTGCAGACCGGCGCCATCATTCACCACGAGAACGGACGGGCCCTCGAGCTGGGCCGGCGCGGCATCGCGTATTGCGAGGACCGCGACATCGACGGGACCGCGCTCAGCCTGCGCTGCCGCGACGCCTTTGCACTCGTCAACCTGGGGCGGTGGGAGGAAGCCGAGCTGGAATATGCCCACTGCGCCCGAGCGCCAAACGTCTCGACGCTCGTGCGTGCGACGTGCGAGTACGTTCTCCGTCGGCAGCAAGTTCGACGCGGTGTCCTGCCCTCGGCCGCAAGCGACCTTGCGCAACTCGGCGGCGACGTTGACGAGTACTGGCGCGCCGTCGAAAAGCAGGTGCACACGCTGCATGTCGAGTTCAGGCCTGCCGCGATCGCCACCGCGTGTGTCGAGGCGGCGTGGCTTCGCGGCGATCCTGGCGCGGCACTTGAAATGGCCCGGATCGGTCTTGAAGACGCGCAAGCCAAGCGCGACGGGCGCCTTGCCGGGCCGCCCTTGGTATGGCTGACACGCCTGGGCTTGCCGACACCGGACTTCGACGAACCGCTGCCTTCGGCGTGCGCGCTCGAAATCAGCGGGGACCGGGGCGCGGCAGCGGCGGAGTGGGAGCGCCTGCAAAACCCCTACGAGCACGCACTCGTGCTCGCTTTCGGCACCGAGAGCGAAATGCGCATCGCGGTGAATCGATTCGCCGCGCTCGGGGCGGCACGCGCCGCCGCGGCAACCCGCAACCGCTTGCGCGCCCAGGGAGCCCGCGGCATCGAACGCGGCCCATACGCGCACGCACGCGACCACGCGCTCGGCTTCACGCGCCGCGAGAACGAGATCGCCGAGCTGCTCTGCCAGGGGCTCTCGAACGCCGCGATCGCGCGCCGCCTGCATCGATCCGAGCGCACGGTCGAGCATCACGTCGCCAAGGTCCTGGCAAAACTCGGCGTCGGAACCCGCGCGCAGGCCTTGCTCAAGCTGTCGAACCTCCGCCAAGGCGCCCGAAGCTGAACCGGGTCGCGCCGATCTCGAGCCGCCTCCCGGCTGCGATCTCGTTGTGCCGTTGCAGCACGTGACACGCCGATCGGCGATGTCTGCGACCTGCGAATGTGAGCGCATGCTGCTCACATAATCGAGGTGTGAAGCCGCATGCGTCCACTCACTGCACTGCGGTTGCGGGCTAGCCCGAATGAGCTTCCCAAAAATAATGCTGCTCAGCGCCAAACGGCGGTATGCCAAAAGCCGCCGGGTACGTTATGTACCGTACGTAATGATCGGTATTGGGCAGCTCGTGTTGACCCTGACAAGACCCGCCGGACAGTCAACGGCTCTACGCCTCTGGGCGCTCGGAGCCTGGCTGCTCGCTGCGCACTCGGTCGTGCTCGCGCAGGGATTCTCGTTCGACACGATTGCCCAGCTCGCGCAGCGCCTGGCTCAGGCACCGTACAAACCGCCCGCGCGAACCCTGCCGCCGGCGTTGCTCAAGCCGCAGTTCACGTACGACCAGCACCGGGACATCCGGTTTCGACCCGAGCGCGCGCTGTGGCGTGCGCAGCGCCTGCCCTTCGAGTTGATGTTCTTCCACCCGGGATGGCTGTTCGAGTTCCCGGTGCGCATCAACGAGATCGACGCGGGCACGGTGCGACACGTCGCTTTCGACACCCGCGATTTCGACTACGGCAAGAACCAGGGTGCCAGCCGTGCCTTCGATGACATCGGGTTCGCCGGCTTCCGTGTCCATTACCCGCTCAACGACGCCGACTACAAGGACGAGGTGGTCGCCTTCCTCGGCGCGAGTTACTTCCGCGCCGTCGCCCGCGGTGCCCGCTACGGCCTGTCGGCGCGTGCAGTGGCCGTCGATACCGTCGGCGGGCAAGGGGAGGAGTTTCCGCGCTTCGTCGAGTTCTGGGTCGAACGTCCGGCGCCGGACGCGACCTCCCTGACGATTTACGCGCTGCTGGATTCGCCGCGTCTGAGCGGTGCCTATCGCTTCGTCGCCACGCCCGGCGACGACACCACAGTCGACGTGCAGTCGCGCCTCTACCTGCGCGCGCCCATCGCCACGCTCGGCATCGCGCCCCTGACCAGCATGTTCTTTTCGGGCGAGAACCAGAAGGCCGGCACGAGCGACTTCCGGCCCGAAGTGCACGACTCCGACGGCTTGTCGCTGCAAACGGGCACCGGCGAATGGATCTGGCGGCCACTGGTCAACCCGCCGGCACTGAGCGTGAGTTCGTTCGCGACCACGAACCCGCGCGGCTTCGGCCTCATGCAACGCGATCGGTCGTTCGCCCACTACGAGGATCTGGAGGCGCGCTACGAGCTGCGGCCGAGCGTCTGGATCGAGCCGATCGGCGACTGGGGTGTCGGCCGGGTCGAACTGGTGCAGTTTCCGATCCACGACGAAACCGACGACAACGCGGTCGCTTACTGGGTGCCCGCGCAGCTGCCTGCGCCCGGGCAGCCGCTCGACATGTCGTATCGCATGCGGTGGCAGATGAAGGCCGACCGCACGCCGCCGCAGTCGTGGGTCGTGCAATCGCGCCGCGGGCACGGTTATGCGAAAACCCCGGTCGGCGCTGGCGAGTTCCAGTTCGTGGTCGATTTCGACGGGCCCGCATTGCGAGCGCTCGATCCGCAGGCAACGGTCGACGTGGTCTTCACCGCGGACCGCAACGCCGAAGTGCTCTACAGCAACGCGCAACCCAACAATGCGGCGGGCGGCTGGCGGACGACCCTGCGTTTCAAGCGTCTCGACGCGGCCAGGCCGGTCGAGTTGCGCGCTTTCCTGAAAACCCGCAACGAGACGGTGTCTGAAACATGGAGCTATCTGCTGCCGCCCGCCGCGCAATGAGCGCATCCATTGCAGCGGTCGCGCGTGAGCCCGCAAGCGCGGCACTCGATGCCCCGGCCACGACGGCGAGTTATCCGCCGCTCGCGCGCGGGTCGATGATCGCCCGGCCGTGGGAGCTGCACCCGTTCCGCGCGTGGCTGCGCCGCCTCGGCCGACCAGGCGTGTTGTCCGGCGCCGCAAACGCGGGCCTGCCCTGGCAACGCGTCGCGCGACAGCGACGCATCGCGCTCGGACTCCTCGTTTTCGTGCCTGCGCTCTGTGCCACCCGCCTGTTCGCCGGCGGCCTTGCATCGGATGCCAGCGACTGGCTGGCGTGGATCGAGCTCGGGCTGTTCGGCGCCCTCTCGGCATGGGTCCTGGCCGGCTTCTGGACCGGCGTGATGGGATTCATCACGGTCGCTCGCGGCCGCGACTCCGCCGGCATCTCCGCCGCGGATGTGCGCGGGCGCCCGATCGATCCGAGAGCCCGCACCGCGATCGTCATGCCGATCTGCAACGAGCACGTGCCCACCGTCTTTGCCGGTCTGCGCTCCACCTGCGAGTCGCTTGCCGCGACCGGCGCGGCGCAGTTGTTCGATTTCTTCATCCTGTCCGACACGAACGACCCGGACCTGCGCACCGCGGAGGCGGCCGCGTGGAACGATCTGGTCGACGCCACTGGCGGGCGCGGCCGCATCTTCTATCGCTGGCGCCCGCTACGCACCCGGCGCAAGGCCGGCAACGTCGCGGACTTCTGCCGGCGCTGGGGCAGGAACTATCGCTACATGGTCGTGCTGGATGCCGACAGCGTGATGAGCGGCGAGTGCCTCACGACGCTGGTGCGGCTGATGGAAACGCATCCCGACGCGGGCATCATCCAGACCGCTCCCAAGGCAGTCGGTTGCGACACGCTGCATGCGCGCGCGCAACAGTTCGCCGCGCGGGTTAGCGGCACGCTCTTTTCCGTCGGCATGCAGTACTGGCAGCTCGGGGAATCGCACTACTGGGGCCACAACGCAATCATTCGCGTGCGCCCGTTCATGCAGCACTGCGGGCTGGCGCGGCTACCCGGCCGCGGCGCCCTGGCCGGCGAGATCATGTCGCACGACTTCATCGAGGCGGCGCTCATGCGGCGTGCCGGCTTCCACGTGTGGCTCGTGCCCGATCTTGGCGGAAGCTACGAGCAGGTGCCGCCGAACCTGTTGACCGAGCTGCAACGCGACCGGCGCTGGTGCCACGGCAACTTGCAGAACTTCCGTCTCTTCCTCGAACCGGGCCTGCATCCGGTGCATCGCGCCATGCTCGCCGCGGGCGCGTTTGCCTACGCTGCGGCGCCGCTTTGGCTCGCCTTCACCCTGCTTTCGACCCTGGGCGCCGCGTCGTATGCATCGCCGCTCACGCTCGCGGCGCTCAGCAACCCGTCGATGCTGGTCCTCCTGGTGACGATGGCGGCGCTGCTGATCGTGCCGAAGGTGCTCGCGGTCGTGGCCGTGTTCCTGCGCAACGAGCAGCATCGCTACGGCGGCGGCCTACGCCTGATCGCCAGCGCGTGTCTCGAATTCGCGATGTCGACGTTGTATGCCCCGATCCGCATGGTGTTTCACACGGGCTACGTGCTGTCGATCCTCGCGGGACGCCATGGCGGATGGCAGTCGCCGCCGCGCGAGGAGGCCGGCACGCCGTGGCGCGAGGCGCTGCGCCGCCATGGCGGACACGCGTTGCTCGCGCTGGCCTGGTTCCTTGCCGTCTTCGAAGCCGATGCCGGCCGCGCGTGGTGGCTGCTGCCGTTGCTGTGTGGCCTGATGCTTGCCGTTCCACTCTCTGTGCTGGGAAGCCGGGCTGCGGTCGGACGTTACCTGCGCGAGCGGGGCGTTCTGCTGATTCCGGAAGAGCGCGGCCTGCCCGATGTGTTGTGCCAGGCACGGCGCCATCTGGCACGCCCGTACCGCCTGCCATCGTTCGCACGCGCGTTGTTCGAGCCGGGTGTCAACTTCCTGCTGCGCGCCGCAAGCGGGCGACGCGCCGCGGCCTGGGGGATGAAGGCGGCGCGCGCCCGCGAGCGCGCGCACGCCGCGCTCCGCACCGGACTGCCGAAGGCGGAACGGCTGCGCCTGCTCAACGACCCTTACGCATTGTCGTTGGTGTACAGGCTGTCGACGGCCGGCGTGCCGGCATAGACGACGCTTCAAGAGCGCGCCGGCCGCGATCGCTCGTCGCGCTCCTCGGCATGACACGGCTCGCACGCGGCACCGCTTACAGCGCGCCGAAGACCTTCTTCAGGATGGCGCTGCCGGTGCCGACCGGATCGGTGCGGATCTTCTTTTCTTCGTCGCCGATCACGAGGAACAGGCCGTCGAGCGCCTTGCCCGTCGTGTAGGGCTCGATCTTCTTGTCGCCCGCTTCGGCCAGCCCGAACGATCCCAGTCGATCCACCAGCGAGTCGTAGTGCCGCGCGATCCCGATCTTCTGCGTGACGCCCGCAACGATCGGCAGGAAACGCTCCTGCAGCGCGCTGCGGGTGTGGCTCTCGAAGAAACGCGTGACGGAGTCGTCGCCGCCGGTCAGTATCGACTTGGCATCCTGCACGGTCATCCCACGCACCGCATCGACGAGCAGCGACCGCGCAGCCGGGACTGCCTGCTCGGCGGCGCGATTGATGCCGAGGTGCAACTCGTCGAGATCCTTGCCGAAGCCGAACATGCGCATCGTGCTTTCGCCCTTCTGCAGCCACTCGGGCAACGGGATGCGCACCTTGTCGTTGGTCCAGAAGCCATCGGATTTTCCGAGCAGGTCCACCGCGATGCCGGCGCCGCGCTCGAGCGCCGCACGCACGCCTGCTGCCGCGTCGGTTTCGGTCAACTGATCGAGCAGGCCGCCGGCCCGGACATGCGCCATCCGCAGGGCCGCGAGCGCGCCGGCGCCCATGGCCAACCGGCGCCGTCGCATGTTCAAGTTCGATCCCGTCATGACTGCTCGATTCGAGCACGTATCTTGAACTCGTGAGCGATCGCAGCACAGCCACGGAGATGCGTCAGGTAGCATGCCCGCGGCACAACGCTGAGCGAAAGTTCCCGCGTGAAGAGGCCGGTGCGAATCGTCGGCGGCGGCATATCCGGGCTTACCACGGCGATCGTGCTCGCTCGCGGCGGAGCGCGCGTCGAGGTGTTCGAGCGCGGGCTGGCTGGCCCGGCGATGCGTCCGGTCCGTTGGGACGCCGTCGAAAACTGGACCACGCGCGAAGACCTCGCCGAACTCCTGGCGCGCTGGGCGATCGATGCCACGCCGTTTCGCACGCCGCGCGCGGTCGAGGTGATCGCCTTCGACGGCGAATGCCACCCGCTCCGCGGTGCCCGCCCGCTGCTCTATCTCGTCAAGCGCGGCGCCGCGCACGACAGCCTCGATGCCTGCCTGCGCAGGCATGCCGTCGCTCTCGGCGTCCGCATGCGCCTCGGCGAAACACTCCCGCGCGAGTGCGCCGACGTCTGGGCAGTCGGCATGCCGCGGCGCGGTTTTTTTCTCGATGCGGGAATCACATTCCGCACCACGCAGCCCGACCGCGTTGCGATCCTCGTCGATCACCGCGTCACACCGAAGGCCTGCGCCTATCTGATCGTTGCCGACGGCATCGCGACGCTCGCGGTGCTCCTGACCCGGCAGTTCAAGCGCGCGCGCCGGCTGCTCGACGCCGCCGTGGACGCGTTCCAGCGCGAGCGTCCGTTCGACATGTTCGACGTTCGCCTGCAGAGCGGATTCGGCGGCGGCGTGCGTGCGCTCCGCGCGCAAGGCGTGGCACCGATCGTCGTCGGCGAAGCGGCCGGTTTTCTCGACTACCTCTGGGGCTTCGGGATCCGCTACGCCATGTCTTCCGGCGTGCTCGCGGCGCACGCCCTGCTCGAAGGCGGCGACTACCGGGCGCTGGTCGCACGCGAGGTCGCGCCGCTCGTGCACTCCTCGCTGGTCAATCGCAAACTGTACGACTGGACCGGCAACCAGGTGTGCCGGGCGCTCATCCGACTCTTCTGCACACGCCGGGATCCGCATGCGCTGCTGCAGCGGTTCTATCAATCCCGCCGAGCGCGATCAATCTTCTTGCCCTGGGCGACGCACGCCATCGTGCGTGACATGCGATGAACGGGCCGGCTGTACGCGCGATCCTGTGGTTGCACACGCTGGCGATGGGTGGCGCCGGCCTGCTGTTTTTCCTGCTGCCGCAACAGGGCGCCGCGTTCTGGCCGTGGACCCTGCCTCCGCTCGCCGCGCGCTTCATGGCGTCGCTTTTCCTCGGCGGCGCGGTCTGTTCTCTCGTCTTTCTCCGGCAGCGCGACGGACGCGCGCGATCCGTCCTGGTGCTGCTTGCCCTCGGCGACCTGCTCGTCGCGCTGAGCGGCCTGCTCGGCATCCGGGAGATCGGCCCGGGCGCCGCGACGCTTCGTTTTGTTGCGTTCTTCAGTGTCTTTTCGCTGTTGCTCGCAGTCGCTGCATTGGCTATGAAGCACGAGATGGCAGGCGCCGGGCAATCCCGGGTACCGCCCGCCCTGCGTGCGTTCTTCCTCATCCACTTGCTCGTCGTGCTTCCGGTCGGCGTGTCGATGTTCTTTCTGCCCGCTTGGGCGCAGCCGCTCTGGCCCTGGCGGATGACGCCGATCAACGTGCGGCTCATCGGCAGCTTTTTCTTCGGCGCCGCATTCATCTCTGCCTGGGCGCTGCGACAAGCCAACGTTCGAGCGCTGGTCGCCGTGCTCGCCCTTTATGCCGCTTTCGCCACGGCGGCGACCCTCGCATCGTTGCTTCACCTCGCCCTGTTCGATCCGGCGCGACCGGTCACGTGGGCGTTCTTCGCTTTGTACGTGTTCGTCGCGGCCGGAAGCACGCTCTTCCTGTTGCAACTCACCCGGAATCGCAACCGCGCCGCTGCGGCCGCGTGAGCGCGGTTTCCCGTTTGGCCCTGTTCGGAGAAGGAACCCATGCACCTGGCATGCAAGCTCGCTCCTGTGTTCGTCGCGATCGTGCTCGCCGCGCCGATCCACGCGCACGACGGCACCAAGCCCGGGATCGACCCGGGTCGCGCCATCGACCCGGAACTGGGCAAGCTCACGCATCCCGTCTCGACCCGCAACAAGCAGGCGCAGGCGTTCTTCGACCAGGGGTTGAAGCTTTGTTATGCGTTCAATCACGAGGCCGCGATCGCCTCGTTCAAGCGCGCCGCCGAGCTCGATCCGCAGCTCGCGATGGCTCACTGGGGCATCGCGTACGCGCTCGGCCCGAACTACAACGTCCCGATGTCGCTCGAGGCGCACAAGGCCGCGTATGCCGAGGTGCAGCGCGCGCTCGCGTTGAAGGCGAAAGCTTCGCCGGCCGAGCAGGCATACATCGATGCGCTCAGCCGGCGCTACTCGGGCAACGACGGCGACGACGGCGGGGCACTGAACGTCGCGTACAAGGATGCGATGGCTGAACTGCTGGCGCGCTATCCGCGCGACATCGATGCGGTCGTGCTGTACGCCGAAAGCCTGATGGACCTGCAGCCGTGGAAGCTCTGGTCGCCCGACGGCCAGCCCCTCGGCAGCACCCCGGAGATCGTGCGCACGCTGGAGCGCGCGTTGAAGGCGCAGCCCAAGCACCTGGGCGCGAACCACTACTACATCCATGCGATGGAAATGTCGCCGACGCCTGAAAAGGCACTGCCGTCGGCGAAAGTGCTCGAAAAGCTTGCGCCCTCCGCGGGACACCTCGTGCACATGCCGGCGCACATCTACATCCGCACCGGCAACTACCTCGACGCGGCGCGGGTCAACGAACGCGCAGTGCTCGCGGACGAACGCCTGCGCGCCTCCGGCGTGGCGTCGACGTACACGGTCGCCTACTACGGGCACAACCTGCACTTCCTCGCCGTGAGCTATGCGATGGCAGGCGACGCCGCCAAGTCGATCGGCAGCGCGCGCAAGCTTGCGGCGCTGGTCGAGCCGCAGCTCAAGGACATGCCGTTTCTCGACCACCTGCATGCCACGCCCGCGCAGGTGCTGGTCCTGTTCGATCGTTGGGACGACGCATTGGCCCTTCCCGAGCCGCCGTTCGAGGCCCCCATCAGCGAGGCCTTCTGGCATTTCGCCCGCGCGCTCGCATTCGGTGGCCAGGGCCGCCTGGACGAAGCGCGCGCCGAACGCGAGAAATTCGCGGCATCCGCGGCCTCGCTCGGCAAGACGACCGAAATCGGGCTGAATGCGGCGCCGTCGATCTTCGCGGTGGCGCAGCCCTACCTCGACGGCCGTCTCGCGCTGATGAGCAACGACGCCGCGGGCGCCGTGCCCTTACTGCGCGAGGCTGCTGCGGCCGAGGACACGCTGGACTACGACGAGCCACCCGGCTGGTACCTCGGATCCAGCTACGTGCTTGGCACCGCGCTGCTGCGATCCGGCGACGCGGCCGGTGCGGAGCAGGCGTTCCGCGCCGATTTGCGGCACAACGTCGGCAGCGGCCGTTCATTGTTCGGACTCGAAGCCGCCCTGCGTGCGCAACGCCGCAAGCCCGAGGCCGACAAGGTGAAGAAGCAGTTCGACAAGGCCTGGCGAGGCGCGACGGTCAAGGTGGCATTGCGATAGCGGTTCGCGGCGCCGGAACGGGCCCGGAACGGTCGCCGCGGGTTATCCTCGCCGACCGTTTGCGAAGGGAGGCCACGATGACCAGGACCGCGCGCAGAGGATTCTCGCTTTGGCTCGCGCTGGCGCTCGCGAGCTTGCTCGCCCCGGCAACGCCGGCGTCGGCTGAGCCGGTGCGCAACAAGGTCGTGTTCCAGGTGAGCGACGACGGTCCGCAGAAGTGGAACCTCGTCCTCAACAACGCCAGGAACCTGCAGGAGGAGATCGGGAGCGACGCGGTTGAACTCGAGATCGTGGTGTACGGCCCGGGTATCGGCATGCTCAAGGCGGATTCGCCCGTTGGCGCGCGCGTCGCCGAAGCGCTGAGGAACGGCGTCAGGGTCGTCGCCTGCGAGAACACCATGCGCGCGCAGCAGATCGCCTACAAGGACATGCTGCCCAGGATCGGCTACGTGCCGGCCGGTGTCGTCGAGCTCATGAAGAAGCAGCAGGAGGGATACGCGTACATCCGGCCGTGAGGCTGTGCCAGCTGTCATCCGGAGCAGCCACGCGACGAGGGCCCTCGACCCTTCGCAAGACCGAGTTTCGTTGCCTTCTGAATGACGTGCCGAAGTCGCGGTACAGGCGTTTTACGCCGGCTAGAACCGCATGGTCGTGGTGAATCCGGCCGCCCATCGCCCCAAGCGTTCGAACTGGAGGCCCTCGCGCGGCCAGAAGTAGCCGACCAGGAACTCGCCCAGCAGCCAGTCGCGGTAGATCGGTTGCAGCCACTTCTGCTGCACGCCCCATTCTCCGACCGCGATGCCCGAGTCGAGTCGTCCCGACGTCACGAGCTCGAACGAGGTCAGGCGATCCAAGCCGAGCGTCTTGTAGGCGCCCCAGCTGCTCGACCAATCCCAATGTCTCGTCTTCTGCGTGATCGTCACCGCGCTCAACCAGCGCAGGGCGAACGTCGACGACACGGCATGCTCGTAAGAAAGGGCAGTCGTCGAGCCCAAGCGATCGCTGGTCTGCCAGAAGAAGGTCTGTCGGAACTCGACCAGGTCGATCGGCGTGAGCGTCCACGGCTTGCGGTAACGCGCCTGGGCATACGGGAAGATGCCGTGAAAGCCGACCCGCAGGTCGATCGTCTTGAGCGGTGACAGGCCGAAACCGGCGAAGAACGACTGGTCTTCCGGAGTTTCCGTCTGCAAGCGCTGCTGGCGCGAAAGCGCCTCCGGCGTGTCCGATACGGTCTCGGTGGTGTTGGCACGCCCGACGTAGAAGTAGGCGCCGCGCTGTTCGAGGTTCGGCAGCCGGATGCGCGCGTTGAAGCGCAGCCGCGACTCGAGGCTCTCGTCCTGACGCTTGAGGAATCCAAGGCTCAGCCGGCCGTCCTTCACCTCGCCGCCCTGCTCGAACGGCACGTCGCCGAACCAGCTGTCGACCTCGCGCGCCAGCCACTCGGTCGTCCACCGTACCGTGCGCCGCGTGCTCTCCAGCACGGTTTCATCGCCTGGCGGCTTCTGCGGCGAAGGCGCCTCGGGCGCGGCCTGCTTCGGCTCCTCCTTGGGTGTCTCGGTCGCCGGCTCCGCCGGCGGCGATTCGGTGGGTGGTAGTTCCGTCGATGCCGGTTCCGCCGGGGGGGGCCCGGTTGGCGGAGTTTCCGGTGGAGGTGGTTCGGCTGGAGGGGGCTCGGCCGGGGGCGGCTCGGCCGGAGATGTCTCCGGTGCCTTCCCGGCATCGGCCTTCTCTTTCGGCGGCTCGGGCACCTCCGCAGACGGCAGATCGACGTGCGCGGGCTCGCTCTCAGCGGCCGGCACGGTGGCCGAAGCGGTGGGCGCCTTGGGCGCGGTATTGCAAGCCGTCAGCGCGTACGCGACAGCCGCAATCATCACCACCCGTGCGCGTCGTCTCGCCACGACACCTGACCTTCAGTTCGCGATGCATTTTCTGGGAGCCGAACCCAATCGCGTCGAGACATCGCGGCGCACAACGTCGCGCACGCTGCATCGCGCTCGTGGTCATGGCAGAAGGACGAACCCGGCGCGTGCGCCGCGACGTCCGAACCTCAGTGTAAGCGGCTGCCTTCCCGGCACTCGGCCGAGAACCGGGTGGTTAAGCAACCCGCACGAGACGTGGCTCGGTGTGAAGGAAACCGGCAATGGTGTCGTTGATGCGGTCGGCGTGGGTCATCGGGCCCATGTGTCCGGCGCCCTCGAACTCGACCACCTGGACCTGCGGCAAAACGGGGATCAGCAGCTGCGCCACCGCCCGCGAGGAAGCCGGGGAGTCCTTGCCCAGCATGTAGAGGACAGGGACATTCAAGGCCGCAAACGCCGCGAGCGGCGTGGGTTCGTTGAACAATGCCTTGCCCCACGCGCGAACGTGGGTCACCGAATCGGCGATCGGCGCCCGCCGTGCCTCCGGCATCCGCTGCCAGGCCCCCTTGCCCATCCAGAAATCGATGAAGCGCTGCGCAGCGCGATCGCGATCGCCGGCGGCGAGTGCGGCGACTGAATCGGCCACCGTCTGGCGGATCCCGTCGGCCTCGTTGGGCGCGGGCGCGTCCGCATCGACGAGCGCGAACAGGGTGGGCTCATAGAGCACCAGCGCACGGACACGCCGGGGATGGGTGATCGCGGCTATCAGCGCCACGGCACCGCCGTACGAATGTCCGACCAGGACGAACGGATCGCCCGCGCGCGCAAACACGGGCTCGAGCAGGTCCACCTCGTCGCGCAAACGGACCGGCCGCTTGGCGCGCCATGCGGGGCTCTTTCCAGCTCCGTATCCATCCGCCGCGAGCACGTGGTACCCAGGCGCGAGCCTTTCGCTTAGCGCACGCCACTGGCCCGAGTGGCTGGCGTTCGAATGCAGGCAGACGACTCCCGGCCCGGAGCCTGCCTCGCGAAAGAACGGATTGGGTGCCTGCATCGAAGGACTCCGGCTACGCAGCGGGGCCGAAGGCGAGCGCGTATGGATTCATGTCGATCTCCCAATGTACTGCCGGCGGTAGTCGGCCAGCACCGCGTTATGAATGGCCTCCGCATGCACCGCGTCGAAGGCACGGCCGGCGATGCGCATGAAACACTCGGCATCGGACCCTGCCCGCAACTGCACGATCCTCGCCGCGGCATCCGGGCCCGCCTGGGCACTCGGGTCGTCGCCAACGGCACGTTCGAGCAGCGCGAACAGGTACGTGCGCCGTTGCAGCCGTGAGAACACGCACTGCTCCTCGGCCGAGAGGAACCGCAGCTGGCTCACGCTCGAGACGGTATCCGGCAGGATCTGGGCGGCGAGATCCGACCCGATTGTGCATTCCATTTCAGAGAAGCCTGTCGATGCTCTTGATGCGCGGGCGCGAGGTCTCGAATACCTGCAGATTGCTCGGGGCAACCCGGCGCCGTGTGATGGAGCTCGAACCGTCGCTCTCGGCGACGTACGAGCCGATCTCGCAGCGATCGATCCCCAGGTCGCGCAGCGTCGCCGCATCGAGGCGGGCCAGCAGGTCCTGCTCGGCGCGCCTGCGGCGGTAGTCCACCCAAGCGGTGATGAACCGGGCGACGACGCGGCCAAAGCGTTGCCACGTGCTCTCGCGAGCGGGAATCCGGACTGGACCCGGGTCGGCCGGCAAAACCACCTTGCCGGCCTCGCCAAAGCCGTTGGCGGCGGTGGCGCGTTTCGCCCATGCCTCGATCTGCGCCCGTGTGCGCGCCGTGGGTGCCGGCGGCGCAGAAGCGCTCGCATCGGGGATGAAGCGAGTGGTGCCTTTCGGTTCGAACAGTTGCGTAGTGTCGTGATGCATGGCCGTATCCCGGTGTTGCCTCCCATGGTCTATCGGAACGCAGGCACGGAAGCCGACACGACCACGAATTCTCCCGGCAGGCGATAGCCGTCGCCGCGCCGCCAGCGGGCGATCGCGTCGATGTAGCGCGCGCGCACGCGTGCCCGGACACGCTCGTCGAAGCGCGACCAGGCCAGCGCCACCGGGCCGCCGATGAACGCGGCGCTGCAGGCGGCGTCGGCATCGGCGTATTCCATGGTCGTAACGACGCGGTGGTGCTCGACCAATTCGAAGCGCGCGTCGGCGCAAAGGCGCGCCAGCGCGTCGCCGGCGCCAAGATGAAAGAACAGCGGACAGACGTCGCTCGCGACCTCTGCGTCGACGATCGGAAACAGCGCCGACCACGCGCAGCGCGTGCGCTCGCCCCACACCGCGAGCGCAATGCGGCCGCCGGGCCGCAGCACCCGCCGCATTTCGTGCAGCGCCCGCGCCGGATCGGGCATGAACATGAGGCCGAGCGCGCACGCGGCGACATCGAACGAAGCATCGGCCAGGTCGAGCCGCTCCGCGTCCATGCGCTGGAACGTGGCGTTCGAGAGATTCCTCGCTCTCGCCCGCCGGCGCGCGCCATCGACCATCCGGCTCGAAAGATCCACGCCGACCACCGCACCGTCAGGACCGACTGCCTCCGCTGCCCGCAGGGCGATCAGCCCGGTGCCGCAGGCGATGTCGAGCACGCGCTGACCCGGCACGACCGACGCGCACTGCATGAGTCGCGTGTGCGCCGCGGCGAGTTGCGCCTGCCACAGCGGCTCGTAGACGCGCGCCGCCAGGTCCCAGCCGTAGCGCTGAATGCGGCGCTGGACCCGCGCCTCCATCAACGGCGCGTGATGACGACTTCGAGGTACTCGCTCGGCGCGACCAGCGTTTCCGGACCGCGTCGATTCAGGCCCACCAGCAATTCGGTCAGGTCGCGCTCGAGCGCTGCCGACTTCTCGGGCGGCAGCGTCGCGAAGGCCTTGTGGATGGGGCCGTACCACGTGCGGAATACATCGATGAAATGCGCGGGCGAGCGGTAGCGGAAATTGAACACGCGTTCGGTCACCGCGATCGCGGCCGCGTCCGCGCCGAAGAGCGAATGCAGATGGGCTTTGGTGCCCCACAGCGCCGGCGGCTGCACGCCGGCGGGCGGAGGAACGTGGCGACCGAGGACCTTGAACATCTTTCCGACCAGGCTGTCCGGGGTCCAGTTGGCGAGGCCGATCTGGCCGCCCGAGCGGCAGACGCGCACCATCTCCGCGGCGGCGCGCGCATGATCGGGCGCGAACATCACGCCGAAAGTCGAGATCACGGCGTCGAAGCTGCCGTCGGCGAATGGCAGTTGTTCGACGTCGGCCACCTGGAACGCCACGTCGAGACGCTCGGCCCTGGCGCGTTCGCTGCCGCGGTCGAGCAGCGATCCGACGTAGTCGGTCGACGTGACCTGCGCGCCACGGCGCGCCGCGGCAAGCGTGGCATTGCCGTTGCCCGCGGCAACGTCGAGAACCCGTTCATCCCAGCGCAGGTCGCAAGCTTCGGCGAGTTGTTCGCCGACGATCTGCAGGGTGGTGCCGATCACGGAATAGTCGCCGGCTGCCCAAGCGACTTGTTGACGGCTCTTCACAGCGGTGAGGTCGTTCGGTGCGTTCACGGATGGGCTCCTGGTTGCGGTGCGTGTGCGGGACAAGAATGTGCCGCGTGCGGCCGGACGTGTCCTGCCAGCGCGTCGCCTTTGTCAGTCCGATCGTCCTCGACCGACGTGCGTCGTCGGGTGCGACTGGCAGCCCGTCCGGATTTGCTGCTCGTTCGTCCGACCCCGTGAATATCGGATTCGTCGCCCTTGGCCCGACGCGTCGGGAAGCCGACAATCCGGTTTCCGAACCCGGAACAACCCGTGCGGGCAACCTCACCCCAATTCGGAGGCAGAGCGATGGGCGCAAATGAACTCGCAGCGGCGCTCCAGCGCGCCGAGACGGTCTTTCGGCGCCGTCCCGAAACGGGACTGCACGACGACTTGCAGGCGACCTCGCGCTGGGAAGGCGGCACGCGGGTCGTGGCGAGTCATGCGAACGGGACGCAGATCACAAGCGACATGCCGTGCGAACTCGGCGGCACCGGGGATCGCATCACACCCGGCTGGTTGTTCCGCGCGGGGCTGGCTTCCTGTTCGGCAACTGCGATCGCGATGACGGCGGCCGCGCAAGGCATCGATCTGGCCTCGCTCGAAGTGCGGGTGGGAAGCCGTTCGGATGCGCGCGGCCTGCTCGGTATGAACGGCGTCGATGGAGAGCCGGTGTGCGCGGGGCCGCGGGACTACGAAGTGCGCGTCGGCATCGCGGCACACGGCGCCTCGCCCGAGCGGCTGCGCGCCCTGGTCGACGAGGGACTGCGCCGCTCGCCGATGCAGCAGGCGCTGAAGACGGCAATGCCGATCGCGCTGGTCGTGCACGTCGCGACCGAATAGCTGGCGCGATACGTATGGACGCCCTTTCCGAAACGTTGCGTGTCGTGCGCCTGGTGGGCGCGATCTTCATCAACGCACGCTTCAGTGCGCCGTGGTGCTACCAGTCGCCGAACGCCGACTCGATCGCGTCGGTCCTCGAACCCGGCGCCGATCGTGTCGTGATCTTTCACCTGATCACCGCCGGCGAGTGTTATGTCGAGATGGGCGACGGTGCGCCCACGCACCTGGTGGCAGGCGACGCCGTGCTGTTCCCACAGGGCGATGCGCATCGCATGACTTCGCAGCCCGGACTGCCGCCGGCCAAGGGCAGGTCGCTGGACGCGGTGCTCACGCGCCGGCCGCGCCATCTCGTCTTCGGCGGCGGCGGTGCGACGACCCGCCTGGTGTGCGGATACCTCGCGTGCGACACGCGCCTCGCGCGCATGCTTCTCGGCGGGCTGCCGTCGCTGCTGCGCGTGAACGTGCGAGGATCGAACGCAGGCGTCTGGCTCGAAGCCTCGCTGCGCTATGCGCTGGCCGAGGTTCGCTCGCCGAGGCCGGGCGGCGCCGGAGTCCTGGCCAAGCTCGCCGAGGTGCTTTTCATCGAGGTGCTGCGCCTCTACATGAACGAGCAGCACGAAGGCCGCACGGGCTGGCTTGCCGGCGTGAGCGATCGGATCGTCGGCGCGGCCCTGGCAGCCATGCACAAGAGTCCTGCGCAGGCCTGGACGGTCGAAGAGCTGGCGCGCACGGCGAACACGTCGAGATCGGTGCTCGCCGAACGCTTCCAGGGTCTCGTCGGCACCTCGCCGATGCAGTACCTCACGCAGTGGCGCATGCTGCTCGCCGCCAACCTGCTTTCCCGCAGCAACACGCCGCTTGCGCGCATCGCCGAAGACGTCGGCTACCAGACCGACACGGCCTTCAGCCGCGCGTTCAGGCGCGAGTTCGGCAAGCCGCCGGCGACCTGGCGTCGCAGCCAGACGTCGCGCGCGCAGGCCGGGTAGCAACGGGCCGCGCCGACTGGATCGATTCGCGTCGCGGGTCAACCCGTCACGCGCATCACGGCGTACATCGACGAGGCACCGAGCACCGCAAGTCCGGCCAGGTTCGGCGCCGCCGCCGATCCGGCGCGCGCGAGCGCACGCGGCAGGATGTCGGTCGCGCCGATGCAGAGCAGGACCCCGGCGAAAAAACCGAGATAGATGACCAGTGCTTCCGGCGGCGCGCTGAATGCGAACGAGGAGACGGCCGCTCCGAGGACCGGCGCAACCGCGTCCAGGCCGAGCAGTGCGAGCGCGCGTCGTGTCGGGTTGCCGTGCACGAGCACGACGCTCACGGTGTTCAGGCCGTCGCAGAAATCGTGCGCGATCACCGCGATTGCGACCGTGAAGCCGACGGGTTGCGAAACCTGGAACGCGAGCCCGATGCCGACGCCATCCATGAAGCTGTGCCCGATGAAGGCCGCAGCCGACAGGACGCCGACTGTGGGCCGCTGATGCCGGCGGCCTTCCGCGGCGCGAACGCCGCGAACCACCACGAGCCTCTCGATAGCGTGAAACAACAGGAACCCCGCGGCGAGGGCGATCATGGCGCCGCGACCGCTCCCGCCCAGCCGGCGCGCGAGTGCGAAGCTCTCCGGTAGAAGGTCGAACGAGACGATTCCGAGCAGCACCCCGGCGGCGAAGCCGAGCACGAGCGGCAGGTGCGCGCGCAGTCGGAGCGCGCAAAGCCCGCCCGCCGTCGTCGAGAACAACGTGATAAGCGACACGAGGACGGCGTTCATGGCCTTGCGGGCGATCGAGGCGCTGCGTTATTCGCTGACGGCGACGCCGGACCCGCCCATTTCCTTCGGCAAGTCCTTCAGCTTCGGCAGCCCGTCGTGGATGCGCAGTTTCGATTCCTGATAGTTGACATGGACACCCGCCTTGTGGGGAAAGTCGGGCAGCACCCCGGCGTACACGTCGATCAGGCCCCAATGAGGATGGGCGGTGAAGAGGTGGCCGCCGCAGGACTTGCACCACTTGCGATCGCTGCGCGGGGTCTTGTTGTACGTGCCGATGTTGTCCGCGCCGCGTGTGACTTGCAGGGCTTCGGGCTTCCAGAGGCTGAAGGCATTGACGGGCCCTGCCGACCAGTGCCGGCACGAGTCGCAGTGGCAGTAACCCATCGCAGCGGGCTCGCCGCTGACGGTGAACTGGACCGCCCCGCAGAAACAGCTGCCCTGGTAGGCCTGCGCGGTGTGCGTGTGATGCGTGGTGCGTCTGTCGCTTACGACTGTCATGCTGCCGATTCCTTTCGGTTGAGATCGCCAATCGCCGCGGCGCGTGTACGCGAGACGAAACGAAACAGCGTGCTCGCCGCCGCAGGGGAGAAGTCGTTTGCGAGCTGCTGGCCGATCGCATGTCGGCAGCTCGTCCTTGGCAACGCGTCCGGATTTACTGCCGGCTCGTCCGGCCTGGTTGAGATCGGAATTCGTGCCGCTTGAACGACACGGCATGATGCGGCGACCTCCGATCGCAGGGCGCCTGCGCGCGTCACCCGGCGAGCGCCTCGCCCGAGCCGCCCATTTCCTTCGGCACGTCTCTCAGCTTCGGCAAACCATCGTGCATGGGCAGCCTCGTCTCCTGATAGGTAACGTGGACCGCGGCCTCGTACGGGAAGTCGGGGATGACCGCGGCATGGACATCGATGAGTCCCCAGCCGGGATGCGCGGTGAAGAGGTGGCCGCCGCTGGACTTGCACCCCTTGCGATCGCTGCGCCGCGTCCTGTTGTAGGTGCCGATGTTGTCCGCGCCGCGCGTGATGCACACGGCTTCGGGCTTCCACAACGTGAACGCATTAACAGGCGCCGCCGACCAACCGCCGCAGGGATCGGAATGGCAGCCCATCACGGCAGGCGCGCCGCTGATGGTGAATTGAACCGCGCCGCGTGGCGCAGGACTGCGCCGTAGGCGCGGGTCGCACGCAGGAGGAGTTCACGACGTCTTCGGTCGGGCCGGAATGCCGAGGCCTCTTATGAACGCAGGGCGGCTTACGAATTCCTCCAGCGCGCGCGTGACGTTCGGATAAGCGCCGATGCCGACCAGGTCGCCGGCACCGTAGAACCCGATCAGGTTGCGCACCCATGGAAAGATGGCGATGTCGGCGATGGTGTACTCGTCCCCCATCATCCAGGTGCGGTCGGCGAGCCGGCCGTTGAGCACGGCGAGCAGGCGCTTTGCCTCGCCGACATAGCGGTCGCGCGGCCGCTTGTCTTCGTATTCCCTGCCGGCGAATTTGTGGAAGAACCCGACCTGGCCGAACATCGGCCCGATGCCGGCCATCTGGAACATCAGCCACTGGATCGTCTCGTAGCGGCGTGCCGGGTCCCGCGGAATGAGCTGGCCGGTCTTCTCGGCGAGATAGAGCAGGATCGCCCCCGATTCGAACAGCGCAAGCGGCTTGCCGCCGGGCCCGCCCGGATCGAGGATCGCCGGGATCTTGCCGTAGGGATTCAGCGACAGGAACTCCACCGAGACTTGATCCTTGGTATCGAAGCTCACGAGATGCGGTTCGTAGGGCAGCTCCGTCTCCTCGAGCATGGTCGAGATCTTGACGCCGTTCGGCGTGGGAAGCGAATAGAGTTGCAGGCGGCTCGGATCCCTGGCGGGCCACTTCGTCGTGATGGGAAATGCGGAGAGGTCGGTCAAGGCGGTTCCTTCGTCGCGAGCGCGGCGCGCTTGGCGCCCTATTCTGACCCACTGCGCAAGCGGACGTTTCACCGTGCGAGGACGGCGTCCGTCGATGCGGTCGTGTACCTATGGATACGCAGGACTCAGAGCGCGAGCGCCTGGCGCCTGCGGCTCCCGTGTGAGGATTCACGCAGGTTCGCTATTGCTTTAATGCGCAGAATGTCTACCATGCGCATGCAGCAGTCCCTCAGATCTCACGCGAAGGAGTTTCCACGTGTACGCACCGACGACGCTCAATTGCTCGGGCTCGGCCGCCATCGTGTGGACCCTGGCGTCGCGCACCCAGCATCTGACAACCCGGGAGACGCGTCTGATCTGACGCCTCGCCGTCCCGCACGCGGGCCCGGGTTGCAGTGATGCACCCGGGCTTTTTGTTTTCAGTCCACCTTTTTAAACGTGAGCGCCGCAACGACGCGGCGCAAGGGAGGTGTCATGCGAGTAACCATCGATCTGCCCAAGCGAAAGAAACCGGGAGCCCTCGTTGCGGGGCCGTGAAACCGACCCGCCTGGCTGGATGCGGCGCGAATCGAAACCAAGGTGATCGAAATGTTGCAGGTCCTGAGTTCTGTTTTCGTTTTCGCCGCGGTCGCATTCGCGGTGGTGAAGTACGCCAGCTCCGCGTACGTGCTCTATCTCGAGGCGACGCGTTCAGCTGCGCGCCTGGTCCCGGCGCGTCGCGTCTTGCGTGCCGTGTTGCTGAGGGCTGCGGTGCGTGCAGTGAAGCTGGCAGCGCGCCTGGAGCGGGCCGAAGTGCTGGCGGAAAAGGAAGTCGTCCGCCTTGCGCTCCGGCGGTATGCGCCCGAGCGCCGGGTCGGTGTCGGGCTCGTCGAGACGGTGGTCTGGTTCGCTGTTGCTGCGTACTTCGTCGCCGGCCTGGTCGGCGTCTTTGCCGGGTAGGCGGCCATGGCGCCCGCGCCCTTCCTCGAAGTGCGGCAGGCGTGTCGCGCGAGTCGCGACACGCCTCGCCGTTGCGCAAGAATGTGCCCAGGGGCGATTTGCGCATCGCAGCTATCATCCCCCGCCACTGTCGCTGTCCCGGGCGAATGCCGCGCGAAGCGCGGGGTCTGAATGTCCGCAGCACCGAGATCCCGCGTCGCTGCGCTCGCACGGGCGACACGCTGCACGCCGACCATGAGCGGACCCGATGAATTCTTCTGACGATGTCGAAAAGATCCTCGACCGCTACAGCAGCGGATCGATCAAGTTCTCGGGCGGCGAGGATGCCCTGTACGAACGTCACCTGACGTTCGATCACGTCGTTTCGATCGCAAGCGCGACCACTCGCGACAAGTTCGAGGCGATCGCGCGTTCGATTCGCGACGTGCTGTCGCCGCGCTGGCTCAAGACCGAACAGACCTACGGGGCACGCAACGTCAAGCGCGTGTACTACGTGTCGCTCGAGTTCCTGATGGGACGCGCGCTCGCCAACAACATCACGAACATGCTGCTGGACCCCATCATCGGTCCCCTTTGCAAGAAGCACGCCATCGATCCGTTGGCCATCACCGTCGAGGAGCCCGATGCCGGGCTCGGCAACGGCGGGCTGGGCCGGCTCGCCGCATGCTTTCTCGATTCGATGGCGACGCTCGGCATTCCCGGAATGGGTTCGGGGCTGCGCTACGAATACGGCATCTTCAGGCAGACGATGCGCGACGGGTGGCAGCACGAGATGCCCGACTACTGGCTCGCGCGGCCGGACCCGTGGGAGGTGCCGCGGCCGAACGAATCGGTCGAAGTGCACCTTGCCTGCTCGTTCAAGATTCAAAACGGATCCCTGCAGCCGGTGCTGGGGCGTCCTTCGACGTTGATCGGCATTCCGCACGACCGGCCGGTGATCGGCTATGGCGGCCGCACGATCAACACGCTGCGTTTGTGGTCGGCGGCTTCGCCGCACTATTTCGACTTCCAGCAGTTCAGCGGCGGCGACTTCGTCGGCGCTCTCGGCGAGACGCTCGGGGCCCAGACGCTCACGCGCGTGCTGTATCCGGACGACTCGACGGCGCAAGGCAAGGGGTTGCGCTTCCTGCAGCAATATTTCCTGGTCGCCTGCACGCTCGCCGATGCGATCCGCCGCTTCCGTGCGGCCGGCAACGCGTGGTCCGCCCTCCCCGACAAGGTGGCGTTGCAGCTCAACGACACGCACCCGACGCTCGCGGTGCCCGAGCTGATGCGCATCCTGCTCGACGATGCAAAGCTCGGTTGGGACGAAGCGTGGGATCTCACGCGACGCACGCTCGCGTACACGAATCACACGCTGCTCCCGGAGGCGCTGGAGAAGTGGCCGCTGCCCTGGTTCGAAACCCTGCTGCCGCGCCACCTCGAGATCGTCTACGAAATCAACCGCCGCTTCCTCGACGACGTGCGCGGCCGCTTCCCCGGCGACGACGACCGGGTCGCGCGGGTCAGCCTGGTCGAGGAGGGCGAGCCGAAGAAGATCCGCATGGCGAACCTGGCGATAGTCGGCTCGCACAGCACCAACGGCGTGGCGGCGATCCATACGGAGCTGCTGCGCAGGAACGTGGTGCCCGATTTTGCCGAGATGTTTCCCGAGCGGTTCAACAACAAGACCAACGGCGTCACGCAACGGCGCTTCCTGCTGCTTGCGAATCCGGCGCTCGCCAAAACCATCACCGATGCCATCGGCGACGGCTGGGTCACCGACCTCGCCCGGCTCGTGCGACTCAAGCCGCTGGCCGGCGACAGCACGTTCCGGGTCCAGGTGCGCGCCGCCAAGCTGGCCGCCAAGGCGCGGTTTGCCGACTGGCTGAAGTCATCGACCGGTCAGGTGGTCGATTCACAGTCGCTGTTCGACACCCAGATCAAGCGCATCCACGAATACAAGCGCCAGCTGCTCAATGCGCTCCACATCGTCGTGCTTTACCAGCGCCTGCGCGAAAACCCCGGCCTCGCCACGACGCCGCGCACGTTCTTCTTCGGCGGCAAGGCCGCGCCCGCGTACCGGTTCGCGAAGCTCGTCATCAAGTTCATCAACAACCTCGCCGGGACCATCGACGGCGACGCCGCGGTGCGCGGCCGGCTCAAGGTGGTGTTCGTGCCCGATTATTGCGTCTCGGTCGCCGAGCGCCTGATTCCGGCCAGCGATGTTTCCGAGCAGATCTCGACCGCGGGCTACGAAGCGAGCGGCACCAGCAACATGAAGTTCATGATGAACGGGGCGCTCACGATCGGCACGCACGACGGGGCGACCATCGAGATGGCCGCGCAAGCCGGCGCGGAGAACTTCTTCCTCTTCGGCCTGACCGCCGAGGAAGTGGCGCGCAACCGCGGGCACTACCAGCCGCAATGGCACTACGAGAACGATCCCGAGACGCGCGCGGCGCTCGACCTGATCGCGAGCGATCATTTCAGCCGGTACGAACCGGGCGTGCTGACGCCGATTCTCGACGCGTTGCTGCGCCAGGGCGACTACTACATGCACCTCGCCGATCTCAAGAGCTACACCGAGGCGCACGTGCGCGTGGGAGAGCTGTACGCGAACCCCGAGGAGTGGACGCGCAAGGCGATCCTGAACATCGCGGCTGCGGGAAAATTCTCGAGCGACAGGACCATCGCGGAGTACGCGCACGACATCTGGCGCGTCCAGCCGTGCCCGATCGAATAGGCATCACCGACAGAGGACGAAATGACCGGCAGCGGCAAGTACGAACAGCTATTGGAGCAGTGCAAGCAACTCGCGCCCATCCCCACGGCCGTGGTGCATCCGTGCGAGGCCTCGGCGCTAGAAGGGGCGCTCGACGCGAAGCGCCTCGGCCTGATCGCACCGATCCTGGTCGGCCCCGCCGCGAAGATCGCGAGCGTGGCCAAGCAGGCCGGGCTCGATCTGACCGGCGAGAGGATCGTCGACGTTCCACACAGTCATGCCGCCGCGGAGAAGGCGGTTGCACTCGTGCGATCCGGCGAAGCGGAACTGCTGATGAAGGGCAGCCTGCACACCGACGAGCTGATGTCGGCCGTGGTTTCGCGGGAGTCGGGCCTGCGCACGAGCCGGCGCGTGAGTCACGTCTTCATCATGGACGTTCCGACCTACCACAAGGTGCTGATCGTCACCGACGCGGCGATCAACATCGCGCCGGGTCTGGAAGACAAGGCCGACATCTGCCAGAACGCCATCGATCTCGCCCACACGATGGGCTTGGAGCGCCCCAAAGTCGCCATCCTGTCGGCGGTCGAGACGGTCACGTCCAAGATTCCGTCGACGATCGACGCCGCTGCGTTGTGCAAGATGGCCGAACGCGGTCAGATCACGGGCGGACTGCTGGACGGCCCGCTGGCGTTCGACAACGCCATCAGCCGCGAGGCGGCCGTCACCAAGGGCATCACGTCGGAAGTGGCGGGCGACCCGGACATACTGCTCGTACCGGACCTCGAGGCCGGCAACATCCTCGCCAAGCAGCTCAACTTCCTCGCCAACGCCGACAGCGCCGGACTGGTGCTCGGGGCACGCGTGCCGATCATTCTCACCAGTCGCGCCGACAGCGTGCGCTCCCGCATCGCCAGTTGCGCCGTCGGGATGATGGCGGCGCACAAGCGGCGCCAGGCAACGTAGACGACCACCTTCGACTGTGCATCCCAGGAGAATCCACCGATGAGCGGCGTTTCGGTCGTCACGGTCAACGCGGGCTCGTCCAGCCTGAAGTTCTGCCGCTACCGCCTCCAGGCCGACGGCTCGTTGCAAGCCGACGCGCGCGGCCAGATCGAAGGGATCGGCGTCTCGCCGCACATGACCGTGCGTGACGGCGCGAACCAGTCGCTCGTCGAGCGCGATCTGAACCGTGCCGACGTGCGCGATGCGGGCGCTGCGGTGCGCGCAATCGCCAACTGGCTGAAATCGCATTTCCAGGACCGCGCCGCGGCGGTCGGCCACCGCTTCGTGCACGGCGGCGCCGACTACGCGGCCCCGGTGGTGGTCGACGACGCGGCCCTGCGGCGCCTGCGCGACTTCATTCCGCTGGCGCCGCTGCACCAGCCTTTCAACATCGCGGCGGTCGAGGCCACCACCCAATACCTGCCCGGGGTGCCGCAGGTGGCCTGCTTCGACACCGCGTTCCACAGCGGTCACGCCGAAGTGGCGCGGCTGATTCCGCTGCCGTGGGACATCTATCAGTCCGGCGTTCGCCGCTACGGCTTTCATGGACTTTCGTACGAGTACATCGCCTCCGCGCTGCCGCGCGTCGCATCGGAGATCGCCGGCGGGCGTGTCATCGTCGCGCACCTCGGCAGCGGCGCCAGCCTGTGCGCGCTGCATCAGCGGCGCAGCGTCGATTCGACCCTCGGCTTCACTGCGCTGGACGGGCTGTGCATGGGCACCCGGCCCGGCGCGGTCGATCCCGGTGCGATCCTCTACCTGTTCCAGGAGCTCGGCCTTTCCGTCAAGGATGTGGAAGGCATGCTGTACAAGCAGTCGGGCCTGCTCGGGATCTCGGGGATCAGCAACGACATGCGCGTGCTGCTCGCCAGCAAGGAGCCCCGCGCGCGACTCGCGATCGAGTTTTTCGTCTACCGGATCGCCAAGGAGATCGGCGCGCTTTCGGCCTCGCTCGGTGGCGTCGACGGGATCGTATTCACCGCGGGTATCGGCGAACGATCGGCCGACATTCGGGGTCTTGTCTGCGAAGCGTGTGCCTGGCTCGGCGTGCGGCTCGATCGCGAAGCCAACGCTCGCCACGGCCCGCGTCTTTCGACGCCGGACAGCAAGGTTTCCGCCTGGACGATTCCGACCGACGAAGAACTGATGATCGCCACGCATACGTGCAGTCTGCTGGGCCTGACGGCGGGCTGAAAACTCAATGACGCCAAGACCTACGACCCTGCGCGGCCGCGTGGCCATGATGCTCGTCGCTCACCACTCGTCGGCGTTGCCGCCGCCGAAGTAGGCCTGGGGCCTCCTAGCGGCCGGCGAGCCGATCGCGCAGCACCCGGTGCTGGATCTTGCCGGTCGCCGTGCGCGGCATCTCCTCCTCGCGGATGAAGGTCAGCGACCGCGGCCGCTTGTAACCCGCGATGCGCGCCCGGCACCAGTCCAGCAGCTGCTCCTCGTTCAGCGTCGTGGCGTCGCGCAGGACGACGACGGCGTGCACGGCCTCGCCCCATTTCTCGTGCGGCACGCCGATCACCGCGACGTCCTTGACAAGCGGATGCTGCGCGATCATGGCCTCGACTTCCGACGGGTAGACGTTCTCGCCGCCGCTGATGATCATGTTGCTCTTGCGATCGACCAGGTAGTAAAAGCCCTGTTCGTCGCGCCGTGCCATGTCGCCCACCGAACAGTACGGTCCGCGGAAGGCCTCGGCGGTTTTCTCGGGCAGGTTCCAGTAGCCATCGAAGACGAACGGGGTGTGCGAGAACAGCTCGCCCGTCTCGCCTTCCGCGACCTCGTTGCCGGCTGCGTCGAGCAATCGCGTCCGGCCGTTGCCGGTCCACTCGCGTCCGATCGAGCCGAGGTGGGTGAGCTGCTCATCGGGTCGCAACAGCGTCACCCAGCCCGCTTCCGTCGAACCGTACAGCTCGAACAGCTCGGAATTGTGGAAGTACTCCAAGATCGCGAGCTTGGTGTCGCGGCGCGCGGGCGCCGACGAGATCAGCAGCTTGCGCACCTTAGACATGTCGCGGCTCGCTTTCACGGCCGCGGGCAGGCCGAGCATCATGATGTAGTGCGTCGGCACCAGCGAGGTGAACGCCGCGCCCTGCCCGGCGAGCGTGCCGAGCATGTGCTCGGGATCGAAGCTCTTGCGGTCGTAGATCGAGCAGGTGCCGCCGATGGCGGCGAACGCGCACGCAAAAAAAAGCGAGTTCGCATGGCACATCGGCATCACGAGCAGCCCGGTGTCGTCGCGCGCGAAGCCCATGTCGTACGCGGTCACGAGGCCGATCAACGACTGGCTGCCATGGCTGCGTATCGCGCCCTTCGGCTTGCCGGTCGTGCCCGACGTGTACATGAACGCCCACGGGTCCGCCGGCGTCACGTCGACGTCGGGGTCGTAGCCCTGCCCGGCGGAGATCAATGACTCGTAGGCCTGATACCCCGCGGGAATCGGTGCCGGACCGAAGTGGACGTAGCGCTGCGGCGCGATCGCGAGATCGGCGCGGATCGCTTCGACGCGATCGAGCAGTTCGTCCTGGACGATGAAAGCGCGCGCCCCGCAGTCTTCGGCGATGTAGCGGATCTCGTGCGCCACGAGGCGGAAGTTGACCGGAACCGCGACCAGCCCGGCCCTGCCCAGCGCGATGTAGATCTCCATCCACTCGACGCAGTTGTACGCCAGGATGGCGACGCGGTCGCCCTTGCGCAGGCCCAGGCCGAGCAGTGCGTTCGCGAGTCGATTGGAGCGCTCGTGCAAATGGCGATAGGTCAGCGCGCGGCGCGAGTCGCGTGCGGCCGGCTTCTCGGGCCGCAGGCGCGCGTAGGTGGCGACGGATCGCGGGATCGTTTGCAGGCGGAGCATGGTCAGTGGATGTGGTCATCCCGAGCAGTGCGCTGTGCTCCTCGGGATGACTCGTGCGCGATCGCAGAGGTCACAGGCCGCGCCGTTTGCGTTCGGCGTCGTCCCAGGTCGTGAGCGCCTGATAGTCGGGCACCCAGCCCAGGCCTTTGCCGGCGTCCGAGGACAGCGCGTCGCGAGTGACGACGACGTCGAGCAACGCCGGCGCGTGCGCGAAGGCGCGCTCGAGCGCGGCCGGGAGTTGGGCGGGATCGGTCACCCGTTCGCCGTGCAGGCCGAACGCGCGCGCCATCTGCGCATAGTCCGAATACGCGAGCGTCGTGCCGACGACCCGGCCAGCGTAGTTCATCTCCTGGTCCAGCCGTTCGATGTTCCATGCAGCGTTGTTGGCGATGATGAACACCGCGCCGGCGTCATGACGCTTGGCGGAGTCGATTTCCATGGCGTTGATGCCGAACGCCCCGTCGCCCGAAATCACGGCCACCTGCCTGCCCGGACACGCGAGCGCGGCCGCGATGCCAAACGGGATGCCGACGCCGAGGCAGCCGAATGCACCCGCATCGAGGTACGTACTCGGTGCCAGGCCCATGCGGGCGAAACTCAGGATGTCGCCGCCGTCGGCGATCGCGATCGCGTCCGGCGCGAGCACCGTCTTCAGGGCCGCGAAGATGCGGTTCGGATGCATGTGGCCATCCTTGCCGGCCGGGGCGGTGGCGAGTGTCGCCGCGTACTTCGACGACCGGCGCTCGTGCTCGGCCCGAAGCGTTTCGATCCATGCGCGGTCGGCCGCGGATCGGTTTCTTTCGAGAACCCTGGTCAGTGCACCCAGCGCCGCCGCGGCGTCGGCGAGAATTTCAACCTCGCCTCGCCGGTTGTCGCGCAGCTCCTCGGCGTTGTCGGCAATGCGGACAAAACGCGCGTCGGGAAACACCACCGGCGACCCGTAGCCGACCTGGTAGTCGAGCTTGCGCCCGATCACGAGCACGAGGTCCGCCTCCTGCATCGCGCGTGCGCGCACGGCGCCGACCACCGAAGGATGTTCCGGCGGCAACAGGCCGCGGCTTTCCTGTGTGTCGAGGTACGCGGCGTGCGTGGTTTCGAGAAAGCGGGCCAGTTCGACGCCGGCGTTCCGGGCCCCGCGGCCGGTGATCACGAGCGGGCGCCTGGCCGCCGCGATGATCGCTGCCGCGCGAGCGATCTCTTCCGGATCCGCCACCAACCGGCGTTGTGCCTTCGGCCGCAGGTATTCCTCGAGCACGAGATTCGGATGCACGGTTTCACGCAGGACATCGGTCGGGATTTCGAGATAGACCGGCCCGGGGACGCCACCGTCTCCCAGCGCAATGCTGACTGCCTTGTCGAGGTCGCGCAGCAGGTTGTCCGCGACGCGCAGCGTGCGCGACTGGCGCGTGATGGGCTGCATGATCTCGGTGTGCGGCACGCCTTGCAGCGGGCCGAGATCGTCCTGCGGGCGCGGTGCGCATCCGCCGATCAGCAACAGCGGCACGCGTTCGAGGAAGGCGTTGGCGATCGCCGTCACGCAGTTGGTGACTCCCGGCCCGGCGGTGACCATCGTCACGCCGAGTTGCCCCGTCAGGACGTTGTGCGCGTGGGCCATGTGGACCGCGGCGCCCTCGTCGCGCACGTCGATGATGCGGATGCCGAGTTGGGCGCAGTGATCCCACATCGGCTGGATGTGGCCGCCCTGTAACCCGAAAATGCGGTCGACGTGGCGAGCGACGAGGAAGTCGGCGACAAGGCGGGCGACGGGTTTCGGCGTTGCGGCCATCTCTCCTCCGGCTCGTGCGTGGCGATCCGGGTATTTTGCACACGCGGCGCGACCGAGTGGGTACAGTGCCGCCTCCGGCCGTAGCGGCCCGGCAACCGCATGACCGAGACCGACGCCCGCAACGTACTGCTCATCCGCGCGTTCGAGACCGTACCCTCGCCCGCATGGAGCGCGGACGATGCAGACCGGGCAACCGCCGAGGCGCGGCGCATGGAAGGCGAACACGCATCCTTCGAGCGGTTCGTCGTCCGGCGGGCCGACGCCGCGCGTTTCCAGCTCGAGCGTCGCGAGACAGGGGTGGCGGCGGCGCTGGCGGCGCTTACGCCGCATGCCTGGCTCGGCTGGTTCGTGGTCCTGGTCGCGTTTGCGCTTGGCGTGGCCGGAGACAGGATCGGCCCGAGCGACCGCATCAACATCCTCGCGCCGCCGCTGCTCGCGGTACTGGTGTGGAATCTCGCGGTGTACCTCGTCCTGCTCCTGCAGTCGGCCGTCGCGCGGCGCGCGGATCGGGCGCCAGGGCCGCTGCGCGCGCTGTTCCTTCGCATCGCGGCGTTCCTTCGGCGCGCGGCGGGTCGCGCCGCCGCCAGCCGGCCGCTCGGCCGGTTCGTCGGCGACTGGGTGGGCGCGAGCGGCGCGATCCAGGGTGCGCGGGTCGCATTCGTGCTGCACGCAGGCGCGGCCGCGCTCGTCGTCGGCGCATTGCTTTCGCTGTACCTGCGTGGCATCGCGTACGAGTATCGGGCCGGCTGGGACAGCACGTTCCTCACGCCGCGCGCAGTGCATCGCCTGCTCGAGTTCGTGCTCGGCCCGGCTGCGCGCGTGAGCAGCATTGCGCTGCCGGACGTGGATCATCTCGCGCAGCTGCGATTCTCGGCGGGCTCGGGCGAGAACGCCGCGCGCTGGATCCACCTCTACGCGCTGACGACCGGCCTCGTCATCGTGCTGCCGCGCACGTTGCTCGCCACGTTCGCTGCCTGGCGCGTCCGGTCGCTCGCGCAACTGTTTCCGCTGACACTCGACGACGACTATTTCGTGCGCTTGCGACGCATGTTTTCCGGCGCAACGATCGACGCCGTGGTGCTCCCGTACAGCTTCACCATCGCCGATACGGCAAAGCCCGCGCTGCAGACGACCCTCGACCGCATCCTCGGGCCGCCGGTTTCACTCGTGCTCGCGGCTCCGCTGCCCCAGGGTGCCGAGGACGATCTCCAGCCCTGGCTCGGCGCGGAGCAGGCCCGCGTCGTCGTCGCGCTGTTCGCCCTCACCGCGACGCCGGAGAGCGAAACGCACGGCGCTTTCGTGCGCGCGCTCGCGGCGCACCGGGTGACCACCCGGCTGATCGTGCTGGTCGACGAAAGCGATTTCCGCCGCCGCTTCACGGGCGCCGACGGCATACGCAGGGTGGAAGAGCGCCGCAGCGCCTGGCAGCGCGTGCTCGGCGACGTGAACGCCGAGCCGGTGTTCGTCGATCTTGCGCCGACGACGTGACGGCCGAAACGATCGCGCTCAGCCTCGTCTCGCACACCAACGTGGGCAAGACGACGCTTGCGCGCACGCTGCTCAGGCGCGACATCGGCGAAGTGCGCGACCAAGCGCACGTGACGCAGGAGGCCGAGCGGCACGCGCTGATCGAGTCCGCCGCGGGGGACCAGCTCGAGCTATGGGACACGCCGGGGCTCGGCGACAGCGTGCGACTAGCACGCCGGATCGAACAGGCTGGCAACCCGGTCGGCTGGTTCCTGAACCAAATCTGGGACCGGTTCCGCGACCGCGCCGCCTGGTCGAGCCAGCGCGCGCTGCGCAACGTGCTCGAGCAGGCCGATGCCGTGCTCTATCTTGTCAACGCGTCCGAGTCGCCCGAGGATGTCGCTTATCTCGACGCCGAGTTGCGCGTGCTCGCCCTGCTGCAGAGGCCCGTGATCGTGCTGCTGAACCAGATGGGGCCGCCGCGCCCGGCTGTGCTGGAGGCAGCGGAGATCGAGCGCTGGCGCCAGCGGACCGCCTCGGCGTCTTGCGTGCGCCGCGTACTCGCTTTCGATGCGTTCGCCCGCTGCTGGGTGCTGGAAGATTCCCTGCTGCAGGCGGTGAGCGGCGCGCTGGCCGAGCAGCGCCAGGCAGGCTTCGCGCGGCTGCGCGACGCGTGGCGGCAGCGCGGACTCGAAACATGGCGCGCGTCGATGCACGTGCTCGCGGAACAGATCGCTCGGGCCGCGCTCGATCGCGAAGCCATGCCTGGCGCCGGCTGGACCGGGCGCTTGAAGGAGATCGGCGCCGCGTTGGGCCTGCGCCGCGAAGGTTCGCTCACGCCGCGCGAACTCGCGATGCAGGCGCTCGCCGAGCGGCTCGACATCGACATTCGGGCGTCGACCGATCGCCTGATCGCCTTGCACGGCCTCGAGGGCCAGGCCGCCGGCGTGGTGTTGACGCGTCTGGCCGAGCACTACGCGGTGCGCGAGCCGTTGAGCGAAAGCAAGGCGGCCATGCTTGGAGGCATCCTCACCGGAGCGCTGGCGGGATTGAAGGCGGACATCGCCAGCGGCGGGCTGACGATGGGAGGCGGCCTGCTTGCAGGCGGCGTACTCGGTGCCCTCGGCGCGGCCGGCATCGCGCGCGGCTACAACCTGATCCGCGGCGTCGGCGAGCCGACCCTCGCCTGGGCGCCGGTGGTGCTGGCGGAACTGGCGCGGTCGGCGCTGCTGCGCTACCTCGCGGTGGCCCACTACGGACGCGGGCGCGGCAAGTGGAGCGAATCCGAGCATCCGGGGTTCTGGGGCGACATGGCGGGCAGCGTGATCGAGCGCACCGGCGCGGAACTGGAACGCGCGTGGAAGGAAGGCAAACCTGATGCGCTGGTCGCTGCGCTCGAGGCGTGGCTGACCCATGCCACGGCGATCTTGCTCACGGAGCTATATCCGGACTCGCGGCAGCTTCTCGAACCCGGCCCCGCGTTGCGGAGCGAAGCGGACTAGCACCGCGCGGTCAAGGGCGATCGTTGCGCAGGTGCGCGTCGATCGCCGCCGCGTCGAGCTGGGACAGATCCTTCGCGAGTTCGAACTCGACCAGCTTGCCGGTTTCGCGCCCGCACTTGTCGCGCAACAACCCGAGGAAACGTGGGGGCGCGACCAGGCAAAGTCGATCGAAGCGTCGCTCGATCCGCCCCTGCTCGATGCGCTCGGCGAGCCGCTTGGCGAAGATCTCGACCTCGTGCAGGACCGGGTCCGAGCGTGGTTCGGTCTTGCCCTGGCGCCCGCCGACACCCGCGTACGTGCGGCCGCCGGCATCGGCAAGCAGATCGTGGCTGTGCGCGCGGCCCGCGGGGTTGGTGAGGTCCTCGATCTCGCGCAGGCCGCGCCCGAGAGCGCGTGTTTCGAAGATCCGGGCGCGGCATGCATCTGCCACGACGACCCATTTTGTCGCCATCCACTCCTCCCGTCCCGGGTCGATCCGGGCCGACCTTCCCGTCTCTGCCCGGATCGTACGACACGAGGGCCCGCCGCGGCCCCGCGCGGAGCCGCGAGGCCTTCATTAGGTCATCGAGGTTACGCGGGTGCTTCGGGATAAAGGCCGCGGATACGGCCGAACAGGCGGGTCAACCCCAAGATTGCATCGATATGCGGCGTCGGCACGCCGGTGCGGCGACCGAGCTCGTGCACGACGGTGACGATGCCATCGAGTTCGAGTGTCCGGCCCGCTTCGACATCCTGCAGCATCGACGTCTTGAACGCTCCGAGCTTGCGCGTGATGAGGTGGCGTTCTTCCGGTGTCTGGGAGATCGCGCAGCCGATGCGCGCGCCGATGGCGGACGCCTCGGCCATCGCCGACGTGCAGAGCGTGCGCACGAGCGCGTCGTCGAGCACGCGGTCCGCCGTCGCGCCGGTGAGGGCGGAGATCGGGTTCATGGTCATGTTGCCCCAGAGCTTGTACCAGATGTCGCGGCGGATGCTCGGCGAGAGCGTGACTTCGAAGCCCGCGTCGCCGAGCAGGTCGCCGATGCGCCGCACGCGTTCGGATGCCTTCCCTTCGATCTCGCCGCCTGGCTCGCCGATGATCAGGCCGTTGCCCATCTTGTGCTGGACGAGGCCCGGCGCCGGTACCGCCGCGCTCAGGTGGACGACGCAGCCCACGATGCGGCCCAGCTCGATCGCCTGCGCGATACGACCGCCCGGGTCCACGCTCTCCAGCGGGGCATTGCCGAGCGCATGAACGCCGAAACCGAACCACCATGGCACGCCGTTCATCGCGGGCAGGACCACGGTCCTGGCTCCGAGCAGCGGCCCGATGGCCTGCGCGACCGCGGCGAGCGCGGGCCCCTTGACGGCAACGATCACGAGATCCTGCGCACCGAGGTCGCGCGCGTCATCCGACGCATGGACCGGCTTCTGGATCGACGTGTCGCCCATGCGCAGCCGCCAGCCGTGTTCGCGCAGCGCGGCGAGCGTCGCGCCGCGCGCCAGCGCGCTGACCTGCGCTTCCCCCGCGGCGGCGAGACGCGCGCCGATGATGCCACCGATCGCGCCGGCGCCGACGATGCAGATCTTCATTGCGCGTGCCGCTCCAGTACCGGCGTCGTGTCCACGTCGGGCGCCGGTGCGTGCCCGAGCGCGCCGAGCAGCGTGTCGAGCACGTCGTAGACGTGGGTGAGCGCATCGACGCCGACGGTCTCCTCGATGCGGGCATATTGCGCGTCGATGGCGGGAAACATGCGCCGGCCCAGCTGGCGGCTGCGCGCGGTCACGGAGACTTTCAGCCGGCGCTGGTCGTCCTCCATGCGCCGGCGCTCGACCAGGCCGGCTTCTTCCATGCGCATCAGGACGCCGGTGATGCTGGGGCTCGAAATGTGGCACGCCGCGCACAGTTGGCGCGGCTCGAGCGGCCCGTTGATCAGCAGCGTGCGCAGGATGCGCCACTGCTGCTCGGTGAGGCCGTTTTCGTTCAGGATCGGCCGGAACTGCGCCATCAGCGCCTCGCGTGCCTGCAGCATCAGCTGCGGCAGGTTGCGGTGGCGCGGCGCGGTCGTCATGGTCGTTGACACACTAACATATGAATGAAAGAATCGCAAACATGTGAGTGAATTTTCAGCTCGCGCATCCGCTCCCTCCCCGCCGCGCGCGGGAGGGCTGGGTGGGGGCCGAGTCTGGGTGAGGGCATCTTGTTCACGGTCTTCGAATCGGTCGCGCAACCGCACGGCTGCCCGCTCGCGACGGATGCGCCGGTCGCACACTGGGCCGCGCTTGCGGCGGACCGGTACGGTCCCGCCTTCCTGCCGCCGACGCGCGGCACGATATTCGGCACCCTGCTCAATCACGTCGATGCGCTCGCGGTGCTCGGCGAGCAGGTGCACGCGGCACCCTACAAGGCTCCGCCGCGGGCGCCGGTCCTCTACATCAAGCCGCGCAACACGCTGGCCGGCCATCGCGAGCCGGTCGTCGTTCCCGCGGAGGCCGAGGAGGTGGAGATCGGCGCGACGCTGGGAGTCGTGATCGGCACCCCCGCGTGTCGCGTCGGCGCGGCCGACGCGCTTTCCGTCGTCGCCGGGTACACGGTCGTCAACGACCTCTGCATCCCGCACGCGTCGTACTACCGGCCCTCGCTGCGGTTGCGGTGTCGCGACGGGTTCTGTCCCATCGGGCCCGCGATCGTCGCGCGAAAAATGGTATCTGACCCCGATTTTTTGGACGTGGCGGTCGGCATCGATGGCAGGACAGTGTGGCGCGGGCGGACGGATCGATTGATACGGCCGGTGGCGCGGCTGCTGGCCGATGTCACCGAGTTCATGACGCTGCGTCCGGGCGACGTGCTGATGGTGGGCGTCTCGGCGGGCGCGCCGCGCGCGCGTGCGGGGCAGCGGGTGACGGTGGCGATCGCGGGCGTGGGCGAACTCGAGACGCCGCTCGTCGCGGAGCATCCGCGATGAAGCGCGCGCGCATCGCTTACGCGGGCGCGATTCACGACGCGGTCGCGCATGAAAGCGGGCTGCGTCTGGAAGACGGGCGCGTGCTGGCGGAGGATGCGGTGGTATGGCTGCCCCCCGTCGAAGTCGGCACCGTCATCGCGCTCGGGCTCAACTACGCCGATCACCGCAAGGAACTCGCAAGGGAATTGACCGTTACCACGCAAGATGAGCCGCTCGTGTTCCTCAAGAGTGCCGGCGCCGTCCTCGGCCATCGCGGCCAGACGCGCAGGCCGGCGGATGCGACATTCATGCACTACGAGTGCGAGCTCGCGGTCGTGATCGGGCGCAGCGCAAGGAGCGTCGCGCGCGCCCACGCGATGCGCTGTGTCGCCGGTTACATGGTTGCCAACGATTACGCCGTCCGCGACTACCTCGAGAACTACTATCGGCCGAACCTGCGGGTGAAGAACCGCGACGGTTGCACGGTGCTCGGCCCCTGGCTGGTCGACGCGGCAGATGTCCCCGATCCGCACCGCCTGGCACTGCGCACGCTGGTTAACGGCAGGGTTACCCAGCAAGGTAATACCCGCGACCTCGTGACCGACATTCCGGGCCTGATCGAATACCTGACCGGTTTCATGACCCTCGCTGCGGGCGACGTGATCCTGACCGGGACACCGGAGGGTGTGGTCAACGTGAACGTGGGCGACGAAGTTGTTACCGAGATAGAGGGCATCGGACGCCTCGTCAACACGATCATCGGCGACGCGCCGTTTGGCCGCGCCTGAACGAGCACGCAGGAGATTCACTGTGACGCAACAGATCCAGCACCTGATCGGCGGCAAGCCAGTCGGCAGCGCTGCATATTTCGAGACCATCAACCCGGCGACGCAGGAGGTACTGGCCGAGGTGGCCGCCGGCACCGAGGTGGAGGTCAATGCGGCGGTGGCCGCCGCGAAGGCGGCGTTTCCCCGGTGGTCGTCGCTCGCACAGAAGGAACGCGCGCGGCTGATTCGCAAGCTGGGCGACCTGATCGCCGCCAACGTACCGAACCTCGCCGCCACCGAGACCCACGACTGCGGCCAGGTGATCGCGCAAACCCTCGGCGCGCTGATCCCGCGCGCGGCCGACAACTTCTACTACTTCGCCGAGATGTGCACGCGCACGGACGGACACACCTATCCGACCGAGACGCATCTCAACTACACGTTGTTCCATCCGGTCGGCGTCTGTGCGCTGATCTCGCCGTGGAACGTGCCGTTCATGACCGCGACCTGGAAGGTCGCGCCCTGTCTCGCGTTCGGCAACACCGCGGTCCTCAAGATGAGCGAGCTTTCGCCGCTCACGGCGGCGCGGCTGGGCGAACTCGCGCTCGAGGCGGGGCTTCCGGCGGGGGTGCTGAACATCGTGCACGGCTACGGGCGCGACGCGGGCGAGCCCTTGTGCAGTCATCCCGACGTGCGCGCGATCTCGTTCACCGGCTCGACCGCGACCGGCAATCGCATCGTGCGCAGCGCCGGGCTGAAGAAATTTTCGATGGAACTCGGCGGCAAGAGTCCATTCGTGATCTTCGAGGATGCGGATTTCGCGCGCGCGCTCGATGCGGCCATCTTCATGATCTTTTCCAACAGCGGGGAACGCTGCACGGCCGGCTCGCGCATCCTGGTGCAGCAGAGCGTCTACCGCGATTTCGCGCAAAAATTCACCGAACGCGCGCAGCGCCTGCAGGTCGGTGACCCGATGGACGAGCGCACGATCATCGGCCCGATGGTGAGCCCGAATCACCTGGCAAAGGTGCGCGGCTACATCGAACTGGGACCGCAGGAAGGCGCCACCTTGCTCTGCGGCGGCCTCGGCCGACCGGAGCTGCCGGCGCGGGTGCGGAAGGGCAACTACGTGCTGCCGACCGTGTTCGCGGACGTGAAGAACGGCATGCGCATCGCCCAGGAGGAGATCTTCGGGCCGGTTGCCTGCCTGATTCCGTTCAGGGACGAGGCCGAGGCCATAGCGCTCTCGAACGACATCCAGTATGGGCTCTCGAGCTACGTGTTCACCGAGAACCTGGCGCGCGCCCATCGTGTCGCCGCAGGCATCGAGGCGGGGATGTGCTTCGTCAACAGCCAGAACGTGCGTGACCTGCGCCAGCCGTTCGGCGGCACGAAAGCCTCCGGCGTCGGGCGTGAGGGCGGAACGTGGAGCTACGAGGTATTCCTGGAGCCGAAGAACGTGTGCGTGTCGCTTGGGTCACACCATATTCCGCATTGGGGAGCGGCCTGACGGCCGGCCCCGAAGGGGGCTGTTGAAGAACCCCCCTGCCCTCCCCCGAAAGGGGGGGTTCATGGAGAGGCACTGGCAAATGGGAAAACTCGCACTGAGCGCAAAGATCACGCACGTGCCGTCGCTGTATCTGAGCGAACTCGACGGGCCGCACAAGGGTTGCCGGCAGGCGGCGATCGACGGGCACGTCGAGATCGGACGGCGGTGCCGCCAGCTCGGCGTCGACACCATCGTGGTGTTCGACGTGCACTGGCTGGTCAACAGCGAATACCACATCAATTGCGCGCCGCGCTTCGCCGGCACCTACACGAGCAACGAGCTGCCGCACTTCATCAAGAACATGCCGTACGCGTATCCGGGCAATCCGCGCCTCGGCCATCTGCTGGCGGAAGTCGCCAACCAGCACGGCATCTGCACGCGGGCGCACAGCGACACGACGCTCGACCTCGAGTACGGCACCCTCGTGCCGATGCGCTACATGAACGCGGACGAGCATTTCAAGGTCGTGTCGGTCGCGGGTTGGTGCATGTGGCACGACCTGCATCAGAGCGGCCGCTTCGGCCGTGCCCTGCGTCAGGCGGTCGAGGAGCGCTACGACGGCACGGTCGCCTTCTTCGCGAGCGGCAGCCTGAGCCATCACTTCGCCGACAACGGCACCGCGCCGGAGTTCATGCACAAGGTGTGGAACCCGTTCCTCGAGCAGGTGGACCGGCAGGTGGTCGACCTCTGGCGTGCGGGCGACTTCAAGACCTTCTGCGCGATGCTGCCGATGTACAACGAGAAATGCTGGGGCGAGGGTGGCATGCACGACACGGCGATGCTGCTCGGCGCGCTGGGCTGGGACCGCTACGCGCAGCCGGTGGAGATCATCACCCCGTACTTCGGCAGCTCGGGTACCGGGCAGATCAACTGCGTATTCCCGGTCACACCGCTGCCCGCATGAGGAGTGACGCGCCATGCCGCACCTCGTGATCCTCTACACGCCCAACATCGAGCGCGAGACCGACCTGTCCGCACTGTGCCGCTCGCTCGCCGACACGATGGTTGCAGTGCGCGACGAGCACGACAGGCCGGTTTTCCCGACCGGCGGCGTGCGGGTCCTGGCCTATCCCGCCGCGCATGCGGCCGTTGCCGATTCGCAGCACGGCTACGGTTTCGTCTACCTCAATTTGCGCATGGCGCGCGGGCGCAGCGAGACCGCCAGGAACAACGCCGGCGCGGCGCTCACGGCTGCCGTCAAGGCGCATTTCGCACCCCTGCTCGCGCGGCGGCCGCTGGGCCTGACATTGCAGATCGACGAAGGCGCCGAGGTGTTCGACGCCAAGCTCGGCAACCTGCATCCGCTGTTCGGCAAGAGCTGAGCCGATGCTTGCCCAGGCCATGATCGACCAGCTTGCGCGCGACCTCTACCAGGCGCGCAAGACACGCACCCAGTTGCGCCACTTCTCGCGCAGCCATCCGGGCATGACCGTCGAAGACGGCTACGCGGTCCAGCGTGCTTGGGTCGCCCTCGAGATGGCCGATGGCCGGACGATAAAGGGGCGCAAGATCGGATTGACTTCACGCGCCATGCAGCAGGCATCGCAGATCGACGAGCCCGATTACGCGCCCTTGATGGACGACATGTTCTTCGAACCGGGCAGCGACATCCCGATCATGCGCTTCATCGCACCGCGCATCGAGGTGGAGCTGGCCTTCGTCCTCGGCCGGCCGCTCAAAGGCCCCGGCGTCACCCTGTTCGACGTTCTGAGTGCGGCCGACTACGTGACGCCGGCGGTCGAGATCATCGATGCGCGCATCGAGCAGTTCGACCGCGAGACGAAGGCACCGCGCAAGGTGTTCGACACCATCAGCGATTTCGCCGCCAACGCCGGCGTCGTCGTCGGCGGCCGCCCGGTGCGACCGACCGATGTCGATTTGCGCTGGATCGGCGCCATGCTGTTCAAGAACGGCGTGATCGAAGAGACCGGGCTCGCGGCGGCGGTGCTCAACCATCCCGCGACCGGCGTGGCGTGGCTCGCCAACAAGATTGCCGCCTACGATGAGGGGCTGCGGGCCGGAGACGTGGTGCTGGGCGGCTCGTTCACGCGCCCGACGACCGCCGCGGCGGGTGACAATTTCCACGTCGACTTCGGCCGGCTGGGGTCGATAGCGTTCAGATTCGTCGGACAGGGACCACGATGACTGCATCGATCGACGCGCGCGCGTTTCCGCGCCCGCAACATTTCGGTCCCGAAGAATGGTCGGCGCGCCTGCAGCTGGCGGCCGCCTACCGCATCTTCCACCACCTGGGCTGGACCGAGCTGATCTACAACCACATCTCGCTGCGCCTGCCCGGACCCGAAACGCAATTCCTGATCAATCCGTTCGGGCTGCACTACAGCGAGGTCACGGCCTCCAACCTGCTGAAGATCGACCTCGCCGGCAACATCATCGGCCGCGCCGACTGGCCGTTCAATCCGGCCGGCTTCACGCCGCACGCGACGATTCACGCTGCGATTCCGGCGGCACACTGCGTGATGCACACCCACACGACGGCGGGAATGGCGGTGGCGTGCCTGGAGGAGGGGTTGTCGATGAGCAACTTCTACTCCGCCCAGCTTCACGACAAGGTCGCATATCACGATTTCGAGGGCATCACGGTTCACGCCGACGAAGGGCCGCGCCTGCTGCGCAGCATCGGCAACAAGCCGGCGGTGATCTTGCGCAATCATGGGCTGCTTGCCTGGGGCGATACCGTCCCGCGCGCCTTCGCGGTGCTTTGGCTGTTGCAGCGCGCGTGCGAAATCCAGTTCGCCACGCTGTCGATGGGCAAGCCGCGCCTGGTGCCAGAGGATATCCAGCGCAAGTGCACGGCCGATTCGCTGCAGTTCAACGCCCGGTTCGGCGCGGGTCAGGACGTCTTCGATGCGTTGACGCGGCAGATCGACCGGATCGATCCGAGTTATCGGAGCTAGGAGCTTCTTCAGCCCCCACCCTGGCCCTTCCCCGCTTGCGGGAAGCGGAAACGAAGATGCAGCGGCAGCTCAGCGAGATCGTCAAGCACGGCCTGGCGGCGGCGCACGTTCCCGAGCGGCCCGACTGGACCATCGATCAAGGGTGGGAACGCTACACCGCGGAGGAGCATGCGGTGTGGAGGACGTTATACGCGCGGCAGTCGGCGCTCCTGCCCGGGCGCGCGTGCGACGAATTCGTACGGGGCATGCAGGCTCTGCCCATCGGGGCCGACGCGATTCCGGACTTCCGCCGCCTGAGCGATGCGCTGATAAAACGCACCGGCTGGCAGGTTGTCGCGGTGCCGGGGCTGGTTCCGGACGAGGTCTTCTTCGATCACCTCGCCCACCGGCGTTTTCCCGCCGGTCAATTCATTCGCCGCGCGGACCAGCTCGACTACCTCGAAGAGCCCGATGTGTTCCACGACGTGTTCGGCCACGTGCCGATGCTGATGCATCCGGTGATCGCCGACTACATCCAGGCATACGGCGTCGGCGGCCTGCGTGCGCAGCGGCTCGGCGTGCTGACCCACCTGGCGCGGGTCTACTGGTACACCGTGGAGTTCGGGCTGGTCGAACAGGCGCAGGGACTGCGCATCTACGGCTCGGGCATCGTTTCGTCGTATTCCGAGACCCGGTTCGCGCTCGAAGATCCTTCGCCCAACCGGCTGCGTTTCGACCTGGAGCGCGTAATGCGCACGCGCTACCGGATCGACGATTTCCAGGAGACGTACTTCGTGATCGGCAACCTGGACCAGCTTCTCGAACTCGCCCGCATCGACTTCGCGCCGCTGTACGAGCGCGTCGTCGAGCTGTCCGAATTCGAGCCGGGCGACGTGCTGCCGCAGGACGCCGTGCTCACGCGCGGCACCGGCCGCTATCACGCCGCCAGGCGCAAGTGAAGGAGGTGACGATGGACTTCGCGGATCGGGTCGTACTGATCACCGGCGCCGGCGGCAACCTTGGGCGTGCCGTAGCGGCGGCATTCGCCGCGCGCGGTGCGCGACTGGTCCTCTTCGACCGGCGTCGCGACCACCTGGAGAAGGTGTTCGGTGCGGAGGACGACCGGCGCGTGTTCGCGCCGCTCGACCTGCTCGACGCCGCCCAGGTCAACGCCGCGGTCGACCGCAGCGCCGGGCGCTTCGGTCGCATCGACGCGCTCGCCAATCTCGCGGGCGGCTTCCGCATGGGGACGCCGGTGCACGCGACTCCCGACGCGGACTGGAATTTCATGCTCGACCTGAACGCGCGCACGCTGCTCAACATGGTGCGCGCCGTGGTCCCGCGGATGCTTGAGGGCGGACGCGGAGGCCGGATCGTCAACGTCGGCGCGTTTGCGGCGCTCAAGGGCGCGGCCCGGATGGGAGCCTACGTCGCCGCCAAAAGCGTCGTCATCCGGCTTACGGAGTCGATGGCCGCGGAACTGCGCGAGAAAGGGATCAACGTCAATTGCGTGCTGCCGACCATCATCGACACGCCGGAGAACCGCGCCGCGATGCCGGACGCCGATCCGGCGCGCTGGGTGGCGCCGCAGGATCTTGCCAACGTGGTCGCGTTCCTGTGCTCGGATGCGGCGCGCGCCGTGCACGGCGCGGCGCTTCCCGTCAGCGGGCTGAGCTGAGGATCTTCGCCGGCGTCATCGCTGCGCCGGCGCGGAAGCGCGCGCAGAGCGCGCCAAAGCCGTAACGCAACCACGCGAAGATGCAGAACGGCAGCTGCCGGGGCCACGCGAGCAGGCGCTCGACCTGCTCGCTGCGGCTTTCGCCGCGCAGGCACCACTCGCAAAAATGCTCGCAGTTGTTGGTGGCGATGCGATAGCGATCCTCGCCGAGCCGGGACCGGGCGCGTTCGACGATCGCAGCGGCAGGATAAAGCGCGACGTCCGCGAGCTTGACGAGCACGATCTGTCCGTCGGCGAACTCTTCGAGCGAAACTTCCTCGACCGGTCCGCGCACCAGCGAGCGGCACAGGCCGGCGTAGTGAACGACCCTGCCGTCGCCGACATAGATGCCATGATGCGTATAAGCGCGGCGCGGTGTGAGCAAATGGGCGCCGGCAGGCAGTTCGGCAGCGCCATGTACGACGTGGCGATCGAGGCGGGTGGGCGACCGGCGCAGCGCACTGCGCGCCCCGTGGCCGTTGCCATGGCCGGCGGATCGCGCGAGTTGTGCGCGCCCGGCGGTCTCGTGCCCATCTCCATGGACGGGATCCTGGGCCGAGGTGAGATCGCTTCGAAACATGGAAGCAGTGTGCGTCGGCGCATCGCGCGGCGGTATCGGCGTTCGCCGAAAACGGTGTAGGCCCGCACGAAACCCCCCGCGCAGGGAATTTCCTACAGCATGACGGCGGGTTCCCTGATTGCCGCGCGCCGCGCACCCGCGGGCTGAACGCGGCGGAACTGGCGGGAAATCGCCGTGCAATTCAGCACCGCTCAGAGTGCCCGGTCGGCTCCCGCGGCAACAGAGTGTCGCGCAAGCAATGCACTACCCGATGCCCTCGGAAAACGAGAACGCCCGCGTCACGCGGGCGTTGTCGTCGGACGGCGCGGCCTTCAGTCCTGGTGGATGCCGCGGTCCTTGGTCTCCTTCAGGAAGATCGCGCCGATGACCAGGGACATCAGGGCGACCACGATCGGATACCAGAGGCCGTAGTAGATGTCGCCCGAGGCGGCCACCATCGCCGTTGCGGTCAGCGGCAGCATGCCGCCGAACCAGCCGTTGCCGATGTGATACGGCAGCGACATCGACGTGTAGCGGATGCGGGTCGGGAACATCTCGACCAGGAACGCGGCAATCGGCCCGTACACCATGGTGACGTAGATCAGCATGATGAACAGCACCAGCAGCGTCATCGGGTAGTTGACCTTGGTCTTGTCGGCCGGCCCCGGATAACCCGTTTCCTTGAGCGCGGCCAGCCCGGCGGCGTCTGCCCACGGTCCAGACAACTCCTTGTCGCCGATCTTCACGACCACCGGCTCGCCTGCCGCGGCGTCGATCGACTTGAACGACAGGCCCTGCTTGGTCAGAAAGTCCTTGGCCTTGTCGCACTCGCTGAACTTGCTCCACGGCCCGACGAACAGGTGGAAGTTGCACTCGGCCGGATTGGCGCTGACGCTGATGGGGGTCTTGGCCGAATACGCTTCCAGCGCCGGATTGACGTAGTGCGTGAGCAGGCCGAACAGCGAGAAGTACGTCACCGCACCGAGCAGGCAGCCGGCGAGGATGATCTTCAGGCGGCCGATCCTGTCCGAGAGCCACCCGAAGAAGATGAAAAATGGCGTGCCCAGCACCAGCGAGCCCGCAATCAGCAGATAGGCGGTGACGTAGTCGAGCTTGAGCGTGATGATGAGGAAGAACAGCGCGTAGAACTGGCCCGTGTACCAGACCACGCCCTGGCCCGCGGTCGCGCCCAGCAGGGCCAGCAACACATACTTGTTGTTCGGATACTTGAGGAAGCTGTCCGTCAGCGGCGCCTTCGAGCCCTTGCCTTCTTCCTTCATGCGCCGGAATACCGGCGACTCGTTCAGCTTGAGGCGGATGTAAACCGAGAAAATCAGCAGAATCAAGGAGACCAGGAAGGGCAACCGCCAACCCCAGTCGGCGAATTTCGCCGGTTCCAACGAAGTGCGGCAGCCCAGGATCACGATCAGGGATAGGAAGAAACCGATCGTCGCCGTGGTCTGGATCCAGGACGTGTCGTAGCCACGCCGATTGTTCGGGGCGTGCTCCGCGACATACGTCGCCGCGCCGCCATACTCGCCACCGAGCGCCAGGCCCTGCAGGAGCCGCAACGTGACCAGCAGGACGGGAGCTGCCCAGCCGATCGAGGAGTAGGTCGGCAGCAGGCCGACCGCGAAGGTCGAAAAACCCATCACGATGATCGTGACCAGGAACGTGTACTTGCGGCCGACCAGGTCGCCGACGCGCCCGAACACCAGCGCCCCGAACGGACGCACCAGGAAGCCCGCCGCATAGGTCGCGAAGGCCGACAGGAGCGCGGCGGTCTCGTTGCCCTTCGGGAAGAACAGCGCGGCAAAGAACGGCGCGAGGGTGGCGTAGAGATAGAAGTCGTACCACTCGAAAATGGTGCCGAGGGAGGACGCGAAGATGACGCGCTTTTCCTCCGGTTTGAAGTCGGGTGCCGCGTGTCCGTGCGCCGGACTGGTGGTTGCCGCCATAGCGTCTCCTCTGGAAGTCTCCGGTTGCCGAGCCCGTCCGGTTTCGCCATACCGGATCTCCTAAGGATGCTGGAGGGTTCGAGGCGGGCCCGGTACTAGAAGATTCTCTAGTTCTTCGCCGCGGTGCGGCGTCAGGCCGACTCGGGATCGGCGCGGTTGTCGAGGTAGGACAAGATTGGAAACAGCTCACGCAACGAACTGATCTCCAGCTTCTGCATGATGCGGCCGCGATGGAAATCCACGGTCTTCACCGAAATGAAGAGCTCGACGGCGATCTCCCGGCTTGTTTTCCCGGCCAGCACCTTGTCGAGCACCTGGCGCTCGCGCCGCGTGAGCGAGTCCACGCGTGCCTCGATGGAGGCGCCCGCGGCGGCCTCGCGGCGGGTCTGCGCGTCGAGGGCGAGGGCTTCGTGCACGAGCGCCAGCAGGCGCTCGTCGTCGAACGGCTTCTCGATGAACTGCACCGCGCCTTTCTTGATCGCGTTCACGGCGGTGGGCACGTTGCCGTGGGCGGTGATGAAGATGATCGGCAGCGACATCCGGTTCGCCACCATCGTGTCCTGCAGCATCAGGCCGCTCATGCCCGGCATGCGGACGTCGAGCAGCAGGCATCCGGCCATGTGCGGCCGATGGGACTCGAGAAAGCTCTCCGCCGAGGCGAACGCACGCACTTCCAGTCCGCTCGCCTTGAGCAGCAGCCCGATCGCGTCGCGCACCGCTTCGTCGTCGTCGACGAGGAACACGACAGGTGCGGCGGACGGATTGACGCCGTCCGGGTCCTGGTGCGCCTGAGTCATGCGCTGCTCACGGGCAGCGTGAAAAAGAAGAGACTGCCACCGCCCGGCGCCGGCTCGAACCACAAGCGGCCGCCGTGCAGTTCGACGATGGAGCGGCTGATGTTCAGGCCGATCCCCATGCCGTCCTTCTTGGTGCTGAAGAATGGCGTGAACAGGTTGGCGGCCGCCTCCGGCGCGATCCCGTGGCCGCAGTCATGCACGACCACCTGCGCCGCATCGTCGTTGCCCCGCTCCGAGACGATGCGCAGGCGGCGCTGGCTGCGCGCGACGTCGCGCATGGACTCGATTCCGTTGCGGATCAGGTTTATCAGAACCTGCTCGATCATGATCGTGTCGGCCAATACCGGGGGAAGGTCCTGGGCAAGCGCGAGCGCGATCGTCACGCCGTCTTTTTCCGCTTCCACTTCCACCAGGCGGACTGCTTCCTGCACGATGGTGTTGATGTCGTGCGGGCTGCGCAACGGCTCGCGTTTGCGCGCGTACTCGCGCATGCGGTTGATGATGCCGCCGGCCCGCACCGCCTGCGCGCCGCACTTTTCCATGTAGCCCAGCAACTCGCCGCTGTCGGGCGCGCGTGCGCGCAGCAGCTTGAGGCAGGCCTGGTTGTAGGTCGCGATCGCCGTCAGCGGCTGGTTCAGCTCGTGCGCAAGGCCGGATGCGATCTCGCCGATCGTGAGCAGCCGGGCGCTCATCTCCAGTTTTTCCATCTGCTGCCGGCTCGCCTCCGCCGCCTCGCGCGCCTTGGTGATGTCGGCCATCACCTTCAGGCTCACGACGCGGCCGTCCACCCAGTTCACGGCGCGTGCGTGCACCAGGAACCAGCGTCCCGTGCTGCGGTCCTGGAACTCGCCGCGCGACGTGTGGGGTTCGTTCGCGACGGCGTCGATGCGCTCGAAGTAGTCCGAGGGCAGCACGTCGAAGCGGCTCTCGAATTCGCGCGTCCCGACGCTTTCGCTGCCGGCCTCGAAGAAGTCGCGGAAGCGGCGATTGACGTAGAGGAGCTGGTCCGCGTCGTTGACATAGATCGCCGCGTCGAGCCCTTCGAGCACGGTGACGAACCGCTGGTCGGCACTGTCCAGCGCGCGACGCAGCCGGGCGAGAAGAAGCACGAACGCCAGCAACGTGCCCAGCAGCACCGCGCCGTCCCAATAGAAGTAGCGGTGATCGGTATCGAGCCGGCTGGCCTCGAAGATCGCGAGCCAGCTCGCGACCGAGAGGGCCGCCACCATCGCACCCGCGATGCGCCCGCCGGTCCACGTGGCGAGGAACACCGGGATCACGTACAGCACGGCGAGGCGGATCTCGAATTTCGTGGCGGCATCGATGATGGCGATCAGGCCGACCAGCCCGACCGCAAGCGCGATGGCGCCGCGCCGATCGGTGAGGATCGCGCTGCCGAGCCGCTCCAGCTTCGGCGCCCAGACGCGCGTGCGCGGCGGCAGTCGCAGTTCGGCGCTGCCGTGCCCGCCCGTGCCGGTTCCGGCCTGGCGCTCGCGTCGCTGTTGCAGGCGATCACTCATGGCACGGTCGTTTCAGCCGAACCCGAGCTTGCTTGCGCGGCCGGCTTCGATCGCGCGGTAGTGCTCGTCGAAGTTCAGCATCGCGAGCAGGCTCTCGCCGCGCTCCATCCGGGCGACCACGTCCGCTTCGATCCGCTGGATCGCCTCCGCCGCGTCGATCAGTCCGGCGATCTGCGCTTCACTCGCCACCACGATTCCGTCGTCGTCGCCGAAGAGCACATCGCCGGGATGCACCGTGATGCCACCGCATTCGACCGGCACTTGAGTGGCAAAGATGCGGCGCGTGGTGCCGGAAGCAGGAATGATGGAGCGCGAGTAGACCGGGATGCCAAAGGTGCGGATCTTCGCCACGTCGCGCACCGCCCCGTCGACGACGAGACCGGCCAGGCCCTTGCGTTGTGCCTCCTTCGAAAACAGCTCGCCCGCGACGGCACGCCGGCTGCCACCCGTTGCGACGACCAGCACGTCGCCGGCATGCGCATCGTGCAGCGCCTTGATCACGGTGAGGAAGTCGTCTTCGCAAACGACCGTGTGTGCGCGCCCGACGAGTTTCAGGCCGAGCGACAGCGGCCGGATCGCGCCGTCCATCACGCGCAGCTGCTTGTCGGTATCGCACAGGCACGCGGTGTCGAGTTCGAGCAGCCGGCGCCGGATCGCGGCGAAATCCATGGTGCATCTCCCTAGCAAGCCAGGCGACCGCGACGCGCGGCCCACCTCGCTTCCGGCACACGCCAACGCCCGCAGGCAACGTGGCATTTTGCCCCTTGCCACCCACTCAGCGCGGATAATCGGCTCCGCCCCGACTGCCGCTGCCCAGACCCGTGACGCTTTCGCCCCTTCCGACCGAAGCCGGCCCGCCGTTCTTCGCCCCGCTGCGCTGCCGCGATGCCGACAGCGCAGCAGGACAAGTGCGGGTCATCTACGAGCACTCGAGTGCGTACCTGCGCGACATGCTGCAGCGTTTCGTGGCCGGGGAGGATGTGCCGGCCCGTGTCCGCGCCTGTTACCCCTTCGTGCGCGTGCACACCGCGACGGTCGCACGGGCCGACTCGCGGCTCGCCTATGGGTTCGTCGCGGGTCCGGGCACCTACGAGACGACGCTCAGCCGCCCCGACCTCTTCTCCGACTACTACCGCGAGCAGTTCCGCCTTCTGATCGAGAACCATCGGGTGGCGATCGAAGTCGGCACCAGCCGGCAGCCGATGGCGGTGCATTTTTCGCTTGCCGAGCACGATCACATCGAAGGCACGCTGACGCCCGCTCAGCGCCTGCTCCTGCATGACCGCTTCGACCTGCCCGATCTGAGTGCCATGGACGACGGGATCGCCAACGGCACGCACGAACCCGGGCCGGGCGAACCGCACCCGCTCGCGCTGTTCACCGCTCCAAGGGTCGACTACTCGCTGCACCGTCTGCGCCACTACACGGGCACGATGCCCGAGCACTTCCAGAACTTCGTGCTGTTCACGAACTACCAGTTCTACATCGACGAGTTCGTGCGGCTCGGGCACGAATTGATGGCGACCGGCGATGGCGCGGGCGACGGTTATGTCGCCTTCGTCGAGCCGGGCGACGTCGTGACGCCGCGCGGCGGCGGTCCGGCGCGGGCCGCGCCGACGCGGCTCCCTCAGATGCCCGCCTATCACCTGGTGCGTGACGACCGGGCCGGGATCACGATGGTCAACATCGGCGTCGGCCCGGCCAACGCGAAGACGATCACCGACCACATCGCCGTGCTGCGGCCTCACGCGTGGATCATGCTCGGACACTGCGCCGGCTTGCGCAACACGCAGCAGCTCGGCGACTACGTGCTGGCGCACGGCTACGTGCGCGAGGATCACGTGCTCGACGAAGACCTGCCGCTGTGGGTGCCGGTGCCGCCGCTTGCCGAAGTGCAGGTGGCACTCGCGACCGCCGTGGCCGACGTCACGCAGCTGACCGGCTACGAGCTTAAGCGCGTCATGCGCACCGGCACCGTCGCGAGCACCGACAACCGCAACTGGGAGCTGCTGCCGCATCGCACGCCGATGCGCCGCTTCAGCCAGAGTCGCGCGATTGCGCTCGACATGGAAAGCGCAACCATCGCAGCCAACGGATTCCGCTTCCGCGTGCCCTACGGAACCCTGCTGTGCGTGAGCGACAAGCCGCTGCATGGCGAGATCAAGCTGCCAGGCATGGCGAACGAGTTCTACCGCGCGCGCGTCGATCAGCACCTGCGCATCGGCATGCGCGCGATCGAGTTGCTGCGCCAGCAGCGCCCGGATCAATTGCACAGCCGCAAGCTGCGCAGCTTTGCGGAAGTGGCCTTCCAGTAGCGGTCGGGCAGCGTGATGGGTCCGAAGCCGCCGTTCGAGTTCCTGGGACCCCTGGTTCGTTTCGTGCTCTTCTGGCTTGGCGTCGTGCTGGTGATCGGCGGAATCTCGACCATCGAGACGCTGCGCCAACCCGACCTGGAGGCGTGCCGCAGGGACGGCGATTGCATTCAGATCTCCCAGGCCGGCCTCGAGTTCGCGTGGACCGAAGATGCGTACGCCGCGGTCAGGACCTGGTCGGAGCCGACCCGCAAGCGCGCCGCGGAAGCGCTGCGCGCGGACTCGTGGATCCTGGTGCCCGGCTACGTGCTCGTGCTCGGCATTCTCTGCGGCGCGGCGGCTCGGCGCTGCGATCAGCGCAGCTACCGCCGGCTCGGCGTCGCGATCTCGTGGCTGGTCTTCGTCGCGGGCGCCGCGGACCTGGCTGAAAACACGCTGATCGGCATGGCGCTCGAGCGGCCTGGCGGCGCGGTCCTGAGCGCTCTCGCCGTCGCGGTGTCGCTCAAGTGGGCGCTGGCGGGAATTGCGCTGCTCTACGCAACGCTCGTGCCGCTCAGCCGCTGGGTTCTCGGCCGAGGTTAGGCGACTCTGCGCACGCGCTTGCGCTCCTGTGACCGCGATCGTGGCGCTCGGTCTCGTCACGATCGTGCTGGGCGTCGCGACGCTCGATGTGCCGGAGCAGGCTGGAGCGGCAACGAGCAGGACGTGACCAAAGGCACCGACATCGAAGTCGCCAGCGACCGTCATTGCGGGCGGCGCGAGCAATCTCGGCGCTCGCCAGCTGGATCCCTCGCGATCGCTCGGGATGACAAAAACAGTCTGGCCGAACTGGCTTTTTCGCCTCGAGCTGATGCGCCCCGTCGACCTACGACGGCAGGAAGTCCACCGGCCAGGTGACCGTCATCAGGTCGACGTCCTTGGCGCCGAAGTCGAACTGGCGGATGCGGGCGAGCAGCTTGCGCTCGAGATCGGCCGCCTTCAGCTCGCTGGAGACAATGCGCAGGTCGATCACCTGTCCCGACGGCGCGATCTTCAGCTCGAGCACCACCTTGCCCTCCAGCGACGGATCGTCGCGCAGCGCACGGTTGTAGATCGCGTAGATCGCACCCTTGTTGCGTTCGAAGACGAGCTTGATCTCTTCGATGGAGCGCGAGGCCTTGCCGCTGGCGCCACGCTGCAGCGTGCCGCCCTTGCCGGCGCCGCCGCCGCCACCCCCACCGCCGCCGGCGCCGCCGCCACCCCCGCCGCCGGCGACCCCTTCAACAAGCGTGGTCGCCCGCCCGGCGAGGCCTCCGCCGCCGGTGTTGCGGCTGTAGCCGGCGGTATTGATACCGCCGCTGCCGTTGGTGGCGTTCGATGTGATGAGCGCGCGCTCCGGAATGCCCGCATCGGTGCCTGCTCCCACGCCCACGCCCACTCCCGTGCCGACGCCGGGACCCTGCTTGATGTCCTGCTTCAGCTGAACCGCCACCGGGGCGCCACGGATCTCCGCGAGTTCATCCTTCAGCGCCAGCAAGCCGACGCCCGAAGCCTTCTTGCGTGCGTTCTCGAGCTTCTCGCCGGGCGGCTTGTTCGGCTCCGGCTTGCGCGCCTCCGGCACGGGCGCCTTGGTCGGCTCCGGCTTGGCCGTCTCGGGCACCTTGGTCGGATTCTGCTTGTCGTCGGTGCCCGGCAGCTTTTCGACCTTCGGCGGAGCCGGCGGCGGCACCGGCTTGGATTCGAGCAGCAGCTTGGCGAACTGCGGCGGCAGCTCCTGCACCTCGGTGCGATCCACCTTCGGGACCGGGATCCACGGCATCAGCAGGAAGAGCAGCGCGACGATGGCGAGAACGCGCTTGACGATGCGCTTGAAGCGCTTTTCGTCATCTTCCGAAACCGTCCACGGCAGGACCGCGTGACGGAAGGAAACGTAGTGGTCAGCGGCTGTCATTACGCGTCGTGTTTCGGAGTGACGGCGAACGAGACTTCGCTGAAGTTCGCACGCGCGCACGTGACCATGACCTTGCGCAGCAGGCGGTAGGAGATGTCCTTGTCGCCCATGATCGTGATGGCCTTGCTCTGCGCTTCGTTTTCCTTGCGGATCGTCTGCACCTTGGCCTGCGTATCGAGCTCGGCCTTCAGCGGCTCGATCAGGTCGCCGGTGGCGGCCATCACGTCGGCGACCGACGCGACCTTGCGCCCCTGCACCAGGATGTCCTTGTCGTTGACCACCAGCACCACGGTCTCCTTCGGCATCGTCTCCGAGGTGGACTCGGGCAGCTTGACCGCCTTCGAGCTCGGCAGCACTTCGACCGCCGCGGTATTCGAGAGCAGGAAGAAGATCAGCAGCGTGAAGATGTCGATCAACGAGACGAGGTTCATGTCGAGCGTCGTCTTGTTGCGCGCGCGCCGCTCGGCGCGCTTCTGCAGCGGGGTCGGGTTCATGATCCCTTCGCCTTTGCAACGCTGATGGGCGCGTCGCCCACCGAAATCTGCGGAAACAGGTCGGCGTACACGATGCGTGCGCCATCGACCGTCCTGGCAGTGCGCATCGCGTCCATCACGCGCACCAGCATCTCGTACGACGTGTTGGGTTCGGCCAGCACCGTGGCCTCGGCCTTGTCCGGGAACTGCTTCTTCACTTCGCGCAGGATCTCGCCGAGGCGCTTGGTGTCCGGCGCGTTGTTGACGTTCGGCACGCGCTCGATCAGGCCGCCGATGCGATCGCCGACTTCGAGCGCATCGGGGCGGATCACCACTTCGAGCTGCAGGTTGTTGGTCTTCAGCTGCTCGACGCCCGAGGACTTCGCCGGCAGCGACAGGTCGAGCACCGCCAGGCGGGTGAAGACCGCCGTCGACAGCAGGAACGGCACGAGCACGACGATCAGGTTCAGGAACGCGGTGATCTCGAGCTCGGCATGGTGCTTCTTGCGGAAGCGTCGCGCCATGGCTACCTCCTGACGAACCGTGCGCTCAGTGCGCGGCGTGCGCCGCTTCGTGCATCTGGGTCTGCGCCATGTTCAGGAAGCTGACCTTCGCGGCCTCCAGGCTGTCGACGATCTCGGAGGCACGCGCCTGCAGGAACGCATGCACCAGCAGGAACGGAATCGCCACCATCAGCGCGAACGCGGTGTTGTTCATCGCGATCGAGATGCTCGCCGAGAGCAGCTCGGCCTTTTCGGCGGGGTTGACCTGGGCCACCGCGGTGAACGCCTTGATCAGGCCGATGATCGTGCCAAGCAGGCCGACCAGGGTGATCACATTGGCGAAGGTCGCGATGTAGTGGGTGCGCTTTTCCAGGCGCGGCACGATCTCCATCATGCCTTCTTCCATTGCCGCATCGATGTCCTCGCGGCGCCGGGCCGACTTCAGGCGGCTCAGGCCGTTCACCAGGATCTTGCTGATGGCCGCGTCCGACTTCGCGGCATAGCTGTAGACCTCCTTGAACTTGCCGCCCTCGAGCATCGGCTTGAGCCGATCCCAGGTCTTGCGGTTGTCCGCGCGCGCGCGATTGAGGAACAGGAAGCGCTCGATGGCGATCGACAGGCCGAGCGCCATGATCAAGAGACTCGGATAGATAAAAAGGCCGCAATCCTGGAAGAACTTGACGGCCGTCGCAAATGCACTCATCGCTGATCTCCGATATCGACTACATGTCTGTGGCTGGACAAACCGGCTACTTGGCCGGCGCGGCGGGCGCCGGCGCTTTCTGCTGCACCATCGCGTCGTAACGCACCTGGCGCCTGAATACGTCGCGGTCGATCGGGGCCAGGGCCTCGTCGAGCACGCTCACCATGGGCCGCGGCGACAGGTCCGCCGGCATCGGCTTCTTCCACGGCACGATGTAGAGCACCTTCGGCAGCTCGCGGTTGCCGATGATCTGGGTCTTGTCGATGTCGGCGCGGTCTTCCGCGCAGACCGGCGCCGCGCAGACCGCCGCGGCGACGAGCACGCCTGCCGAGATCGTTTTCATCCTTGCTCCCTGCGGGCAGCCAGGCTGCGTGGCTGGTTACGGTTGCGAAGATCGCTGGTCCACTTCTTCACCTTGTCATCTCCACCCGGCGACAAGGACAAATACCGATCGTATAGCTCGAGCGCGCGCTGGCCGTCCCAGAGATAAACGTCGTAAAGAATCCCCAAATTCAGGCAGGCGAGCGCGTAGTTGGGATCGAGCGCAAGCGCCTTTTCGTACGCCTCGCGCGCCTTGCCGAACTGGCCCACCATTCGATAGGCGATGCCGAGCTGGTTGTAGTAGACGGGCCGCTTCGGATTGGCGGCGACCGCGCGCTCGAGCGCGGCGACCGACTCGTCGAGCTTCTGCCTCTGCCGGTAGACGAGGCCGAGATTCGCGTGCGGGCCGCCGAGCTCGGGATTGGATTTCGTAAGGGCGAGAAAGTAGCGCTCGGCATCGTCGAGCTTGCCCGCGATCAGCGCCCGCCGCCCCAGTTCGAAATCGCGCTGGACGGCAGGATTGAGCGGCACTTCGCTCTCGACGGGCACCGCCGCCTCGGCCTGGGCGGTCGCTTCCTGGGATGCTGCCGTCTTCTGCGCGGGGTTGCCCGCGGCCGGTGCGGGCACGCCTTTCTTGGCGGTCTCCTGCACGGCCGGCGTCGCTGCCGCCGTCTTGTCGGGCGCGGCATTGGCCTGCCCGGACTGCTTGCCGCCAGGGATTTCCGGCCCCGTCAGCAGCGCACAGCCGGCAGCGAGCGCGGCGAGCGCGCCCGCCGCGGCGATGCGCGGCAGCGAATCAGCGAATCGCATCGACCACCACCTCGCTGATTTCGACCTTGCCGTAGCGTGCGGGCCGCAGCTTCGCCAGGGCGGTGAAACTCTCCTTGACCCACTTGTCATAGATGCCCTCCGCCGTACGGTGCGCGTTGACTTCATGCAGTTCGATGGCCTTCTCCTCGAACGGGAAGGCCTGTTCTTCGAGCAGCACGTTGTATTGCTCGAGCTCGTCTTTCGAGAGCTTCTTCGGCCGCTGCGACGACATCAGGGCCTTGCCGAAATCCGAATACAGCTCTGCCGTCTGGTACGTCGCGGCCGTGGCGACATCGGCGACGCCGTATTCGGCCGCGGCGGCGTACCCCTTGAGCGCAACCTCCATCTTCGCTTTCTTCGTCTTCAGCGACTGCTTGAGCGGCTCGACCAGCGCGACCCTGCGATAGTCGTCGGCCGCGGGTTGCGCGAGCGCCAGCGTCGCCGTGGCACCTAGGTAGCGCGTGCGATTGGTGCGATCGGATCCGCCCGTGAGATCCGCGACCTGGATCTCCTTCATCAGCGCGAGCTCGCGCGCCGGATTGCCGTCGTCTTTCGCCATGCGGGCGAGGCGATAACGCGCCTCGACCGCAGGCTCGAGCGGCTGCGGATACTGCTTGACATAGCGCTCGTACACGCGCACGGCCTGGGCGCGGGAGCTGGCCTTCTCGTACATCTCGGCGGCCTGCCACAGGCCCGTGCGCGCGAGCTGCGGATCCTTGTTGGCCGCGGCGAGCTGCTCGAATTCGCCGGCAGCCTGCGCCCAGTTGCCCTTCTCGACATAGGCGACGGCGAGCTTGCTCGAGACCTCGCCCTGCAGCGGATGGCGCGGGAAGCGCTGGCGGAAGTCCTCCAGCGTGCGGATCGCGGCGTCCCAGTCCTTGAGCGCGATGAGCGCGGCGCCGGCGTCGTATTGCGCCGTCGGACGTACGGACGACAGCGGCGCGGCATCGGCGACGCGGTTGAAATGACCGACGGCATCGCGCAGGTTGCCCTGGGCGCGCGCCTGCTCGCCCTGCTTGTAGATGGAGGCCGCCAGACGCTCGGTGAGTTCGGCGCGCGCGGGGTCTCTCTCCGGTGTCAGCGCGAGCACCTGCCCGTAAGCCTGTTCGGCCCGGTCGAACTTGCCGCGTTCGAAGTTGGTGTGCGCGATCACGGTCCAGGCGACCTTGCGCTGCTGGGCCGCAACCGGCGGCTTCAGCATCACCACCTGGTCAGCGACCGCGAGTGCCCGATCGGGATCGTTCAGCGTGTAGAGCTTTTCGGCCGCGTTCGTCAGCACCGCGCCGGTCCGCTGGTCGTCGGGAAACGCCTTGGCGAAGCGCAGCGCGCTGTCGACACCGGCGAGCTGCACTTTCTTCAGGTCGGCCGCGGCGGCGCGCTTTTCGAGCTGCGCATATGCGAGCAGGGCCGCGTAGCCCGCGTCGGCGCTCTTGGCATGCTTCGGATACTGGTATGCCGCCTTTTCGTATTCGACCGACGCCTCCGCGAAGCGCGCGTCCTCGAACAGCAGCTCGGCGAGCAGGAAGTTGTTCTGTGCCGCCTGTGGGTCAGTCGGGAAGGACTCCAGGTACGAGCGATACCAGCGCACCGCCTCCTGGTAGTCCTCGCTCTTCTTGCTCTTCTGCGCGGCGGCGTGGTAGTGGCGCGCGAGATCGGCTACGTGCACCTTCACGAGCGGTTGCGCCCGCTCCCACGCCGCCGGGTTGGCACGCCGGAATTCGCTGTTGGCGCCGTAACTCGCGGCGTAATTCTTCTTGGCCTCGAGCGCCAGCGTCGCGAAGCCGGCGCTCTGGTAGATGTCGATCACGCGCGCCTGCATCAGCGGCGCCTGCGCGTGCAGCGGCTGGCGCTGCACGAAGGCCGCGAACGCGTCGGCGGCGTCCTTGACGCGATCCTGCTTGATGTACAGCTCGGCCAGTTGCTGGTAGACGCGGAACTCGTATTCGCGCCGGCCGCGCGAGTTGATGTAGGGCGGGATCGCATTTGCGCCCTGCAGGTTTTCCAGGCTCAGGCTGGTCACGCGGAACGTGTCTTCGACCAGCTCCCGATCGGCGCGCGTCAGGCCCGGCACCGCATCCAGGTCGGCATCGCCCTTGCCGATCAGCTTGCGATCGAGCACGCCGAAAAACGACGTCAGCCCGTCCTCCAGCCGGCCTTGCTTGTACAGCGCCCACCCGTGCATGTAGAGGGCGCGCTCGTAGTAGGGCGTCGAGTCGCCGCTCTTCATCGTGGTCGCGTAGGCCTGCTCCGCGTTCGCGTAATCGCGCAGCGTGAACAGGACTTCGCCGCGGCGGAACTGCGCCTCGTCGCGATAGCGCGACTTCGGAAAGTCCTGCACCAGCCTGTCGAGCGTCTTGAGCGCGGTCTCGAGCTGGCCGCCGAGTTCGTAGGCGCGGGCCAGCTGGTAGTAGACGCGATCGTTGCCCGGATCGTTCGGGTAGGCCTTGAGGAAATCGTTGTATTGCTTGACGGCCGCGCCGTAATCGACGGTCGGAGCGGCGTTGCTCTCGCCCGCCGCCTGCGTGTCGACGCGATCCATTTCGAGATCGCCCAGGCGGCGCAGCGCTTCCTGCCGATGCGGGTCGCGCGGTGCCGCCTTGAGGAAATCCTGGTAGGCGAGCGCCGCGCTCTCCTCGCGTTTTTCGACGCCCTGGTCCGGCGCGATCGCGACCTGCCGGCCCTCGAGGCTCTTCAGCGTCGGCGGTTCGGCAACCTTCGGCGCCTTGCTGCTCGAGCAGGCCGCGAGCCCGAGCGCCGCGAGCACGGCGAGGCAAACGGCGCGGCTATTGCTGCTGGCCGTTTGCATTGCCGCTCTCCTTCGCCAGCCGGGCGCGGTCATAGATCTGCGCGACGGCGAAACGCGCCTGCGTCCCATAGGACGCCAGACGCTCCTTCTGCTCCTCCAGCGCGGCCACCGCGAGTTCCTGGATGTATTGCTGCTGCTCGGCCATCAGCGTGGCGACGCGCGGCGCGAGGGCGCGCAGGCGCTGGTCCAGTTCCACGATGCGCGCACCGAGGCGATCGAAGCGCGCCGGCTCCTCCCGCTCCGCTTGCGCCAGGGCCGCGTCGTGCTGGCGCGCATCGGCGAGCCCGGTGTCGATCTCCTTGAGCGATTTCTTCGCGTCCCACAGGCGCGCGGCAAACTGATCCGAAAGCTGCCAGCTCAGCGCTCCGGCGACGCGGCGGAAGCGCTCGCGCAACAGGTCCAGATCCGGATCGTTGTCGGCGCCCGATCTTTCGAGCAGCTTGCGCACGCCCTCGAACCGCTGGATCAGGTCGCGCTCGCGCGCGTCTGCCAGCGCGATGCCGTCACCCTCCTGTTCGGCGGCCGCCAGGTCGTTCGCCGCCTCGTCGCGCCGCCGCTCCAGGTCGTCGATGTTCAGCGCACGATCCTTGGCCTGCACCGCCGGCAGGCGCTCCGCGAACGCGCGACGCCGGTTCTCCAGCATGTCGTTCAACGCGCCCAGGCTCTCCTGCCAGTGGTTCAGATTGTGTGACAGGAACAGCAGGTCGCGGTAGTTCTTGAACGCCTCCTGGAACTCGTGCTGGGCGAGCACGTGCGCGAGGTGCGCGCCGTGCGGCATGTCCGGGAGTTCGGTGATGTTCCAGAACCATCCCATCTCTTCGCCGGGATTGCGCTCGAGCAGCCCGGTCAGCAACTTGCCGGAACGGATCGCGGCGATCGACTCGTCGAGGTCGGTGTCCTCGTGCGCGAAGATGGCGATCGCATCCTTGTAGCGGTCGAGCGCCTGCCCGTATGCGCCGAGTTCCGCGAACGCGTATGGCACGGCGAGCTTGGCTTCGAGCACGGCCGCATCGACCGGCGTGCGCACCGAGAGCTCGGTCCAGGGCACCAGGGCCACCTTGGGCTGCTTCAGCGCCGCGGCAGCCCACCCGAATCCGAGCAGCGCCTTGGTGGCGAGCATGCCGTTCAGGCGCACGCGCTCGAGATAGGCGCGCGCATGCTCCGGATCGTTGCCCTGGAGCGCGGAGAAACCGAGCGCCAGGTTCGCCTTGTCACGCAGCGCGAGGTATTCCTCGGTCGCGGCCGGCGTCTTGCCGATCTCGTCCAGCAGGGCGACGCCGCGCGCCGTCTCGCCGCTCTTGATCAGGGCCACGCCAAGGTTGAAGCGCGCGTACAGGGCCGGGCCGGTCTTGCCGCGGACCTGCTCGAGCTCGTGCGCCGCGCCGACGTAGTCCTGGCGCGCCATCAGCAGGTTCGCCTTGAGCAGGATCCGCTCTTCCTCGAGCTCCGGTGTGAGCCAATGCGTGATGTGATCGATCGCCTCTTCGGACTGCGCGAGCAGGCCGCGCTGGTAGCGGATCTTGGCAAGGTACAGCCACGCGCGGTCGCGGATCGGCGGCGGCGCGCCGTGCTCGATGAGCTGGGCGAAGATCTCGCCTGCTTCCTTGTGCAGGCCGTAGGAAAGGAACAGGCCGCCACGCAGGATCTCGGCGTCGTCGGTGTGGTTCGGCATGCGCTCGAAGTGCTGCGACACCATCAGGTTGGTGACCGCGGTGAAGTAGCGCGCCTGGTAGAAGTAGAACAGCGTGTCGCCGTAGTGCGGATCCTTCACGACGCGCGGGCCGGGATTCTGTGCCAGCGCAGCGCCGGTGGTCCCGCCCGCGGCCAGCAGGCCGAGCAGGACGCCGGCGGCGCCGGCCCGGCGCAGGAATGAAAGAAGGAAACGCACGCCCACGCCCGCCTATTGCCAGATCTTGACTTCGAACTCGGGCTGCAGCTTGCCGGTGGAGTCCTTGATCTGCAGCTCGATGTACTTGGGCTCGGTGCCCTTTTCGAACTTCACCGTCGTGCCGCGTTTGTAGTCGCGATCGTGCGGACCCTTGCCGGTGAAGAATGCGACGATCTCGTGCTCGCCGGTCTTGAGGTTGCCGACGTAGACGCGCTGCACGCCGCCCCGGTGCAGCGCCTGCACCTCGCTCGGCGTGTAGAGATAGTTGGTGACGTCCTTGTCGTCCAGCTTCACCTTCACCGAGTCGAGCGAGAACAGCTTGCCCACGTCCATCGAGACGAACACGGCGATCTGCGTGTTGGCCGGGAACAGCAGTTCCTCCTCCAGCACCATGAGGTCGCGGTTCAGCCGGATCACCTCGCCTTTGACGTCCTGGATCCGGTCGTCGAGTCCGGCCGCCGCCGGCGTGGCGGGCTGCGCGGCGGTCGTGCCTTGCGGCACCGGCAGCGGCTTGTCTTCCGCGTGCGCGACGCCGAAGGCGGCGCCGACGAGCACGAGTGCCAGGGCATGGCGGAATCGAATGAACATGCGTCGACTCGCTTAGAAGGTTGCCGAAACGAACATCTGCACGATGGTGGCGTCGTACGAGTACAGGCTGCCGGTGCGGACGTCGGTGAAATCGCTGAAGTTGAAACGCGTGCGCTCGAGCGCGCCGTTGAGCTTGATCTCGTACTGGCCGGGAACGCGCTTCGCCGTGTACGCCACGCGCGTGCCCAGGCCGTAGCTCTTGAAGGCGGAGAGCTGGCGATTGCGTGTGACGTATGTGCGGAGCTCCGACGCGTCGTCGCTGTAGAACAGCGCGTCGCTTTGCGTGTAGTAGCGCAGGTAGGCGTCGCCGAGCCAGACATCGCTGCCGAAGTAGCGGCTGTAGCCGAGCTCGAGCGTGCTCGAGCGGATGTCCCAGGTATCCCAGAAGTAGCGGTATTGAGCGCGCAGCGTGTCGTGCGCGATCGTCCCGAGGTCGTCGATGGCGCTCAGCTTCAGCGCCCGGCTGGTCCGGGTGCGCGGAACGTTTTCCGGCACATACCCGGAAAGCTCCCGTGCAACCCGGTACGGACTGCCGAGAAAGCCGTCGTCCGAAATGGCTTCGAAGTTCGCGCTCACGAGGACGTGCGGCGTCAGTATCTGGCTCGCGCCGAGCCGGTAGTGCCAGTGCCTCGCGTTGTCGAAGAAACCTTCGCCCTTCTTGCCGACCTTGTCCCACCCGCGGGTGTAACCCATGCTGATCGTGGTGAGCCCGCCGAACACTTCCTGCGCAACGTCGATGCCGAAGCTCTTGGCGATGTAGTCGGGCTCGGAACTGTTGCTGCCCGACAGCGTGATCGTCGCGTCGCGATAGACGTAGTCGAGGCCGAGGATCTCCTCGTGGCGGCTTTCCTTGTAGGGGCTCGCCGTCGTCACGACGTCGATCGACGCATTGCTCACCATGTCGAGGTAGTAGCTGCCCGACAACGAAACCTTGTCGGCGATGCTCTTGCGCACCAGCACGGCGGGGCCGCTGGCACGCGTGCCACCGCCGTCGTAGTAGTGGTACATCACGTCGGCGCGGTCCTCGGGCAGTTCCGCCGCACGTGCCGTTCCCGCGGCCAGCAGCCCGGCGAGCGCCCCCAGCATGTGGGCCGCCGCCGCATAGGGAAGGCGCACGCGCCGCCGGCCGGCGACCGCGAGCAGCGCCAGGCGCCAGCGCCCGAGCAGCGCAGGCAGGCCGCTGGTGTTAGTTACAGCCACACCCGCCCCCCTGCACGCCGGTCGCTCCGCGCGCGCCCTCGCGCACGTCGCGCACGTGCTCGAAGTGCTTGTCGGAGAGCGCGTCGCGTGACAGCTTCATGATCGGGTCGGCGAGGCGCTCGCGCTCGTACGGCTTGACCCACGGCTCGATGCTGCAACCCGCAAGCAGCGCGACGAGCGCGAACGCGAGAGCCGGCGGCGCGGCCCTGAGCAGCAAGGACCTCATTCTTTCAACAGCTCCCGGATCTGTTTTTCGTAGGTTTCTTCGTAGCCATCGCGATAGCCGCGGTGGATGTAACGCACCTTGCCGTCGCGATCGATCAGCACCGTCGACGGCATCGTGGAGAGGTCGTAGAGCTTGCTCACCTTCTTCTCGGTATCGAGCAGCACGGGAAAGCGCAGCCCGAGTTTGGTGGCCAGCGCCGCCGCCTGGTGCGGGTCCTCGTCGATGTTGATGCCCAGCAGCTGGAAGCCCGACGCGCGGTACTTGTCGTACAGGCGCGCAAGGTGAGGCATCTCGATGCGGCACGGGCCGCACCAGGTCGCCCAGAAATTCACCATCACCACTTGGCCGCGCTGCTCCTGCAGGCGCATGTTGGGTCCTTCCAGGCTGCGCAGCGCGAAGTCCGGTGCCTTGGTGGCCGGCGTCAGCGCCGCCGGCGCCGCCACCGCGACCGCCAGCAACGCCGTGCCGAACAGCAGCCTCGCAAAGCGCAGGCGCACTACCCGGTGCGCCGTATCTCGTTCCATGGTCATGAATGACATCCGTCAGAAGAAGAAGGTCAGACCGGCACTGAATTCGAGGTTCTGCGTATCCTGCTTCTGGCCGAGGACGTCGAGCGAGTACCGGTGATTGCGCATGTCCGCCTGCACCGAGAACCAGTCCTTGAAGAACACGCGCAGGCCGAGCCCGTAGTTGATCGTCAGGCGGTTCTGCTCGAGGAAATGCGTGCTGCCCACGCCGCCGATCAGGTACAGGCCGGACGCCTTGGCGATGTTCTTGCCGAGGAACACCTCGCCGGGCAGCACGTTGTAGCCAGCCGAAAGGTTGTAGTAGTAAAGCGGCTCCTCGGGCTGCGGAAAGATGCCGCCCGGCAGGATCTGGCGGTAGTTCTCGTCGCTCACCTTGGTGCGTCCGTACACGCCCTCGACGAAGATGTCCTCGGTGATGTGGTAGCCGAGGCGCGCGCCGTACAGGAAGCTGGTGCCGAAGTTCTGGGCGGCGTACGAGCCGAGAAACAACCCGAACTCGATGTCGTTGGACGGGAACTTCGGCAGCCTGACTTCGCGCCTCTCGACCTCGGGCTGGATCACCTGCTCGTTCGCCGGCTGCTCGCCGGCCGGCGGTTGGTCGGCGGCGCGCGCCGGCTGCGCCGTCAGCGCGGCGAGGAAGACCAGCGAGAGCGCAAGTGACTGGAAACGCATGACTGGGCCATCAAACGGTCAGAAGAAGAATGAAAGTCCGAGCGTGGTGGCCCGATACTCGCCGCTGCGTGTGTCCGCGATGTACGCGGTGTAGATCGTGTAGTCGAGGCGCGCGACGAACCGGTCGGTGAGGTGGTAGCGCGCGCCGATCGAACCGTTCGCCAGGCTGACGTTGGTCGTGATGGCGCCGACGAGGCTCGCATTCGGGATGTTCTTGAACCGGCCCAGGCCGATGCCGAAGAACGGCGACAGCCGCTTGTCCGACCAGGGCTCCACGTTGAGATTGACGTGCCAGAGGTCGGTACCCGAGTAGACGCCCTGCACCTGGCCGATCGTTGCCTCGACCGACAGCGTGTCGGTGAAGCGATACGCGGTCCAGACCTTCAGCATCGGCTCCTTGTCGAACTGCCCGTATGCAGCGCCCATCTCGAGCCTGCGTTGCAGGTAGTCGTCGAGCAGGATGTCGCGAAACGTCTTCTTGCCGCCCGCCTCGGTCAGCGTGGTCTCGAGTTGCTGGCGGGTGACCCAGCCCTCCTTGCCCTTCTCCGTACGCACCTTGTACCAGTCGGTGTGGCGCAGCAGGATCTGGATCCGCTCGTCGCGCGCCGCGACGTAGTAGATCGGATAGCCGCGCCCCGGCCCCGTGCGCAATTCGATGTACGGGTCGGCGACGATCAGTGTCTCCGTCTCTTCCGCCGCACGCGCCGGCGCAAAGCCGAGCGCGGCCGCGAGCGCGGCCGCCGCGAAGGCACAGCGCGCAAGTCGCCAGCGCCAGTGGATCAGTGCGGCAACGACGCGGTTCATTGGAGGGTGTTGCACGTGCCGGCATTCGGATCTGGAGGCGTGAACATGCTGTAGGTCGCGGTGCTGAACTCGTCCTGCCCCAGCGGCACCGGGTTGGTGATCCAGTACTCCATCAGCTTGACGTGCGGGTCCTGGTCGCTCGTGAAGATCTGCCCACCGCCGTGCAGGACGCCGCGCAGCAGCGGCTTGTTCAGCAACCGGCTCTGCGTCGGCGCGCTGATCACGACCTGGCCCTGCGCCGAGATGAAGTTCTTGTACATGTCGCCCGCGCGAATCATGTCGGGCGTGTTGGCGGGATCGGTGACGTCGACGACCTGCGCATTGGGGAACAAGCGCAGCGCGCCTCCGGTTCCATTCGTGGCGTCGTGGCAACCGGAGGCGCCGCACGTATTGGGGCCGAATTGCGTGAAGAAGATCGGATTGATGCACCGCTGGAAATACGCGAACGCGAGCTTCTGCTGCCCGGTGACGGGCGGGTTGTCGACGGGACCCACGCACGCCGCGAGTCCCGTCGACACGAGAAGGAAAAGACCGCGACCAGTGGTGGTGAGCGCCCTCCTTAGTGTGTTTGCCCGTTCATCAACCGTCATGGAGTACAGCCGGACGCTATCCAGTTCGCGATCGTGGTGTAGTTCGCGCTGCCTGCCGGCAGCACGGCGGTGGTTTGCCCGACGGCACCCGATGGATGCGGGATCGTCGACGGGCGGCTGAGCAGATAGTTCGACGCGGGTTGACACGTGTCGGAGATCATCGTCAGCACGACGTTGAAGTCGCCATCCGGATCGCCGGTGAGGACGAGACGGTTCTGGAAGAACGACGTTCCCGCGGGCGTGGTGGTGCTGCCGATGGCCTGGTGGCAGTTCGCGGCGCAGGTCGACAGGATGATCGGATAGACCTGCGACTCGAACGTCGTTTCGCTGAGTGTCGCCACCGTGCGCATGCCGGACGAACCGTTGAACGGATCGTTGTAGTACTTGCCGCCGAGGTCCATGAACTCCGTGATCAGGCGCTTCTCGCCTGCATTCAGCATCGTGCTGTGGTCCGGCGCCGTGCTCGGTGGGTTCGGATGCGCCGCGATCGAGGCGGCATCGGCCATCAGGCTCTCGCCGAACATGATTTCGGCCAGGCGGCTCTTGCGCGAGAGACCGAGCGCCTCGTCTTCGCTCGCGTCGGTGTTGACGAGCGCCGGACCGCGTACGACCACCTCAACCCCTTCTTCGATGGTCGTCTGCGGCAGCCCCGTGGTGGGATCGATCACCGGGTCGCCCACCATCAGCTCTTCATACGAGGTCAGGCGGCCGGTGCCGGACGTCGTCCCCAGCAGGTCGAGCTTGACCGGGTCCGTGTGGCAGTTCGTGCACGTGTTGGCGCCGCGGTCACGCGTCCACAGCGGCTGGATATGGTCGGGGTAGTTGATGATGCCGTTGGTCGGAACTGCGGTCGCGAGATCGTCCGCCGGGTTGGGGTTGCCCGTGTACATGAGCGAAATCGACGGGCGGGCATTGGCAGGACTCGCCGCCCAGACGTCGGTGTAGACCGGGTCGGCGGCGAGGTTCAGCAACGTCGGGTCGAGACGCGTGCGCGTCGAGGCCATCGTTTCACCGGACTGGTGCGCGTTCGCGAGCGCCGGCGTCAGGCCGGCCGGCATGGTGTTGACGACGGTGCCGGAGTTGATCGCGGCGCCGCGGCGAGGGCTGTGGCAGCCGTCGCACGTGCGGCGTTCGCCCGGGCGGACCTGGATCCAGTTGGTGTGCGTCTGGAAGGCACGACCCTTCGCGTCGAGGACCGCGAGGCCGATCGGTGTGTCGGCCGGCACGACAAGCTTGAACGAACCGTCGGGCTCGATCGGCGCGTAGCCGAGGATCTGCTGCGGTTCGAAGTCGGTGTCGCCGATCGCCGAGCGCAGGCCCATCGTGCTGGAAGGAGGCGCGACCGCACGGATCGCGCGCACGAAGCGCGCGGGTGCGCAACCGTACGCCGCATTGTTCGGATCCTTCATCTTCACGAGGTCCGCGATCTGCGGGCGCGTGTCGGCCGGATCGGTGGGTGCGGTCTTGGCGATGGCCGTGGTGCAGCCGGCACCGAGATCCGCGGCCGTCAGCACCGGGTCGCCCATGCGGCCCAGGCCGTCGGTGTCATAGACCGAACGCACCTCGAGCAGGCCCAGGTTCTGCGACGCGAGTGTGGCGTCGACCGGCGTGGGATCGGCGGCGCTCGGCTCCGTGCGCCCCTGGATCGCGATGGGATCCGTGTACTTGAAGCCGGCGGGCGGCGCGGCGACGATCAGGAACGTCTGGTTCGCCGGGTTGAACATGTAGATCGCGTACGACGGGTTGACGTTGTCCTGCACCGGATCCGCCGCGATGTCGGTATTCAGGCGGTTCGTGTCGCTCAGGCGCGCGATCTCGTCGGAACTCAGCGTGGCGCATGAGACGACGACGCCGTTTTTCGTCACCTCGCATGGCGCAAACGCAAGCAGCACCCGGTTCGTGCCGTCCCACAGCGGATACGGCGTGGTGATGCGGCCGTAGCGCGAGATCCCGCGATCGAAATTCAGCGGCTGCCCCGTGGCCTGCACCTGCCCGCCGGTCGGGCTGACACCCGCCGTGGCCGGCGTGTTCTCTTCCGAATAGTTGGCCGCGTCGATGAACACGAGCGCGCCGCCCTCGTGCGTGCCGGACAGCGGCATCAGATCGGAGGACAGGAAGCCGGCGTACTGGCCGCTCGGATCCATGTCGCGCGGGTGCAGGAAGCTGTTGCCGGGGCTGTGCGCGCCGTACAGGACGAACATGTCGGTGCCGTCGGGCTTGACCCGGAACACCTTGAAGTGGTTGCGGCCGCCGACGTGATCCCAGCGCGAGAACATGATGTCGCCGTTGGGGCGCACGGTCGGATTGCGGTCGTGGCTCTGATTGACCGAGATCTGCGTGACGTTGTTGCCCTGCGCATCCATCGTGTGCAGGTTGAACACGCGTTCGCGCTCGTATTCGTCGAGCGCGAAGTAGGTGTGACCGTTGAACTGGTTGACGCTGCTCTTGGTCTGGCGGTTGGAGGAGAAGACGAAGCCGCGGCCGGCCGGCAGGTAGGCAGGCGAAACGTCATCGGCCGTGGTGGTGCTGGTGATGCGCCGGAGCGTTCCGCCGGTCAGCCCACCGGTGGTCATGTCGTATTCCCAGATGTTCCAGTGCCCCGTGCACGCAGGCTGCCCGTTGATGGTCGACGTGTTCGAGGTCGGGCAGTTGAGGGCGAAGACGATCTTCTTGCCGTCGTACGACAGCGCCGGCGTCGACGCGTCGCCCTGGCCCTGCGTGATTGACGCCGTGATGTTGGTCTCGGGTGCGCTCGGCGAGGACTTCTCGCGCACGATCAGGTCGCCGCCCGGTGCGGTCGGCCCGCCATTGGTCGGGTTGGCGCTGATCGTGTTCTTGCGCATCACGTAGGCGATGGGCACATCGCCCTGTACCGCGACCGTCGAATCGCTGCCGGTGCCCTTGGAGCAACCGGCGAGAGCGAAGCTCAACGCCAGCGCCGTATAAACAATATGGCGTGCTCCGTCGTTACGAGGCAGGACTGTCATGGATGTCTCCGGACGCTCAATGCGTCGCGAGGGATGCTAGTCATTGGTGACCTCGCGGCACATCGTCCAAAAGTCCGGTGGTGTAGTGAAGGACTCCCATGTCATCGACGATGACTGCGTCGACACCCGGTCTCGATTCGATGAATTGCAGGCCCTTTTGCACCCCCTTTACGAAGACACACTTCGAAAAAGCCTCGGTTGTCAGTCCGTCCTCAGCAATCACCGTCACGCTGTGCACGTGGCTGGGCGACTTTCCCGTTCTCGGATCGATGACGTGATGAAAGCGCATGCCATCGACTTCGAAGAACCGCTCGTAGTCGCCCGATGTGGAAAGCGCGGTGTCCTCGAGCGGAAGCATCGCGACGACCTCGCCGGCGCGACGAGGATCACGAATGCCGATCGCCCACGGCCGGCCACGCCGGTCGCCGACGATGTGGCTGTCTCCGCCCGCGGTGACGATGCCGTGCGCGATGCCGTGCCGGCGCAGGATGGCCGCGCCGTTGTCGACGGCGTATCCCTTCGCGAATCCACCCAGATCGATCTGAGTGCCGGGGTGGGCAAAGCGCACGGTGCGCGCCTGCGGGTCGAGGATCAGGTTCTGGTAGCCGACAGCGCTCCGCGCCGCTTCCAGCTGTGCGTCGGTCGGCCTGATCCCTTTGCGATAGTCGTAAAGCTGGCCGACGCTGGCGAACGTGATGTCGAATGCGCCGTCGGACATGCGCGAGAAAGCGATCGACTTCTGCAACAGCCCGAACATCTCCTCTGTAAGCATCGCCGCGCGATGCGCGGCGACGCGGTTGATGTGCGAAAGCTCCGAGTCAGGCTTGAACGGACTCATCGCGGCATCGATCCGATGCATCTCGCGCATCACCGCTGCGCACGCCGCTTCGCCCGCTGGGCGGTCGTCGCACCACAACTCCACGCGGATCGCGGTGCCCATGATGGCCTGCTCGCGCACCAACCAGCCGGCAGGCGCTTGTGATCGCCGCTTGCCGCTCACGGCCGCACGTTCTAGGAACGCCTGCGCGAGGTTACGCATGCCGTTGAGCATGAAGGCTCGCCTCGTGGCCGACCGGCCCGATAAGCAACGGGATTTGATCCCGACTCGTGGGACCACCGACCGGGCTCGATTCGAGCGCAGTTCCACCAAATGGATTACTGCGCTTCGAGTTCGATCGGATCATGCGAAGCGGCATGTCTATCGCGCGGCACGCGAGGGGCCGATACGCCTCGAGAAATGGGAAGGGGTCCCGACTCTATCGGCGCACCGTTGCACAGTGCACTAGGTTGCCTCCTTCCTTTGCGGGAGTCCTTTTATTCGACTGAACAAACAAGAAGGGCGTCGTTGCAACGACGCCCTTCGAGTCAGAACGGGATCGAGAGTGGTGTCTTATTCACCGCGCTTCGACTTCGCCTTCGGCGCTTCGACCTCGGGGTTCACGGCACTCACCGCCGCCTGCGTCGCGCTTTCGAAGTTCGACTCCGCGGCATCGAACGCCTGGCGGGCGGCCTTGCTGAAGGTGTCGTAAGCGGTATTGCATGCGGCCACTGCGTTCTTGAAGAGCGAAACAACGGGCTCCGATCCGGCCGGCGCGTTGCGCGTCGCGAACTCCACGAACTGCGAGGCCTTTTCGTTTCCTTCTGCGAACTGGCCTTCGACGACGCGGCGCACTTCCGCACCGGCGCTGCTCACGATGCTGTAGACGTTGCGGCTGTAGCCGACGACCTTGTGAAACGCCGGCTGGACGATCGTGCCGCTGACCGCGACGACGTCCTGTGCATCCTTGATGCCGAGCATCGACTGCGTGGTGGCCGCGGATTCGTCCATGGCGGCCTTGATCGCGGCAAGGTTGAGTTCGACCAGCTTCTCGGTGGTGTTCAGCGCCACTTGCGACAGCGCGTAAAGCGCGTCGAGCTGGCTCTTTTGCATCTGGCTGATTTGCGGGGGGGTTGCAAACATCTGCTGCTCCATCTGTGAATCGACGTTGTGGGCGGTGGTCTTCGAGGGAATCCGGGGATCCTCGGCCGATTGCTGCACCGCAGCAAGCATTGTAGAGGCGGGGGCTCGCAAGTCAAGTGCCAATGCCCGCGTCGCCCAATTCGTGTGGTTCGACAGAAAGGTCATCGCGAGGTAACAAGCGCCCGGCCCGGATCCGTGCGCGCGTCGCGCGAACGATCTCAGCCGAACGTCATGCGCGCGATCGGCACGAAGCCGAGCGCGAGCAGCGCGACCGCGACCATCTCACGCGCGCGCGCTGGAACGGAGGGACCCGACTTTCGACCAGGCTCTGCGGCCGTTTAGGACGGGGCGGTCGTGGTCGTGCTCGATCGGGTGCAACCCGTCGGCGCTTACGTCACCGGGCCGTGCCGGGGGCGCAGCTCGAAACGATCACAAGCCGCCAGCTCCTCGGCATCGCGATCAGTTACCACGCGCGAAGCTCAGCGCGCTCACTCGACCGTCACGCTCTTCGCGAGGTTTCGCGGTTTGTCGACATCGGTGCCACGCGTCACGGCGGTGTGATACGCGAGCAGCTGCAGCGGCACCACGTGCAGGATCGGCGAAAGGTCGCCGTAGTGCTCGGGCAGGCGGATCACGTGGACGCCTTCGCTCGTCTCGATGTGAGTGTCGGCATCCGCGAAGACATACAGGCGCCCGCCGCGCGCCCGGACTTCCTGCATGTTGCTCTTGAGCTTTTCGAGCAGCATGTCGTTCGGAGCGACCGTCACGACGGGCATCGCTTCGGTCACGAGCGCGAGTGGTCCATGCTTCAGTTCGCCCGCGGGATAGGCCTCGGCGTGGATGTAGCTGATCTCCTTGAGCTTGAGCGCGCCCTCGAGAGCGATCGGGTAGTGCAGGCCGCGGCCGAGGAAAAGCGCGTTTTCCTTGCGCGCGAAGATCTCGCTCCACGCGATGATGTGCGGCTCGAGCGCGAGCACCTTCTGGATCGCCGCCGGCAGGTGGCGCAATGCCTTCACCGCGGCATGCTCGCGTTCGGGTGTCAGCCGGCCCTTGGCCTTGGCGATGCTCTTGGCGAGCAGGTAGAGCGCCACGAGCTGGGTCGTGAACGCCTTGGTCGAAGCGACCCCGATCTCGGCACCCGCCCGCGTGATGAACTGCATCGCCGTCTCGCGCACCATTGCGCTGGTCGCGACGTTGCACACCGCGACCGTGCGGTTCATGCCCTGGCTCTTCGCGTGCTTCAGTGCGGCGAGCGTGTCCGCTGTCTCGCCCGACTGGGAAACCACGACCACGAGCGTGTTCGGATTCGGCACCGAGGTGCGATAGCGATATTCGCTCGCGATCTCGACGTTCACCGGGACCTGCGCGATCGATTCGAGCCAGTGGCGCGCCACGCAGCCGGCGTAGTAGCTCGTGCCGCACGCGAGGATCAGCACGCTGTCGATCCTGGGCAGCACCTGCTCGGCCGCATCGCCGAAGATCACCGGATCGATGCCCGCCACCGGATCGAGCGTATCGGCGATCGCGCGCGGCTGCTCGAAGATCTCCTTCTGCATGAAGTGCCTGTACGGGCCCAGCTCGACGCTGCCGAGGCCGGCGTGCACCGTCTTGACCTCGCGCGTCACCGAGCGGCCCTTGCTGTCGACGATCCAGATCCGGCGCAACTGCAGATCGACGACATCGCCTTCATCGAGATAGATGATCTGGTCGGTGGTACCGGCGAGCGCCATCGCATCCGAGGCCAGGAAGTTCTCGTCCTCGCCGATGCCGACCACGAGCGGACTGCCGGCGCGCGCGCCCACGACTCGATGTGGTTCCTCGCGCGCGAACACCGCGATCGCGTAAGCGCCTTGCAGCTGGCGTACCGCCTGCTGGACTGCTTCGAAGAGGTCGCCGTCGTAGAGGCTGTCGATCAGATGCGCGACGACCTCGGTGTCGGTCTGGCTCGAGAACGCATAACCCGCCGCCCGCAGCTTGGCCCGCAGTGCCTCGTGGTTCTCGATGATCCCGTTGTGGACCAGCGCAATGCGCGGCGTGCTGCCCTTGCCGGAGAAGTGCGGGTGTGCGTTGTCGGTGGTCGGCGCCCCGTGGGTCGCCCAGCGCGTGTGCGCGATGCCGGTGAACGCCGGCATCTTCTCTGCCTGTGCGTTGAGCTCGGAGACGCGCGAGACGCTGCGCGCTCGCTTCAGACCGCCTTCCGCGTGCACGGCGATTCCGCACGAGTCGTAACCGCGGTACTCGAGCCGCCGCAGGCCTTCAACGAGGATGGGAACGATGTTGCGTTGGGCGACTGCACCGACGATTCCGCACATGTCACGGCCCTCACAAGAAAGCGGGATAGGGCGGCGATCTTAAGCGCAGCAACGAGAAATAGGCTGCCGATTTTTCGATGCGTGTGAACTAGAATTTCACTCTGACATGACACTGGCGTTTTATTTCACACAGAAATGGGAGATGAAAGAAGAATCCATCGGCGCTTTCGCCCTCGACCTCATTGATCGACGGCTGCTCACCCAGCTGCAGGAAGACTGTTCGCTCACGAATCAGGCGCTGGCCGAGCGCGCGCGCATATCGCCGCCAACCTGCCTGCGACGGGTCAAGCGCCTCCAGGAGGGAGGCGTCATCGAGCGACAAGTTGCGCTCCTCGCACCGGAGAAACTCGGTGCGGCGCTGACCGCGATCGTCGAGATCGCCCTCGAGCGCCAGGGCGCGGAGCAGCAGGTCGAGTTCGAGACGCTCGTCCGTGACGAGCCTGCCGTGCAGCAGTGCTACCGCGTGTCGCCCGGCCCGGATTTCGTACTGCTCGTCGTCGTGGCCGACATGCCGGCATACCACGCACTCGTGCACCGGTTGTTCACTGCACAGGCGAACGTGCGCAACATCCGCACGTTCTTCAGCGTGCACCGGAGCAAGTTCGCGCCGAAGATTCCGCTCTGACCGGGCCTACTTGCGCTTCTTCGTCGGCCGGCTCCAGCCCTCGATGGTCGTCTGCCGCGCGCGCGCGACGGTGAGCTTGCCGGCAGGTACATGCTTCGCGACGGTCGATCCGGCGCCGACCGTGGCGCCCGCGCCGACGGTGATCGGCGCGACCAGCACGCTGTTCGACCCGGTGTGGACGTCGTCCTCGATCACGGTCCGGTGCTTGTTCGCGCCGTCGTAGTTGGCAACGATGGTGCCGGCGCCGATGTTCACGCGTCGCCCGACCGTCGCATCGCCCACATAGGCGAGGTGATTTGCCTTCGAACCATCGCCCAGCGTCGAGTTCTTGACCTCAACGAAGTTGCCGATGTGCACCTCGTCGCCCAGCGTCACGTCGGGCCGGGTGCGGGCGAAAG
>Ga0335077_10000094_pt1 | contig 87206 bp, 70 predicted proteins | sample Lox_Sample_31_FD_207151 | JGI IMG/M metagenome (GOLD analysis project Ga0335077, IMG submission 207151) | Soil microbial communities from Loxahatchee National Wildlife Refuge, Florida, United States - Lox_Sample_3.1 | ecosystem: Environmental > Terrestrial > Soil > Wetlands | place: USA... | reverse complement strand
CGCTGTGGCAGCGGTGCGCGGTGCATTTTTATCGCAACGTGTGGACGGCGGTACCGACGAGCAAGGTGAAGGAAGTCGCGGCGATGCTGAAAGCCATTCACGCGCAGGAAGACCGTGCGGCGGCACGGCAGAAGGCGGAACAGGTCGCCGTGAAGTTGCGAGAGATGAAACTGGCGGATGCCGCAGCGCTGGTGCTGGCGGGGATTGAAGAGACGCTGTACTACTACACGTTTCCGCGAGAACACTGGCGGTGCCTGCGAACGAATAATCCGCTAGAACGGTTGCTGCGTGAAGTGCGACGAAGAACGCGAGCGGTAGGAGCGTTCCCAGATGGGAAGTCGGCGCTGATGCTGGCGGCGGCACGGTTGCGCCACGTAGCCGGCACGAAGTGGGGGACGCGGCGCTATCTGGACATGAACCGGCTGTCGGAAGCGAGCGAAGCAGCATGAACGCGCCCGCAAACACTTTCGGCTCCCCCTCGGGGGAGCCGAGCATCACAACCAGGCTCATGCTTCAACAAATGTGCGAAAAAAGCTGGACACTATCCGCGGCGAGCCGCGAAAATCTTGTGCAAGAAAGAAAGAGACGGCAACTTGTTGTTCCGGAGTGAAGCAGATAAGAAGGCATGAATCCAGAAGATTAGAGAAGCAAAGACTCGATGAACATCTCCACGGGCGGAAAGATATAACGAAAAATGAGCAATCCGACCAACAATCCTGGCATGGCGAAGTTGCCGCTGCGGCTCCAATCCAGATAGCCACGGGCGCGGTCCTCGCTCATCAGAAGCATGATCGCGGAGCTTCCATCGAGCGGAGGCACGGGAAGAAGATTAAAAACGCCCAAGAGTAGATTCAGAGAGAACATCACGTACAAGGCAATGGCGCTGAAATCGCTGTCGGCAAAAGTCCGGCCGAGATGAATCATGTGGTTTGCCATGCCTATCCGCAGTCCAAAAGCCGAGACCAACATGAGGAAAAAGTTGGTAGCCGGTCCCGCCAGCGCCATGAGCGCCGCGCGACGCGGATGGCGGCGCGCCCAATCAGGGTCATAAGGAGCGCTGGCGAATCCAATCATGCTGCCATTCAGTAAAAAGAAGCTGATCAGCGGAAACACGACCATGCCGTACGGTGAGCGGCGGATGTGAGGGATCGGGTTGAGGGTGACTTGCCCGCCTTCCGCTGCGGTAGAGTCGCCACCTAGTTTTGCGGCGAGCGCATGGGCGGCTTCGTGGCAAGTGGTGGAAAACAGGAAGGCCACGTAGAAGACGAAGCCCAGAAGCAGATGCTGTTCGTCAAGCATGTCCATAGGATTCTTAAGGGTAGAGGCTTCGGGAAGGGAAAGCAAGCCAGTGAGAGAAGGCCAATTGGAACGAACCGCGCGGTCCGTAGCGGGTAATCTATGAATGTGGATTCTGAATTACGTTCGAGGTATTATAACCGCAACGCGTGTGTTGGCCGCCTCAATCATTGGGTGTGCGGAGCAGGTTAAGTTGAACTAAATTGGGACCTGGAAATGAAGGCCTGCCTGCTGCGCACACCCGCAAAAATCGAAACCAATCCATTGCAATTTACAGAAGTTGAGACGCCCCGGCCCGGTCCTGGTGAGGTGCGAGTCCGCGTGCACGTATGTGGCGTGTGCCGGACGGATCTGCACGTCATCGAAGGGGAATTGCCGACGAGAAAGTCACCCCTGATTCCGGGCCACCAGGTGGTAGGAACTGTTGAGGAATGCGGGGCCGGCACAACACGATTCGCAATAGACGCGCGAGTGGGAATCGCCTGGCTGCACAAAACCGACGGAACCTGTGAATACTGCAAACGCGGTGCAGAGAATTTATGCGACGCACCGGAGTTCACGGGATACACCGTGAATGGCGGATATACGGAGTCTGTGGTGGCGCCGGAACCGTTCGTCTATCCGATGCCTGAAGGATTTCCTGACGAGCAAGCGGCGCCGTTATTGTGTGCGGGGATCATTGGTTACCGGTGCCTGCGAATGGCGCAAGTGGGAGCGGGTGCAAAACTGGGATTTTACGGATTTGGCGCCGCGGCGCATGTGGCGATTCAGGTGGCGCGTTATTGGGGAGCGGATGTTTACGCCTCGACGAGAGACCGGAGGCACCAGGGGTTAGCGATGGAATTGGGAGCGAAATGGGCGGGCGGTACGCTGGAAGCTCCACCGGATAAACTGGACGCGGCCATCGTGTTCGCTCCCGCGGGCGAGATTGTGCCGGCCGCACTGAAAGCGTTGCACAAGGGTGGGCGGCTCATACTCGGGGGTATTCATATGAGCCCGATTCCGTCTTTCGGATATGATCTGCTGTACGGGGAGAGAATGATTCGCAGCGTTGCGAACAACACGCGCCAGGACGGCGAAGAGTTTCTGAAGCTGGCGGCGGAGATTCCCATTCGAACACGCGTGCACGTTTATCCATTGAGTGAGGCGAACCAAGCCCTAAACGCACTGAAGAACGATGCGATCCCTGGGGCAGCTGTGTTAAAGATTCATTCCTGAATGTTTCGCAAGGAGTTCAAACGAATATGAACACGCAGCGGGCGGCACTCGCGGTGGCGGGATTATGGCTGATGAGTTGTGGGGGGAGCCTCCCTGGGGCGGCCCACATCTCCGGAGATGCGGAGAGCGCTACGAGACAAGGCCAAGACTTGCCGCAAGTGTTGAGCCCTTCAGCCACAGAGGAGCTTAAGGGGATTGTTGCGAGCGGGAGGCTAGGCGATCTGCGATGGCCGAATTTCTCGGATCGACGCCAGGCAGTGCAGGCGTTTTACAACGGTGCTGGCGACCGCCTTGGGTGGATTCAGGCCGGCAAACCAACACCACAAGCGTCGGAGCTGATTGGACTATTGGAGAATGCGGATCAGAAGGGTTTGAATGCCGAGGATTACGACGGACCCAGATGGGGCGCGCGTGTACAAAGCTTGGGAAGCGCGCCGAGTGAGACGACCCTGGCGCGATTTGATGTTGCGCTCACAGTGTCCGCGATCCGATATATAACAGACCTCCATCTAGGGAAAGTAAGCCCCGCAACGCTGCACAAGGACTTCGACCCGGAACGCAAAAAACACAATGCCGGTGTTTTCTTGCGAGAGAACGTGAGTCAGGCGACCAGCGTGAAGCAAGCCCTCGCGCGGGTGGAGCCGCCATTTCCGGGGTATCAACGGGCGCTGATCGCGTTGGGCGAGTACATGAAGCTTGCGAAGGAAGAAGCGCCGGATCCGTTGCCGCAGGTACAGAAACCCGTCGATGCGGGAAAGAGTTATGAAGCAGCGAGTAAGTTGGCGCGGCGTTTGCAGTTCTTGGGAGATTTGCCGTCGACGGTGGAAGTCCCCGCGGGATCGCAGAGTTATACCGGCGAGCTGGTGGGCGGGGTTAAACGGTTCCAGACACGCCATGGGCTGGAAGCGGCGGGGAAATTAGGACCGCAGACGATTACTGAGTTGAACGCGCCGATGAGCAAGCGTGTGGAGCAGTTACGGCTGACGCTAGAGCGCTGGCGCTGGCTGCCCCACGAGTTTCCCGACCCTCCTATCGTGGTGAATATTCCAGAATTCGTGCTGCGCGCCTATCAGCAGCGCGGGACACCTGCGTTGATGATGCCGGTGGTGGTCGGGAGGGCGATGCGGACGCAAACGCCTGTGATGGAAGAGGACATGAAGTACGTGGTGTTTTGGCCGTATTGGAACGTGCCGCCGAGCATTCTCCGGAATGAGCTAGTGCCGAAAATTGCCAGGGACCCGAACTATTTAACGAAGAATGAATACGAAGTGGTGATGTATGGCGGGCAATTGGTAACCGACGGGAGCGTGAGTGAAGACGTGCTAGCGCAGTTGCGGGCGGGCAAGCTGATGGTTCGCCAGAAGCCGGGACCGAAGAATGCGCTTGGGCTGGTGAAATTCATCTTCCCCAATAGCAACAATGTATACCTGCACTCAACACCATCACAGACGGCATTCAGTCAAACGCGCCGGGATTTCAGTCACGGGTGCATCCGTGTGGAAGATCCCAGGGCGCTGGCAGTCTGGGTATTGCGCAACAATCCGGGATGGACGAGGGAAAAAGTGGAAGAAGCGTTCAAGGCAGAGAAAGAACAACAGGTGAATCTGCCGCGCACCATCCCGGTGTTGATTGTTTACGGGACGGCGGTGGCGAAGGAAGGCGGCGAAACTTATTTCTTCGATGATATTTACGGCTTCGACAAAAAGCTCGCCAAGTTAACCGCCGACGCGTATTCGTTGAAGAACTAGACAGGGTCAGTCACTGAAGTGGCGGGTCGAGGGCGCGCCCGTGCAGCCGTAGCACCACGTGCGAACACGGCCGGTGTCGACGTGCACAAATTCGGACCGCGGATAGTACCCTACGCCGCCACGGCCAAGAGCAAGGGCGGCATTACGCAACGTAAGAGTGTCGACGCCAAGAATGCGAATATCGATCGCGTGAGCTTGCATGTGAAGACTGTTCCTTGCAACGCCGGAAGAGCGAGCGCGGAGGAATTCGTTGCTCCAAGAGGACCGGTAACCGCAAATGATTTGAATCTCCGCGTCGGGATGGCCGACCGAAGCGGCAAGATCAGTCAGAATATCGAAGATGTGCGGATCGTAATGCTTGACGTCGCCGGTACGGTGGTCGCGCAGGAAATGATCGAGTTGCGCTTCCGCGGCGGGAGAGTATTTGTCGCCTCGACGGTAAACGATATTGAGATGCTCGCCGGTGTGAGTGTGATAAAGGCGGATGCGATGCTCGGCAGGGTCCATCACCGCCGGAGAGGTGCGCTTCGCGGAAAAGACGAGCGGGACGAACAAGGGTAAACCGACAAGGAACAGGGCCGCCAGGGATTTCCGCAAACTAGGCCTCCAAAGAAAGAGTTAGATGTAATGCCGGGCAGAGAGGATTGCTAGTCCAAAAGAATAGTGTATCGAAAGAGCCGAGACCGGCCAAAATGAGGGGCGGGGAGCGATGAAAACTTCAACAAACCGTGTGTGATTTCCCGTCACATTTGGGGTATATCACCCAAAATTGGATAAAGACGTGTGGCAACTGGAAAGGACCCCAGCGTTCTACTACAACCGTAACAGGTTGAAAATAATATCCTTAAGTCGTCATCGGTCTCAAGGAGTGGCCCGCCCTGATTAGGCACAACAGGTGCAGTTTGGCAGGGTGCGGTCCGCCCGACCTGGACTTCGAAGCGGACAAGCGTTCAGCCCAGAATGCCAGCGGTGTTGAATTCAGCTCTTTGTCGAGAACTCGCAGGAGAAACGGGATATGACGGTGAAAATAACGAATCGCTCCCACCGGGTGATCTATCTGGTCGTGCTGCTGGTGTTTGCCGTGGCACTGACCACCGCGCTGGTACTGGCAGGCGAGCTTAAGCCCGAAGGAAGCAAGACGAGTACCCTACAGCCCAACACCGTCCCCACCTTGAGCACCGTTGGCGCGTGGGGGAAGAGCAATGCCTGAACTGGCTCGGCGCTCGGGATTGCATAAGAACATCTGGTTGGCGGTTGGCGCGACTATCATGTTCGCTCTCGTGGTGCGCGCGGACATCCATCCCGTTCCCCTCGAGAAGAACGCCGACTCGCCCAAGTGCCTAGAGTGCCACGCGGATAAGGCTAAGGGGAAGTTTGTCCACACAGCGGTATCGACAGGGTGTACCAGTTGCCACGAGATCCGCGTGAATCGCGACGTGACGCGGGTAAAGTTGATCACGACTACATCGTATGGGCTCTGCCTCACTTGCCACGCGGACAAGAACGCGGCTGAAATCAAGGGCAAGGTGCACAAACCGGCGGTGCGTGATTGTGTGAAGTGCCACGATCCCCACGAGTCCGACAACAAGAACCAGCTGCTCAAGCCCACGTCTGGCGACGCGAAAGAGAATTTGTGCTTGAGCTGTCACACGACCGGCCTCAACGTTCCGGAGAAGGGAAGTCGGCACGCGGCGCTCGATATGGGCTGCGAGACCTGCCACGTAACCCACAAAACCGGCGAACCCGGAAAAATTGAGTTTGATTATCACCTGACCAAGGCGCCGCCAGCGCTGTGCTTGGATTGCCATGACGCTTCGAACGCGGACTTGCAAAAGGCGCACCAGAACCAGCCATTCGCGACGGCGAATTGCGTGCAGTGCCACGATCCTCATCAATCGAAACTGCCGAAACTGATGGCCAAATACACGCACCCGCCATTCGCGGATAAGCAGTGCGAGATGTGCCACGCGCCGGCAAAGGACGGAAAGGTCGTGCTGGCACAAGCGGACGTAAAGGCGATGTGCGGAACCTGCCATGATGAAAAGCTGAAGCAGATCGAAACCGCCAAAGTGCAACACCCGGGCGCGGCCGGCGATTGTACGGATTGCCACAATCCTCACGCGAGCAATCAACCCGGGCTGCCGAAGACCAACGGCGTGGAGATCTGCCTGGGTTGTCACGCAGACATCGCAGAGCTGGCGAACAAGCCTGTGCACCATCAGCCTGCGTTCGGCCAGGCTTGCGGGACCTGCCACAATGCTCACGGTGGGGAGCGAGAGAAGCTCCTGCTGGCTCAAGGAAATGCGTTGTGCTTCGAGTGCCATGGCCCAGACGCGGCTCCCAAGGAAGACAAAGAAGCGGGCGTGTTCAAGATTTTTGGTGGCAAGGCGGAATTGCCGGGCGATTACTACAAGGAGAATAAGGTACCGATTCTGCCGCTGAAGTATGGATTGGGACATCCCGTCGCGGGGCATCCAGTGTCGGACGTGATGGACCCGGCGGACCGGACAAAGATACGCCAGAAGATAGACTGCCTGACGTGCCACCAGCCGCACAGTTCACTGAATCCGGATCTGTTGGTTAAAGACCAGAAAAACGACATGGCATTCTGCTCTACTTGCCACAAGGACCTGTCGAAGCGCTAAGGGCGATAGGAGAAGAACGAATGAGAGTCGAAAGCAGCAAGTGGAATATGCTCCGGCGGGCGGTGGTTGTGATGGCGATAGCGGCGGCCGTGGTGATGGCGTCGCCGCTCGCGCTGCAGGCCGACAAAAAGAAGAAGGCCGACGAAAAGGCTGAGATCGATGCGAAGATCAAGGCCATCGACTATTCCTATATTTGCTGGCCCAATCCTCCAGCCATCGCACGCATCAAGTACGTGAACTGGTTCTCGTCGGACAAGGCAGTCCGCAACCTGCAAGGCAACGTGCAGAAGAAAAACACTTGGATGGACCGTTTGGCGGGAACGCAATCTTCAGATGAGGCCTTTAAGCGGCCGTTCGAACTTCTGCAGCCCTACGGGCTGGCAGTGGATTCCAAAGGCAATCTGTACATCGCGGACTCTAAGGTCGGCGCGGTCTTCATCTTTAATACGGAGACACACGACGTGGACATGATCAAAAACAGCGTGCACGCGCATTTCGTCCGCATTATCGGACTGGCCATGGACGACAGCGACCGGTTGTTCGTATCTGATCCTGGACTCAAGCACGTGCTGGTTTTCGACAAAGACCACAAGACGGAGGACGTGATCACCGATGGTATGGCGAGTCCCGGCGGATTAGCCATCGATACGCAGAATCGCCTGCTGTATGTTGCCGACATCGAGTTGGACCAAGTGCTCGTGTACGACGCCGATACGCTGAAGCTACTCCGCAAGATTGGCACGACGGGTCACAAACATGAACTGACGACGCCTGGTGATTTTTCAAAGCCTGCGGGCGTGGCGGTGGATGCCGAAGGCAACCTGTATGTGGCTGATACCATGAACAACCGGATTGAGATTTTTGATGCCGATGGGCAGTTTGTCAGCACCTTTGGGAAGGCGGGCGATGGGCCCGGCTATTTCGCCCGGCCAAAGGGCGTGGCGATTGACCGCGACGGGCATATCTGGGTGGCCGATGGCGTCCAGGACCGGGTGCAGGTGTTTACGAAGGAAGGGCAGCTGGCAATTGCGATCGGGGGCCACGGAATGCTGCCGGGTCAATTCCAGGGGCTAACAGGCATAACGATCGACAATAAGCGCAACCGCGTATTTACAACAGAACTCTATCCGGGGCGAGCGCAGGAATTTCAGTACGTCACGGACGCACAAGCAGATCAGGAACGTGAAAAGCGGGCTGCCGAGCGAGAGAAGAAAGCGAACACGGGAAAATCGCCCGCCACTCCGGCACCAACGGCAGCAAAGACGCCCCAGCCGAATTGAAATATGAGCGTCGGTCCGAGCGAATGAATTGGAGATCGGCGCGAGCGGGAATGAGCCGTAGTTTACTCCAATTAGACATCACAAAGCAGTAAAGCGTGGGAGCAGTAGAACAGACGCGAGGGCTATTGTGTCGGCTGAACACAACGGGTGTGACGGATAACATGATTATTTTCACATCGTTAGGATGTGTGATTTCGCATCACAATGGGCCATATCACCCAAAAGAGAGCCGTCTAGGCCCACCAGTCGTGTCTGCAATCACAAGGACTAGGACCTGTAGAAGAAACAAAACAGGGAGCTTGGGAGCGCCAGAGGGAAACTGGCGAGGCTGTACCAGTTCGGCATGACGGGTGCAGATTGAGACAGCAGTGGCTAGGGTCAACTCAGGTTCTGGCCAAAAGAAGTGGGAAAGGGTTGCAACACCAACGGAGGTTTTACACTTTTATGAAAAGAGCGATATTGCTCAGTTTTGTTGTCCTGGCTCTAGCCAGTTTCGCCATGGGTCAGACTGCGACTTCCACAGTTGATGTCCTCGGCGCGCACAATAACCAGGGGCGCGGCTGCGCGGGTTGCCACGCACCACACAGCGGTTCGTTCGGTTCGGGTCACGGCGGCGCGGCGGATGCCGGTTCCTACGCATTGTGGGGACAGGATGCCAGCCCGTTGTACGGCAAGACGGTGGCATTCGGTGACAATGGCCGGTTCGTCGAAGTTCTGCCCGCAGGCATCGCCAGTGGGTCGCAGGAAATCGGAGGCATCCTGCTTTGCCTCAGCTGCCACGATGGAAATTTGACCCCATCGAACATGATGCAGAACTGGTCGTATGAGCAGCAGATCGGCTTGCTGACGAACACGACGTACGGTAGCGCGCACATCCCGACCTTGCTCGGCAACGACGGCACGACTGCGGGCAACTACACGAACGATCACCCGGTAGGTCAGAATGCCACGATCAGCTCGGGCAATGGTCTGGTGTGGGCAAACAACACCTTCACGGTTACCGCAGGAAGCAATTATGCACAGTTCGTAGCGAACTACGGCTGGCCAGCATTGGCCCCCGGCAAGTGGAGCAACCCGTACGCCGTCAACGGCGCTGGGAAGCCCTACGTGCTCTGCACGACCTGTCACAACCAGCACGTAATGACCGTGTACGCCGCGAGCGCATCGAGCCCAATCGCCGGCCAAACATCTGGCTATTACGCCACCTTCTTTTTCGTCAATGGACCGTATAACCCGAACCTGCAAGGCAAGCTTGGCGCCGGGCAGGCCGCTTCCACGACGCAGTTCTGCCGCCAGTGCCACTTCGGCGAGGCAAACGAAGCCAACAACACCATGAACATCCCCACTGTGTTCCAGTGAGACTAGTGTAAGTCCAGGGGAGAGAGGGAATCTCTCTCCCCTTTTTTTGTTCACGTAAAGAATCTGGAGGGTTCATGAAGTACCTAGTAGTTTTCGCTCTACTACTGGTGGCAGTAGCAAGCAGCAACGCGCAGGTTTCCTCTCACACTCCGACCGGAGCAGCTAAGCAAACCCAACAGGCCCCAGCGTCAGCGTTTCAGGTTAGCGACAAGCCCGTCGCTCGCGTAAACGGCGCGGTGCTGACGGACCGTGATTTGTTGCGAGAGATGCTGCAGATTTTCCCCTACGCGCGCCAACACAACGGCTTCCCCAAGGCCCAGGAAGCGTCCATACGCCAGGGTGCGCTGCAGATGATCATCTTCGAGGAACTCGTTTATCAGGAAGCGTTACGACGGAAGTTGACGATACCTCCGCAACAACTAAAGAAGGCGGAAGCGGATTTCAAGGGGCAGTTCCACAGCGTCGACGAATACAACAGTTATTTGAAAATGGAGATGGGTGGGTCGGAACAGGCCGTTCGGGACAAGATCAAACGGTCCATGTTGATTGAGATGGTCTTGAAGAGCGATGTCGAAGACAAGTCCGTGGTGACACTCGCCGAAGCGCGAGCGTTCTACGACAAAAATCCAGCGAGATTCCAGATCCCTGAATCTTATACCTTTCAATCGATCTCTATCATGCCGCCCCAGGGAGCGACCACAGAGCAGCTGAAAGAAGGGCTAAAAAAGGCGCGAGAAGCATTGAAAGAGGCCCAAGCGACAAGGAGCTACCATGATTTTGGTTTGCTCGCCGAGAAGATTTCGGAAGACGATTTCCGCGTGAATATGGGCGATCACAAAGCGGTCGGCAAAGACAAGTTGCCGCCACAAGTGCTGAAAGCGTTCCTGACAATGAAATCAGGCCAGGTAAGCGATCTGATCCAGATTGAGCAGGCCTATACGATCGTCCGGTTGAATTCGCATACTCCGGCCGGAAAGCAGAGTTTTGATCAAGTAAAGGCTGGGCTGCGGACGGAAATGCAAAAAGCCAAGTACGAGCAACTGCGCACCTCGCTCGACAAAAAGCTGCGGGTAAACGCCAAGGTGGAGATCTTGTAAGACAGCGAGGGGGGTGTTGAGGAATTCAACACCCGCAGGTGGGTGAGATGCCGCAGGCGGTTCAAACCAAAGCGATAAACAGCGCGGCCTACCGAGTTAAGTACCTTTCGTTCAGCAAGTTAGGCGGTGCGTGTGACGGCCTCATTTGGCACAGGTTGTGCAATCACAAAGGATGAGTTGCTAAGCGAAATACCAGGTGGGAAGCGTCTCGGGAGGACGCATAGCGGTGAAAAAGGTCGCCAGACTGGCTGGTTTTCTGATCCTTCTTGGGATGGTCTCCAGAGCCAATGCGCAGGTGACGGTTGGCGATGATCTGAAAATGAACCTTGCCGGCGTGTTGACCGGTGGCTACTCGGGAAATTTCGGTGATCAAATCCCGTCAAGCCACGGCCTGGATTTTGGGGGCAGCGCCCAATTGAACGGATCGTATTACAATCCGAATTTCCTGAATTTTTCGGTTACGCCTTACTACAACCAATCCAGAAACGACTCCGGCTTCCAATCGTTAACAGATGCAACCGGCGTAAATGCGACAGCCAATCTCTTCACGGGCAGCCGCTACCCCGGCTATGCGAGCTACAACTATACCCACGACAGTACTGGGATATTCGGTCTAACCGGCACGCCGAACTTCACCACCATCGGCAACAGCCAAGGATTTGGAATCGGATGGAGCGCGCTGATTCCGGACTGGCCCACGCTTTCGGCAAGCTATTCACAAGGCAACGGCAGCGGAAACATTTACGGAACCAATGAGGAATCAAACGCCTCGACGAAGACGTTTAACCTGCGATCCTCTTACGCCCTGGCGGGATGGAACCTGAACGCCTATTACACGTTCCTAAAATTCGATTCGACGGTTCCGCTTTTTCTCGGTGGCGAAACCGGCAACAACTACTCGAATTCCACGGGGGACAATATTGGGGTTAACGGCTTTCACCGCCTGCCGTGGAATGGCTCGATCGCTCTTTCCTATAACTACTCCAGATATTCCGGAAATTTTGGGGCTGTCGTGTTTGGAGATAAAGGGAGTTCGAACTACGATACGAATACGCAGACGGCCCTATTGAGTTTCCACCCGACAACAAAATTGACTCTGTTCACAAACGAGACCTTCACCGACAATCTGAATGGTTACTTTTATCAGAACCTGATCAACGGAGGCAGTGGCGTACCGGTCCTGCAGACTAATTCGGCCGCGAATTCATTTACGGTAAGCAGCGGCGTCAATTACCTGATCATGCCACACCTGTTTAGCCAGGCGCAGATTACCTATTACGATCAGACCTATTTCGGCCACACGTACAACGGCAGTTACATCAGCGGCACGCTTGGATATAACAAGAAGATTCTAGACACGTTTACGGTATCCGCGTCGGTGATCGAAAGCTCGAATCAATTCGCGAATAACTCATTTGGATTTATAGGGACCCTGAACGCCTTCCGGCACTTCGGAGGGTGGGAGGCTTCTGGCGGCTTCAATTACGCCCAAAACGTACAGACGATCCTAGTGACCTACACGACGTCGTATTACAACTACAATGCGAACTTGCATAAGAGGCTCGGCCGGGGCAAGCAGTGGACGGGCGCATTTAATGGCAGCCGGACTGGATTTTCGCAGTATGCCGGAAACGTGAGCCAGAGCGAGGCTTTCTCGACGAGTCTGGCGCTGCGGCGATTTACGTTTACCGCGAACTATAATCAGGCGAGCGGCCAGTCGCTCCTAACGAGCACCGGGATTCAGCCGATTCCGCCGACGCCGGGGTTGCCGCTGGAAGGGTTAATTGTGTACAACGGAAAGGGCTACGGGGCGTCGATTGGTTTCAATCCGACTTCCCGGCTGAACATCACCGGCACGTATTCGCATGTCACCAGCGATACATTGAGCAATAACGTGTTTTCCAACAATCGCACCGAGATCTTCTACTCGCAATTGCAATACCGGCTACGCCAACTCAACGTGCTTGCGGGATATACCCGGTTTTCTCAGGGCATTAGCGCGGCCGGCACTCCGCCGGGGGCAGAGAATTCGTATTTTATCGGAGTGTCGCGATGGATCAACTTCTTCTAGCGAGAGTGGGGCATCGGACCATTCGCCGGACGGCTCTGGCGAGTTGCGCGGCACTGCTGGCGGTGAGTCCTCTGCTGGCGACCAAAGAAAAAAAGAAGGAAGCGGAACCAGTAGTCGTTCCCGACCTGTTGATGGATGGCGGGCGAAAGCTGACGTTTGAGCGCACCTTTCACTCGGAGCGGGAAGTGAAGCCGAAGAGGGGATTCTGGGCGAAGGTGGTCGATGTGGTGGCGGGCGCGCCGGAGTTTCACAACATGGTCCGGCCGTACAGCGTTACGACGGATTCGAAGGGGCGAGTGATCGTTACCGATCCCGGGGCGCACGGCGTGCACATTTTCGATTTCGCAAAGGAGAAATACAAGTTCCTGTCGCGCTGGGATACGGACAAGAACCAGTTGGTTTCGCCGCAATGCGTAGCTGTAGACGCGCAGGACAAGATCTATGTGACCGATTCGGACTCGGGGAAAATCTTCGTCTACGATCCCAATGGAAAGATGGAGCGGGTGATCGGCAGCCTGAAATATGGCGAAGGCTTTTTTAAGCGGCCGACGGGAATCGCTGTGGATTCGGCAGCGGGGCACATTTACGTGACGGATACGCTGCGGGACGAAATCTACATGATGGATATGCAGGGCAGCGTGTTGAAGAAGATCGGCAAGCGCGGCGCCGGAAAAGGAGAGTTCAACCTGCCCACGGAGCTGCGATTGTATGGCGACAGCCTGGCGGTCGTGGACGCACTGAATTTCCGCGTGCAAGTACTGAACAAGGACGGCGAATTTCAGTACGCCATCGGCAAGATTGGCGACGATGTGGGCGCGATGTTCCGGCCCAAGGGCGTGGGATTCGATTCCGAGGGCAACCTGTACGTAGTGGACGGAATGTGGAGTGTGGTGCAGGTCTTCAATCGCGAAGGACAACTGCTCTACTACTTCGGGCAATTAGGAAATGCTCCAGGGGCATTTCAATTGCCGGCCGGCTTGAAAATCGACGGGCAAGACCGGATTTACGTGGTGGATTCGTTTAATAAGCGCGTGCAAGTGTTTCATTACTACGGCACAGGCGCGGCGAAGGAAAGCAGACCGTGAGGCTCGCGCGCTGGATCGTGCTCTGCGTTTGCTGCTTAATCGTGCCGTCGGGGAGAAGCCAAACGCCTACGCCCGTGGTTGGCGATCAACTGGGGATGCACAGTTTTACAGTGTCGAGCGGGTCGTCAGTGACGACGCCGGGCAGCTTGGGATGCACTTTTTGCCATGCACCGCACAGCGGGCTGGGGGGCGTGACACCGCTGTGGAACCAGAAATTATCGAGCCAGACGTACACTCCGTACGCCAGCACAACCTATAAAGAGACTGGCAGCGGAGTACCGCCAATCCTGGGAAAAGCAAGCAGCCTGTGTTTGAGCTGCCACGACGGCACGGTGGGTGTAGGACAAACTGCGGCGTATGGGACTGTTCCGGTTCAGGGCAGCATGAACCCCAAGGATGTGCTGGGCACGAATCTGACCGGGTCTCACCCATTTAATCTTGTGCTGCCGATTAAAGACGCACCCGATTTGGCTGAGTCCATTGTGGCGCAGGGCGTTACGGCGGATCCGACAGGTGCCGTGAAACTGGTGAATGGCAATATCGAGTGCACGAGCTGCCACGACCCGCACATACAGGGGATCGACAAGGTTGCGCAGAATTTTCTGGTGCGCGACAGTTCGAATGGACAGATGTGCCTGGCGTGTCACGATCCCAATCGCGTCTTCACCGGCGCGCCGAATCCATTGGCTGGCTGGACCGGTAGCATTCACGCCGTGGCGACGAACCAAGTAGCCAATACGGCGAACGTAGGCTTGTACACGACAGTGGCGGTGAATTCGTGTTCTTCCTGCCACATGGAGCACAATCCAAACAGTTCCGCGCGTCTGCTGCGACCGGCGACGCCTCCTGCGCCGAGTGTCGACGCCACAACGCAGGATTGCATTACCTGCCACAGCGGTGGTTCGAATGTTTCGCCGGTGGCGCCGAATGTTTACAACGAGTTTGCGAAGACTGGAGCACACTTGCTCCCTGCAGGAGCGAACGCGCACGACGCCGCGGAAGGCGCGGTGCTGAACAACAACCGCCACGCGACCTGCGTTGATTGCCACAGTGCACATGCGAGTAACGCGATGACGACGTTCACGCTGCCTCCAGCAATCCGGCCGCCGCAAAATGCTGTTTCGGGCGTCAGTGCAGTGGATGGTGTAACGGCGCTTACGCCAGCCGTCAATCAGCATGAAAACTGCCTGCGGTGCCACGGCACGAGCATTGGAAAACAAACCGTGGCGAGCAAGTACGGTTATTTGCCGACGCGCCTGGTGTTCGCTGGCGACCCGTTGAACATCATTCCCGAGTTCAGCACCAGCGCCACATCAAGCCATCCCGTTTTCCACGACCGCACAAGCCCGCTGCCACAGCCGAGCCTCCTCACGTACATGACAAATCTGAACGGCACTGCGTCCGGGAGGCTGGTGAGTCCACGGATTTTCTGCACGGACTGCCACAATAGCGACGATAATCGTGAATTTGGCGGCACGGGCCCCAGTGGCCCACATGGATCGCTGAACGCCCACATCCTTGAACGGAACTATCAATACAGTCAGGCGGCGAGTCCGGGAACGACAGTTACCAACCTGTACCCGAATCCGGACTTGAGCCCCCTGGGGCCGTACGCGATGTGCGCGAAATGCCATGACTTGACACAAATTATTGCGAACACGGGCTGGCCGCAGCACAGTCAACACGTCAACGAGGGGTTTTCCTGCTCGGTCTGTCACACGGCCCACGGCATCGGCGCGCTGAACGGAAGCGTATCGGGCGAACGACTGGTCAACTTCGATTTGAATGTCGTCGGACCGAACGGCACGAACCCGATCTCATACAACCGTGCTGCGAATACATGCTCGTTGACATGCCACAACCACGCCCACTAATGCCGGGCACGGAGTTCGCGATTTCTGAGTAATCGGTAGAGACTCACATGTCACCCGGAGATTCAACCCGCGCTGCTGGCCGTCTGTCCATCAAGGGTTGGTATGGCGCAGCTGGGCTGGTGGCGTTATTCACCGTAGGCGCCATCGTCGAGTGTTTACACCTCGCCTCACTCGGGAATTCGGCCATTTGGGGACATCTACGAGCCGGGATGTGGATTCTTGAGAACAAAAGCTTCCCGCGAACCGGGATCTTTTCTCAGGCGGCGGACCTACCCTGGCGAGACTTTTCCTGGGGATACGACGCGATTGTAGCGGTGGCGTACAAACTGGCTGGTTTGCGAGCAATACCACTGTTGGCGATGGCATTTCGCTTGATCGTTACAGCAGTGTTGTTCTTGTTGGCTGGCTGGCGGCGGCGAGGGAGACTGCTGGCCGCAGCGGCGTTAGCCATGGTCGGACTCTACACACTTTCAGGCTTAGGACCTGCGTCGACGGGGGTGTCGGTGGTTCTGATTGGAATCGAGTTATTGCTGCTTCTGGAACTCCGGGAAGGACGGAATTCCGGGGTAATGTACCTGCTGCCGGTGCTCTTTCTGACCTGGGCGAATCTGGATATAGGATTCGTCTACGGGATGATCGTGCTGTTGGTGTTTGTGACGAGCGGGTTCGCGATGCAGATCGCCAAGGCCGGCGAAATCACGGAGGACCACAGCAAACTGGCGCGCAACACTGCAGTCGTGTTTGCGACGTGCCTGATCGTCAGTGGAATTACGCCCTACGGATTTGCTGGATATGCGGCGTTCTGGCAAATGGAAACGAACCCGGCGAACCTGGTCATCCCCGGATACGGTGCCATGGGTTTTCGGCAACCACAGGACTACGTCGTGCTTCTGTTGGGTATGGGCGCGTTTCTGACCATGGGGCTGAGGCGGTCCCGCAATGTTTTTCTGATTGCTTTACTTTGTGGGAGCGCTGCATTGGCATTTTACTCGCAGCGGGAGAATTGGCTGCTCATCATGAGCTCGATTATGGTAATTGGGTTTACACCTTCCAGTGCGGACCAAATTACGGCGGGAATAACGGCGGCACGGATGTTCAGCTATCGGTCGGCTTTGATTGCGGGGTCGACTCTTGCGGTGGCAGGATTGCCGTTCTTTGTCTTAATTCCAAGAGAGTCGAGCGTGCTAATGGGGCGTGTGGCCGAAACGCTGCCGGTCAAGGCGTGCGACTACATTCGAAGCGAACATCTGCCGCAACCTCTGTTTAGCGCATACGAATGGGGGGCGTTTTTGACATGGTATTTGCCGGAATATCCGGTGGCGATTGATGGCCGGCGGGGACTCTATCCCGAGGAATTGGAGAACGACTATTTCAAGGTGATGAAAATCGATGTCCCATATCAGAGCCTGCCCGCGATGAAAAACGCGAAGACGATCTTGCTGCAGAAATCCAACGTGCTGGCGGGCGGTTTGAGAAACGTTCCGGGATTTCAGGTGGCTTATGAAGACGATGTGGCCATAGTGCTGTTGCAGGGCGCAAAGGAATAGCTGTGGCGAGCCAAGCGCAATCGATGACGAGCTTTGAGAGTGTGCGGAAACTGGACTGGCGGAAGGTTGGCGATGGTGTCGCTCTGCTGGCCTACGCGGCCGTGGTTCTATGGACGCTGCGGTATCACGAAAAATGGGCGGATGAGGCGCAGGCCTGGCTGATTGCGCGGGATCTGGACCTGCGGGCGATCTGGTTCCATGAGTTGCGATACGAGGGTTCACCGGGGTTGTGGCACACGATTTTGTGGGTAGCCCAGCACGTGTTTCACGCCGGATACGGAGCAATTGGCTATATCGGGGCCGCGTTTGCGATAGCCGGTGCGGCGGTGCTGCTGTTTTGCGCTCCGTTTCCCCCTTACATCCGCTGGCCGCTCGTCTTCACTTATGTGATGGTCTATCAATATGCGGTCATCGCGCGGCCGTATACGCTCCTGCCGCTCTTGGCGTTTTGCGCAGCAATCTGTTTTAAGGATCTTCAATATCCGCACCGGATTACGCTCGTCTTGGTTCTGCTCTGCCTGCTTACCGTGCATGGCGCAATTCTTGCTTGCTGCCTGGGTGTTGCATTTCTCGTTCAGGCGATCAAAGAGTGGAAATCCTTCGATCATCGGACCAGAGGCGAGTATCGGATTTGCGTAGGGGCGATGGTGTGCGTGCTCTTGTTTCTTTTCGTTACCCTCCGGCCCACGCCAGACGTCGAAGAAATCGCGCTGAAAAACGAGGTCGCTCAGGCTCCAGCATGGGTAAAGGCGCAATTTCCGACGCTTGGAACAAAACTCACGGCCGTGATCTCGGGCGCATTTCTGGATTGGTTTGCCCCTTCAATCGCATTTTGGGCAATGTTAGTGGCCTGGACGTTGTGGCGACGCCGATCGATCGTTTTTGCGCTTGCCACGACATCGTTAATCGCGTTCTACGGGATTGTGCACGGTGCGGCTCACCACCACGGGACCGTTTTTCTCGCGGCGATTACCGGATTGTGGATTGCTTGGCCAAATGGTGGGCAGACAGTTGAATTCCCGCGTACTAATCGGTGGGAACGGTTTGCTGTGGAATGCCTCCTGCTGATTCTGATCGGGATTAATATCTGGGATTCGGTGGTGGTGATTCAGCGCGAGTATCTTTATCCCTATTGTGGATCGGATGACGCGGTAAACTATCTGAAGAATGTTGGTGCTGATCAGGGCCCGACGTTCGGACTGCTCTTCGGTGTCGTCGCTATCCAAGCGCACTTTGATCACAATATTTTCGTGAATAATCCGACCTCGTATTTCCATCACGGCCTGCCACTGACGACCACAACTCTCGATGTGGAAGAACTGAACCGCATAAGGCCCGATTATGTGGTGGCGTATTCGAATGATCCGAGACAGATGGTGGCAACGGGCGTTTCCGAACTTACAACCCGAGGATATGAGCTGGTCCATTTCTCAGACGGGTATTACCTCTACAAACGAAGTGTGTTTGAGCGAGAGGTGTATTTCATTTTTCGCAGACAGCCGGATAGGTGAACATAGCATGAGCGGTTCGACGAATAATCAACCACGTGCACAGAGTGTCTTTAGAAGGCACTGGTGGCTTCTGCCGGCGGTCGTTCTGTTCATATTGATGGCGATCATTTATGTCTTGAGTCATTTGTCGGCGGCGGATTCGGAGATGTATCCGACGACGATGCTGCAAGCGCACCAGTCTATTGCTGCTCGATTGTGCTGAGGCTATGGAACCGACCCGGAAGGAACTGGTTCTGGCAGGTTTGCTGTTCCTGGCGCTTCCGCTTTTGGTGGAGGCGGGACTGAGGATTTCGGGAACACGGTTCGAGCCGCAACTCTACCAGCCAAGCCGCGAAAGGGGTTGGACGCTGAGACCTGGCGCGAGTGGGCTAGTATCGGGGGAAACCAGGCAGGAAGTTCGCATCAACAGCCATGGATTTCACGATCGTGAGCGCAGTTACGAAAAGCCTGACGGAACCTTCCGGATTGCGGTGCTAGGAAATTCCTGGACCGAGGCGCTGCAAGTGCCGCTGGAGAAAACCTACCCGGCGGTGCTGGAAGGCGAATTACAAGGCCGGTCATGCTGGAACGGGAAGCGTATCGAGGTGCTGAATTTCGGGGTGGCGGGTTATTCGACCGGGCAAGAACTGTTGGCGTTGCGGCAGGAAGTGTGGAAATACCAGCCGGACCTGGTGGTATTGGCGCTTTATCCGGCACGAGACATCGCCAATAATGTACGTGAACTGAATAATGCCGCGAATCCCGAGCAGTCTCCCTATTACATCTATCGCGATGGTGAATTGATCGAGGACAGCGCGTTCAGTGGTCTTCCATCGCTTCAACCGCGGCAGATTGCCCTGCAGAAACTGCGATACGGGATTGATGATCGTGTCCAGGTGCTACAGGCAATTAATGCGCTGCAGCGGATAGCGAAGTTGCGGTTCGCCACAGCTGCGGCAAAACAACGCGCACAGAAATTCGGCGTCGGCGAACTGGAATTTGATATTTATGCGCCGCCGCGGTCCATTGAAATGAGCGAAGCGTGGAAGGTTACAGAAGGGCTTTTGACATTAATGCAGGATGAGGTGAAGGCGCACGGAGCTGAATTTCGCGTGGTGGTGCTGGCGACGCGGCCGCAAGTGCTGCCCGATCCGGCGAAGCGGGAAGAATTGCGGGCGAAACTGGAAGTGAAAGATTTTACGTATGTCGATCGGCGGCTCTGCGAGTTCGGCGCAAAACAAGATATTCCGGTAACCCTGTTGTCACCGGCCTTGTCGGCCTACGCCGAGACACATCACGTTTATCTGAACGGTTTCAACGACCACAACTGGGGCGCCGGCCACTGGAATGAAACGGGGCACCGCTTGGCGGCGGAAGCGATCGCCGCAGATCTGTGCGGCAAAGTGCAGTCGGCCGGGAGAGCGGGCCAAGAGTGAGTGCCCGCAGCGAGTTTTGCCGGCAACTCAGGGATACTCTAGTCGCAAATCAAAATAAGGTGCTGTTGCGGGTTGTGCTTGGACCGAATTTCGATAAACCCCTGGAATTTACTGGCGCTTCACTGCTGAGCCAGGCGGAAGACCTGGCGGCCCGATTCCGCACGCGTGATCGCGGCGTGGTGTTGTTGCTACTGCCTCATTCACCGGAGCTGTTCCTGCTTCAAATCGGGCTGGTACTGAACGGACAGATCCCGGGAATTTTGGCGTGGCCGACCAGCCGAGTCGATCCGGAGAAATACCAGCGCAATCTAGTGCACCAACTGGGCAACTTGCCGGTCGACCTGCTTGTGACGTTACCGCGTTTGGCGGAAAACCTGGCTGATGCGTTGCCGTATCCAGTGGCGGGTCTGGCGATCGAGAGCGCTGCCAGCGTCGAGAGGATGTTTCCCGCTGGTCTCGTGATTGAACAACTGACAGAGCGCAATATTCGCCTGGGTGAATCCGATGCGAGTGAAGACGCGTTGTTTCTGCAATTCTCCGGCGGGACGACGGGCGCGCAAAAAGCGATTGTGGTGACCGCGCCGATGCTTAGGGCGCAGTTAAACATGCTTGGGCGAACGTTGCAGTTCGGTGAGAAGGACTGTGTCGCATCGTGGTTGCCGCTCTATCACGATATGGGATTGATCGCGTGTTACTGGATGCCACTGTGGCACGGAGCGAGCTCGATACAGATTGGCGCGAACGACTGGATATTGAACCCGGAATTGTTCCTTAGCTACATCGACAAGGGGAACGCGACATTCTGCTGGCTTCCCAATTTTGCGTTTTCCTATTTGAGCCAACGGCGAGAGTTGATGCGGGGCACATACCGGTTAGGCGGAGTAAAGGCGTGGATCAACTGTTCGGAACCGGTGCGCGCCCGCTCGATGGAGGGGTTTGTTACCGCGTTCGGAGACTGGGGCGTGCGGAAAGAATCGTTGCAAGGGTCGTATGCCATGGCGGAGACCGTGTTTGCGATCACGCAATCGCAATTGGGTGTGGAATTAGCATGTGTCCCGCGCATCGCCATAAGGCGGGGGAAGCAAAACTATGCGGGACTTGCGTTCGACTTGATCGACGAGATGTATGTTTCATCAGGAAGACCGCTGGCAGATACCGAGGTGCAGATCGTGGGCGAAGATGGTTCAATCTGCCGCGACGCAGGCGCTGGCGAAATCTGCGTGCGCACGCCGTCGTTGTTTTCGGGCTACTGGGGAGCGCAGGGCTTTCAGCAGCATTCGTTGAAAGACGGGTGGCACGCGACAGGCGATTACGGTTTCCTGGCCGACGGCGAGTTATACGTGATAGGCAGATTCAAAGACATTGTGATCGTGGGAGGAAATAATGTTTTTCCTGAGGATGTGGAAGCGGTCGTGAACATGATCGACGGAGTCTATCCGGGCCGCGTGGTGGCGTTCGGAGTGGAGGACCAGGATTACGGGACCCAGAGTTTGGCGATTGTGGCGGAGACCAAAGTAGTGGCGGGAGAAGAAGAGGTCGCCCGGGCGGAGGCGGCCATTCGCAAACTGGTGCTCACGAATATCGGCGTTGCGCCGCGGTATGTTGCCGTTGTTCCCCAGCGATGGATTGTAAAGAGTACAGCGGGAAAAATATCACGGCGTGAAACACGGGATCGATTTCTCAAGGAAAAGCTGGCAGGGGGAGTTTAGGAGGATTTGTGCTACCGGATCCGGAAACGATTCGAAAAGCGGCGCAAGCGGCGGCGGCCGAGTTGACGGGCAGGATTGTCAAGGACCGTCAAAAACTGGTGAGTTCCGGCCTGATCGATTCGCTGGCGGTATTGAAACTGATTTCTTTGTTGGAGAAGAAACTGAAGATCGTAATTCCGCCGGAAACGCTGCAGCCGGAAGACTTTGACGACGTGACACTGATCGTGGAAACGATCGAACGCGTCGGAAGGGTAGGGAAGTAACAGGAATTAACGAAGAACAACGAATGGCGTTCAATTCCCTAACTTATCTCGGATGCCTGCTGGTGGTGGTGATCGTCTACTGGTTACTGCCGGCGGGATTGCGCCGCCCACTGGTGCTGGCTGCCAGCGTGGCGTTCTACGCTTCCTGGAACGTCATCTTCCTATGGGTTCCGCTGGTCGTGGCCGCCGTCGTGTTCATCTGTGGCAGATTTATTCAAGCGAATCCGAGTCAGGCAAAGAAATGGTTGTGGACGGGCATTGGAATTGTGTTGACGCTGCTGATAGCGCTCAAGTACCGGGTATTTGTGGCGGCAAACTTGAGTTATTTCGGGCTGAGGCTGAAAAGCAACTCTTTTTCGACGGCGAGTACCTTCCTATTTCCCGTGGGTATTTCGTTTTACACGTTCGAAGCGATCGCCTATTTGATCGATGTGCGGCAGGGGCGAGTGAAGATTCCAGGCTTTGTAGATCTGTGTCTGTTTTTCTTTTTTTGGCCGAATATTCTGTCGGGGCCGATCGTGCGGGCGCGCGAACTCATGCCGCAACTGAGATTTGAAAAAGTGTTTGCACCGCGGTTTGCGTTCGAGGGATTGGACCGGATCGTTTGGGGACTCGTACAGAAGAATGTGATCGCCAACGTTTTGGGAATCTGGGTGGACCGCGGGTTTGGAGGTCAATCGGCAGGCACGCCCTCGACGGTCGATGGTTGGTTTTTAGCGATTGCATTTGGACTGCAGATCTACTTCGATTTTGCTGGTTATACGAATCTAGCGATTGGGACGGCACGGCTGATTGGCGTGCAGTTGCCGGAAAACTTCCGGCAGCCCTATCACGCGGTCTCGCCGACGGACTTTTGGAACCGTTGGCACATGACGCTATCGCGCTGGATCCGCGATTATCTGTTTTTCCCGATTAATGCGAAATGGAAGGGTGCGCCTCTGCCGTTGTATCTGAGCTTGATCGGAGTTATGGCATTAGTTGGGCTATGGCACGGGGCGGGGTGGGGCTTTCTGTTGTGGGGCGCGATGCATGGCGCGTACCTGTCGGCGTACCGCATGTCTGAGGGGTTGCGCGGTGGCGGTTCACCGGTTAAGGATGGGAAGATATCCGCGGGAATCTGGCGAATTGCGACGCTGGTCGCGGTGACTACCGCGTGGGTGCCGTTTCGAGCGCCGTCGCTGGCCAAAGCTGGCTCGATTCTCGGCGCGATGTTCGCGCGATTCACGTGGCGTTTCGAATATGGCGAAGTTTTCTATGGGGTCACGCTGGTAGCGGCCCTATTTTGCGCGATCGAGCCACTACTGTTGCAGGCATTGGCAGAAGCCGACGAGGAAGCTGGGGCGTCGGGACTCTCGATGTTTCGAATCGTTGTCAGGCCCGTAGCGTATATATTCGGATTGACGCTTTTCCTGCTATTCGACCAGAACTACAGTCAATTCATCTACTCTCAGTTCTAGATAAACTGATTCACATTACACGCGTGCCATCGGGAAGAAAGACGGGAAATCCATCACAGGGCCGGGCTCGGATAAACTCCTGAGCGGCCGCCCGGCGATTGTAATCAAAAAGGAAGAACCCGAATTTGTAGTGGAGGGTGAGATCGTCAGGATGCTGTGCGATGGCCCATTGGTATTGCGCGAGTGTTTCTTGAGGGTCTTCGGTAGAACTGGAACGCAGCAGCAGGTTTTGCACTTCTTCGGAGTGATTCAGCTGGCTCGTGAAAGGCGGCTTCTGGAGGCGTTCGACCATTTCCCCTGCGACCCGCGCACGATCATGGGCCGTGAGAGCGAGCAGGCGTTCGCACTCGGCTTGGGCGAGTGGATCAGCGTTCCGGCTGGAATGCGGGAGTGCTTTCGCAATCTCCTGGTAGACGGAGCGGGCAAGGAGGTAGCTGCCAAGCGGCGTTAGATGTACATGGTCGTAGAGCAATTCGCTGCCGGCAATGCCGTTGTGACTCTCCGCGGCAAATAGCGATTGGGCATCGAGAAGTTGAACGTGGGGGCCAGACCCCGTTGCGACCATCCGGATGATGTCGTTGATGTGGGAATCGGCGCGGAACCGCAGAGTGTCCAGGTCGCGCGCCATCTCGTAGCGCTGCTTGGCGGCAGAGTAATCGCCAAGAGCCCAGTGGCAACGAGCGATGCGGAATTGCAGTTCCGCGTACTGATCATCAATCCGCGCGGCATCCAGATACAGCGGAAGCGCCTCGGAATACGAGCCGGAGGATTCGAGCGCCTCGGCTCGCCGGACCGACTCCGTCCAAGCGCGCAGAAGTTCAGGGGTGAGACTCTTGCGATGCTGCGAGGCAAAGGGGGCGCAATCTCGCAAGTTCGTAGCGACCGTGCTGAGCATGACTTGCGCGCCCGCGTCCTTGCCGATTCTGGCAATCTCACGAAGGTTGTGCTCGAAATTGTGATACGCCTGGGGCATGCGCGGGGAATCCGCTTGTACCTGCTTGTTGAGGAACATTTCCATGCCACGCCAGTCGCCGGGAGGCTTGCCGTTTTCGGTGAGGAGCTGACCAATGCGGGAAGAACGGGCAATTATGCTGGCCCGGATTACCAGGGGATTCATCGACGAGTGGCTGAGAACGGTACCCGGGCCGTAGGGGCCGACAACTTCGTTGCTGCCCGCGTAGACGAGAAATAGATCCGGATGGTAGTCGGCGAGTTCGCGCGCGATAATCACGCTGACGTGGGAATTGATGGCGACCATTCCCGTATTGACGACCTCGAACTTGGTGCCGGGGAAACGCTCGCGGAGCATCACTTCGAGGTAGCGGCCGAATCCATAAGCGAAATCAGGGTCACCCATGGCCGCGGACTCTCCAAGGATGACGACGCGGTAGGAATTGGGGGGCTTAGTGGGCGAAAGAGAAAAGAACTGCGGCGTTTTGATAATCCCCGGCGGAAAGAAGGGAGCCGCGAAAAACATGTTGTAGCACATCGTGGGCTGACCGTGGACCGTACACGGATCCATCAAGGCGGTGGAATGGCCGACATGGCAGAGGCGGAGGACGCCCTCCACGAGCGCAAGCAGAAGAACGGGGGCAAGCACCGCGAAAGCAAGACGCGGCAGCCAGAACCGCAAACTGGAGTCCTTAGAGGAATTTGGACCGGAGTTGGTCATGGCTGGTTAGCACCGCTCGAGAGAACCGCGGAACGGCGGGCAAAAACAGTGGCGATGTCGTCGTGGTAGACAAGGTTGAAGCGAGGATCTATGGTCAGAATTTTTGCCAGAGGAAGTTTAGAGTCCAGAATGACCACGCCGGCCTGATCTAAATAAGGATCCGTGGTGTAAGAAGGGAAGGCGGATTCGGATTCGTAAAAGAGTTTATCGAGGTCGTCCCCATAGAGATCGTTGCGGCCATCGATGGCCACGGGAAGTTCGGGCAGGTACCACATCAGGAAGCCGCCCCACGTGAGGTTGTTGTAGAGCGGGCCGGGAACCGGATTGCGGCGCAAGAAATTGACGGCGTTCACGGGGTAGTCGGCGCTGATGGATCGATCGATGGTGCGCATGTCGAAATCAGTGGCCGGTGCAGCAACAAACAAAAGAACCAGAACAGCGGCCGCAACGATCGCCAGATCGCGCCATGTTTTCGAGGCTGGTGCGGTTGCTGGCGTTTCTTCCGAGTAGTCGGCGATGCAAGCGGCGGCGGAGAAACACAGAAACCATGCATCGCGCATCGTGCGGAATGCGACGGCCACTGCGAAAGTGAGGAGCGCCAATTTGAAGAGGTTGAGTTTCTTCCGCCAGCCAACGGCATAGAACCCGGCGGCCGCGATAAAAAGCTCCGCGAAGTGGCTGTAGCCGCGGAAACTGAGTGGTTGGAGTTCGCTGATCACCGAATAGGCGAATTTCGCCTTCGAGTAGCTCAGGACCACTAGGTAGGGTTTGTAGAAATTCGGTCCCACGAGAGTTGCCCCGAAGCAAAGCGCAAAGATGACCAGAAGGGGTCTGAGCGGCAGTATCGGTGACAAGAGCCGGTCAAGACTGAAATTGAATACCGCAAGAATCCTCTGAAACAGATTGATGCCAAAAAAGAGGCCGACGGCAAACAAACCGTAGATGAACTGAATGTGAAGATTCGCCCAAAGAAAGAACACCAAGGGAAGCCAGTACAGAGTCTGGACGCGAGCGCGACGCTGAGCTTCGAGGAGCAGCGTTAAAACGACGGCATACAGCATTTCCGACAGGAACATCGGGCGGGGCATGCCATTGAAAAGGAAGGCTGAACACGTGACAGCGGCCAGGGCAACGGAGAACCAGAGTTGAGCGGACAGCCGATACAACATCCAATAAAGAAAAAGTGCAACGAGCACAGTGAGGGCTACACCGAAAATTCCGACCCCAACGAGTCCGAGCGCCGAATAAGAGAAGGACAGTAGAACCTCATAACCCCAGCTATAAGCCACCCAAGGCAGATTGGCTGCGGTGCGGGAAAGAATGCCGGTGTGAGGGAGTGCCGAGTTCTCAACGATCCAGTCGCCAACCTTGAGATGCCAGAAAAGGTCGGGATCGCGGACGGCATATTTCAGATGGAGCGCATTGATCCCGACGACGGAAAGATAGATGACTACAGCGGAAAGTTGGACCCATTTATTGCGGAGAAAGTTCATGAGCCAGCGGCAGTGGCGGCCACGGGCTTCGAGTCGCGCGCCGATTTCTCGCCGGCCTCGCCGGATTCGTGGTACTCCCCATCTTCATTGACCGCCCAGACGTCGTAGATCTGTTTGCCGGCCATGATGTTGCGCGCGGCGAGCATGGCGGTCATCATCGCGTGATCCTGATTGTTGTATTTGTGCATGCCGTTCCGGCCGACGAGATGAAGAGTAGGGAATTCAGAACTCACAGCGTCGCGAATGATTTGAACGTGACGTTTGTAGTCATCGTCGTAGACCGGATAGGCCTTAGGCTGGCGAATCACGCAGCCATCGACAACATCGGCGGAGTCCGCAAGTTTGACTTGCTGCAATTCTTTTTTGGCAAGAGCAATGAGCTCGGAATCCGCCGTCACCCAGAGGCCATCGCCTTCGAAGCAGAAGTACTCCAGGCCATAGCAGCAGTAGTTGGGGTCCGGAACCATCTCGGGAGACCAGGACTTATAGTTCTGGACGCGGCCGACTTTGACGTTGGGATCGTGAATATAGATCCAGTTGTCGGCAAAGCGGTCACGCTCGCGAAGAATCAGGCCGACGGTGAGGAAGTCGCGATACCGAAGGGACTCGCCGGACTGGCGAACGACGTCAGGAAGTTTTGGTTCGAGTTGGGCAACGAGCTGACGGACGGGCATCGAGGAAATCAGGTGCTCCGCCGTGAACGTCTCTGTTACGCCATACGTAGTGCCGGCCGTGACGGTCCATTGTCCAGTCGACGCATTCCAGACGCAGGATTCTACGTTGCGGCCTAGAAGAACTTCACCGCCCATACTGCGGACCCTATTGGCGCACGTCTCCCACATCATTCCAGGACCAAGACGCGGGTAGCGAAAGGTGTCGATCAAGGTTTTGACAACTTGTGCGCGATTTCTTGCCGGGTTTTGTGGGAAGAGCGCGTTCTTGATGGCAGAGCCAAGAGATAAGCCCTTGATGCGTTGTGCGGCCCAGTCGGCCGAGATTTCCTTGCAGCTCATGCCCCAGACTTTTTCGGTGTAGGTCTTGAAAAAGATCCGGAAGAGGCGCCGGCCGAATTGATTGACGACCCAATCCTCAAAGGACTTGGGATCGCTTGTTGGATTAAGGCGCGCGAAGAGAAACGATAAGACGCAGAGCGTAGATTCCAGGAAACCCAGCTTTGAAAGCGCCTCGAACGGTTTGAGTGGGTAAGCATAAAACTCTCCCGCGTAGTAGATTTTGGAAGAGCGGGGGCGCTGCAGCATATCCGCTCCGAGGATCTCGCTCCAGAGATTCTCGACTTCACTGGATTTTGAAAAGAATCTGTGACCACCGATGTCGAATCGGTAGCCATGATATTGAACCGTGCGCGAAATGCCGCCAACGTACTCTGGGTTGCTTTCTAGAACGACCACCGGTTGGCCAGCCTTCGATAGCTCGTATGCGGCGGTCAACCCAGCGGGACCAGCGCCGACGATAATGGCTTTTGTGGGGCGTGCGTTCATCCGTTACTTTCTTTGATGGCGATGCACGAACACGTCGAATCGATTAGAGGCGGCCATCAATTGCCTTGTGCCTGTGCGATCAGTTGCTGGACTTTATCTTTATTGGAGTAGCCAGGGTTGGTGTCCAACAACTTCTGCCAGGCCGCGACGGCACCCTTCGCATCCTTTTTGCCTTGCCACTTTACAATACCGAGGTTGAAAAGTGTGTCAGCCTTGGTGGGATCCTGAGAGAGCACGTTGTTGAACTCCGTGATCGCAGTGTCAACGTCGCCCTTGTACCAATAAGCGGTGCCAAGATCGGTGCGGACTGACGTGTCAGCTGGCTGTAATTTAAGAGAACGCTCGTAATAGTCGATTGCCTGGGAATACTGCTTCGCGTCGTAGTAGATGTTTCCCACTCTGGCGAGCAGCCCGAAATCCGTGGGGGCGGATTTCAACTGCTCCAACAGCGGTGCCGCCTCCGAATCAGCGGCTTTCTTCAAATCGTCCGCCGAGGGCAGGGCGGCCATGGGGCCAAGGGCAGACGGCGGGAGGGGGGAGGGCGCGTCGACAGGCACTGGAGCCACGACGGCTTGTTGGGGTGCCGGAGTGGCCAAAGCAGTCGCGCGGCGCACGATCCAGCCGCCGCAAACCCCGAGAAGAAGAGACACTGCCGCCAGAGCGAAGGCTTGGGTGGGACTCCAAGTGTCGGTGGAAGTCGTTTTCAGTTCCGTCATTTTTCCTCTCTAATTCCTTAGGCTAGTTCTTCGCGGCCGCTGCAGACTTGGCCTCAGCGATCAACTGCTCCACCATCGGCTTGCGGTCAAGACTCGGATTGGTTTTAAGGAGCTGCTCCCATGCCACGATCGCGCCCGCATTGTCGTTTTTCGCCCGATATTTGATCATCCCGATGTTGAACAACGCATTGGTGTCTTTGGGGTTAGTCTTCAAAACCTGGCTGAGCTGAGTGAGCGCGCCATCCGCATCGCCGGCGTAGTAAAGACACGAGGCCATTTCCGTGCGGGCCGATGTATTCTTCGGATCAACTTTAAGCGCACGATTGAGATAGCCAGCGGCTTCCTTGAATTGGTGGGTCGATTGATAGATTCTGGCGATTTGAACCAGCAACTGAGCGTTCTCGGGTTCTGCTTTGGACTTCTCGATGAGAGCGGATGCCTGGACGTCAGCCATTTGCTTCATTTGCTCTAGGGTGAGCTTCGGGTGACTTCCCATGGTACCCGATGGCGCGGCAGCCGCCGCCGTGGACTGTGGGTGGACGACAGTGGGATTCGCGCGCTTGCCGAGGAACGCGTACCCGACCACCAAGCCGACGATTAAGCAGACAGCGGCGAGGATGAAGACTTGTCGGGCGGGTAAACCGGAATTCGGTTGAGAATCTGACGTTACCGTGGACATCCGAAGCTCCTGTTTCTTGGGCTCGATCTCATTGTTGACCTAACTTATTGTAATCACTTGACTTACCTATCATTTTCACTAAGGAACCGAGCGTTTGCGCCGTTCTGAAACGACGCGTTACGATGTTGACAGGAATAAGGTTAGGGGCAAGGTGGGCATGGTGCCGCGCCACACGTCACAGCGATTTGTGACCTGCATCACATCGGCAGCTCGCCTGCTTTCCCGCAATTCGCTCCTTGTGTATTCTTGTGGCTCGCCGAGGGTATAAGCATTCGCCGAGGTTGTATATCGAATCATGCACCGGATTCTCCCGATTGCTCACCGAAAACTGGCGTGGTTATGCGCGGTTGGCCTGCTGCTTTGCCTGAGCGTGTCGCACAGCCAGCGGGTGGCCATCGCGAAGTCGATTCCACGCAGTTCGGCGACCGCAGCCGGCATGCAGTTTGTTATCGCCGACTTGGACGGCGATCGGACACCGGACTTGGCCTCAATTGAAATCGAGAAGCAGCAGTCAAGTTCAACGAGCTATTCAATCCGGCTGCAATTTGGTGCTGGAGGCGATTCCTACATTGGTGTGAAGGGACCTCGCGGCGGGGTGCGACTGGCAGTACGCGACGTCAACGGCGACGACAGGCTGGACCTGATTCTGACCTCCGTAATGGATCGGCGAGTCATCCAAGTCCTTCTCAATGATGGCCATGGGAAGTTCGCCGCGGCGGAGGCGGGATCGTTCTCATCCGCCGGACGTGGAGGGGAGTTCGAACTACGCGAGCGAGAGCCGGGTCCGTCGGACCGGATGGGGCTAGCTGTCACACGAACTAGCTTTGATGCGGACGTTGCGGCACAGCGTGAGAATTCCCCACATAATCTAGGCTAGAGAACAAAGGCGAGGAAGTCGTAAACGTGATGCGCACCGTGAAAGGAGTGGAAGACCTTGGATTGTTCCGTGTGCTGGGGCAGCCGAACCTCAATTTGAGCATCGATCGCGCCAAGGCAGCTCGTTACGGCATTAGCGTGACAGACGTTCAGGATGCGGTGGAAACCGCGGTTGGAGGGAAAGCCGTCAGTCAGGTTCTGCAGGGTGAACAGCGCTATGACCTGGTGGTGCGGCACCAAGAGCCATACCGGGATACGAAGGAGGCAATCGAGAGGATTCGGATCGTTGCGCCGTCGGGGGAACGGGTGTCGTTGTCACAGCTGACGGATATTGGAGTCAGTGACGGCGCTTCAGAGATTTATCGTGAGGCCAATTCTCGCTTCATCGCCATTAAATACAGCGTTCGAGGGCGAGACCTAGGGAGCGCCGTAGAGGAAGCGATGCACAAGGTGGAACAGCAGGTGAAGCTTCCCACGGGCTATCACTTGGACTGGGCCGGTGAGTACAAAAGCCAGAAACGATCGCAGCGGCGGTCGGGGTGATCATGATCGAGTACATCAATCATTTGCGGGCGCAAGGGTACTCGATCGAGGACGCGGCGGTGGAAGGGGCGATCCTGCGGCTCCGTCCGATCATGATGACCATGCTGGTGGCCATATTGGGACTGTTGCCGGCGGCGTTGTCGCGGGGAATCGGGTCGGATTCGCAGCGGCCATTCGCGATTGTTGTGGTTGGGGGATTGATGGCGGCGCTCTTTATCAGCATTTATCTATTGCCGACGATGTATGTGTGGGTAGCAAGAGATACGGACCGCCTGCCGCTCGGGGAAGGAGAGCTTGAGGAAGGCCTGTGAGATGTGGTCACCAACGTATGTGACCCGCATCACACGGCCATCGGCTCTTGGGGCCTACCATTTTCTAGAGACCTTTTCAGCCAGTCTCGGAGAACCCATGAGTCGAAAAATGTCGATTGTCGACGGCAACGAAGCCGCGGCTGCTGTCGCCTACCGAATCAACGAAGTCATTGCAATCTATCCAATTACGCCCTCCTCGCCCATGGGGGAGTGGTCTGATCAGTGGAATTCGGAGCGGAAGAAGAACATTTGGGGAGCAATCCCCGATGTGATTGAGATGCAAAGCGAGGGCGGTGCAGCCGGAGCTTTGCACGGAGCTCTGCAGGCAGGGGCGCTGGGGACCACCTTCACTGCGTCTCAGGGTCTCCTGCTGATGATCCCGAACATGTATAAGATCGCCGGCGAATTGACGGCGGCGGTGATTCACGTGGCGGCGCGTACCTTGGCCACCCACGCGCTCTCGATTTTTGGAGATCACAGTGACGTGATGTCGACGCGGTCGACCGGCTGGGCAATGCTGGCATCGAACTCCGTGCAGGAGGCCTGCGATTTTGCGTGTATTGCGCAAGCGTGCTCACTTGAGTCGCGCATTCCTTTCCTGCATTTCTTCGACGGCTTCCGCACATCACACGAAGTCAACATGATCAACCCACTCAGTGACGACGATCTGCGCGCGATGATCGACCAGAAACTTGTGATTCAACACCGCGAACGCGCCCTTTCCCCGGACCGGCCGCTTTTGCGGGGAACGGCTCAGAATCCCGACGTGTTTTTCCAGGCCCGCGAGGCGTGCAATCCGTATTACCTGGCGTGCCCAACGATTGTGCAGAACGTGATGGACCGCTTCGCAAAGGTGACCGGGCGAGCTTACAAACTGTTTGATTACTACGGAGCGCCGGATGCGGAACGCTTGATCATTCTGATGGGGTCAGGCGTGGGCGCAGCGGAAGAAGCTGTGGATAGCTTGCGCCGAGCCGGTGAAAAGGTCGGGATCCTTAAAGTGCGACTGTATCGGCCGTTTTCGGCAGAAGTGTTCCTGCAAGCGATCCCGACGAGCGTTAAGTCGATCGCGGTGCTGGACCGCACGAAAGAGCCGGGCGCACTGGGCGAACCGCTATATCAAGACGTGCCGACGACGTACATGGAACGGTTGGCTGGTAAGCCGGGCGCAACGATTCCGCGGATTATCGGTGGACGCTACGGATTGTCTTCGAAGGAATTCACGCCCGCCATGGTGAAAGCGGTGTTCGACGAACTGAAGAAGCCCGAGCCAAAGAATCATTTCACCATCGGCATTGTCGACGATGTAACCCACACCAGCTTGAACTACGATCCAGAGTTTTCGACCGAGGATCCCCGGACGATTCGCGCTCTGTTTTACGGTTTGGGATCAGATGGGACGGTGGGTGCGAACAAGAACTCCATCAAGATCATCGGAAAGGGAACAGACAACTACTCGCAAGGCTACTTCGTGTACGACTCGAAGAAGGCGGGCGCAATCACGGTATCGCACGTGCGCTTCGGGCCAGACCCGATCCGTTCGACGTATTTGATCAGCAAGGCCAATTTCATTGCCTGCCACCAGTTCCAGTTCCTGGACCGCATCGACGTTCTGGCCGCGGCAGAGAACGGGGCAACCTTTCTGCTCAACTCCCCGTTTGGCGCCGAAGAAATCTGGAATCACGTTCCCAAGCAGGTTCAGGAAACGATCATCAAAAAGAAGCTGAAGTTCTTCGTGATTGATGGGTATAGCGTGGCGCGTGCGGCAGGCATGGGCACACGCATCAACACCATCATGCAGACCTGCTTCTTTGCGATTAGCGGCGTTTTGCCCCGCGAACAAGCGATTGCGGCGATCAAGAAAGCCATTTCGGACACCTACGGAAAACGCGGCGAAGCGGTTGTGCAGAAGAACTTCGCGGCGGTGGATTCGGCATTGGCCCACCTGCACGAAGTGAAGGTGCCCGCCACGGTTACAGCTACGTTCAATATGCTGCCTGCGGTGTCGCCCAAGGCGCCGGGATTTGTCCGCGATGTCCTCGGAACCATCATTACCGGCAACGGCGATTCGCTGCCGGTGAGTGCGATGCCGATCGATGGAACTTTCCCCACGGGCACTGCCATGTGGGAGAAAAGGAACATCGCGCAGGAGATCCCCGTTTGGGATGAGGCACTGTGCATCCAGTGTGGCAAATGCGTGCTGGTCTGTCCCCACGCGGTAATTCGCGCGAAGGTGTACGACTCAACGCTGCTAAAGAACAAGCCGGCGACGTTCAAGTCCGCCAAGCCCAAGTGGCGTGAATTCGAAACCATACAATATTCCTTGCAGGTTGCGCCGGAAGACTGCACGGGTTGCAAACTATGCGTGGAGGTCTGCCCGGCGAAGAGCAAGTCTGAAGTGAAGCACAAGGCGCTGAACATGGCGCCGCAGGCTCCGCTGCGCAATCCGGAAAGTGAAAACTGGGAATTCTTCCTCTCGCTGCCGGAGATCGGGCGCGAACGGATTTCGCATACACAGGTCAAAGACTCTCAATTGCTCGAGCCACTGTTCGAATTCTCCGGCGCTTGCGCGGGTTGCGGCGAAACTCCGTACCTTAAGTTGTTGACACAGTTGTTCGGCGATCGCTTGCTGATCGGCAACGCAACGGGTTGCTCGTCAATTTATGGCGGGAACCTGCCGACGACACCGTACACGAAGAATCTCGACGGGCGTGGGCCGACCTGGTCGAACTCGCTCTTCGAAGACAACGCCGAGTTTGGGCTGGGCATGCGGCTGGCAATAGACCAACAGAATCACTACGCGCGCGAGCTGCTGGCGCGGATGAACGGCCAGCTCGGTGATGTGCTCATCAAGGGCCTGCTCGAAGCCGACCAGACCAAAGAGACGGGCATTGCGGATCAGCGCAAACGCGTAGCCGAACTGAAACAGAAGCTGCAGGGAGTGAACACGGCGGAGGCGACCGGCTTGCTGCATGTGGCGGACAGCCTGGTGCGCAAGAGTGTGTGGCTGGTTGGGGGAGATGGCTGGGCATACGACATTGGCTTCGGCGGATTGGATCACGTGTTGGGATCCGGCAGGAACGTCAATGTGCTGGTGTTGGATACGGAAGTGTATTCGAACACGGGTGGGCAGATGTCGAAGGCCACACCGCGAGCGGCTGTCGCCAAATTCGCCACTGGCGGCAAGCACACAGCAAAGAAAGATCTGGCGATGGAAGCTGTCAGCTACGGATATGTGTACGTCGCCCGAGTGGCAATGGGAGCGAACGACACGCACACAATCAAGGCGTTCCTGGAAGCGGAAGCGCACGACGGGCCATCGTTGATCATTGCGTACAGCCACTGCATTGCGCACGGGTACGATATGTCAATGGGGCTCGACCAGCAGAAAAAGGCCGTGCTGAGCGGCTATTGGCCACTCATGCGGTATAACCCGGCGTTGCGATTGGAAGGCAAGAATCCGTTCTTGTTGGATTCGAAGGCGCCGAGCATCCCGCTGAAACAGTATGCGTACCAGGAAGCTCGCTACACGATGTTGCTGCGGAGCGATCCGGACGCGGCGCGCGAATTGCTTAAACTCGCTCAGGACGACGTTGAACGGCAATGGAGAGTGTATGCGAACCGCGCGGCGATGGGAGGTAGAGCGGAGTCGCCGCACATTGCGCCGGTCGAACCTGAAGACACGCCGGAGACGGTGAAGAAGGGAGAAGAGGAATGAGCGACCTGACGACCAAATATCTCGGATTGACGTTGAAGTCGCCGTTAGTGGCCTCCGCTTCGCCGTTATGTGAATCGGTGGACAACATCAAAAGGCTGGAGGACCACAATCTGGCGGCCGTGGTCCTTCCGTCACTGTTTGAAGAACAACTCGAACTGGAAAGTTTGAGTGTCGACGCCGACCTGACGCGGGGCTCGGAGAGTTTCCCCGAATCTGCGAATTTCTTCCCGGATCTGCAGACGTACAATCTAGGGCCCGACGGATACCTCGAACTGATTCGACACGCCAAAGAAAGCGTGGATATTCCCATCATCGCCAGCCTGAACGGAGTCTCTGACGGCGGATGGTTGCAGTATGCCCGTCTGATGGAAGAGGCCGGAGCAGACGCCATCGAACTGAACATCTATTCGATCGAAACGGATCCAGCGGTGAGCAGCGGCGAAATCGAACAGGGCTATATCGATTTGGTCAGGCATCTCAAGCGGAGCATCCGTATTCCTCTCGCGGTGAAATTGTCTCCTTTCTTCACCACCCCGGCGAACATGGGCGTGCGGCTGGACGAGGCGCGCGTCGACGGCATCGTGCTCTTCAACCGTTTCTACCAGCCGGACTTCGACATTGACGAACGGGAAGTATCACCAAACCTGGCGCTGAGCCGGCCAGAAGAATTGCTGCTACGGCTCCATTGGACCGCTATTCTCTGCGGACATGTGCGAGCTGACTTGGGCGTAACGGGTGGCGTTCATAGTTCGCGCGACGTGATCAAGTGCATCCTGGCAGGGGCCAAAGTGGCGTTTATGACGTCGGCGCTGCTGCGTAATGGCGTGCAACACGCCGCGCATGTACTCACAGAGATGAACCGCTGGCTCGACGAGCACGATTACGAGTCGGTTCGCGAAATGTGCGGGAGCATGAGCCACGGCTCCGTTCCCGACCCGTCGGCCTTCGAGCGCGGCAATTACATGAAGGTGCTGAGCTCGTACACGCTACGCGCCAACGTGTTTAACGACTAGCCCGACCCTGACCCGGCGCCGGTTGAATGCAGATTCTTCGTTTGACGCAGGTGGCCAAAGACGCGGTCCGCCACCTGGCAGGCTGCGTCCAGACTTGACTGTGTAATGGCCAAGAACGTTTTCAGCGTAAGCCGGCGCGTTTTGGGAAACCTATTGATGAGAGCTTGCCAGACACCGTCAACGCTCGTGACGTCGCCGTTCCGCAACTCATAGCCGTAACCTAGATCCGAACCTAGACATAGCTCATCCGCCAGATGCACGAAGAATATGTCTTCGTTATACGAGCCCTTGCGGATCCGCCTGGTGATGAAACTCGATGGCTTCAGATACTTCGATAGGAAGTTTCCAAGCGTCGGCAAGGATTCGGCCACTTTCAGCGTGGGTGAAGCCAAGGACACGCTGTTCCACCACCGAGATGGGCGAGCGTTCCGACACGGCTTCCCGCAGCACATCCCGAAAGTCCTCCGGGAAGAGCAGGGCGTTAATCAGTATGCCGATATCGTGAAGAAGGCCGGAGACGTAAATATTTTGATTCTCGTGTTCGCCACATTTCTCGCTCAGGCACTTCGAGAGCAGCGCGGTGCCCAAGGCGTGGCGCCAGAAGACTTCTTTTGGAACGATGCCGTTCAGGCTCGTGAACATCCGCGGCAGGGTGCAGGAGTAAACCAAATCGCGGATGCGCAAGATCCCAAGAGTCAGAACAGCCTCGCCGACAGTGTTCACGTCTCCTCGTTGCCGGTACAGAGCCGAGTTGGCCATGCGCAAGCATTGAGCCACCAGCGACTTGTCATACGAGATTGTCTGGACCACCTTGGCCACATCGATTTGGCTGACGGGCGCGCTGAGTTCTTCGTTCAAGGCCCTCAGTACCTTTGGCATTGCCGGCAGATTTACCAACTGCTTAGCGCGCTTCGTGAGGATTTCGTGAGTTACGTGATTCACCGACGACCTCAAGAACAAATGGGATTCAACAAAGACAAATTGCCCGATCCGGCGCTCCATATGGCTTGCGCAGCAGGCGTGGCCAAGAATTCCGAGCAAAAGGTTCACCACGCTAAGTGGCCGAAATCTGCGGTTAATGGAAGGGGCGACTGTTTCAAATCGGTGAAGGGCGCTGAATGCGAGTCACAGTTGCACGCTGGTTGCCCTCGTCCCCGTCTAGGCAGATCAGTTCGCCCTCTGCGACAAGCGCTGCGTGGCGAAGAGGTTAAGTGTGCAGTTAGCCCGGGAAACGCTGTTCCAAGCGTAGGCATTAGGTGTGGCGATTGGCCACTCGCGTGCCTTCTCCCCACTCGACGAGCCGGGCGTTCGCATGCCTGGCGAATATGGCGGAACCCGAGACATTCAATCGATTCCTTGCGCGCCAGCCCATCCCTCGCGATCGCCGGTTCTTTGCGTATGAGATCTTGTCGCGCTATGGACCAGAAAACTATTGCAGACCAACTGCGGGCAGCCAAGTAGCAGTCAAGGCGATGGATGAACTGTTTCTGATGGGTGTGCGCACGATGACGGAGGGACTGCCGGCATTCATCAACTGCACTCGCGAGTTCCTGCTGAATGATATTTGACGCTGATGCCGAAAGAGGTGGTCGTTGGCGAAATTCTGGAAACGGTGCCGTCAGACGACGATGTGCTCGCTGCCTGACGCGGGATGAAGCGGGAAGGGTACCGCCTGGCCCTGGACGATTATTGTGCGGTTGCTGCAACCGAGCCATTCCTGGACGTCGCGGATTTCGTGAAGATAGACATTTTGCTCACCACTTTTCCCGAGCAGCAGCGGTTGGTGGAAGAGTGTCATTCCCGCAGCATCCCGGTCATCGCGGAAAAGGCGGAAACGGACGAACAATTTCGGCGTTGTGCAACGCTTGGCTACGACTATTTTCAGGGTTACTTCTTCTGCCGGCCGCAGGTTGTGGCTCGAAGAAGCGTGCCCGCGAACAAGATGGTGTACCTGCAGTTGCTGCAAGCGGCGAACGAGCCCGAATTCAACCTGTGCAAGATCTCCCAATTGTTCCGGCGAGATATGCCCCCCAGTTACCGGCTGTTGCGGTATTTGAACTCCGCTATATTCGGCTTTCATGCCGAAATTCGCTCTATACCGCATGCCCTCGGAGAGCGCGCTCTCAGAAAGTGGATTTCTCTGGTCAGCGTGGCGAGTCTGGGCGACGAAGTGGCCGACGGGTTGCTGCGGTTGCCCTTGTTGCGCGCCATGTTTTGCGAGTTGATCGGTCAAAAGATCGGTATGGCCCGTGAAACGAACGAGCTATTTCTGTTGGGTCTGCTCTCGGTGATGGATGCGCTGCTGAACATGCGCATGATCGACGTGCTGGTGGACATACCGGTGAATGACGACATCAAGAAAGCTCTTTTGGGACGGCCCAGCCGGTATCGGCCGGTGTTTGAGGTCGTCCTGGATTATGAGTCCGGAACATGGGAGGAATTGTCGCATTCGGCGCGGCACGTTGGACTGCATGAACAGTTCCTGCCGGACCTTTATTTGCGCTCGGTGCGCTGGGTGACGGAAGTGTTGGCGGACGCGCCGATACTCGTGTGAGGGCTTCTACCTCCGCTTTTTTCGTCCGCTGAAGACTTCTTCCGCGGTGTGAAAGGCGGCATTCGCCGCAGGAACTCCACAGTAAATCGCAGACTGCAGAAGCACTTCCTGGATCTCTTTTCGCGTTACTCCGTTATTGGCAGCGGCGCGCAGGTGCAGACGAAGCTCCTCGGGTCGGTTCAGTGCCACCATCATGCCGATGGTCACAAGGCTACGAGTTTTGCGCGGCAGGCCGGGGCGCGTCCACATTTCTCCCCAGGCGTAGCGGGTGATGAGATCCTGGAATGGCGCGTCGAAGCTGTTCTTATCGGATTCGGCGCGATCCACATGAGCGTCGCCAAGGACGCCTCGGCGCATCTTCATTCCCTTGCGGTAACGCGCGGATTCATCCATGAATCGCTCCTTCAGGACAGCAAGAAATTAAGGACCTGCCGGTTGAAGTCATCACGCGCCTCGATGTTCGAAAGATGGGCGGCGGACACCTCGGCATACCGCGAACCCGGAATACTGCTGACAAGATACCGCGCTTCTGATGGCGGCGTGACCGGGTCATGAGTGCCGGTGAGAACCAGAGACGGTACGCTCACTCTTCCAAGATACGGCCGGGCATCGACGTCGCGGACAGCCGCGCAGCAGGACAAGTATCCCAGAGGATTCGCGGATTCGAGCATGGCTAGAGTGGCTTGTGTCTCCGCGGAATGGGCGTCACGAAATTCGCGCGTCAACCAACGTTCCAGTACACCCGCGGCGACCGCCTTCATTCCCCCCGATCTTACCGCCTGTATGCGGGCGTTCCATGTTTCGGCTGTGCCGAACTTCGCGGCGGTATTGCATAACGCGAGTTTCTGAAAGCGTTGCGGCGCATAACAACCAAGGTAGATCCCGATAGCGCCGCCCATCGACAGGCCGCAAAAGAAAACGCGCTCGAGTCTTAGAAAGTCCAGGAGTTGCAGAACGTCTCCGGCGAGCTGGCTAATCGTGTAGTCGCCGGGTGTGGCATCGGAACGGCCGTGACCACGCGTATCGTAGCGCAGAACGCGAAAGCGCTTCGAAAATCCCCCGACCTGGGATTCCCACATCTCAAGAGTCGTACCAAGCGAGTTGGAAAAGACCAGAACGGGTAGATTGTCCGGCCCACTCAAGTCGTAATGAACTCCTGTATCCGCCAATTGCGCTAAAGGCATCAGGCTCCTTCTTTCCGCTCACTGCGGTCCGGAGAAGTTGCGGGCCATTTCAAGGACGTTGCGAACGAACCCATCGGTACTGCCGAGATAATTCCGAAGTTCAAATAGACTCTCGAGATCGGGCCGAGTGAGATGGCCATGCAAATTGGGCTCTTCCAGCAGGACGTCTTTCAGTCCACGATTCGTGGCGATGGCTTTCTTCGCCGCTGCTTCCACAAGCATATGAGCCGGCATTTTGCCCATGCGATCGGCAAGCGCAACGGCGACCGCTTCGGCAAAAATAAGCCCGCGGGAGGAGTCGATATTGTCGCGCATACGCTGGTCATTTACTTCGAGCCCTGGCAACAGGTCGGCACAATGGCGAAGCGCACCTGCGGAAATGCGTAGGAGCTCAGGAAGTGTTTCCCATTCCACGTGCCAGCCTCCCAATCCGCGCTCGAATTCCTGAGGCATGGCAGCGATCACGGTGGAAACGAGGCCTGGCGCGCGAGTGGCGGCAGCGATCAAAACAGCGCAGGTCACCGGATTGCGTTTGTGGGGCATGGAAGAAGACTCGCCACGGCCCTCGGTCGCAAGTTCCGCCAGTTCGCCAATTTCGGTTTGGGCGTGAAGCGAAATGTCGCGACCAATTTTTCCGAGCGTGCCGGTAAGCATGCCGAAAAATGTGGCTAATTCGACCATTCGATCGCGATGTGAGTGCCATGGAATGGTGGGCAGTGTGAGTTGGAGTTCGACGGCGAGATGATTTGTTGCCGCGGGTCCTTTTTCTCTCAGTGCCGCGAGAGTCCCCACCGCGCCGCCGAATTGAAGCGTCAGGACGCGTGGCCGGAGTTCGGCTAACCGAACGCGATGGCGCAGTATGGCATCCAGCCAGCCCGCCACGATGCAGCCAAAGGTGGTTGGTGCAGCGTGTTGCATCCAGGTACGCGCGACAATCGGAGTAGCCCGATGCTGTTCCGCAAGTGTGGCCAGCGAGCCTGTCAGCCGAGCAAGGTCTTTCTCAACAAGGAGAAGAACGTCGCGAGTTAGAAGAAGAAAGCCGGTATCGATGGCGTCCTGGCTAGTTGCGCCCCAGTGGACGAAGCGTGCCGCGTCCCTGTCGTGTCGAGCGACGGTTTCAGTCAGCAGTTTCACGAGTGGAATGGCGATGTTTCCGGCCAGCACGGCTTGTTTGGCGATTTCGCTTACGTCGGGTTTGAGGCTGTTGCAGTGTTCAGCGATCTTGTGGGCCGCACCCTCGGGGATGACACCGGCGCGGCCTTCTGCCAAGGCGAGTGCCGCTTCGAAACGGAGGATGGCTCGGATGCGAGCATCGTCGGAGAGCGACTGTTCGAGCGCGTCGTAGGAAAAAAGATCGTCAAAAAGAGTCATGCCCCGAGTATGCTCCGCATTGTCGGATTTATGGTTCCATGAGTGTACACCGCAAAAGGCCGCTGGCGGTTGGTCTCAAGCGCGTTCGAGAACCATAGAGATGCCCTGGCCCACGCCGATGCACATGGTGCAGAGCGCGTAGCGCCCCTTGCTGCGAAGCAGTTGATAAGTAGCGGTAGTGGCCAATCGCGCACCGCTGGCTCCCAGCGGATGACCAATGGCGATGGCGCCCCCGTTCGGATTCACATGAGGCGCGTTGTCGGGCAGACCAAACTCGCGGAGAACGGCGAGAGCTTGGGACGCGAAGGCCTCGTTCAGTTCGATCACATCCATTTGTCCGATCGTCAAGCCAGTTTTCGCAAGCACCTTTCGCGAGGCAGGCACAGGCCCCATTCCCATGACCCGCGGGGCTACGCCGGCAGCAGCGGCACCGACGATTCTCACTTTTGGCGTGAGGCTATATTTCTTGACCGCCTCTTCGGATGCGATGAGCAGGGCGCATGCGCCATCGTTTACACCCGACGCATTGCCGGCGGTTACGGTTCCCTCGGGCTTCACGATTCCCTTGAGTTTTGCGAGCCCCTCGAGTGAGGTGTCTGGCCGAGGGTGCTCGTCCGCAGTCACCATAACGGGATCAACCTTCCTTTGAGGGATGGGCACGACGATAATTTCTTCGGCTAGGCGTCCACTCTCCATGGCCTCAGCGGTGCGCTGCTGGCTGCGAAGCGCAAAAGCATCTTGATCCGCTCGGGCAACCCTGTACTCTTCAGCCACGATCTCGGCCGTTTCAGGCATCGCGTCCGTGCCGTATTTCGCTTTCATCGCTGGGTTCACAAAACGCCAGCCAATCGTGGTGTCCTCGATCTTTGCCGAGCGCGAAAACGCGGAGTCGGCTTTGCCCATCACGAACGGGGCGCGAGACATGCTTTCGACCCCACCGGCAATGATCAGATCGGCTTCACCGCTTTTGATGGCGCGCGAAGCGACCGCCAGAGCATCAAGACTCGAGCCGCATAGGCGATTCACCGTCGAGCCGGGCACTTCCTTGGCGAGACCGGCTAGGAGCAACGCCATGCGCGCGACATTGCGGTTATCTTCGCCGGCCTGATTCGCGCAGCCGTAAATGACATCATCAAGTGCGTTCCAGTCGACAGCAGGATTGCGTTCGACAAGCGCCTTGATGGGAATGGCGGCAAGATCATCAGTGCGAACACTGGAGAGCGCGCCCGCATAACGGCCGATGGGCGTGCGGATAGCGTCACAAATGTAAGCGGTGGTCATGGAATGAGGTCCTTGCCCTCAGTCTACCGTAAACGCACAGCTAAAGACCAAAATCGGTGCAGCAAAAAACGCTCTGAGATAGACTCGGCGAGAGCCACTTTGGACGGTTGCTGGCGGAGACAATGCTCATTCACCGAAAAGAGATTCAGATCGAGTGGGGAGACTGCGACGCGTTTGGGATCGTGTTCTTTCCCAGGTACTTCGAATATTTCGATGCTTGCACAAACGCACTCTTCCAGCATGCTTTGGGTATACGCAAGCCCGAATTGCTGCGGCAATACAAAATCGCGGGTATTCCGCTGGTGCATGCGAGCTGCAATTTCCTCGTGCCGTCCTCCTTTGGTGATGTTGTGCAGGTGGATTCCTGCGTAACGGAGTGGGGTAACAGCAGTTTTCAACTGCAACACCGGCTTTATCGTGGCGATGTGCTCGCCGTAGAGGGAGTCGAGAAAAGGGTCTGGACAGTTCGGGTTTCGGATGATCCACCGAAGTTCAGTGGTGCCGCGATTCCCGACGAATTGAAGGCGAAGTTTGCGTAAGCACGAGAGCGCGAGGGGTTTTCGCTTTGCATCGAGTTTGTGATACAACTGTCGCGCTCTGACCGATTCTCTGATTGAAATGGACAGTGCCCCCCTGATGCTTCCTTCTGCCTCCGTGTATGACGCGATTGTTGTCGGCACTGGCCACAATGGCCTGACGGCGGCGGCGTATCTAGCGCGCGCCGGGCTGAAAACTTTAGTGCTCGAGCGGCGAGATGTTGTTGGTGGTTGTTGTGTAACTGAAGAGATCGCGCCTGGGTGCCGCGCATCCACAACGTCTTACATTGCGAGCATGCTGCGGCCGGAAGTGATTCGCGAATTGCGATTGGCGGATTTCGGGCTACGCATGGTGCCTTGCAACCCGGCGTTGCAGGTTCCGTTTCCAGACGGCCACGTAGTCCCCTGGTGGGCGGATCGCGAGCGCGCCGTAAAGGAGTTCGCCAAAATCTCTGAATCCGACGCGAAACGATTCACCGGGATTGACGATCAGTTGAAGAAACTTGCACGGTATCTTCAGCCGTTTTTCCTGGAGCCACCTCCCGAAGTCAATAAGCGCTCACTGCAAGGCTGGTCGGATCTTCTGCGAGTCGGAAAACGATTCCGAGGGATCACGAACACCGAAATCGCGCAAATGGTGACGTTCCTCACGGGCAGTCTCGGGGAATTTCTCGACAAGAACTACGAGACCGAGAAGATAAAGACAATGTTTCTGGCCAACAACGTATACGGGAAACACGGCGGGCCGTATCAACCGGGCACCGCGATCGGATTGCTGTTTCACTTATTGAGTGGCGGCGAGCACGAACTGCAGGGGTTTTATGGCCATGTGATGGGAGGGATGGGAGCGATTACCCAGGCGCTGGCCGCCTCCGGGAATAAAATGGGAGTGGAAATTCGGACAAACGCAGCCGTGGCGAGAATTGACTCGCGGAATGGCACTATACACGGCGTGGCATTGGAGGATGGCACTGAGATTCGAGCGCGCGCAGTGCTTTCGAATGCCGACCCGAAGCGCACTTTCCTGAAGATGGTCGCGGCGTCGGAATTGCCGGCGGAGTTCGTTGAAGCCGTCCGCGGGATCAAAATGGCGGGCCCGTGCGCGAAGGTGAATCTGGTGCTTGGGGAGGAGCCGCATTTTACGGGTACGCCCCCGTCGGCGACACCGCAAGAGCGCTCGTTGTTCACACTCGTGCCATCGTTGGAATTTGCCGAGCGGTGCTACGACAAGGCGAAATTCGGTGAAATTCCCGAGGAGTTGTGGGTGGATTGCGTGATTGCGTCAAACGCGGACGATTCTCTGGCACCCGCGGGCAAACACATCATGACGTGCTTCGTGCAGTATGTGCCGTACAAGCTGCGCGAAGGAAACTGGGACGAAAAAAGAGAGTTGCTTGGAGATCGCGTGGTAAAAAAGATTGCAGAGTATGCGCCAAATGTACCAGGAGCAATTCTAGCGAGGCAGGTGCTCACTCCGCTCGACTTGGAACGGACTTACGGATTGACCGAAGGGAACATTTTTCACGGCGATCTGAATCTAGAGCAATTGTTTTTTATGAGGCCGGTTCCAGGGTGGTCGCAATACCGTACGCCGATTCGAGGGCTATACTTGTGCGGCGCAGGCGCTCATCCCGGTGGAGGAGTGACCGGGGCGCCCGGGAGAAATGCGGCACACCAGGCTCTGCGGGATTGGAAGCGGGGAGTCTGGAGCTAGCGCCCAGTTGGATCTGGAAATGACGAAAAATCCCACCGATTCAAGCAACATGCAGAAGTCTCTCCCCAGCGAGTATTACTATTCGGCGGAGGTATTCAAGCGCGAGAAGGAGAAGATCTTCTGCCAAGAGTGGTTTTGCGCCTGCCGTGAGGAGCAATTGCCGAAGCCGGGAGACTATCTCGTCCTGGAGATTGCCGGCGAAAGCATACTTGTGATCCGCGCAAAGGATGGCGAAATTAAAGCGCACTATAACGTTTGCCGACACCGAGGTGCTCGGCTTGTGTCTTCCAAAGAGGATGTACGGGCCAATGGGGTGAAACTGAGTGGTGGCGTGCTCGGCGCGGCTGGAATTCGCTGCCCGTATCATCAGTGGATGTATGCGCTCGATGGCCGCTTGTTGAATGCCCCGTTCACGCCGGAGGGAGAGGGGTTCTGCAGAAGTGAGTTCTCGTTGTATCCCGTGGGAGTGGAGACTTGGGGCGGATTTATCTTCGTGAATTTGTCGCCAGAGTCGGCGACACGTGACGGTAATTCGCTGGAAACGCAGTTTGGTGAGGCAATTGAACGGGTGAAGCGGTATCCGCTGCAGGATTTGCGGATCGCCAAGCGAATTTCGTACGACGTGGAAGCAAACTGGAAGATCGTGCTGGAGAATTACAACGAATGTTACCACTGCGGCGGTGTCCATCCGGAATTATGCGAAGTAGTTCCGGCCTTCCGCCAACAGGGCGGATCTGCCCTGGAGTGGGAACGTGGTATTCCGCACAAAGAGGGAGCAGTTACGTTTACGTGGACGGGCAAGACGAATCGGGCGCCGTTTCCGGGCTTGAACGAAGACGAAAAGGTGCGGCACAAGGGGGAGTTGATTTATCCGAACTTCATGCTGAGTTTGGCCTGCGATCATGTGGCGGCATTCACTTTGTGGCCACTCGCCCCGGACCGGACCAAGGTTCATTGCGACTTTCTGTTTCATCCCGATGAAATGAAGAAGCCGGGGTTTGATCCAGGCGATGCCGTTGATTTCTGGGATTTGGTGAACCGTCAAGATTGGGAGATTTGCAAACGCGTACAGCAGGGAGTTCGCTCGAGGGTACACGCGTTTGGTCACTACGCGCCCATGGAAGATTTGAGCCTGGACATACGGAATTACGTGCTAAAGAGAATCGGCTCGAGTGGAAACCGCTCGTCGGAGGGCAATGCGAAACTACTCAAGAACTACCATCCAAAAAAGAAGTAGCCTGCTTAAGGCATGAAAAAGGTCCGGTGTGAGCCGGACCCTTTTCCGTTTACAAATAAAGAAACTGGTTCACCAGCCGGTGCGATACTGGCGGCTCAGATATTGGTTGGCTTCCGGAACGTTGGTTACACGCATGTTTCCGCTGTCGTAGAGCAGCTTTTTGCCGCCCGAGCGCAGAGACACGACACCGAGCAACATGACCTCTGTCAACTGGGCGGCGTATTCGAACGGGCAGGAAGCCGTGGTCTTTCCTTTGGCGGCGTCCACCCAGTTCATTTCGTGGTCTTCCTTATCGATGCGAGCGAGTTTTTGCGGCGGTTTGCCGACCGATTCCTGCAGCGAGGCAGGAAGTAGTCGCGGATTTCTGCCGTAAGTGTTGTGCATCAGCTTGCCCTTGCTGCCGATGAGAAGGGCGCCGCCTTCCGGTTTCAACGATTCGTCGCCGAGTTCTTCGGGGCGACGAGGCATAAGGCCGCCGTCATACCAAGTCAGCTTGACCGGTGGCATCGAACCGCGTGCGGGGAATTCGTAGAAGGTCATGGTGGCGGTCGGGTAGCAAACGCTATTGAACGGGCTCGTGACTGTCTCGATGCTGGTCGGCAGACCGAGGTTCAACGACCACATGGAAACATCGAGCAGGTGTGCGCCCATATCGCCGATGGCGCCACAGCCCCAGTCAACCCAGCCGCGCCAGTTGAACGGGTGGTAGACCGGATGATATTCGACCACAGGTCCAACACCGAGGAAGAGATCCCAGGAAAGAGTGTCGGGAATGGGATAGTTGCCGGCCATCGCATTGGCAAGGCGTGCGTCCACGCCCGCCTTGTCCCACTTCAGCGTGTCGAGCGGCTCAACGGCGGCCTTCGGTCGAGGAATCCCCTGAGGCCAATAGCCGACGGGGCGATCGGTCCACACATGGATCTCGCGCACTTCGCCGATCGCGCCCGACCACACATATTCGACTGCCGTGCGGGCGTCGTCCATGGAGTGGCCCTGGTTGCCCATTTGCGTGGCCAGCTTGGTTTCCTTGGCACGCTTGGCGAGTTGGCGGGCTTCCAATACGGACCAGGTGAGGGGTTTCTGCACGAAGACGTGCTTGCCGACGTCCATGCAGGCCAATGCGATGGGCGCGTGCATGTGATCGGGAGTCGCGATCACCACGCCATCGATATCTTTCTGTTCGAGCATCTTCCGATAGTCGGAATAACGCTTGGCCTTGGGGATCAGATCGTTCTTGAGGTGCAGGATATTGGCGAGCCGCTCTTTCGCTTTGACCGGATCGGTGTCCGAAGAGGGTTTGGCGCCGGGAGCAGCGGCGTCGGGGTGATCGATATGTGCTTGCAGATTTGCGACATCGGTATCGAGGCGAGAGAGATTCTTGTCCGTATATCCCCAATCCACGTCGCAGAGCGCCACGATGTTCTGACTTGCCAGATTAATTAAATTGCTTCGGCCCATTCCGCCAACGCCCACGCAAGCGACATTGAACAAATCACTCGGCGGGGTGAAACCACGGCCAAGGACGTGCCGGGGAACGATTGTGACGGCGGCACCTGTAGCGGCTGCTGTGCCGATGAAGCTGCGACGCGAAATTTCCTTTTTTTTATTCATTCGGTGGGCTCCTGTATCCTGCGGTGACATTATGCCCCGGAAAAACGATTTTGCGATGACTTAAGTGCGCTAAGTGGCAATCGGGCGGGTGTTGCGGCGGCGACCCAAAAGGAAGAGCAGCGAGCCCAGTCCGATCAAACCCGCTACGGACACAAATATTTTGAGTGTGAACAGAAGTTTGTGTGCTTCATTCTCCGGCGGGATGAGAGAAAGCGCCGTGGCAAAAGCGCAGGACGCGAACCCGACACAACCCAGCAGGATTGCTACGGGCCGGCCGCCCGGCACGCGAGTGGTCCCCTCTGGCGCCGGATCGCGCTGCAGCCGAATCATCGCTGCGAACAGCAGCATAAACGGAAACATGGTGATCGCCACAGAAATGGCGACCAGAATGTCGTACGCTCCACCAACTGTGGTGCCCGCTTGCCCCAAGAAAACGAAGAAAATCCCCAGCAAGCCCTGACCGAGAATCGACACCCATGGCGTGCGGAAGCGCGGATGAAGCTCGCCGAAACTGCGGGGTAAATAACCGTCGATGCCCGCGACAAATGGGAGGCGCGCGGCTGCGGCGAGGTAGGCTCCCGCCGCGCCAATATTGCTAAGCACAATCATGAACGTGGCGAATTCCGTCAGCCCGGAGATGTGCAGGCGAGCACAGGTCTGTCCAATGGCCTGGCCCAAGCCATCCAGATTTGTCGATTCCGCGCTTGGCAACGCGAGAAGCACGCAAAATGTTCCCAACATGTAGCACAGTGCGACGGTAACCCCTGCGGTGAGCAATGCGGCAGGAATATTTCGGCGAGCATTCTTGATCTCTCCGGCCATGAGTGAAGCAGATTCGCAGCCGATGAACGAGAAGATAATGACCGACCAGAAGATCATGTCCGGTAGCCGATGCGGAGGGACGAAGGTTCGCGGCGCAAATGAATTTGCAGGACCGAGGTGGTGCCAGGCCAAAAATCCGAGGCCGATAACGATGAGTGCGGGCATCCACATTGCGATCGCGCCCAAGTTGTGGGCCCACTTGGCGAGATTCAAGCCGAGAATGTTAAGAATAGTGAGGATCACCAGCACGATCACCGAGAAACTGACAAAATACGCGGGCTGATGTGAATACTTCTGCAACCCGGGATGGACGAACAGAAGGTTGCTGGCAGCGAAATAGAGAACCCCCGGAAAGTACGGCAGATTGCTGACCCAATAGATCCACGCAGAAAGAAACCCTGCCCTTTCCCCGAGAGCTTTCTTTGTCCATATGTAGAAGCCGCCCTCTTCCGGGTAACGCGAGGACAGCTCGATCACCGACAAAGCCAGTGGAATGTAAAGCAAGAGCCAGCCCAGAAACCAAAGGACCAGAGAGGACGGGCCGTGACCAGCGGCGGTCGCGATCCAGCGCAGGCTCACCCCGGTCACTACGTAAAACAGCACGAGGTCGCGGAAACCCATCACCCGCTTTGGCGTGGAACTACCTTCGCATGTCGGCTGAGTAGCCAAGCGCTGCCGCCTCCGTCTCGATCAAGGGTGGGCAAGACACTATCGAGTTCAAAGAGCCCGGTCAACTGATCTCGAGACGCAGCTGAGCCCAGAGAGTTGCGGGACTGTTCCGTAATGAACGACCTACTGCCGAGTTGAACGGATCGATGCACGCTTCGCGAAATCCGTGATGGCCGTCTCTGAGATTGGAACGGCCGTGTCGATGCTCCGAATGAACAAAACAAGGGGTTTGTGAGTGAACGATTCGACAGAATGTGTTCAGCATGTGTCCACCGTTCTAAATGGAACGGACGGCTGCTGGAATCCTGCTTGCTGGGGTAGAAGTTTGGCCTCTGGCGCCTGTTGATGCAGGCAGTTGAAAACGAGGAAGAAACGATCCGAGCATGGCCAACATACGTGTACTTGTCGTCGACGACTCCGTGGTCATTCGCAAAGTGCTTTCTGAAGCGCTTACGGCCGATCCGACGATTGAGGTAGTGGGAACCGCCGCGGACGGTGGAATCGCACTGGCCAAAATTCCGATCTTGAAGCCGGACCTGATCACCTTGGACGTGGAAATGCCGGGCAAATCTGGCCTGGAGGTTTTGGCTGAGGTTCGCAGGAATTACCCGAAACTCCCGGTAATCATGTTCAGCACGCTAACGGAGCGTGGCGCTGCGGTCACCATCGAAGCACTGTCGCTGGGGGCGAGCGACTATGTGACTAAGCCTCACAACACCGGTAGTGTCGAGCAAACGCGAGCACGGATCCAGTCCGAGCTGATTCCCAAGGTGAAAGGTTTATGCCAGCGCCCGAGCTGCCTGGCGACGCCTCCCAAAACCCTGGTCTCCGCGGCGACTTTCCCGGTTGCCAGCGCCGCGCAGAGACGGGTGGATGTTGTTGCCATCGGCTCGTCCACAGGTGGGTCGAATGCGCTGGCCACTGTTTTTCCGCGGCTTGCGCGCGATTTCCCCGTGCCGATCTTGGTGGTTGTCAGCTATGCAGACTTCATCACACTCCTCTTCGCCTTCTTCGTCGTCCTTTATTCCTCTTCCCAGGTGGACAAGCGAAAAGTTGGCCGACTTGCCCTGGCCATCCAGGTGGCCTTCCAGGAACTGGGCGTCTTCGAGACCTCCAACACCAAGATCCCGTTGAGCAACACGGAACCCATGCCCTTTACTGCTGTGCAGGCCGTCGAAAACGCCCAACGGTCAGGCGACATGCAGCGTTTTGTGCAACCCAGCAAAGGCATACTGGCGGTTTCGGCCAGCGGCGGCTCCCTTAAGGATATTCAAGCCGAGTTGGAAAAGGTTCTGGCGCCAGAGATTCAAGACCGCATGGTTGCGATCCAAGCACGCAAAGAAGGTGTGGTCGTCAGCCTTCGCGAAATTGGCTTTTACGACAGCGGCTCTGCCACGATCCGCCCTTCCGCCATCGGCGCGTTAGACCGGCTGGCCGGCGTTGTTGTGCCTCGTGGAGAGAGTTTGCGCATTGAAGGTCACACCGACAACGTCCCCATTCATACTTCTCAATTCCCATCGAACTGGGAGCTGTCGACGACACGCTCCAGTCAACTCGTCGAGGTCTTCATCGATCGCTACCACGTCATGCCGTCGCGTCTCTCCGCTGCCGGTTACGCTGAATTCCATCCCGTCGACGACAACCGTACTGCCGCTGGCCGCGCGGGCAACCGCCGTGTCGACATCGTTATTCTCAATCCCGTTTTAGAGGAAAGATCACCCATTCTCGCGCCGGGCCCGGCAATTAATCCTCTCTCCGGTCCGGCGAACCGCAAACCCAACCCGAGTCCCGGGGCCCGTCCGAACGGACCGTAATCTTTGCGGTGCCGAACTGTGGGCGTTGATTGACAGCGACGTGTCTTGAGAAAACAATGAACTCATCCCCTTCCAGAAATGGTGTGCGTGATCGCCATGCGTCTATTGGTGGCCGAGGCGGATGCCGCTCTGGCCGATTTTCTGTTGTCGAGATTTCAGCAAGAGAATTTCGTGGCTCAAGTCGTCTCCGAGGCAAACCAGATTTCGGCAGTTCGCGAAGGTCAGCCTTGCGATCTTCTTGTGCTGGACACGAATCTTGCCGGCGCGGGAGGCGCCGACACGGCCTTTCGTCAGATGCAGCGGCGATGGCCCACAGCGCCGATCATTCTCCTGTCCGCGGAAACCTCCGTGGACGAGCGCGTGCGCGCGTTGAACGCTGGAGCCGATGATTTCCTGGTCAAGCCATTCGCTGTCGCGGAATTGCTCGCTCGCGTCAACGCCGTGCTACGGCGGCGCAGCCGGCCCGCACTCGACGTCTATGTTTTCGAGGATCTGGAAATTAATCGTGTCTCGCATGAAGTGAAACGCGGGGGCACTCCATTGAACTGAGCCCCAAGAATATGCGTTGCTCGAATACTTGCTACGCAACCCCGGCCAGCCGGTTTCGCGCGGCGACATCATCGAACAGGTCTGGCGGATGAATGGCGATTCGCTGACCAATGTGGTGGACGTCTACATTAATTACTTGCGGCGAAAGATCGACTCCGGATCCGATCGGCCGCTGATCCGCACCATTCGTGGTGTCGGTTACCAGATCGGCGGAAACCACGTTTCTCGCAACTGACCCTCTCGCAGGCGGTTTGTTTGGAATGGTTCGCACAAAATCAAAGGGCGCTCTGTTTGACCGGAGCGCCCCTCGAAGAAGCAAATTTACTTTGTTTTTTTACCGCAAACCACTGCCGCCGGTCGAGCTCGCAGATTTGGCGTTGGGATCCAGGCTCAACAAGCCTTCCGTCGCCGAAACCGCCACGATCGTGCCGTCGCGCCGCGTGCGAATCAGCGGGAAGTAGCCCTGCGACAGCGGATCATCCATTCTCTGCCAGGACTTTCCGCCATCGAACGAGGCCACCAGACCGCGCTTCTGCAACGCCGCGACAAATGCCGTGCCGTTGCCGGCGACTGACTGGAACGACAGTTCGCGCACTTCCGCGCGGCTCCATGTTTTGCCCGCGTCCTTTGAGGCATACAGTCCCATGTTGGTGGTGATGAAGATGGTCGCATCGTCGATCTGATGCAGGTGCAGGTTTCCCGCCGACGCGAAGGAGAGTTCCTGAGGTTCCCAAGTGCTGCCCTTGTCGCCGGAGAAAAGCAGTTGCTTTTCGACGATTGCCCAGACTTGATTGCCGTTGTTCGATACTTCAACGGATTGCGCCAGCTTGTGGGTCAGAGGATCCTTCGAGGCCAGCTTCCAGTTTGCGCCCTTGTCTTTCGAGACAAGCACGCCTCCGGTCGTCGCGGCGTACCACGCATCATCGCTGAACGTCATGTCGTTCACCAGGAAGGCTGCCAGAACCGGCGCCGGCTGCTTAGTGGTTGTCGTCGCCTTGCTGGTCGTGGGCTTCTTGCCCTTGGTGGTGGTCTTCGCCGCAACCGTGGTAGTCACAGGTTCGCCGACATACATTCCTGTGCGAACCCACTTGTGCGTAGTCTCGTCATATTTGGACCAGCCGCCCTTCGACATGCTAGCCCACCAGCCATTGGAAGCCGCATAGACGCGGCGCACCTCGGTGCGCTTCAGTCCGGGACCGAGCGTCGTCCAGGTATTGCCGCCGTCCTTGGTGGCCATGAACGCATCGTTGTCGAACGTCAGCACCACCAGAGCGCGCTCCGGATGTTCGCGATCCACCGCCACGTCGGAAACGTGGTGGTGCGAGAAGCCGTTATTCGCGGATGTAAACGACGCGCCGCCGTCGTTGCTGATCTGCACGCCTTCGCGTTCCGTTCCGATGATCAGTTTCTTGGGGTTTTTCTGGTCAATGACCAGCGCATTGATGATCCAGTCGCCCGGGGTCACTCGCTTGAAGTCCTTCTCGTTGACGGTCTTCCACAAGCCGCTCGTCGTGCCCGCATATAGCGTGTTCGGGTCGGTGGGATCCATGCGAATCAGCTGGGTTCGGCGGAAAACGTTGGGAATGCCCTGATACTTGACCCACTGCGTTCCGCCATTGGTGCTGTGATAAATGCCTGAGCAAGCCGTGGCATGCACGTTATCAGAGTTTGCCGGATCCACGATGATGCTCATTACGTCCGAGTCATCAATCATGCCCTTCACCACGGGGAACCAGTCTTTGCCGCCATTTGAAGTTTTCCACGGCAAGTGATACGTTCCCGCGTAAATCGTGTTGTTGTCCTTAGGGTCAAACGCGACCGAGTCAAAGCGGTTCAGGTCCGGGTGATTGTCTGGGGTAATCTTCACCCAACTTGCGCCGCTATCCTGCGAACGGTACACGCCGGTAAGAGAGCCGGCCAGCAAAAGGTCGTTATTCGTGGAAGATTGTGCCAGTGCGCGCACCGTTTCGTGGGGCAAGCCGATAATGTTCCAAGTGCGGCCGCCGTCGTCGCTGCGATACACACCGCCGCCGCCAGAGTACAGCGTCCACGAGCTGGCGTACAACCGGTTCGAATCGCGCGGATCGACGATAATGTGCGTAATCACGTCATCCTGGCCGCTGCCGATTCGGCTGACCAACTGCCAGTGCGCCCCTTCGTCCGTCGACGCGAAGACATGGCCATCAGCAGTACCGAGAAACAACCGGCTCGTGTTATGCGGGTCAGCCGCCAGCGAAATAACGGTACCGCCTGGGGGGCCAACTTGGTGCCAGGCCTGTGCCTGGAGCGATCCGGCCCAAGATAGGGCCAAAGCCGAGAGAGCAACAAGTATACGTTTCATATTGAGTGATTCTCCCAAAGCGCAGGTGCGCCCACAAGTCGTAAGTCTACGGAAATCAAGGAGAGTGCGGTGCTGTCCGGAAGGACAGAATGGGTGCAAGGCTGTTCCGTACTAGTACCCCATATGGCGCTTTGTGCGCTTGGGGTGCCGCTAAGCAACTTATGAACCAACTCCGGGTTCTACCCTTTGGGCGCTCATCCGAGCATACTACTCGGTGAGTCGTCTGGACTTGGTGGTCGCAAGTCCATTTGAGGTAAGGGTATGAAATCCATTTTGAAACACCAACGCCTCTTCGCAGGGCTGGCTTGTTTCCTTGCCGTTGTGTTTCTAGCGGCTCCGGCGCTCCGCGCTCAGGCTCAAGACAGTATTGCCAACGTGCCTGCCGTGGACGATAACGTCACCGCCGACGACTCCCATGATCCACCGTCCCGCGTGGCTCGCATCAGCGTGATCGAAGGTTCTGTCTCCATGCAGCCCGGCGGCACAGGCGACTGGGGCAACGCCATGAAGAATCGTCCCGTCACCATTGGCGACAAACTCTGGGTCGACAAGGATTCCCGTGCAGAACTTCAAGCCGGCCAGGCGTCCATCCATCTCGGTTCGATGACCGCGCTGTCCTTCCTCAATCTCGATCAGAACATCATCCAAATGCGGCTGCCCGAAGGTAAAGTGAATTTTCGTGTGCGCGAGATTCGCCAGGGCGACACCTACGAAATTGATACTCCGAATATGGCGTTCACCGTAAAGGAAGCCGGCGCGTTTCGCGTCGACGTAAATGAAAATGGTGACTTCACCGGCCTGACCGTAATTCGGGGCTCGGGTGAAGTCGCAGCTTCTGGACAGGTCACGCCAGTCAGCGCGGGCCAGCACGTTGATGTCAGCGGTGTCGACGGTTCCGTCAAGATTTCTACTGCTACCGCGCCACAACCAGATGCTCTCGACCAATGGGCCCAGCAGCGCGATACCTCCGAGGACAATTCTGTTTCCTCCAAATATGTGAACCGCGACGTGGTCGGTTATAGCGATCTCGACGACTACGGCACGTGGAAGGAAGAGCCCGAATACGGCAACGTCTGGGTACCGAACGACACAGCTCCTGGCTGGGCTCCTTACAGCAACGGCTACTGGTCTTGGGTTGGGCCGTGGGGCTGGACCTGGGTTGACTATTCGCCTTGGGGTTTTGCTCCCTATCACTATGGACGCTGGAATTGGTTCGGCAGCTACTGGGGTTGGTGCCCTGGTCCGATCGGCGTTTATCCCTACTATGGACCCGCATTTGTCGGTTTTCTTGGCGGCTTCGGTTGGGGCGTCGGTTTTGGTTGGGGCTGGGGCGGTGGCTACGGCTGGTTCCCGCTGGGATGGGGCGAGCCTTACCACCCGTGGTATCACTGCGGCTACCACTACTGGAACAATGTAAACGTCCACAACACTTACATTCACAACTTCCACGTTAACAATCCGCATGCCTACCGCAGTTACAACTACGCGTATGCCCACAATACGCACGCGGTGACTACCGCCTCACACAACGACTTCGTGAACGGCCATTCCATCAATCGAGGCAATCAGCACCTGACGGAATCGAGCCTTCGCAACGCGAAAGTTACGAATCGCATCGGTGCTTCACCCACCCGTGCCAGCTACTTCGGCGCCTCCGCGCAACATGGCCGCGTCGCGACGCCATCCAGCGCAATTCAGAATCGCAGCGTCATGGCTCGCACCTCGCCGGCTTCGGCTGCCGCTCACATGCCCGTTCGCACCATCAGCTCATCCGCGCTGCGGCCTGGCGCTCACGACAACATGATCGCGGCCCGGCCGTCGCAAAACGCACCTCAGCGCATGAGCCAGAATCGCATGTCCCAACTCTCTTCGAATCGCCCGCCATTCGCCACGCAGCCTGGTGGCCGTCCGGGTTTGGCGATTAACAATACTGCGCGGCCCAACGGTAACGGTTCCTTCAACAATTCCAACCGGCCGAACGGCTCCACGCGCTCGTGGAACGCTCAGGGCAACAGCACCGATTCCGGACACGCTCCTCAGGGCTTTGGCGCCAACCGTCCCACCAACACCATGGCCCAGCCGCGCAACAATACCAATCGTCCGCCCTACGCTGGATCCTCTGTGGGTTCACCTCAGCACAATCCGTCGAACCGGCCTCCGGCTTCGTATAACGGCGGGCGTTCCTATAACCCCCAGACTTATAACGGTGGCCGCAACTACACGCCTCCGTCGTACGGAAATAGATCATACGGCCCGCCATCCAATGGCAATCACTCGTACAACGCTCCATCCTACGCTCCACGTGGCGGCGGCAACTACTCCGCTCCGCGTGGCTACTCCTCGGCTCCGCGTTCCTACTCTGCGCCACATAGCTCCGCTCCAAGCGGTGGAAGTTTCCACGGTGGCGGCGGCGGTGGTGGTCACGCGAGTGGTGGTGGAGGTGGCGGTCACGCTGGCGGCGGTGGTGGTGGCGGCGGTGGACACGCTGGTGGCGGTCACCACTAATCCCTTCGAATTTCTTCAGACTGTTCGAATGGCCCGCTCCTGATCTTCAGGGCGGGCCACCTCATTCTGTCCGAGCGGAGCGTGCACTTTTCGCACCCTTCGTTTCGTTCCAGAAACTCTTGGCCTTCAGGCGTGTTACACCTAGTGATGTCGGGTCGTGGTCAGGTTCTCTTCTCAGCGAGGACGTTTGCCAGTGGACGTAGTTCGGTTGACCCGGTATCGCGCTTCCCGCAACCAATCGCTCACTCTCGATTATGTTCTGCGATGGAAGAGAGGCGCTCAGGAGAGAAGAGGGGTATATGAAGACACGCGCACAGTGGCTGATCTTGTTCAGTTTGTTTCTTACTGTTCTTATCCTCGTTCCGAGCCGTGTCCTTGCCGATGACGACGATCCACCGTCGCGCGTCGCGCGCCTCAGTTTTACGAGCGGCCAAGTTTCTTTTAGTCCGGCAGGCACCGACGATTGGGTCGGCGCAGTCGTCAATCGCCCTATCACCACCGGCGACAAACTTTGGACCGATCAGAACTCCCGCGCCGAGTTACATATTGGCACTGCCGCGATTCGTTTAGGCGATCAGACCGGCTTTTCTTTCTTGAATCTCGACGACCGCGTCATGCAGATCCGCTTGACCGAAGGCACGATTGGCCTTCGCGTCCGCAGTATGGCTCAAGATGAAACCATCGAAATTGACACTCCCAACCTGGCCTTCTCGATTTTGCGGCCCGGTCGCTACCGCATCAACGTCAACGAAGCCGGCGACGCCACGGTCATCAATGTCCGTGACGGCGAAGGGGAAGTGACTGGCGGAGGCTCGGCCTTTACTATTCATCCCGATCAGCAGGGCTACTTCACCGGTACCGATACCCTCAACCCTGATATCGAGTCACTTGCGCCGGAAGATTCCTTCGACACCTGGTGTAATGAGCGCGATCTTCGCGAAGATCACGCCGTTGCTCGCCGGTACGTTTCCGATGATGTAATTGGCTACGCAGACCTCGATGAATACGGTGGATGGCGGCCGGTGCCCGAGTACGGCACCGTTTGGTTTCCACACGTAAGCGTTGTTGGCTGGGCTCCCTATCGCTATGGACACTGGGCTTGGATTTCACCCTGGGGCTGGACGTGGGTCGATGATGCTCCTTGGGGATTTGCTCCTTTCCATTATGGACGCTGGGTCTTCGTTGGCGGAGGTTGGGGTTGGGTACCGTGCCCGCCCCGTACTGTGGCCGTTGCCTATGTCCGTCCGGTGTATGCACCAGCACTGGTCGCGTGGGTTGGTGGACCCCACTTCGCGGCCAGCGTTGCCTTTGGCGGCGGCTTTGCTGCTGGTGTAAACGTTGGCTGGTTCCCGCTTGGCCCGCGCGAAGTCTACGTGCCCTCGTATCACGTGAGCCGCACTTACATCAACAATGTGAACATTTCGAACACCACCGTGAATCAGACCGTGGTCAACAATTACTACAACACGACCGTGGTCAATAAAAACGTCACCGTCAACAACGTGAAATACGTCAATCAGGGCGTTCCGGGAGGGGTAACCGCCACTTCCGGTCATGCCTTCACTTCCGCCCAGCCGGTTGGCCGCAACATGGTGGCAGTAAACCAACGCGAGATCACCAGCGCACCAGTTGCCGTAAACGCTCCGGCCACGGTTCCGCCGAGGCAGGCCGTGCTCGGATCAGGTGCGGCGACGAACGTGCATCCTCCCGCGGCGCTTCAGTCTCGCGCCGTGATTGCCAAGACTGCGCCGCCCCCCGCACCCATACCTTTCAATGCGCGCCAGGCGGCTATCGAGAAGAATCAAGGACGACCGCTGTCGATATCCCAGGCGCAGCAGATTGAGGCTTCACAGAATCATGTGAATGCCGCTCAGATACGTATGGCTCCGCCGGCCAAGATTGTCAACCAGCCGATCAACAACAATCGCGTCAATAATGGGCAGCCTGGGCCACTGAACACCAACCGGCCGCCGAACGGCAACCCCAACCCCAACCCTTCCATGAACCAGCCGAATCATCCGGTAAACGTGAATGCGACGCAACCGCCGAATAACGGCCACTCTTACGCGGATCGCCCGCCTACTTCGCGCTCGAATACTTCCGTGAATCCTCAGCTGGAACAAAAACATCAGCAACAGATTCAGCAGCTTCAGCAGAAGCAGGACCAGCAATACGAAAAGCTGCAGCAGAAACAGGTGCAGGAAGAGCAGCGTAACAAGAACCAACAAAGCCAGCAGAATCAACAGCAATTGGATCAGAAGCATCAGCAGCAGATGCAACAGCTCCAGGAAAAACAGCACCAGCAACAGGAGTCTCTGCAACAGAAGCAGCAAACCGAACATCAGAAGGCCTACAAGGAACCGGCCAACAACAACTCCAAACAGAACCAGAGCCATGAAGATAAGGACAAGCCGCACCACTGATTTTGCGGCGGTTTTCCTTGTTGAAGGCGCGGGCAAATCAGTCCGCGCCTCTTTCTTTTGTGGACATTCCTTGTGGTATCGTGGAAAGAAATCGTCATGCCGCTCACATCCATTTCTCCCGCCTTGTTTCGCCGTGTCATGGGCAGCTTTCCGACCGGGATTACCGTGCTCACCGTCGAGCGTCAGCCCGACCAGGTCCACGGCATGACGGCGAACTCTTTTACCTCAGTCTCGCTTGATCCTTTATTGATTCTTGTGTGCATCGACCATAACGCGCGGTTGCTCTCTTATTTGAAAGAACAGCGGCGATTCGGCGTGAACATTTTGAAGGAAACGCAACAGGCCCTATCCGAACACTTTGCCCGCCCGCAACTCGATCCCGCCGAAGAAGCGCGTCTGGGGATTCGTTTTCGCTGGAGCGAGTCGGGAATTCCCCTACTCGAAGAGGGGCTGGCTCATCTCGGTTGCAATGTCGTGGCGGAGCATGCTTCCGGCGATCACACCATCTTTGTGGCCGAAGTGGAGAGCCTGGAACTGAACGGGGGCGAACCGTTGCTTTACTTCCGCGGTAGATACCACACACTTCATTCGTAAATCACGGGTAGTTTCGTTGCGGCTCGCCCGTTTCCAGCACGAACTACAAATGAGAAAGCCCCGACCATTTCCGTTCGGGGCTTTTTTCCTGACTTCCCAAAAGTTGGAACTTTCTACCTCTCCGAACTGCCGCTGGGACGCGCCGGCTCTGCCGAATCGCCCTGTTCCTTTCGATGACTTTTGACTTCTCGCAGGGCGTAGATCGGCTTGTTCTGCGATTCGTAATACGTGCGCGAGCTGATCTCTCCCAGCAGCCCCATCGAGATAAACTGAATGCCGGAAAGAAACGATACCGCGGCGAGCAGCAACAACGGGCCGTGCTCCGCTATCACGTCGTTGTGCAGGATCAGCTTTTGAGCGACCAGGAAGCTGCCAATCAGAAAGCCGGTGCCCGTTCCCGCCAATCCCAGCAAACCAAAGAATTGCAGCGGGCGGGTGGAATAATCGAGCAGAAACTTCACCATAATCAGGTCAAAGAACACCCGCACGGTGCGCCCAATCCCGTAGTTTGACTTGCCACTCTTCCGGTCCGGATTCGAAATCGGCACTTCGGCGATGCGCGCGCCCGTCGAACTCGCCAGCGCAGGAATAAACCGGTGCAGTTCGCCGTAGAGCTGAATCTCCTGCAAAATTTCCCGGCGGTATGCCTTAAACGTCGTACCGAAATCGTGTAGCTCGATGCCAGACAACTTGGCCATCATCCAATTCGCCACGCGGCTCGGCAGCCGCCGCATCAGCCAGTGATCGCGCCGTTGCGCGCGCCAGCCGCTCACCAGGTCGAATCCCTCTTCAATCTTTTCCAGGAAACGGGGAATCTCTTCAGGATCGTGTTGTAAATCGCCGTCCATCGAGATGACCACGTCGCCCCGTGCAAAATCAAATCCCGCCTTTAGCGCTGCAGTCTGGCCGAAGTTACGGCGCAGCCGCACGATGTTCACACGCCGATCGTGTTCGTAGATCTCAGACAGGATCCGGTAGGAATTGTCCTTGCTGCCGTCGTCGACGAACACCATTTCGTATGGCTCGCCGATCGAGTCCATGACTTCGGTAATTTTCATGTACAGCGTGGGGATGTTTTCCTGTTCGTTATAGAACGGTACCGCCACGGTGTATCGAATGGGTGACTCGGCGCGCATACGTCGAAACTCGTTTTTCTTTAGATTTGTTCCCCAGCCTGGTTTCAAGCAGGCGACCGCTCATCTATCTGATTGCCTGTCTGGCCCGTATAACCTGCGTGGCGCTTCAAATTCAGCCCACGTCCCCCATAAGCCTATAGCTTATCAGGCGAATCCCCTTACTGGCGACAAGTTTTCTAATTTCCGCATCCGTCAGGATCTCTAATTCGGTCTGCCGCGATTCTTGCAAGCGCGTACTCGTACGCCTCAGCTCGTCGTCGGCGTAGCCGGGGTGGCACATAAGCTCGGTGGTGCCGTCCGGCAGGCCGCACAACAGTTGCGCCACTCCCTCCCTCGTCAGCACCCCGGTTTGTGCGATACCGCAGAAGTAGTCTGTAGTTGCCACTCCGGCATGGTCGGCCATTTCTCGCGCGTCCCGCGCCAGCAGCTTCAATCCACGCGCCTGTACTCCCTGCTTGAGCACCACGCCCGTGTTCTGCTCTCCCGCCGAAGAAAGTGCCGCGCGCAGCTTCGATTCTTCGTGTGAAACACGGATGGCCCGGATCCTATGTTTCTTTGCCAGCCGCAGCGCAACATCAAACAGCCCTGGCAACATCTGCACGTGCTTGTGTCCGTCGAGATGGCTAGGCTCAATCCCCGCTTCGCGTACCCTGCGAATCTGCGCATCCCATTCCCGCTCGACCTCCTCGACCGGCAGGCTCCGGCCGGCAATGCGAAGCAGCAAGCTTTCCGGACCGCCTTCCAGATTTCCGGCGCTGTTTAGCAGTCCCGGAACCGCGCCTGCCGTTGCTGTTGGCGGCCCGTCGCTTAAATTGAGATGTACCCCTACTCCCAATTCAGGATTCGCGCGCGCCATCTGTAACGCGGACTCGAAGGCGCGCCCATTCGCCAATAGGGAAGTGCTGGTCACCAGTCCCTTGCGGTGCGCCTCGGCGATGCCTCGATTCACCCCTTCGGTCCAACCGAGGTCATCCGCATTCACGATAAGATTCTTCAATTTCTTCGTTCTCCTGTCCTTTCGGACAGCTACTCTTTCGACTTCCCCGCCGCTTTCGTACCATTGACCGTACTTCTTTCTAACTCTAGCATGACCCTCCAGAGGCCATCATGACGGTAAACTTGCGCGAATTGAAGCAAGTTGGGGCGAAATACCGCGAAAAGCGCCGCGGCCGCCGCATGAATTCCCGTGTCCAGGTCAAGCTGGAATGGGAATCGGAAGGCGGCAAGCGTCATTCGCTCGAAACCAACACCCGCATCGTCAATCCCTACGGTTGCATGGTGGTGCTTTCCGATTCGCTGCCGTTGGAGCAGCGTCTCGCTCTTACCAATTTGGCCACGCAAGCCAGCAACGCCGCCGTTGTCGTATGGAAAGGGAACGAGAGTCCCGAAGGCTGGGAATACGGAATCGAACTGGTTGCACCGGATATGGACTTCTGGGGGTTGGAACTGTGACGCCTTTGCAAAAACCGAACGCTCCGTCGGCTGCTGCGACCCCGCAGGTCAAGCGCAGCGCAAACACCGTCAGGCCGCAAACAAATGAAGAACGCCGCCGCGCGCAGCGCGTGCTTCTGCGCATGCCCGTGCTCATTCACTTGCCCGGCAAGACCAATCCCATTAACGGCTTTACGCACACCGTCAGCGCCACCGGCGCGATGGTGATTCTCGCGGAAGGCCTGCCTACCGGCACCAAAGTCTCCATCGAAAATCCGAAAACGCAAAAGAAGGTGGATGCGCACGTGGTGCGGCCCCCGCAGATGAACCCGGAAGGCTCACTCGTACCCATCGAATTCAACGCTCCCTCGCCTCAGTTCTGGAACATCTTCTTCCCACCCACGACCAACTAACTTCAACGCTGGCTCTATTGCAAGGTGAAGTTCAGCCCGAGACCGTGGATTAGGCCGCCGGTGTTGCCTTGAACGGTCACTCCAGTAGTGCCGGTTGCTACTACATTCAAGCTCCCATTTGTATTTGAAGGAAGCGTTTGACCGTCACCGGAGTAATGCGCCGAGATCGTGTAAATCCCCACGCCTATGCCATTGAATTGAAATTGTGCGACTCCTCCGACAACAGGGCTGCTCGTCCTGAAGCCGTTCGTGATGAACGTTACAGTTCCCCCGGGCGTCTCTCCTGCTGTTACCGTCGCCGTAAAGGTTACGTTCCCTTCGGCGGCGACTTTCAAAGATGAGGCCCCCAGCGTGTCCGATGAAGGCACGGGTCCACCACCGCCACCGCCATTGAACGCCAGCAACAACAAGCTGCAGGCGAGAGCGCCAAGGGTGACGACCGGAGTGCGTCGTAAACGTGCTGTCAGCAATGCAATAACGCACACGGCAGCCAGCAATCCGATCGGCGAAGGCCGCCCTTCATGCGGTGCCGCGGGCGGCGAGAGTCTTATCGGCAGGGAACTCGTTGTCATGCTCGTCGAGGGAGCTAAGGTCGAAATCGTCAGCGTCGAGGTGCTGGCTGTTCCGTTGCTTAGGTTGACAGTGCTCGGCGAGAACCTGGGCGTGATTCCGAGCGTTACCCCTCCATTGGTCGGGCAAGCTAGTGTCACCGGGCTCGCGCTGTTTCCTGATGGGGTAATCTTAATCGTGGCCGTTGCGGAGTTGCCAGCCGTGATCGACGTTGCGGAAAAGTTCGACGTCAGATTGAAGTCCTGAATGTTTACGGTCACATTCACAAGCGCTCCGCTTTGTCCGTAATTGGAATCTCCTGCGAAGTTGGCTGCGTAGAATCCTGAGGATTGAGGAACCGTGGTCAGAGTCGCCTTCACCGCGACATTCCCGGAGACGTCGGCGAATGGAGTCTAAGTGACCGTTCCCGTGATGGGGTTGTTGTTGAACGTGAACGAAACCGCTTGTCCGATCGCCGGTCCCTGCGTCACGTTCGAGTCCAATATTGCGGTGAGCGTGATGCTGGTGCCATAAGCGACTGTCGTTGCATCGGCCGTCAGGGTTGTCGTGGTGCCGTCGTACACTCTTGTTGTCATCGGCGATGATGCCGACGGAGGGTAATTCGTGTCGCCGTTGAACTTTGCACTGTAGGTATGCGTCCCCGGCGTGGCCTGCGGCACCAGCAGGTACGCGTATAGAAAGGGTCCATTCGCTTGCCAGTTGCATGTCGGCGTTCCCGGCATCGCCGTTGTTCCGTCATAAAAAGTTACGTTGCAGGCCGGCATTGCTCCGAACACATCCATTGTTACGATGACCCCAAGGCCAAACTCCGTCGTTACCGTAGATGGCAGTGGCGGGTTCGAAGGCAAGATCCGCGTCGCAGCCTGCGTTTACCGTCAACGCGGAGGTTGGCGAGGTGCTCCCCGTATAGCTGCTGTCGCCGCAGTACTGGGCCGCCAGAGAATACGTCCCCGCGGTTAGTGTTGGATTCACGTCGCGCGTGTAGCCCACATTATTCAGCGGATACGTTCCGCCATCGATTCCGGCTCCGTTCCCGGTCAGCAATACCGTTCCGGTCGGACAGGTGATTTCATTGACCTGATCGCACGTTGGCGTTGGTGGGCCGCTGGGATTGGCAGTCGAAGAGTTGTTCGTCACATACACTCGGATACGATACGGCGAACCATACGTGACCGAACTTGTGTTTCCGTTCAGTAGTGCTCCGGTACTGGCGTCATAGAGTGGCACGACGATGAACGTCTTGCTGCTCTCTTGTGTCACTGTTACGGTTGTTGGGCTCGAATCGCTCGGCGCATTCACGCCGTCCCCCGCGTAGTGGGCGTACACCTGATACGTGCCGCCCGGCAGGTTCTGGGTGGTTCCACTGAAGCTGCCGTTCGCAAGTATGAATTGGTCCAGGCCTAGCGTCGCACCACTCGGCAGTTTGGCCATCAAAGCGACGTCGCCAGCCGCCGTACCGCTTGCCGGTGTAACCGTGATGCTCACTGAAACATTTTCACTGGTTCCGTGTACGATTCCGGTCTGCTTCGACACCGTCATTGTGGTGGCCGTCGGCACGGAATTCGCGGTTCCCCAATTGGTCACCAGATTCGCTACGTTCACCGAACCCAATCCTGTGGCCGTGTCGTATCCCGCTACTGCGGTCCACGCCGGATTGTTTTTCGAGTCCACGAGGATCCCGACTCCACTCTTGACCGTAGAGCTGCAGTTCGTCGATTGCCCACTGCACGGTACAGAGTTGTTGCTTTTCGTCACGTCGTAATAGATGCAGGTGTTCCGGTCAGCCCGGCAGTCGAGGCGTTGCAATTTGCCCCTGTCTTCTTCGCGAGTGCGTACAGCACATAGTTCGGGTTGCCTTGGCGGCTATTGGTTTTCTGGCTGACCAACGCCATGACTCCGGCAAACGCCGGGGCGGCCGCCGATGTGCCCCCCACTGCCTGGAAGTCGAAGCCCATGCTGGCCAAACCACACGTTGGCTCGGGTGGAGTGGTCACGTCCGCTTGGCAGACGATATAGGCGCTTTGCGTAAGGCCGTTTCCGGAGAACAGTGAAATATCCGGCAAATCCCGGTGGTTGTCATTTGGTATTCCCGTGATGCCCACCTGCCAGGAGGGCTTCCCGTAGATGCCGCTCGGACCCCCGCTCCCAGCGACGATGTCCAAGAGTTGGCTTGTCGATGTGCACCCAGTTAAACCCACAGTTGCACAGCTGTCATTCCATGGCATCTCCGGGATATACCCGAGTGCCGATGCATGTGTTGTGGGGTCGTTTGCATTGTAGTTGTTCCAGTATTGCGGCCACTTATTCGCCTGATCGAAGTCCGTACCGCCCACAGCCACATTAAAGGGCGTAGACGACAGTCCGCTCACGGCCAAGCCATGGGTCGCTGTGTTCTCGGTATTGATGTTGTCGCAGCTAGCCGAGCCGTTGTCTCCCGCTGACACGATTACAGTTATTCCTTGCGCGGCGGCCTGCTCCCACAGACTGTTGTAGAACGCGTTGCCTGCGCTTCCGAGATCGCTCTCACACGTCCCGTAGCTTTCACTCATGACTCCAGCCAAATTATGTTCGATGATGTATATCGACGATAAGTCGATCCCGGCCGACGCGGCCGTCGACGCTGAAACTACAAGATTCACCGTTGCCCCGGGCGCCGTCGCTCCCGACCATTCCACGTCTAGATCGGCTTCGGTCTCCTCGTCAACACTTGATATACCCGGATCCGCGCCGTTGAGAATCACGTTTGCGCTGTTAAACTTTGCGGGTAAGTTGAACAGAGTCCGGAAATTTTGGATGTCTGAAACATTGATATTCGTTTCGCCGACGATCGCGATGGTCTGTCCCGTCCCGTCGATTCCCGTTCCATACAACGAACTGGCATTGTAGATAGTGGCGAAGTCAGCTGGCGCCCGGAAGTAGCCGCCGCCGGGATCGGTATAGAGTGGTTCAGGGCCCGCTGTCCCGGGCAGTTTTGGACATTTTGCGGCCCGCACCAGGTGCGATTGTCGCGGAAAGTTATTCAGCGATACGATTCCGGCCACAACTGGCGCCAACGCCGCCGGAATCTGAGGATCGTTGGCGTTCGCCACATACGTATGCCCGTTCACCTGGTAATTGCGTATGGCCGCGCCAAAAGCAGCTTGCACCTGGCTGGCATTCCCGGAAAACTCGATCACCGTCTTGCCGGAATAGACGCGTTCGATCGTGAAGCCCTGCTGTTGCAGCCATTGCGTCACTGTCTGCACATCGGCGTCGGCTGGGCCAAAGCGCGCGCCAAAGTCCTCTGGCGTCAGCCACTGGTGGTAGCGCGGCGAGCTTTTGTCCTGCTGCGCTGCCAGGAAATCCTGCAGCGCAGCCTCTTCTTCGACGCTGCGTTTCAGCAATAGCAGCATTCGCGTCATCGGTTGGGCAGCACTCACCGCGCCACGGTCGAATTCCGCTCTCGCCAATGGATGCACATTCCCAGTGAGCGTGACGCGATTCGCGTTGTCCACCTGTTCAGCGATTTGCGGAACGGCCTGTCCAGACGCAGAGTTACATAACGCACACAAAACGCCGAGGAGCAGTTGGCACTTCTGCGCACAACTCCAGAGAGAGGTCATGTTCGGATCCGGCTTGCTTGATTTTTGTTCCGCCCTGAGCCAGAGTGGCGATGATGGCTCAGCGTAACATCGTCGAGCGAGCGATGTCTAGACAGATACGTCACGTTGCCATCATCGAGTTACGGGCAAAAAAAAGACGTCCCGTCGTTCCAGGGCGTCTTCTTCGATTCGTTCCGTGCAGGCGGCCGAAAAGCTATTGAACGGTAATCACCGTTGTCCCTACCGACTTGGTGTAGTTCGTGTCGCCGCTATACGTCGCGCCGATGGTGTGGTTCTTTCCGCCGCCTCCACCACCGCCGCCTCCGCCGCAACCGGCGATGGTGATGGCGATGAGCACGGCTGCCAGCAGGCCCGCGTACACGTGCGCCCGGCGGCGAGTCTGCGGCTTCCACCTCAGTCCAAGCGCGAAGAACAGAATACTGACCAGCGTCAGCGTAATCGGCAGCCAGGGCGTCACCCGGAATCTGCGTTCCGCGTTCGGCGGCGAGTAGAGACCAGCGATCGCGGTTGAAAGAGTCGCTGTACACGCCGCTCCATTCGAACCGTTAGCACCATCAACTCCGCTGTAATTCACCGTTCCCGAGATTGCTGTGCTATCCAGCGTGAACTGCACCGTGCCGCCATTGGTGATCCCACAGGGAGCTTCACCGTTGCTGCTGGTTCTCACTAGCGCCGTCAGCGTTACCGTCTGCCCCGCCGTGATCGAACTCGCGCTGCTCGCTACTGCTGTCGACGTCGAGGCTTGCGTGATGTTCACCGTAAGCGTGTTGCTCGTGCTGCCGCTGAAATTTGTGTTTGTCGTCGAATCTGGCGTGAATGTCGCCACGATGCTGTGATTCCCGGCCGACAACTGGATGGGTTGATCTTCGGCAATGCCTTCTCGATTCAATTTGGCGATGTTCGTGGCATTCACCTGCCCGGCGATTGGCCAATCGTTCAGCGCGCTGCCGTTGTCTGTAAGTGCTACGCTGCCCACGGGGCAGGGTACGCCAGCCGTGGTGATCGTTCCCGTGCTGGTACACGCCGTGCCACTCGTGGGCGTCACCAGAATCTGCAGAATGTACGGGCTCCCGTAACTCGCCGTAATCGATCCGGTAGCCGCTGGAAGAATCGGGTTGTTGCTCGTGTCGAACGCCACCCAGCCCACCGTGGTCTTGCTTGCCTGATTTGCGCCAGTCACATTCACCGCTAGCGTCGTCGACGTGCTCGCCGCATAGGTAACATCGCCGGTGTAATAAGCCTGGATGGCGGCCGTGCCAGGCGGCAGCAGTTTCGTGCTAATGGTTACGCTACCTCCGGAAAGTGTGAACGATCCCGATCCTACAACTGACCCGAGTATCGTTTGATCGCTGGCCAATGCCGTCAACGACACGTCGCCCGTTGCCGCCGAAGGCGCTACGCTTACCTTGACGCTAAACGTCTGGCCGGAAACACTCGTCGATCCGCTCGCGTTGCTGAGTGTTGTTATTGTCGCCGTCCGGCTGAACGTGCTCCACTTCGCCAGCAGGTTCGTCACGTTGATTGACCCGAGTCCCGTCGCCAGGTCGTAGCCTGTCATAGCGGTGAACGCCGGTGTTGTCGTACCCGCCGGATACACCAGCACGCCAAAACCCGAGCTGGTCGTGTTGCTGCAATTGAGAGTGCCCGCCTGGCAGGCCACCGAGATGTTGCCTTTAGTGACGTCATTGAAGACGCATCCGCTTGCCGGAGTCTGCCCCACGGACGCGGCGCACTTTCCAGTCGTATAGTTGGTGTCCAACTTCGCCAGTCCGTAGAGCGTGTAGTTTACGTTTCCTTGCCGGGGCGTCGGGTTCTGCGTGGTCGCCTGCGACTGATTGACCAGCGCCACGACACCCGCGAATGAGGGTGTCGCCGCGGAGGTCCCGCCTACCAGTGAGAAATCCTGATAGGGACTGTTCAGGTTGCAGCTGGCGCCACTCGGATTGGCGTCCGATTGGCAGACCACCAGAGCCACCCCGTTCTGCCCGTTACTGGAAAACAGCGAAATATCCGGTATCAGCCTCGTGGTGTAGCCGGTCGTATTGATCGTAATTCCGCCCTGTTGGTAGGCGGGCTTTGCATAGCCGCTGGTGCACGAACTAGTCGTACTGATCGCGCAGTTGCTTGGGCCGCCACCGGCGCCTACTAAGTCAAAGCCATTCTGGTCGACCGAAGTGCACGCGGTGGGGTAGTTGATCGCACAGTTGGAATCATCCCAGGCAATTTCCGGCATGTACTTCAACGCGGAATTGACGGTACCGCTCGTGGTGTTCCAGTAGGTGCTGTTCTGCGTGGAACTGTCGAAATCCGTTCCGCCCGCCGCCACGTTGTAGGGCGTCGACGCAATGCCGCTCACAGCCACGCCGTCAATCGCCGCGTTGGGGCTTGAACCCGATGGGTCGGGGTCGCACCCTGCCGACCCGCTGTCACCGGACGAGACCACCACCGTGATTCCTTCCGCCGCCGCCTGTTCCCACATTGCATTGTAGAACGCATTTCCGGTGGTCCCTAGGAATGCTTCGCAGACGCCGTAGCTCTCGCTCAGCACGGGCGCGATGTTATTGTCGATGATGTACAGCGCCGAAAGGTCCACTCCACCAATCACTACCAGCGGATCGGTTAATGCCGACTGCGATGTCACAAAAATGACGTTTGCGTTCGGCGCAACAGCTCCCGCCCACTCCACGTCCAGATCGGATTCGCTCTCATCAAGACTCACGAATCCCGGATCCGGACCATTCACAATCACCTGAGGATCCTTTGCCGGCAAACCGAACATCGTGCGGAAATCGCGCACATCCTGCAGATTAATATTCGATTGTCCCACCACGGCAATACTCTGGCCTGTGCCGTCTGCCCCGGTTGGGATGTTGTAAATGACCTTGAAGTCGCCGGGACCAACCGCGAAGTTGGCTGGGTTGCCATACGTAAACAGCGGTGTCAGTTGCCCTGTGGCTGTATTGCGACGATAGGCGCCGCGCGTCTTTACCTGCGCCCGCCTCGGAAAATTGTGCAGCGCCACTACTCCCGCCACCACCGGCGCCAGCGCGGTCGGGATCTGCGGATCGCTGGCATTGGCGAAATGCTCTTCGCCATTCACCACAAAGCGGTGGATCTTCGTGTGGAACGCATTGCGCACCTGCGCGACGTTCCCGCTAAACTCGATTACCGTCCGCCCCTGCGAAACTTTGCTGATCTGGAATCCCTGCGTCGTCAGCCAGTCGGTCACCGCCTGCAGGTCCGAATCCGATGGTCCAAACTGTTTACCGAATTGATCGGGCGCGAGCCAGTTATGAAAACTGCCTGAGCCTTTGGTCTGCTGCTGATCCAGCAGCTGCTGCAGCGACCGTTCCTGCTCCGCGCTGCGTTGCAGCAGCAGCAGCATCCGCGACATCGGTTGGGAGTCGGCCACCGCTCCGCGATCGTAAGCGGGACGGGCGTACGGGTGGATGTTTCCGGAAATCTTCACCGTGTCAGCGTCGTTCACTGTGTTTACTACACGCGACGGCACGGTTGCACGCTGCGCCTGCACTCCTGTTGTTCCCAGAAATGCCAATACCATCGCGCCCACCATCCATCGGAGAACTAAACGACTGGTGCTCATGGTCCCCTCACACTCTTTCATTTTGTCGTTGCAACCTTCGATTGGATTTGTCAGGAAACTATGGACGCGGACCCCCACTCGCAGACACAGTTCGCCCGGTTTTGTGATGCATCCTGAAGAGTAACGGTTGACCGGCAGGACCTGTCAAACGGTGCTATCGCGTATCAGTAACCTCTAGTTCACCGCTGCCGTAAAATTGGCGTTCTGCGTGATTCCGTTCGAGCTCCCCGTGATCTCGATAATCACTTGTCCGGTGATCGCCTGCGTCAACGGAGCGGATGTCGATCCCAGGGTCTTGCTGTCTCCCGAGTACTGCGCTGTCAACACATGCACGCCCACCGGCAACGACGTCGACAAGAACGACGCAATGCCTGCGCTGACTCGTATCGGGCCTCCCACCGCCTGTCCGTTATCAACCAACTGCACCGTACCACTCGGCGTCGCCGCTCCTGACGGTGTGACCGTCGCTGTGAGCGTCACCGGTGATCCAAACTGCGCTTTAATCGCCGATGAGGCCAAGCTGGTGGTTGTGCTGAACGGGCCGCCCCCGCTCCCTCCTCCCCCTCCACACCCATCCACGATCCCCGCCGCAAGCACGATAAACCCGGCGAAAACGACAAAGTTCCGTCCATGCCACGCCGGCGCAAACACCATCCCCGCTAGGCCAAGCAGGAACAGGCCCGCCATCAGGCTCATTGCCCAACTCGGGGATTCGCTTGCCGATGCGCGCATGGCTTTCACCGCCACCGCGGCCGTTGCCGTCGGCGTCAGTATGACCGTAGTCGTGGCCGCTCCGCTGGTAACCGTCACGTTCGGCTGGGCGAACGAACACGTGTACCCGGCTGGTAAGCCGCTCGTGCCCGTTGCGCATGTCAGCGCGACCGTACCCGTAAACCCACCGCTCGGCGTGATGGTGACCGTGCCACTTCCGGGGCTGCCCGCTGCCATCGCAAACGACGCCACGCTCAGCGCGAATGTCGACGAGCTGAGTTGGATGTTCGCCGAATCCTGCGCCTGCCAGTTCGTGTCGCCTCGGTAATGGGCGTACACCGAGTGCACCCCGGGCGGGAATTTCAGCCGTGCGCCATAAACCGCTGTGCCCCCCGGCCCGGCGGTCAATCGTTGCCACGTCAGCATCTGCGCGGCGCCGCCGTTAAGCGAGTCCCAGATTTCCACGATGCCTGTCGGGAAGGGAAGTTGCGCGTTGCCCGGATTTCCCACCACGCTCGCCGTCACACTCACCTGCTGATCCGCCGATGCGGTCGTTGGCCCGCTGGCGGAAACCCGCGGTATCCCCTTCTGCACCGTAAATGTCGTTGCCGAACTGCTCGAGCCCGCATTGCTTGCGTCGCCGGAATACATCGCATACACCGACGTGGAGCCGGCTTGTGTCCACGCAAACTGTATGGACGCCGAACCGCTGTTGATCGCTGTGGCGGCCGATCGCGGCCCCACCGCGTCCCAAATCGTCACTGTTCCCGAGGCCGTCTTCGGAGACACCGTCACCAGAAATGTGCCAGTGTCGCCAAGTTTCATCGGTGTGGGACCAACCACCAGCTTCGTGGTAGTCGCTGCTCCAACGTTGCTGCCAATGGTGACCGTCTGCGTGAGTTCATTGGCGCCATCGCCGGCCATCACGCTCGTATAATTCGGGTCCGAGCCGCCATTGTAAATCGCGCCGATGACATGTGTTCCGGCAGCCAGGCCGGTCAGCAGTGCGCTGGCTTGTGGCTGCGAACCAAACAATCCTCCCGTCTGCAGCGGGATGACCGAACTGCACGGAACGCCGTCGGAGGTGAACTGCACCGTGCCCGTCGCCGCCACCGTGCCGGCACCAGCTACGATTGCGTGTGCTCCCACTGTTCCGCCTGCGGGAACAATCAGCGAGTTCACGCCTACAACCACAAACGGCGTGCCCTTTCCAATCGTAAATGTCAGCGGCGCAGACGTGCCGCCATGAAAACTGTTGTCGCCGGAATATGTTGCCGTCAGGGAATGCGAGCCCGGCGTAAGCGCGTACGATGCTCCGCCTCCCGTCGGTACGTAAGCGGTTCCATCGGCAGCGAGAGCGGCGGTGAACACGACAGAGCTATTGTTGTCCAGAACTTGCACCGTTCCGCTGGCGATACCCTGTCCGGAATTTCCCGCCACCGTTACTTTTAATTGCAACGATCCACCATACGTTGTGCTGCCGCCTGTCAATCCCGTGGCCACAATAGTTGTGGTGCTGTCTTCCGGCGCAATCGTCACCGGCAGAACCGTGGAATCGCTCGCGGCAAACGTTCCGTCACCCGCGTAATGTGCCAGAACGTTGTATTGGCCTCCTGGCAAATCGCTGACTGCGCCGGAAAACATGCCACCGCTCAGCGTCAGAGTCTGCGCGGAATCACGGCCGGCGTCGGTCTTGATGGAAACCGTTCCGGTTGGCGTGCCGGAGTTCGTTGCGCCGGCTACCGTACCACTCAGCGTAATGGCGGTGCCGTGTATCGCGCTCAAGTTGGAAGCTTGCAGCGTCACCCGCGACGGGTCGAACGTGGCGCTCGGCCACGCGTTGGCCAGATTGGTCGTGTTGAGGGATCCCAAACCGCTCACCATGTCGTATCCGGTTCCGGCCGTGTACCCGTTCAGCAGCCCGTTCATTCCGCTGGTGCTCGAAGAACATCCCGGCGATCCCCCCGCGCAAGGCACGCTGTTGTTTCCGGCTGTCACGTCGTAAAACACACACGCATTCTGCGCCGATGGGCTTGTTTGTTGCGAAGAATCGCAGGCATTTCCCAACGTTGTCGCCAGCCGATACAGCGTGTAATTAATCTGTCCCTGGAAAACGCCGTTTTTTTGCTCGATTAACGCCAGGATTCCCGCCATCGCCGGCGTCGCGACGGAGGTTCCCCCGACCAGCGTGAGTCCCACCACTTGCTGCTGCGAATTGATCTGACAAGGCGTGCCGCCGAGGCTCGTGCAGTAGACAATGTCGTCGTGGGCTGAGGCAGACGCTAACGCTACGTCGGGAATGTCGCGGGCGCTGTCAGCAGGGACACCGGTTCCCGCTTGCCAATCCGGCTTCGCATAAATGGTGCTTCCTCCGCCGCCGCTGGCCAGCAAGGTGAGATTGCTATTCCCGAACGCGCAGTTTGTCGACGTTACCGTCTGCCCCGGATCGCAGCTCTCGTTCCATCCGCGCTCGGGGATGTACCCAATCGCAGAAGAATAATCGCTGACATTCGCACTATTCCAATACGCCGACGGTTGCGATCCGTCGTCAAATTCCGTGCCGCCCACAGCAACGTTATATGGCGTCGAGGCCACGCCATTCACGGCAGGCCCCAGTTGAGCGGGCATGCCGGCGTTCGGGTTATCGCACCCGGCGGCCCCGTTGTCTCCGGACGCGACAAGCACCGTGATGCCTTCGGCGGCGGCTTGTTGCCACAGCGCGTTGTAAAACGCATTGCCGCTGCTGCCCAGCGCTTGTTCGCAACTGCCGTAGGTGTACGTGAGAATGGGCGCTGTTTCGTTGTCGATGGCGTAGGCGGCCGCCAGATCCACACCGCTCGTGGTATCGGTACTTTCCGCCACCACCAGATCAATCGTCGCTCCCGGCGCAACGGCACCGGCCCATTCCACGTCCAGCAACGCCTCTTCGGCATCCAGTTGGCTCGCGATTCCCGGATCAGGCCCGGCGACCACAATGTTCGGATCGTTGCTCTTCAGCGCGAAGATCTTGCGAAATTCCTGCACGTCCGTTAATTCAATTTGTGATTGCGCCGTCACCGCAATCGCCACTCCTGTGCCATCAATCCCCCCGCTCAGTAGCCCCTTCGTGCCGTAAATCGTCGCGAAATCTCCCGGCGCCACGTAGTACGTGTTCGTCGTCCCGCCGGTCGCGGTCAGATTGGGGATGACCGCCTTTTGCTCCTGGATATTCGCGCCCGCCACGCCTTTCAACGTGCGAACCGGAGGACGCCGTCCAAAATTGTTAAGCGAGAGAACACCGCGCGTAACGCCGCCAAGTGCCGCCGGAATCGCCACGTCGGTCGAATTGGCGATGTAGGTTTTTCCATGCAATTGGTAGTACTGCAGTTTCGTGTGAAATGCATTTTCGACTTGCGAGACGCTCCCGCTGAATTCCAGCCAACGCCCACTCGCCGCGATTCGGTTTACCTGCAGGCCGGCTCCTTGCAGCCACGTGCGCACTTGCTCGATCGTCCCAGGGCTTGCTCCAAATCGCGCTCCATACTCGCTGGCGCTTAGCCAGTGCCGGTAGTTCGGCGAGCGTCGGTCATGTTGCTCTTGGATGAGCTTCTGCAGTTCTGCTTCTTGCTGGGCGCTCGGTGCAAGCACCAACACCATCCGCCGTAATGCGCGGGCGTCTTCAACCGGCCCTACGGCATTCCGATCTTCCGCAAAAATGGGTTTGGTGTGCTTTAACAGCAGCAGCGGCCCTTGTGAATAGTTGTTCTGGGGATTAGAAGAAGTCTGTGCTTTGAGGGGGTTGCAGTAGATGAAGAAGGTTAAGACCGAGAATCCAAGCAGACTAATCTTTCGAGGAACCAGCAATTCTTCCCACCCCTTTACCACACCAGGTACATGCGAGGCCCTGGCAGCTTTCCTCGACCGGGCCGCCGGTTTCCTGGTCGCGGAAATTCACTTGAAACAGTCTACACACTGCTCTTGGCACGCACAATTCCAGTAAACCCTGATTACATGTCTTTGTGGTTTATAGAGAGTGTTGGTTACCAGCTCAACTCTACGTTGCCGCCAGAGAAAATGACGCCTACTCGCGGTGTCGTCCCCGTCCCGCGGCCCAAGCGCTCGATCTCGCCCTTCCTCAGAAGAGGCGCCAGCGCTACGGCGCTCGACGGCTCGATCACGATTTTCATGCGCTCCCAAACGAGTTTCATCGTCGCCACGATCTCTTCCTCGCTGACCAGCAGAATTCCATCGACGCGCTGCCATAGAATAGCGAAAGTCCGCGGCGCGAGCGTTGCCCGAAGGCCATCGGCAATTGTGTCGCTGGTTTCAAGCGCCTGCAGGCTTCCGGCTTTCAGGGAACGATAAGCATCGTCCGCCCGCTCTGGTTCGCAGCCAAACACACGCACATCAGCGCGAGTTCCCTTGGCGCCGAGGCAAGTTCCGCTCAGCAGTCCGCCCCCGCTCACCGGAGCCAGCACGGCGTCCAAATCCGGCACCTCCTCCATCAGTTCTTTTGCCGCGGTTGATTGCCCCGCAATGATTCGATCGTCGTCATACGGGTGAATCATCACCGCGCCGGTCTCGGCTTGAATTCGCGCCGCGGTCTCGGAGCGCGAACTCACATTGGGCTCGCAAAAAGTAATTTTTCCGCCGTACGATTCCACTGCCCGGCATTTCACTTTCGGAGCATTCTTGGGCATCACGATCCAGGCCGATATCCCCCGCCATCCCGCGGCGCAAGCCACCGCCGCCGCATGGTTGCCGCTGGAATGCGTCACCACCCCGCGGCGCGCTTCCTCGTCCGGTAGAGAGAAGATGGCATTCGTCGCCCCTCGGATCTTGAACGAGCCCGTTTTCTGCAGATTTTCGCATTTGAAATACAGCTCCGCTCCCGCCAGTGCGTTGATCGACTGGCTCGTCAGCACTTGCGTGCGGTGAATGCGCGGCAGGATCCGCTCATGCGCTCTCAGAATCGTGTTCCAGTCAGGCTGAATGTCGCCCGTATTTGCCACCGCATTCGTTGTTGCCATCTTGTCAGTGTAGTCGATCTCCTCTTTCACTGTCAGGCACTGTCGAGCGATTGGCAGCCGAACTCTGCGCCGCGGCCGATACTGGCAGTACCAAAACGGTAGAACTACGGGGCCTGTCTTGACGCTGCCCCCACCTCTGCTACCCTTATGACCAAGCTACATCCGGGTCCAGTTGTCCGCAGCCCGGTCGGAGACTCTCGTGACTTCTGCAGAACGTCGGCAATTGGAACGGTTCCGGGTGCGTGTACCCTTGCGTTTCCGTCCCTTAGGGCTCGCTTCCGATCACACCGAGCACTTTACTGAGACCGCGAACATCTCCCGCGGCGGCTTCTTCTTCGTCACCTCAGCTCCCCTGCAGGTGGGGATGCCGATCGAAGCTACCCTGAACATGCCTCCCGAAGTGACTGGCGGTAAATCCGACGAAATGCATTGCCGCGCTCGCCTGGTTCATGCCAAGCCGGATGCCTATAGTGATGGGCGCATGGGTTTTGGCGCGGAGATCGAAATGTACATCGAGCCGAAAAAAACAGACGCAGCCGCCGCACGCCCGTTACCCTCGAACGAGAAGCCCCGGCCGTAGCTCCACCGCGATTCGCTGCAGAAAGTTAACCCTACCCGCCGTTTGCCGCTCGTGGGTGGTTCACTTGCCCGGGATCGTTATTGTCGTCTTTGCCGATCCCACGTTGTCGAAGCGGTCATACGCGCGCACCGCGATGGTATGTTCTCCGGGCATCAGATGGTGAATTGTGAACGAATACCCTTCGGTTTTGTAATCGCTGATTCCTTTCTCCGGCGACAGCAGAATCCACTCACCGCCGTCCACGCTGTACTGCGCCCGCTCGATGCTGCTGGTCGGGTGGCTGGCCGTAAAGCGGAAGTCATAGGAAACGCCCTGCGAGCGATCCGCATTCATTCCCGTCGCGCTGGCCTCGATCTTGCCGATCGTCGGATTAGTGTTATCCACTTCGAATCTTTCGCTTTCGCGCTCTGTGGATAACGCGGCCACGGGCGGATTCGAAAGCCCGTCGCTCGCCACAATCTTCAGGTAATACGCGCCATCCGGCATCGAGGTCGTGTCCCACGAATAAAACTTCTGGTCGAGGTTGTCCTTCAGCGGCAGCCAGTTCTCTTGGTTCTCACCCCGGAAATACACTGCATACTTCAGTTCGTCGTCATTGTCGTCATGCGCCGACCACAGCACGGATTGATAACCTTTTTGCAGCAACCCCTGCGGCTGCGCCTCAAATTTCGGCGGCGTCGTGATGACCACCATCCCCGTTGGCGAAGTCGGATTGGCTGCCGGCGGTTGCTTCAATGCCACGTTTCCCGGCGGCCCCTGCATTCCTGCCGGTGCAGTCGCTCGCACGCCCGCATCTTGCAGGACAATCCCGTCAATCACCGGCGCCACGTTCTTCGGCTGATACGAAACGCTGACCCAGTCGATTCCGTCTCCCGGCCTGCCATCATGGATTACCGCTTTCCATTGCAGGAAACGAGCCGCCGGCGCCTCGATGGGCGCATCCGTCGAAGTATACGGCCCGGTCCACGGCGACCATTCTTTCCCCGGATCCTCCGTGTTGCCGCTTCGCACGAAAATCTCCAGCCGTGGTCCTTTTGATTCCTTGCTGGATCTTCCTGCCCCTGTCGTGGCCGGCGGTCCCCACCACTCAACCCGTCCCCATTGCGACAAGAGTCTTGCGTCAAACGATAGCGATTCGAACGTGCCTTCCGACTCGTATTCCGGTCCCAGTGAAAAGACTCTGCCGGGATTGGCCGTGCACAGATACACTTTCCCGCCCGCCGCCCGCGAAATGCCCGTGATCTGCGACGAACCCGATTTCGCCAGTTGCGCGTAAACACCGCGCCCGTCGATCACCAGCAGCGAGCCGTTGTTTCCGGTGCCAGCCAGGAGTCGCCCGTCAGAATTCAATCCGAGCGCATACACGACTTCGTCGCGCGACGCCCAAATCTCTTCCGGCACTCCCTCCGCCGTAATCCGGTAGATGCTGCTCGAGATTGCCTGCGGAAACGCCACGAACGGCGCGGCAATGGCTCCTCCGGGCGCGCCCGCGGCTGTAATCGTCGTCGTGCCTTGTGGTGCCTGAATCACTGCCGAAGGGCCCATTTGTCCGCCTCGCGATTTGTCTCCAATGGCCGCCACATAGATGTTCCCGTCCGTTGCAACCACCAGCGAGGTGATTTCACGCTTGGCCGTTTCATACACCACGAATCCCGAAGCCACGCCTTGCCCACTTTGCTTTCCGCTCGTTGCCCGGCTGATTCGCAGTACTCGGCCGTTCGGTTCGGTTCCCGCCAGCAGGTTTCCTTTGCTGTCGAACGCCAGATTCTTGATGTGCGCCTCGTCGCTGTCGTAATGAATCTCACCCTTCCCGTCCGGTGACACCGCGTAGATCAGTCCTTTGTCTCCGGTCGCTACATACAAGGTTCCGTCAGGCCCAAACGCCAGATCCCAGATGTATTTCGTCTTTGGCTCAAAGAACACGCTCTTCTCGCCATTTGCCGCTACCTTGTAGACTTTCCCGTCCGGAGACGTGCCCACGAACAGTGTCCCCTTGGCGTCAAACGCGATGCTTTGCACCAACAGGTCCGTTGACTCGAACACCACCTTCGGTTTTTCACTCCCATCGAACTTGAATACTTTCGCCGGCGACCCGCCACCCGCATAGAGCGCCCCCGCGGGATCGGTACGCAGCGACCACAGGTACGACGCGTCCGCATCGGCAATCGCAGAAAACTTCGGCGCCAATTCCAGATGCCCGTCGCTGCGCACCGCTACGCCCTTTGCCGTGCCCTTCAGAAATTCGTCATACGTCGATTGACGCCAGCGCCGCGTGTGATCTGCAATCGAACTGCTCGCCAGCCCGCAGACCACTAATGCGCAGAGCAGAAGCCGTTTCCATGATGTCGCCATTTTGGAGGTCACCGGATTTGAAGATTCAGAGATATGAGCCCGCCAACGGGTCCGCCCAGCGCAATTGACGATTCACTCGCCAGCGATTCCCGCAATACTTGTACACTACCCGGAGTCGGCCGTCCGTCCACCACCGTGATCTGCGACAGCGGTACGTTTGGCATCTCCTTGTCATCCCACACCATCGTCGGTGTCGGCGCGAAGACTCCCACATACAACCGGTCATTGTGCCGTTCGCGATTCATCAGCGCGATCAACTGGTCGAACCCCGCCGGGCCCGCTGTTCCGCCAGGCATGTTCGCGAAGTTGAACCCGCGCGATGCGCGATTCATCCAGTCGGCGTCGGAGGCCAGCACCCGCAACGTCGTCCCTCGCGCCACCTGATCCGGCACGTGCACCGTGGTCTCTTCAATGTGCGCTTCCCCTCGATACGGTCGCAACAGCACGCGAACCTTAAGATTCTCGCCTGGCGCAGCTTCACCTTTTTCCAGCCATGCGCTTTCGATGGTGTACGACTTCCGCCCGGGGGTACTTTCCACCTTCAATGACACCTGCTCGACATTTGGCAATTCGTAGGTATTCGAAAACAATCGCGTGAACGCGTTCTGCACGGTTATCGCGATCGGTATTCCGTCCGGTGACATCGTGTCCCCCGGTGAAACCGTGCTCTCCAGTTGCACTGGCACGTGACCCTTCAGCCGAATCTCTCCCGTCAAATGCAGCGTCGTCCCTTCGCCATACACCGAGTTTTGCGTTAACCCGTTAAACGTGGTGAGTGCCACTAACAGCGGTGTCAACTTCGGATGATTGATCATCTCGAAGTGCAGCTTCTTCTCGCCCACCGGCGTCACCACCGTCAGATCGAGCGGAATCATCGGTGGCGCTGCGCCAAGCTTTCCGGTGACTGCGGTCAGGTGATCGCTCGTGATCGTTCCGATCGACCCACCCATATTCACGATCTTGGTGGACGCCAGCGACGACGATAGTGTCGTCACCACCCGGCTGCGCGCCATCGGAATCGCTATATCCCCAAGATTCATCAGCGGGTGCCCGCACAAAAACACGCGGTCGCCCTGAATCGCCGTCACTGTGCATGCGGAATTGATCGATGCGTCACCGGACACCAACACCATTCCCGCCATCTGCCCCGGTTCCAACTTTCCATCGTCTGCCTGCGGCGCCGCTGTCCCCCCCTGCGCCGCCACAAATCCATAGCTCTGCAGTTCCGCGGAAAACGGTTGCAATGCCGCGGGCTGGAATCCGGAAAACACCAGCGGAGTTTCAATCTGCTGCAATGCCGACCCGCCTGGAAGAATATTGCGAGCCAGTGCATCCTTCGGAATTTCGAACTGTTGTGCCCCAGCCGTTAGCGTCTCGCCAGCTCCCGCCGTTTGTGTTGGCTGGCGCAGTACGTCCGCGATCGGTGTTACGCCCGCGATGGCTTCCTTGGTAAACACGCCCAGCTTAAGCGAGAGCGCCCCCGCCAGCTTGCCGTCCAGATAAACCGGGCTGCCGCTCATCCCCGCCACCACTCCGGTGTGCTCCACCTTTGGGCCCTTGAGCTCTACCAGGATGATGGACTGCTTCGGCCCCAAGAAGTTCGGCAGAACGCCCAACACCTGAAGGTTGAATTTTTCGACTTGATCACCCGAAAAAATCGTGTAAGCGTAGCCCTCCATGCCTGCCCGAACCTGATCGAGCGGAAAGGTCTCATTCGACTCCGGAGTCTGGGCGATCAGGGAAGAAGTCCGCAGCCCGAGGCAGGCAAGCGTAAGGAAAGCCACACACGCGAAACGCTGAAGTTGGCCCATAGTCGGCTAGATGTCCCCCAAGAAGGGAAGGCAGCATGATACCGGGCAGGGGTCCGGGTAAGCAATTGAACCACAAGGCAGACCCGCCTAGCCCCAAGGTCTTAGACGTCCTAGTCCCCGCCCCGGTTGTTCCTCCGTCGCCCCCCACCATCAGTGGCGCGCCTCGCCTGCCTTATGCGACGATATTGCCCCAGGAGCGACCCATGTCTGAACCCACCAAAGAAGAGCTGCTCGCACGCATTGCGGAATTGGAGAAGAAAGCCGAACGGCCCAAGCGAGGAAGCCTGGAATTCCGGGTTGGTGAAAAGGGCGGTGTCAGTGTCTACGGCCTGGGACGCTTCCCGGTCACCCTTTACTACGAACAGTGGATCCGTCTCCTTGACGTTGCCACCGATCTCCGCGCCTTCCTCGAGGAAAACAAGCACCGCCTCAAGCTCAAAGAGCAATAAACTCGAGGCGAAGCTGACTGCACTCTAGATTGTGTCTGTAGGTAAGGCGTCCGCAGTCCGGTCGAGCTACGCGATCCTTCAATACTGCGGGCTGACTCCAGGTTACTCCATATGGTGCATGGCGAAGATCTTTGAGTTGCCGTTCTCGAAGGGGTACACGTGCACCATCCATCCGAATATTACGGGATAAAACGTTCCGCCAGCGGCTTCACATGCGGCCTCGCTGTGAATGCTACCCCGCAGCCCGAACTTCATCCAATCCGGCTTCTTGCCCGGCGTTTTCGGCGGCACACAAAGATTCGTGTGTTGATGCCATGTCGCTACGCTCAGAGGTACGCGCGAATTTAACTGCTCCTCCGACGCACGCCGCGGCATCGTGTACATCGCCCCGACCAGCTCAAATCCTCCGTCCGCGGTTTTCTTGTACAAGAGGGAAGTCGGCCGCGCCGGATCGAATGTAAACGCTTCCAGGAAACCGTTCGTGTAATTCGTGAAGTGGTATTCGTCCTGCCTCACGTTCGGCAGAAAAATCTTGTAACCGTCATTCAACGCCACGTGGTAGTCCTTGTACTTCTCGATTCCCGCGCGCAATTGCTCCACAACTTCCTCCGCGCGCTTCTGATCTTCCGCTGTACCTGGCCGCGACGCTGTCATATGCATGTGCGGCGTGTCGCCATGGTGCATGTGCTGCATCTCGAGCATCGCCCCGTGCTCGCCCACCGACGCGTCCTGCGAATTCATGTCCATCCCTGCCATCTGCGAATGATCGGTGCCCTGCGATTCCTGGCCCGCTTCCGCCGACACCAGCGGCACTGCCGGTGTGCGATGATTCGGAATCGCTGCCAGCAGCACGCCTACGACGCATAGCGCTGCCACGCCGATTCCCAGTTTTGTAATCAATTGAATCCAGGTCTTGCGGCCGAACATGGTCCCTCATTTCCCCACGCGCTGGCTGCGCTGCTTCTCTTCTTCCATGATACGAATTCCGTCAGCGGTTTCTTTCCAACGATACGGTGGAGAGTTCTCATTTCCCAACTGTCCACGCGTACAGGCATCGTCTTGCCTTCATTGCCAGTCGCTGTGCGGGCATCTTCCATTCGCTTGTTTGCATCTCCTTCCGGCTCTCCCGTTCAGCTCGACCGCTCGTGCTAAACTGGCCGTAATCGTGAAAACTGAATCCATTCTTCCGGTGAAGTCTCTCTCCGGTACTGTCGAAGTCCCCGGAGACAAGTCCATTTCTCATCGCTACGCTATGTTGGCGGCGCTTGCCGACGGGACCAGCGAACTCCGCAATTTCGCCGCCGCCCGCGATTGCCACAGCACCCTCGGATGTATAAAAGCGCTCGGCGCCGGGGTTGAAATCAGCGACGCAACGATTCGCGTTACCGGCCATGGCCTGCGTGGCCTCCAGAGCTCCTGGCGCACTCTGGACGCCGAGAATTCCGGCACTACCATTCGCCTGCTATCCGGTATTCTCAGCGGCCAGTCCTTCACCACAAAAATCACCGGCGATGCTTCGCTGCAAAAACGCCCCATGAAGCGCGTCATGACTCCCTTGCGCGACATGGGCGCAAACATTCGCGCGCGCGACGAAAACTTTCCCCCTCTCGAAATTCGCGGTGGCAGGCTCCGTGCCGTTCACTACCAGACGCCCATGGCCAGCGCCCAGGTAAAATCCGCGGTCCTGTTGGCTGGCCTTTATGCCGATGGCGAAACCTCCGTCACCGAGCCCGCCGCCACCCGCGATCACACTGAACTTGCGCTCCAGGAGTTTGGCGCCACTGTTCGCAAATCCGGCCGCACCATCTCCATCGAGCCGAATCCCGCACTTCATCCTGTCTCGCTGGATGTTCCCGGAGACCTTTCCTCCGCCGTCTTTCTTATCGCGGCGGCTTCGCTGTTCCCCGATTCCAACCTCTTTATCGCCAATGTCGGTCTCAATCCCACACGTTCGGCAATCCTCGATTTCTTGAATCAGATGGGCGCTTCGATCACTGTCTTGAATCTGCAAACCAAGGGCGGCGAAGTGGTTGGCGACCTCTCGGTAAAAGGAGCACAGCTGCGAGGTGGTATGATTTCGGGCAACCTTGTCCCACTTCTGATCGACGAACTGCCCATGCTCGCGGCGCTCGGCCCCTACACCGAGCAGGGAATTGAAATTCGCGATGCGGGCGAACTCCGCGTCAAGGAAAGCGATCGCATTGCCGCGCTGGCGGAGAATCTGAAGCGGCTTGGTGCGAAGGTCGAAGAGAGCCCCGATGGGCTGCGCGTCGAAGGTCGAAGCGCCGGCCGCCTCCGAGCCGCCGAAATCGATCCTCGCGGCGATCACCGGATTGCCATGGCCTTCGCCGTTGCCGGTCTCGGTGCTTTCGGCGAAACCCGCATTCTCGACGCGGACTGCGCCGCCGTCTCTTATCCGTCCTTCTTTTCAGAATTGCGCCGGCTTACTGCAGCCTAGCGAGTTCATTGCTCCGTCGGCGGAGGGATCACCGGAGGTGCCGGAACGGCGGGAACTCTCGGTGGCGCCGGAATCGACAACGCTGACTTGCGCAGAGCGATGTTTCCGTAACTGGTCTTCACCGTGATTTTAGGGCTCTTGCCCGACCCGGTTTTCCCCTCCAGGTGGGAATCTCCGGATTGCGTTTTTGTGGGTTGTAGTGAACCGAACTCGCTGTCGATATCGCAATCGTGGCAATCGGCGGTGATCTCGAAATTCGAGCCGCCGGGCAGCGTCAATGAAACCTCCGCCGAAGAATTCGTAATGTGCACGTCGTCCTTCGGCGCCATCGAGAATCGCACGGACGTCTGTGCGTTCCGGTTCTCTATATCGACCTTGCCGCCGGGATTTTCCACATTCACTTCGTTGTCGCGGGTCCGCAGCGTGACGTTCCCTGCCGCATCGATCAAATCCAGGTTCCCCGAACTCGCTTCCAGGTGCCCACTCAGTGCCGACACCGTCAGGTCTGTGCGCGGCGAAACCATGCGCACTCCCTTTGCGATCTTGTCTGCCCGCACTGGCCCATAAAAATCACCTTCCACCGTCAGGCTGCCCGACGCCGAATTCACTTCGATCTCGCCGCCTTTGCCAGAAACCTTCACATCGCCTTTGGTGTCGGAAACTTTCACGCCGCCTTTGCGCATCTCGATGGAAACGTCGCCTGCCGTATCGCGCACTTCCACATCGCCATTCTGGTCCGTGATCGTAACGTCCGTCATCTGATCCGACACCGCGATGTCGCCCTTCTCCGTCTTCACCGCCAACGCCGATTTCTTAGGCAGTGAGATTTCCATGTCCACGCTGATCCGGTTGTCGGACGTATCATAGCCGGAGGGGTGGACCTCGAACCCATCCCCGTTCTGCGTGATTTCGACGGTTACAGGTTGCGCCAGGCGCTCCGCCTCCCTGTCACTCCAGGTTTTCACGTTTTTCTTGGCGGTCACGCGAATCTGTGGGTCATCGGACCCGCGCACCGTAATGTCCCCGCGGTTCGTCCGCACCAGAATGTGTGCCTGTGCCGGAATTTCTTTCGGTTTCACGTCCAGATCGTAGCTGTAGTTGTCGCCGCCGAGGTCCAGATCCTCTACTTTGGTCTTGACGTATTCCTGTGCCACTACAATTCCGAGCAGCGCCAGCATTCCGAACACCAGCAGCAATTCTCCGCCGCTGATCGTCCCGCTGCCGAATTGCCGCCCCACCGTGCGCTCGAACAGCTTGATCACGCCCCAGAAAATGATCAGCAGCGGCCACCAGTGCCGGAAAAACTCCGAAAGCTCTAAATGTCCGTAATTGTGCAGAAGGAGGAGCACTCCCACGGAGATGAGTACAAGCCCGGAAAAGAGACCGCTGCTGCGCGCCCGCGTCCCAGCCATATTCTCCTTAGTGCCCCTGTGTTCCATACGGCGTTTGCTGCGCGTTCGCTGGTGGAACCGCCGGCGGTACGGCAGCCGGAGCCACGGTGTCCACATGCCCTTCGCGCGACGCCAGCGCCGAGCCCAGCTGCAGCAAGCCAATCACCAGCAACAACACTGGCCAGGTATTCCCGAAGAACAGAAATCGCCCGTGAAGCCGGTCCAGCAAAAACAGAACCCCGATCGTGATCACAATCGCCGGACCCGTCAGGCCCCGGATCATGCAGCTTTGGCAGCGGCAACGATTTTGCGCACTCATAGCCAGCCTCGCTTCAATTCTGTCCACCTACTCGATTTCGCAACATCAAAAACCCGACGCCGATCAGCACTAGGGGCCAAAAGATCTGCCGCACCCGGAAGAAGTCGAAGAAGCCGAAGTTGTTCAACAGAAACAGCGCTCCGACAGCAATCAGGATCATCGGTCCCACCGGCCGCGTCTTGCTCCATGACTCGAGTGGGTCTTGCAACGCTTCTCCCGTGTTGCGCGCTTTCACCGTTCGCATCGCGTCGATCCCCATGTAGAAGATGAACCCCACCAGGACGAACGACAACGCCACGTCTGCGCCGGCCCCCACATCACTGCTCAATCCCACGATAATCGCCGCAAATACCACGATGTGAATCAGCGCTTTGTTGTATTCGCCGTTGTAAATAGCGCCCAGCCCGGGAACCAGGCCCAGCAGGAACGCCAGCCCCGGATTGCCCGCGGTCGGCCCAGGCGCCGCCGTCGCTGCGGGTATGCCTGCTGGAGGCACACTCGGATCGCTCGCCACGGCTGCAGGATCCGCGCTCGCGGGCACGCCCATCACCCGCGCCAGGCAATCTTCGCAGTAATACACGTCCTTCACCGGCCGCACGCAATTCGCGCACATCGCTTTGCCGCAATTGCGGCAGTATCCCGATGCCTCCGCTTCCGGATGGACCGCACAGTTCATCGAACGCTCCTCTCCCACATCACGGGACATTCTGCCGCCAGCATTTCCAGCTGCCGGGCGACTTCATTCGCGCGATTTTGCTGTTTCGGCGATGTGTGCGTCTGGTCGTCGCTATGCCCCGGCTGTTGCTTTTCATTCGTCTTTGGCGCGCTGTCTTCCGGATTCACTTGCAGCTGATTCTCGTCTTGCCGCAAGCGCGACTGAATTTCGTACACCACCCGCAAATCCATCACATATTTCCGGCTTTTCGCGTAAGTTGTGTGCGCTTGGCGCTCCACACTTCGATACACGGCCGATGGACCCAAATCCGCCAGCTTGGTTTTACGCAGCGATGTGCCCGACGCCCCCAGCACAATCAGGCACGTTGCCATTACACTTCCCGCTCCATACGCAAACTTCGGTGTCGCCAGCCCCCGTGCCCACTTCATGAACACCTGCCACGGCGTCAAGCGGGGACCCAGTGTCGAATCCAGGATCGATTGGATCAGCTCGGGCGGAACCTCAACCGCATCGATGTTGCGGAAATCTTTGATCAGTCCTTTTACGCTCGAAAGCAGTCGCGCGCAATTCGCGCAACTCGCTACATGCGCCGTGAACGCTGCCTCCTGGGCGCTGCTCATTGCTCCATCGAGGTAATCGCTGATCCGCGCTTCTACTTGTTCGCACATCCAACTCATAGCTCGGCCCCCAAATTCCACTCGGCCTTCTCCAATCCTGTGCTCTCGCGCTCTCGGCCCGTCCTCATGACGGCCTCACTCCCATTTGCTGCAGAATCTTGGCCAATTCGATTCGCCCGCGATTGATGCGCGATTTTACCGTTCCTTCCGGAACCTCCAAAACCTGCTGTATTTCGGCGTACTCCAATTGCTGAAGGTCCCGCAGGATCACCGCTTCGCGCAACTCCGGCGACAGTCGCGTCAGCGCTGTCTGCACCTGCCCGCTCAATTCTCCCAGCAGCGCCTGCTGGTCCGGCCGGCGCGCCACCGATTCCTTGTTCTCTACGACTGGCATCGCGTCGTCCAGCGAATCCGTCAACCGGTCGCGCTTCGTTCGCCGGTAGTGATCGATCAACAGGTTCCGCGTCACGCTGGTCACCCACGTCGCAAATCCTCCATGCGCCGACCGGTAACTCGCCAGCGTACGATACACTCTCAGAAATACCTCCTGCGAAATGTCCTCGGCTTCCGTGCGATTGCCTACGAAGCGATAGCATACGTTGTAAACCCGGCGCGTGTGACGGCGCACAAGTTCCTCCCAGGCCGAGCCCTCGCCCTGGAGGCATCGCTGGACCAGTTGGGCATCCTGCTCCAAGCTTCCTCAGCCCCATTCTCCAGTTACCTGCCCAGGCATAACCCCTGATCGGGTTACTCGGCCTGTCATTCTATGGAACGTAA